>WNGK01013365.1_pt1 | contig 10535 bp, 11 predicted proteins | sample 5400601 | NCBI WGS metagenome assembly WNGK01 (sample SAMN13153376, study PRJNA577476) | soil metagenome | isolation source: 60 cm soil or saprolite under Garry oak tree replicate 1 | place: USA:California | collected 2016-06-15
TGGGCATGATCAAGTCGTGGATTATGCGACGCGGCGCGGCGAATCGGTGCCCGCAGTGGAAAAGCGATTAGCGCCTAATTTGGATTACAACGTCTGATGCGATCAAACGTCGGGGCGAGAGGATTTGAACCTCCGACCTGTCGCCGCGGCGACCGCTCTACCACAGCCTATCAAGTTCGTCTCGACCTCGTCCGGTCTTGTAGTATCGCTCGCGTTGCGCTGCTTCGGATCGACTGGCAAACCCTTCGCTGTGAATAAGTACCCATGGAGTGCCATGTTTCGTAGCCTTGGAATCACCAGCATTATGGCGACGAATTCGCTCAGTTACATCCTCGCAAGAGCCCACGTAGCGTCGTCCAGTTTTCTGGCTTCTCAATACGTAACAATAAAACATTGCTCAGCATTAGAATATTCACGTCGGGGCGAGAGGATTTGAACCTCCGACCTCGTGGTCCCAAACCACGCGCTCTACCAAGCTAAGCTACGCCCCGTGCTCCGGCCTGGTTCTTTATCATGGATAGCGCCTTCCCGCATCCCGAAATTCAGTTACATTGCGGACGAAACTGGGAATGAAAACATACGGCTTAATCGTTTCAGCGACACTAATTGGCGTGGCGTTGATGCTGCACGGACAGGACGCCGCTCCGCCGAATGTGGATCTTTATGAGGAGCAAAACCAGCTGGAACCAACGCCCTCGCCTGAGCCTCCTAATGGCCCCGAACTGCCCGAGATATCGCAGCTTGACCAGAATTTTTCAAAACCGAGATCCCTCGGGCCGCAAGCGGACGAATTGCGCGTGCACAAAGAATGGCGGCAACTGAAAAATCGGACAGTGAATGACCCAGAGGTACAGTCAGCCAAAGCGTATGCGCAGTCTGCACGGACCGATCTGGAAAAGCGAAACCGACTCCGCAATTACTACAACGTCTATTACGAACGCATGTCGGCACTCGCTACGACTCCGGAACTCAAGCTGGCACTACAGGCATTAAAGACGTCTCATCAGAGTGTCCTAGCTCAGCCAAACGTGAGACCTACCCCAAATACCGCTACGCCCTCGCCAACCCCATCGGGGACACCCGCGCCCAAGAAGCCCGCACCGAAGCACAAGAAGAAACAGAAAAGTCACAAGCGGTTTTGATTAGCGACCTTGCCAGCCCATAGTCATTGCAGTATTCCTAACCGCATCTTGTTTGCGGCGCGTTCGTCTAGTGGTTAGGACACAGCCCTCTCAAGGCTGGTACACGGGTTCGACTCCCGTACGCGCTGCCAACTCTACGGGCAGCGGGTTAGCAGCAAAAGCTGACTGCGTTTGTGGAACTGGAATCAGCGATCCCGCGTCTTTCGATAGGCGAGCACAACCACCAAGATGCAAATCGCCAGCGGAGAGAGAGCGAGGATGGCGCGCGGGATCATGCGGGGGTGCGCCCGTGCAGACTTTGACGGGCATCAACAAAAAGTACATTCGGAAATCGGATCGACGGCGCGCGTATGCGTACCACAGCATTCTAGCGCGATCGTGAGAAGGCGGCGGACTTCGTAAACGTTTCGTGCAGATGTAGCCGCGCTTTCAACGGGTTGCCTATCGGACATGGCGCACCAGCCCATGCGGTAAAATCGGAGACGGAGTCCGTGTTCTTTCGCAAACTGGGCGTTCTTCGCCTCGCGATCCTTCTGATTGAGTGGCCAGATGCGGGTTAATTTAAATTCGTAAACGGCGCACTGTTCGCCACATTCCAATTCGCAGTGGATTTGGGCTGCGGGCGCACTCATTATGAATAGGAATCGTCGATGACATGCTCGCCCGGACGGACTCGCGAAGCGGGTCGGGGATTGCAAACGACGGAAATCAAAAACGATTCTAGCGCGATCCTGCAAAGCGGGCCGGTAGGTTGAGGCAACGCCATGGTTGAATCGTCAAGGGCAAGCGCATATCATGTCCACCGCGTGAACTTCGCCGTCGTTCCTGACCGGTTGATGTACGACACCAGATCGCCGCGTACCTTCATCACGATTACGAACATGGTTTTCCATTGATCCGCAGCCTGCGAGCATCAGCCCAACGGTCAACACCAGTATTGTTTTCATTTGTGCTTTCCTTGTTGATTGTGGCCGGATGATTCGCCGTCAGGCAATCAAAAACGATTCTAGCGCGATCCTGGGAAGCGGAAAGCGTTTCGCCTTGTCTGAAAGATTTTGCCTTTCGTTCTTCAACAGAGCGATGAACGAGCACATCGGTTCCGGACACATATTTGCCTGCGAACCCGCAGCACCAAGCTATGATCATAATGGAACCCCATATACTATGATACTATGAGCGGCTTCTTCGAGGAGTTGCAGCGACGGAAGGTTTACCGTGTCGCCGCCGCTTACATCGTCGCTGCGGGATTCTTGATTCAAATCTCCTCCGCAGTGTTTCCAGCGTGGGAATTGCCGAATTGGAGTTTGCGGCTCGTGATCGCGCTTTTGTTAATCGGTTTTCCGATCGCGCTTCTCCTCGCATGGGCATACGACATCACGCCGCAAGGAATTAAGAGCACGCCAAAAACGCCAGGAGCCCATCGGCGACGAAATCTCATTTTGCTCATCGTCACCGCTGTAATCGTGTCCGCTTCCGCCGGATTTTTTCTTTTGCCAGGGGCCGCCTGGCATAAGGTCGACAAATCAGTCGCGGTCCTGCCCTTTCAAAATTTGAGCAGCGATCCAGAGAACGCTTATTTCGCTGACGGCATCCAGGAAGAAGTCCTGACGCGCCTGGCTAAAATCGCGGATTTGAAAGTAATTTCCCGCGCTTCGACGCAACAGTATCAGAGTAAACCAGGCAATCTGGCTGAGATCGCTACGCAGCTTGGTGTAGCGAACATCCTTGAGGGTAGCGTCCAGAAGGCAGGCAATCAGGTGAGAGTCAATGTTCACCTGGTTAATGTGCAAACCGGCTCGCAGCTCTGGGCCGAGACGTATGATCGAAAGTTGAGTGACATCTTTGCCGTCGAAACCGAGATCGCGAAAGGAATAGCGGAATCGTTGCAAGCGACGCTGACCGGTCGTGAAGAGCAAGCACTGGCTGCCAACCCCACAAACAATCCGGAAGCTTACGACGCTTACTTACGCGGGCTGGCTTTTGAAGCGCGCAGCAACTACTCGAGCGATGCCCTGTTCAAAGCCATCGATTTTTATGACCTGGCGGTGCGGCTTGACCCGAATTTTGCGCTTGCCTGGGCGCGACTTTCTGGTGCGCACGCGCTTCTTTACTTTAATCGCAACGACACAACTGCCGCTCGCCGCGATGCGGCCAAAGAAGCTTTGGAAAACGCGCAGAAACTGCAGCCAAACTCGCCCGAAACCCTGCTCTTCCTAGGTTATTATCAGTATTGGGTGCTGCACGATTATGGGTTGGCTAAAGCCACGTTCACGCGCGTCAGCAAAATGTTGCCAGGTAACAGCGAGGTCTCATACGCCCTCGGGGCAATCGCGCGACGCGACGGACATTGGGCTGAAAGTGTTGCCTATTGGGAACGGGGCCTCGCCCTCGATCCGCGGAATACTGTGTTGCTGACCGAAGTGGCATTTACTTACGCCGCGCTTCGACAATTTCCGACAGCCATAAAGCTTTACGATCGCGCACTCGATATTCTCCCTAATGAGTTGTACTTAATGGCGTCAAAAGCCAGCGTCTACCAGGCCGAAGGTAACCTGCAGGAATCCGCTAAGTTGCTGGTCCATGTAACCGCGGAAACGAATTCGGACCCGGCCGTTCGGGTCAAACTCGCCCAATTGAGACTTGAAAGAAATCAGACTGAGGCCACCCGGTTTGTGCAACCCCGACAAACTCGACTCCACTTTGCTTCTCCGATTGACAAGGGCATCAACCAGGGCGGGCTAGCATTGATCCAGCGCGTTGCTGGAGACACCGCTCAGGCAAAAGCTTCCGCTGAACAGGCGCGCAACACGCTTGAGCCGCTCAGCAAGGATCAACCAGACAACGCCTTCGTTGCGGCAGCGCTGGCGGTGGCTTACGCCATGCTCGACGAGAAGGACTCAGCCCTCAACGAAGCGCAGCGTGCAATCACGCTTGTGCCGAGTAGCAAAGATCGACTGTCCGGGCCCGCCTTCGAAGAGAACCTAGCGCTAGTTGAGATGATACTTGGCGAGAATAGTCGTGCGATCTCAACTCTCACGCGGTTGTTACAAACGCCGTATGGTGGCTGGCTTTATAGCCCAGCGCCCATCACGCCGGCGCTTTTAAAACTCGATCCAATCTGGGACCCGTTGCGCGCCGATCCCGCTTTCCAGAAGCTGTGCCAGGAACCTAGCCGTCACTGATCCACCGATCATCACCGTTACCGACAAAGCGTTATCGACATAGGCTAAAAGATCAAACAAACAGCCGAAGTCACCTTCCTGTTTGTGCAGCATCGGAGATTCACCCAATGATAGCGATGCGCGTGGATTAAGAGCCTCTTTACTACTTGTTAGGGTCCGCTCTATCGCGTGTGCGTCTCGGCCACGTAGCCTCCTTTATTCAATGTAGAGATAATCGCCAGTGCAAGCGCGAGAGTGACCATACTTAGGGTACGCGACTGTGTTGCGGGACCGGATCAGATCCTGCTTACCAAGTTGGGCCGCATCGGAGTCCGAAATGATGCAACGCACTGCGAGGGGAGGAGCCAGGAATTAAACGGGGACTTAACCCGGCGTGGTGTTTATGAATTAGCGCGGCACTCCAATAACCGCCTCTCCGCACCCTCGTGCAGCTCGCAGTGGTCGCCTGATTATTTCGTTTGCAACGAGGAATGCGGCTGCACGCGTTCCTGCAAAAGACGTCCGATGATTTTAACCGAAAAGGCGTAGCTGCGTCGTCGATCTTTGAAATGACGCGCACGAAAGCTTCGGACGTGCGCACATTCGGTTGCGCCGACAGGAGACGGCAAACATTGAAGAGATTTGCTCGGCAAAGATGCCTTCCCCGGTCATGCGCGTGTGCCATTGGGAATTATTCAGCTGGTTGCCTCGTAAATCGCGGATGCGCCCCAGAACCTTCTCTTTGCGCTCGGGAAAATGTTCCGCGAGCCAGTGTTCAAACAACGGCGCGACCGCCCACGGCAGGCGGACAATTGTGTATGCGGCAAATTGCGCGCCGGCTTTTGCGCAGGCGTCGACGATGTTCGGAACTTCATGATCGGTGAGCCCCGGGATGATTGGTGCAACCATCACACCTGTTGGAATTCCTGCACTGCGAAGTTGTCGGATCGCATCGAGGCGCCCTCCAGGTGACGACGTCCGCGGCTCGAGTACGCGCTGCAAATTCGAGTCTAGCGAAGTAACCGAAACATTTACGGCCACTGCGTTATGCGCCGCGAGGTCGCGTAACACATCGATGTCCCGTGTAACCAGATGGTTCTTTGTGATGATTGCCACCGGATTGCGAAATTTGGCGAGCACTTCGAGGCAGCCGCGCGTTATACGGAGTTTTCGCTCGACGGGTTGATATGGGTCTGTCACGCCGCTCATCACCAGCGTCTGCGGCTGCCAACGAGGCAATTCCAGTTCAGCGCGCAATAACTCAGCTGCATTTGTTTTCACCATGATCTTGCTTTCGAAATCGAGTCCGGCGGAAAAACCGAGATATTCGTGTGTTGGTCGCGCGTAACAATAGATACAGCCATGCTCGCAGCCTCGATAAGGATTCAGGCTTGTCTCAAACCCGACATCAGGACTGTTGTTGCGAGTGATGAGCGATTTGGTTTCATCGTGAAAATATTGGGTTCCATGTCGTGGCCGTTCTTCCGTTTCAAGATCAACGTCGACTACGTCGGGGTCATTTAGATCGACATGCAGCTTTTCAAACCGATTTGCCGGGCTCCAGGATGCGCCACGTCCGCGAATGGTTGTGCGGCTTTGCGGCGTCTCGCTGACGACAGGCCGGAATTTCTTCGTCATGTAATAAGTTCACATGAACATACTCCGCTGTCGAGCCAATCTTGTCACTACCGCAAAAGTCTATCACTCCAGCACTCCATCAGTGAACCGCTGCGTTATTTCACTTGGCGTATTGGAGTAATGCGGTAATGAATTTGCGACCGCGAATGCGCGCCTGATCCGGAGGGGTGGCAGAGCGGTTGATTGCGCCGGTCTTGAAAACCGGAAGGCCGAAAGGTCTCGTGAGTTCGAATCTCACCCCCTCCGCGCTTTAAGTCCTATTCTTACTTTTGCTTGCACTCTTCGATTTTTAACGAGCCCGGTCCTGACCTGAACTGTGAACGCCGATCAGCGATCCGTGATTACTGGGTTCGCGCGCGAAAAAACGCCAAACCAGGGCGGCGCATAGAATCCCCAGCACTGCCGCGCCCACAACATCGGACAAGTAATGCGCACCGAGGTACATTCGGGAGAACCCGATCAGAATTGGGATCGGCAAACAGGCGAGTCCTACCCGCCGGCGCACGAAAACCAAAACACCAAAAAACGCGGTCGACGCTAGAACGTGACCGGATGGAAACGCGTGATATTTCGTACTGAAACGCGGACCACCCCAGCGCAGCTCCGATTTCACAGACGGGCGGGCCCTTGGAACCGTGCGTTTGATGACAGTGCCAGCAACCCCTGCGATTGCCATTGCCAGCAACATCGACAAAAAAACGCGCAGCCATTTTTTGCTGTGGCGTCGCCAGGCGATTCCTAAAAGGAGTAATCCAAGCGCAACGTGCGAAGGCCAGTCACCGAACCGGCTGACGTTGCGCATGAAGTTGCGCATCATGGGGCTTTGATGCTGCGCCATGAAATCACGCACTGCACCGTCGAAATGAAATGCAATTGCGATCGCTATCGCTGCAATGACGATTCCGATCACCCAATAAAAAACGGCGGCACGCTTCACAATAAAGTTTCCGTCAGTTTTAGCGGGCGTTATTTTGAGCGCGCTCTTGAAATCCGCAATACGCAATTCTGTCCTTCTGTTTTTCGGCTCGGTCCTTTTCCATCTGGCCGGTACATGGAGCTTGCCGCTGATCGATCGCGACGAGCCGCGTTTCGCGGAGGCATCACGGGAAATGATCCAGCGCGCAGATTACGTGGTTCCTTACTTCAACAATCAGGTGCGACTCGACAAGCCTCCCCTCGCCTATTGGGCACAAGTGGCAAGCTACCGGATCTTTGGTGAAAACGATTTCAGCGCGCGTTTTCCATCTGCAATCGCAGCCGCCCTGACGGCATTGGTGATCGTTGCCTGGGGCTACCGCATTGGCGCGGCCCCAGTTGGCTGGTGGGCGGCGATCATTTTCACGCTGTCGCTACAGACTTTTGTTCATGCAAAAGCCGCCGTCGCCGATATGTGGCTCGTGTTGTTTATGACGTTGGCGCATTGGGCCGGATATGAGCTCATTTGCCGGAGGCAAACGTCAAACTCCGATAAATCGCGAGCAGACGCTCCACGCCCAACGTCCAACATCCAACGGAGATGGTGGTGGATATTTTACCTCTCGCTGGCGCTCGGTTTTCTAGCGAAAGGACCGATCGCATGGATACCGCTGCTCACTATTGGGGCGGCAATTATCCGTACGCGAGATTGGCAGGTGGGCCGGAATTTCAAATTCCTGCGTGGAATTTTGCTGATGCTTGCAGTTGTTGCGCTCTGGGGAATCCCAGCGCTGATTCAAACTCACGGCGAATTCTTCGCGATTGGAATCGGGCGGCATGTCATTGGCCGGTCGCTGGCCACGATGGAAGGTCACGGCGCGAGTTCGTTTGGAGTGTATCTACTGCTTTTGCCGTTCTACTTTGTGACAGTCTTCGTCAGTTTTTTTCCCTGGTCGATCAAGTTGCCGTGGTTGATCCGGCAATTGTGGAGGCAAAAGAAGACTGGGATCGCGGATTCCACGTACAGCGGGAACGAAATCGATAATTATCTCCCTACAGGCGTCGCGATCATTTTTGTGATCTTCACACTGGTTAGCACGAAGCTGCCCCATTATACCCTGCCGGCTTTTCCTTTGCTCGCGCTCTTGCTTGCGCGGCATTGGCGAGGAGCAGCGACTGTTAGAAATCACGCCTCCTCGTTTCGAACCATCGCTACCAGTGCGGCGTGTGTCTGGATCGCGATTGCTTTGGTGGTTCCCCCGCTGGTTGCGCGGTTTTTTCCCGCCTACCAGCTTTTTCGGGAATCACGTGCGTATTTACAGCCGAACATGCAATTTGCCTCCGTCGAATTCGAGGAACCAAGCGTGGTCTGGTATTTTCGCTCGCGCGTGCAAGGCTTTCTCACGCGGCTCAACAAAAAGAACGCAGTCGATTTCATGTCCAAGCCCGGACCGCGTTTCATAATTGTGCCAACTCCGCTTGTCCAGACGCTTTTTCCCAATCGTCCCCAAACCTGGAGGGATTTTCCAACGCATGGCTTCAACATCCCTAAGGGCAAACAGGTTGATCTTGCGCTCGTGGTAAAATCAGAGTGAAGCACATTGACGATTCAACGATTTAACGGTTTAACGATTTAACGTGATCACTTTCCTCCATGGCAAACTGGTGGGCGCTTTGCCTACGCACGCAATCATTGATGTCGGCGGTGTTGGCTACGAAGTTTTTATCCCGCTTTCAAGCTACGATCGGCTGCCTGAACCAGGCCAGCCGATTCGCATTCTCACACATCTGGCTGTTCGCGAAGACGCGCATGTGCTTTACGGATTCATGACGGCCTCGGAGCGCGATCTCTTTCGTTTGCTCGTTAACAATGTCAGCGGCATCGGGCCGAAGCTGGCGCTCGCAGTCCTTAGCGGAATGAGCGTGAATAATTTCAAGGCCGCGGTGGTGAACTCCGATGTGGTTACAATTTCAAAAATCAGCGGCCTCGGAAAAAAAACAGCCGAGAGAATCATTTTGGAATTAAAAGACAAGCTCGGCGTGGCGGCAGCCTGGGAAGCAGCCAGTGCAGCGCATGCGCCCTCGCCCGAGCAGGAGCAAGCCAACGAGGCTGTGCTCGCGTTGATCGCGCTTGGCTACAAACAGATCGATGCGCACAAAGCGGTGCGCGACCTTCAGGAGAAAGGCGAAGCGAAATCAGCGGAAGAATTGGTCAAGCTCACGCTGAAGAAAATGGCGGCAGGAAGATGAGCAGAAAACGCCGAACGTCCAACATCCAACGCCCAACGTTCGATTCAGATGCTTGCATTCGGCGTTGGACGTTCGGCGTTGGGCGTTGGACGTTTGTTTGGTGCAACGGGTGGATACTCAGAACGACAGGCTAGACGCCATCCGCGCAGCCTTCCCGAAGGAAGGTCTTTTTGCGGAAAAGGACTGGCTTCTCTCGCCTGATGCCTTTCCGATCGAGAAAAAATTCGTCACCGAACTGGAACAACTCGGACATAGGCTGTTCGTTTTTCAGCGCGCCTGTAACCAGCTCTATCAGCTGAGCATTAAAGACAAACAGCCCGCCTGGGTAGCGCGTTATCTTGATTCTGTCCCCGGCGGAATCGGTCTGACTGGTTGGCTGAACCAGACTTATTCAACACTCGATAACGAGATTATCGGCGGCCCCGACGGAATGCTGGATGGATTTCGGACTGTGCTGCCAAACGGCGGCGACATCGTCGTCTCGCAAGAGGCCGCAACGTACCGACCGGAAATGGAATGGGTCGCCGCGCAATTGAACCAAAAGCGGAGCCCGCCGTCGGGGGATTCCGTTGTAGCCGCGGGCGTCGACCGCGGCCTTCATGCTGAAGCATCACTCGCCGGCTCCGGCTACAGTTGGCGCGTCGTTGCCGCTGAGAATTATCAGCCGCAGGACGGACGTGCCGTGTACCGTTTCTTCGAATTATTTGATCTGCCAAATATTCCCGGGATTGAGAACACGCTGCGAGGGAATGCTGAAGGTCGGATTAGCATCACGCCGCCGATCAAGCCGTATCTCGAAGAGAAAATGTGGTTCGCGCTTTTTTGGATGCAGCCGCTGCGCGAATTCTGGCGACGCGAATTAGGCGATAAGTATTTCGTCAAGCTACAGGAAGTGATTCCCTACTCATGGCTGCTTGATCCAACGCCCTTGCCACAACATGCAGTCATTCCACGCTTGGAAATACATGATTGGCGTGAGGCAGCGAAGTTCAGCCAGAAAGATCGCGATCTTCTTTTGAAAGTAAGCGGCTTTTCACCGCTGGGCTGGGGCAGCCGGGGGATCGCGCTCGGTGCTGACCTGCCTCATGCAGAGTGGGAAAAGCGAATCGAGCATGCCCTTAACACATTCGAATCATCGCCGACGATTATGCAACGCTTCCACAAAGGTCGACTAGTCGAGCATCAGTATTGGGATCCGGATTCCAGCGAGTTAAAGACAATGAAAGGTCGCGTACGCCTTTGTCCGTACTATTTCGTGGAGAGCGATCGCGTGAAATTACGCGGCGCACTGGCCACCATCGTTCCAGCGGACAAGAAATTTCTGCATGGAATGAGTGACGCGATTTTGGTTCCATCGAAGACACAGTGATGTCCAACGGCACGCAATTTAAAGCGTGCAAACGCGCTGGCTTTGCCTCAGAAAGGGAGC
>WNGK01023466.1_pt1 | contig 10535 bp, 9 predicted proteins | sample 5400601 | NCBI WGS metagenome assembly WNGK01 (sample SAMN13153376, study PRJNA577476) | soil metagenome | isolation source: 60 cm soil or saprolite under Garry oak tree replicate 1 | place: USA:California | collected 2016-06-15
TTCTGGATGCGATCCTCGTTCACCAGGATGTCGAGATAGTCCCAGAACGATTTGGTGAATTCGGGCTGGGCATCGAGCAGATCCATGATCCGCAGATCGGGCGTGAGGCCCGCAACGTTGGCCTCGAACAGCGCGCGCGAAACGCCGCGACGCTCCGCCAGCGGCCAGAGTCCGGCGAGGCAATTGCGGAAATTGGCCGCCGCGGCGCGGATCGCCTGCGCCGTCATCAGCGGGTGATTGGAGGCGCCGGACTCGCCGCTCCAGTCCTGCACGCCCGCCGTCGGCGCGGGCGCGCCCGCGGTGTTCGCGCCCGGCGCGTTGAACAGCGTGCGAATGTCCAACCCCTGGCCCGGTGCCGGGGCGGCCCAGGCGGTGGCGGCCAAAGCTGCCGCGCTGAGGAGGCCCGTCGGTGGGGCAAATCTTGCCATGGCGATTCGTCTCGACTCGATTGTTGCGTAGCAGGTTATGGGGAACTTGGATGGTTGCCGGACGTTTAACGAACCCTTGCCGGCGCCCCGCCGGGTAGGACTTAATTGCCTTGCCACCAGCATTCCAGCTGCCATTGCACGCCCAAACTTCGGCAATACCGAGACAGATGGACGCGACCAGGGTTACGACTACAATACCAACGAACTCATGAAACCGATCCGCAAAGCCGTTTTCCCGGTCGCCGGGCTAGGCACCAGGTTCCTGCCAGCCACCAAGGCCATGCCGAAGGAGATGCTGCCGGTGGTCGACCGGCCGTTGATTCAGCATGTGGTCGACGAGGCGCGCGAGGCCGGCATCGAGCATTTCATCTTCGTCACCGGCCGCAACAAGGCCGTCATCGAGGACCATTTCGACCGCCAGTTCGAGCTCGAACACACGCTCACGGAGCGCCAGCGGCGCACCGACCTCGAGGCGCTGGCGCGCGACCTGCCGGGGCCGGGAACGGCGAGCTTCACGCGCCAGCAATTGCCCTTGGGACTAGGGCATGCGGTGTGGTGCGCGCGCGAACTCGTGGGCCACGAGCCGTTCGCGCTGCTGCTGCCCGACGTGCTGGTGCAGCACAACCGTGGCTGTCTGGCGCAGATGATCGACGCGGCGCGCGACCTCGGCGAGAGCGCGAATATCATCGCCGTCGAGAAGATGCCGGCCGAACGCATCCACATGTATGGGGTGGTCGGCATCGGCGAACGCAGGGGCAGCTTGTTCTCGGTCACCCAAATGGTCGAGAAGCCGGCGCCCGAACGCGCGCCCTCGAACCTCATCATCACCGGCCGCTACATCCTCCAGCCCGACATCTTCGACAGTCTTGCCGCCGAGAAGCGCGGCGCCGGCGGCGAGATCCAGCTTACCGACGCGATGATCGAGCTCGCCAAGACCCAACCGTTCTACGGCCTGGAATTCGACGGCAGGAGCTTCGACTGCGGCTCGAAGGTGGGCTTTCTTGCGGCCAACATCGCCTATGCGCTCGAGCGCAGCGACATCGCGCCAGCGATGCGGGCGGAACTGCGGCGCCTGCTCGGCGAGGGCTAGCGCGGGACGGGTGACGCCGAGCCTGCTGAGCCGGTCGGGCGGTTATGCTCTGGTTAACGAAGCGAGAGCAGACATGGTGCAGATATGGTAAAGACCCCTCGGCCGGGCCGCGGGTCGCCTGCGGCCCGCTTTCGTGCTATCCGAGCATCATGCCCAAGCCGCTGAGCACGCAACGAGGAACGAGCGCCCGCACCGGCGAACTGATCGCCTCGGCGGTGCGAACGCTCGAGGTCGAGGCGACCGGCATCACCACGCTTTCGGCCGCCATTCATGACGGCCTCGGCCGCGCCTTCATCGCCGCCGTGGAGTTGATCTCCGGCGCACGGGGCCGGCTTATCGTGACCGGCATGGGCAAATCCGGGCATGTCGGGCGGAAAATCGCGGCGACGTTCGCCTCCACCGGCACACCCGCCTTCTTCGTGCACCCCAGTGAAGCCAGCCACGGCGATCTCGGCATGATCACGCCCGATGACGTCATCATGGCGCTGTCCTGGTCGGGGGAGACCGTCGAACTCAAGGACCTGATCGACTATTCGCGCCGCTTCCGCATCGGGCTCATTGCCGTCACCGCGGTCAGCGACAGCACGCTCGGCCGCGCGGCCGACGTCGTGCTGGCGGTGCCGCAGGCGCGCGAGGCCTGCCCGCACAATCTCGCTCCCACCACCTCGACGCTCATGCAGGCTGCGCTCGGCGACGCGCTCGCGGTGGCGCTGCTGGAGAGCCGGGGCTTTACCGCGGTCGACTTCAGCAGGTTCCACCCGGGCGGGCGCCTCGGCGCGATGCTCAAATTCGTTCGTGACATCATGCATACCGGCAGCGAGATCCCGCTCGCCACGGTCGGCACCCGCATGTCGGAAGCGATCGCCGAGATGACGGCCAAGACCTTCGGCTGCGTCGGCATCATCGACCGTCGCGGCCATCTCGTGGGCATTATCACCGACGGGGACCTACGCCGGCACATGAGCGCCAATCTGCTCGACCTCAAAGTCGAGGAGGTGATGACGGCAGAGCCGAAGACCGTGCGGCCCGACCAGCTTGTCAGCGAGGCGCTCGAGCTGCTCAATTCGATGAAGAAGACGCAACTGATCGTGGTGGATGGCGGCAGGCCGGTGGGCGTCGTGCACTTCCACGACCTCTTGCGTGCCGGGGTCGCGTAAGCGCAGCGAACCCGCCGTGCCGACGGCTATACCCAGCCCTTGAGCTCCCGCAGCGCCATCTGCCGGATCACCAGCATGCCGGGCGCGCTGTCGTTGAGGCAAGGTATCGCCGCGAAATTCTCACCGCCGTACTTCTTGAAGATACGCGCGCCCTCGACCGCGATCTCCTCGAGCGTTTCGAGGCAATCGGCCGAGAAGCCCGGCATGACCACTGCAACATTCTTCACCCCGCTCTTGGCGAGCTTCTTGAGGGTGAGGTTGGTCGCGGGCTCGAGCCATTTGCCGCGGCCGAACCGCGACTGAAATGTCATGGTCAATTTCGACTGATCGAGATTAAGCCGCTCGCGCAGAAGCCGGACGGTTTCGATGCAATGGGCGTAGTAGGGATCGCCGTTGTCCACATAGGCCTTCGGCACGCCGTGGAACGAGGCGAGGACGACCTCCGGCTTGAAGCCGAGCCGGGAAAATTCCGCGCCAGTCGAGGATCCCAGCGCCTCGATATAGACCGTGTCGTTGTAATAGGGTGGCGCGATGCGCACCGACGGCTGATGGCGTAGCCGCGCAAGCACGCGAAAAACCTCATCGCACGCAGTCGCGGTGGTTGCCGCGCAGTATTGCGGATAGAGCGGGATGACGAGGATGCGCTCGCAGCCTTGCGCGACGAGAGCGCCGAGTTTCGATGCGATCGAGGGGTGGCCGTAGCGCATCGCCCAGTCGACCACGACCTGGCTGCCCAGTGGCTCGAGCGCGCGGGCGAGCTTTTCGGCCTGCGAGCGGGTGATGGTCTTGAGCGGGGATTCGTTCTTTTCGTGATTCCAGATTTTGGCGTAGTCGCGCGCCTTCCGACGCGGGCGAATGGGCAGGATGATGCCGTTGAGAACGAGCTGCCACAGCGCCCCCTGATCCTCGATCACGCGCGGATCGGTGAGAAATTCCTTGAGATAGCGGCGCACGGCGCCCGCATCGGCCGCCTCCGGGGTGCCGAGATTGACCAGCAGCACCCCGATCTTGCCGGCCGCGGCCGCGGGACGATCGGCCGTGGCGGCTGGCGCCGGCGCGGTGGGTAGGGCTTCGTTCATCGCGACGCAACATACGCGATAGCGGCGGCCCGTGCATGCGTGCTAAGCACACAGCCCCACCGCATCGCTTTGGAACGCTGCTTCCTCGCCATGTCCGCCATTCGCCGTTTCGCCGCCGGCATGCTGCTGATCGCGATCGTCTGCGCCTCCTCAGCCTGCGCCGAGACCGCACGCATCACCTTCATCTTGGTCAATGACATTTATTTGATGGCGGATCAAATGATGCCCGACGGGAAGCGCCGCGGCGGCTTCGCGCGTCTCGCCGCCGTAGTCAAGGCCGAGCGCGCCAAGGGGGCCAGCGTGATCTTCGCCCATGCCGGCGATACGCTGTCGCCGTCGCTGATGTCGGGCCTCGACCGGGGCGCCCGCATTCTCACCCTTACGAATCTGCTCGCACCCGACATTTTCGCGCCGGGCAATCACGAATTCGATTTCGGCAAGGCGACCTTCCTCCAGCGCATGGCGGAGGCCAAGTTCCCGCTCTACGCCGCCAACCTGCGCGGCGCCGATGGGCAGCCGCTGCCGAACTTCAAGGACCGCTCCATCACGACCGTCGACGGCGTGCGCATCGGGCTCACCGGCGCGACTTATGACGAAACGCCCCGCACGTCGAGCCCCGAAAATCTGACATTCCTGCCCACGGTCGCAACCACGAAAGAAGCAGCCGAGACGCTGCGGCGTGAAGGGGCGGATTTCGTCGTGGCGGTGGTCCATGCCAGCCGCGAACAGGACTACGCGATTTTCGAGAGCCGCGCCGTCGATCTCGTGCTCAGCGGCCACGATCACGATCTCTTCATCGAATTCGACGGCCGCAACGCCATGGTGGAATCGAGCTACGACGCCCACTATGTCACCGCCATCGACGTCGTCATCACCGTCAAGGAGGAGAACGGCCGCCGCAGCGTGACCTGGTGGCCGCAGTTTCGCATCATCGATACGCCATCGGCAATCTCGTGGCCGACGCGATGCGCGCGTCGACCCATGCCGACGCCGCGGTGACGAATGGCGGCGGCATTCGCGGCGGCCAGGTCTACCCGCCCGGTACGACGTTGACGGCGCGCGACGTTCTCACCGAATTGCCGTTCGACAACCGCGTCGTCGCCATCGACATCAGCGGCGCCGATCTGCGCCGCGCGCTCGAGAACGGGTTGTCGCAATTACCCAATCCCGGCGGGCGTTTTCCCCAGATCTCGGGTCTGACCATCGAGGCCGATGCAAGCCGGCCCGCCGGTAACCGTATCGTCTCGATCAAGGTCGGCGACGCGCCGCTCGACGAGCGCAAGACCTATCGCCTCGCGACCAACGATTTCATGGCGCGCGGCGGCGACGGCTACACCATGTTCCGTGACGCCAAGCCGCTGCTGTCAGCGCTCGATGCGCCGCTTCTCTCCAACGCGGTGATCGCCTATATCAAAGCGCTCGGCACCGTGCGCAGCAGCGTCGACGGGCGGATCGTGTTGAAGTGAGGGACGACAGCCGGGTGAGATCAACCGATCTACCCTGGACGCGATACGCTAACCCACCGGCCGCTCGTCCGCGATCACCTTGCCGTCGTTCGGGAGGCTGCCTGGGGCAACGAGCTTCACGTCGCCGCCGAGCTTCGTCACGGCGCGCAAGGTCGCGACGACCGCCTCCTGCAAAGGCGCTGCCGGGGCCGCGCATTCGGCCATCAAAGTCATGACATCCTGCTCGCCCGCGCGCGCGACTACGAGCCGCAACCGGCCGAGCTCGGGATGGCGCTCGCCGATCTGCGCGACCTGGGCGGGACGCACGAACATGCCCTTGACCTTGGTGGCCTGATCGGCACGGCCCATCCAGCCCACCAGCCGCATATTGGTGCGCCCGCAACGCGAGCGGCCCGGCATCACCGCCGAGAGGTCGCCGGTCGCGAGCCGGATCATCGGATAGTCCGGGTTGAAGCAGGTGACGACGACCTCGCCCACTTCGCCCGCGGTGACCGGATCGCCGGTGCCGGGCCGTACAATCTCCACCAATAGGGTTTCGTTGACGATCATCCCTTCACGCGCCTCGCTCTCGTAGGCGATGACGCCCGCATCGGCCGTCGCGTAGCACTGGCATACCTCGACGCCGCGCGCGGCCAGTTCCTGGCGCAGCGAAAGCGGCAACGCCGCGCCGGAGACCAGCGCCCGCCTGAGGGAGGAGGCGTCCGTCCCCGCCTTCGCCGCGGCATCGATCAGAATTTTCAAGAAGTCCGGCGTGCCGAGGTAGCCGCTCGGCCGGAAATGCGCGATCGCCTCGAGCTGCTGCTCGGTATGACCGGTGCCGGCGGGGATGACCGTACAGCCCACCGCATGCGCGCCCGCCTCCATCATGAAGCCGCCGGGGGTGAGATGATAGGAAAACGAATTGTGCACGACATCGCCCGCGCGGAAGCCCGCGGCGAAGAGAGCGCGCGCCGCGCCCCAAAAATCCTCGCCCGCGCCCTGCGGCTCGAAGATCAGCCCCGGCGACATCAACAGCCGCCGCAGGCGGCCGGTCGCCGCCACGTTGAAGCCGCCGAACGGGGGGCGCTCCTTCTGGCGCGTCGCGAGCTCGGATTTGCGCAGCACCGGCAGCTTGGCGAGCGCCGCGCGCGAAGTCACAGCATTGGGATCGACGCCGACGAGCTGGGATGCCCAACCCGGCGCGCTCAAGGCCAGCGCGATGAGGTCGGGCAGTCGGCCGAAAAAATCGCGCTCGCGATCATCAGGATCGCGGGTCTCGAGGGAATCGTGATGGCGATCGCCCATGAGGTCGCACGCGGGTATGGCACTCTCTTCGTGCGCTTGCCACGCTCGGCCGGGACGCAGCCGCCGAACTACGCCAGCCAGCGCTTGCGCCGTCGGTAATGCTTGCCCTCGCGGAACGATTTGCGCCGGCCTTCGGCGACGCCAAGATAGAACTCCTTGACGTCCTCGTTCTCGCCCAGCGCCTTGGCCTCGCCGTCGAGCACCACGCGGCCGTTTTCGAGCACATAGCCGTAACGCGCGTATTTCAATGCCATGCGGGTGTTCTGCTCCGCGAGCAGGAACGACACCGCTTCCTTGGCGTTGAGATCGCCGACGATCGCGAAAATCTCCTCGACCAACTGCGGCGCGAGCCCCATCGAAGGTTCGTCCAGCAGGATCATCTTCGGCCGCGACATCAGCGCCCGTCCGATCGCGCACATCTGCTGTTCGCCGCCGGAAATATATCCGGCGGTGGAGCTACGGCGTTCCTTCAGCCGCGGAAAATAGGAATAGACGAGGTCGAGGTCGCGCCGGATGGCCGCACTGCCGTCGCGGCGCGTGAACGCGCCAGTGAAAAGGTTCTCCTCCACCGAGAGGTGCGCGAAGCAATGGCGCCCCTCCATCACCTGGATGCAGCCCCGTCGCACGAGCTCGTTGGGGGAGCGCGCATGCACCTCTTCGCCGTCGAAGATGATGGAGCCTTTGGTTACTTCGCCACGCTCGGCGGACAAAAGATTGGAGATCGCCTTGAGCGTGGTCGATTTGCCGGCGCCGTTCGCGCCCAACAGCGCGACGATCTCGCCCTTGGAAACCTTAAGCGACACGCCCTTGAGCACGAGGATGACGTGATCGTAGACCACCTCGATATTGTTGACGGAAAGGATGGGCGCGGCGGTTGCCGCTGCGACACGATCGGTGCCCGTGCCCGCGCCCAAAGGAGGCGGCGCTGGCGCCGCCTCCTTCAAATTGCGATCGGGAGAGACCGACATCAGTTGGTCACGAGACACCCGGGCGTGAGCTTCTTTTCAGCCGCGTACTTGGCTGCCGCTTCCTTCACCATCGGAGCGATCACCGAGTCGTCGGACGTGATCCAATCCGACGTGACATTCCATTTCTTGCCGTCCCAGGTCTGAATGCGGCCGGTGCGTGTGCCCTCGTGATCGGCGCAGGACACCTTGATCGGCCGCAGCTCGCCCTCGAAGCCGAGCTGCTTGATGCGTTCGGCGGTGATGTCGAGATTCTCAAGGCCCCAGCGCACCTGCTCGCCGGTGAGCGGCTTCTTGCCGAACCGCTCCTGCGCGGTGCGGATCGCCTCGACGCCGAGCATGGCGTTGATCAATCCGCGCACGTAGAGGATCTCGCCCGTATCTTCCCATTTCGCCGAGCCCAGGCCCTTGTCGTAGAGGTACTTCTTCAAATCCTCATGCAGCTTGAACTGACCTGCGGTGTGTTGAAGGGCGGCGGAGTTGTATCCCTTGGCGCCGTCTTCGGCCGGCCGCACGTCTTGCTCGGCCCCCGACCACCACACGCCGTACATCTTCTCGCGCGGATAGCCGACGGCGACCGCCTCCTTGATGGCGGTCGAGTTCATCACGCCCCAGCCCCACAGCAGCACGTAGTCGGGACGGTTCTGGCGGATCTGCAGCCAGGTTGCCTTCTGCTCGACGCCGGGATGCGTGACCGGCAGGAACAGGGTCTCGAATCCGTGCATCTGCGCACGCTTCTGCAGCAGGGCGATCGGCTCCTTGCCGTAGGGCGAGTCGTGATAGACCAGCGCGATCTTCTTGCCCTTGAGCTTGTCGAACCCGCCTTCCTTCTTGGCGATGTGCTGCAGGATGATGTCGGCCGCGGTCCAATAGGTGCCGAGCAGCGGGAAGTTCCACTGGAACACCGAGCCGTCGCGCGACTCCGAGCGGCCGTAGCCCATAGAGATGATCGGGATCTTGTCGACCGTCGTCTTCTCCGTGAGCGCAAAGGTGATGCCGGTCGAGAGCGGGATCACATAGGCGGCGCCGGTCGGACCCTTGCCCTTGAGGCGCTCGTAGCATTCCACGCCGCGGTCGGTGGCATAGCCGGTGTCGCATTCCTCGAACACGATCTTGACGCCGTTGATGCCGCCGTCGCGCTCGTTAATGAGCTTGTAGTAGTCGGCGAGGCCGTTGGCGAACGGAACGCCGTTCGGGGCGTAGGCACCGGTCCGGTACACCAGGCTGGGGATGAACTGCTCGTTCTGCGCCAGCGCCGGCGCAGCGGTCGCCAGGGCGCCCGAGAGCGCCGCGAGCGCGAGCGCGACGTGTATTCCAGTCATCGTCTTGCCATTCATCGGCATTCCTCCATCGACGCGCCGGATCCGCCCGTTGCGGGCGGCCGGCCATTGCGGGGTTCTATCCCCCTTCTAGGCCCGAGTGTGCCCGCGAATTGTCGCGGCCTCAATACGGGAACGGCCATAGCCGAAGCTTTTCCTTGGCGATCGCCCACAGCCGGGCCAGCCCATGCGGCTCGGCGATCAAGAAGAACACGATCATGGCCCCGAACAGCATGAACTCGATGTGCGAGATCACGGCGGTCGACATCGCAATCCCGAGCCACGACGGCAGCTGATTGAGAAAAATCGGAACCAACACGATGAAGGCGGCGCCGAGGAACGACCCCAGCAGAGTACCGAGCCCGCCGATGATGATCATGAACAGCACCTGGAACGAGCGGTTGACGTCGAACGCCAGCGGCTCCCACGAGCCGAGCCGCAGGAACGCCCACAGCGCGCCCGCAACCCCGATATAGAACGAGGACACCGCGAAGGCCGAGAGCTTGGCGTGCAGCGGCCTGATGCCGATGATCTCGGCTGCGATATCCATGTCGCGAATGGCCATCCACATGCGCCCGATTCGGCCGCGAACCAGATTCTTGGCGGCGAGGGTGAGCACCACCGTAATCGCAAGCACGAAGACGTAGGTCCTTTCCGGCGTATCGATTGGAACGCCGAACAGCTCGACGCGGCCGACCGCGACCGAGCCCGATGGCGCGTAGTTGGTAAACCATTTGACGCGCGCGAACGCCCATTCGAGGAAGAACTGGGAGGCCAGCGTCGCGACCGCGAGATAAAACCCCTTGATGCGCAGCGAGGGGAGTCCGAACAAGAGGCCGACCAGCATCGCCATCACGCCGGCGAACAGGAAGACCAGGATGATATTGGTCTCCGGCAGCCGCAGCGCGAGGTTGTAGGCGGCGTAGGCGCCGACCGCCATGAAGCCGCCGGAGCCGAGCGAGAGCTGGCCGCAATAGCCGGTGAGGATATTGAGCCCGATCGCGGCGATCGAGAGAATCAGCACCGGGATCAGCACCTCGGTATAGAGATATTGGCCGGCGAACAGCGGCACCCCGAGAAACGCGAACGCGACCAGGATGATGACCGACCAGCGATCCTGCGCGATCGGAAAGATCGCCTCGTCGGCGTCGTAAGAGGTCTTGAACTGGCCGACTTCGCGATAGAACACGGCTGTCACACTCGCTCGATGATGCGCTCGCCGAACAGGCCCTGCGGACGGAACAGCAGGAACACGAGCGCGAGCACGTAGGCGAACCAGTTCTCGATGCCGCCGCCGGCGAGATCGAAGGTGCGGATGAGGACCGGGCTGAGCAGCACCTCGGCGAGCTTTTCGCCGGCGCCGATGATCAGCCCGCCAACGATGGCGCCCGGGATCGAGGTAAAGCCGCCGAGGATGAGCACCGGCAGCGCCTTGAGCGCGATGAGCGAAAGCGAGAACTGCACGCCGAGCTTGGCGCCCCACATCATGCCGGCCACCAACGCGACGAGCCCCGATACCGCCCACACCATCAGCCAGATCTGATTGAGCGGGATGCCGACGGATTGCGCGGCCTGGTGATCGTCGGCCACCGCGCGCAACGCCCGGCCGACCCGCGTCACCTGAAAGAACACCGCCAGCACGAGCACCATCACCGCGCAGATGATCGCGGCAATGAGCTCGGCCGGATCGATCAACAGCCCGCCGGGAAAGACCGACTCCAAAATGAAGATCGGATCCGTCGGCAGG
>WNGK01008662.1_pt1 | contig 10534 bp, 9 predicted proteins | sample 5400601 | NCBI WGS metagenome assembly WNGK01 (sample SAMN13153376, study PRJNA577476) | soil metagenome | isolation source: 60 cm soil or saprolite under Garry oak tree replicate 1 | place: USA:California | collected 2016-06-15
TGCAGCACTTCCAGGTCGCGATCCGATTGAGCATGGAGGTTCTCCACGTGTAAGACAACTGGACCCGGATGGGCAGGGGTCTTATTCACACGCAGCAGTACCTCGCGTCCCACCATCATACGTGCGATTTCGGCCTGGTTGGTCTGGCTGGTTACCAGGGTACCGGCGTCCTTGCCACGGCGCAGCACGGTGATATTATCAGAGAGTTCCAGGACTTCGCGCAATTTGTGTGTGATAAAGATAATGGTCTTGCCCTGCTTCACCAGGCCCCGCAGTACGCCAAAGAACTCAAATGTCTCCTGCGGCGTCAGCACGCCGGTTGGTTCATCCATAATCAGGATGTCAGCAGCGCGATAAAGGACTTTGAGTATCTCGACCCGCTGCTGTAGGCCCACCGAGAGCTTTTCAACACGAACGTCAGGATCGATTGGCAGGCCGTATTGCTTGCTCAGTTCAAGGATAGCGGCTCGCGCCCGTTTGATGTCATAAGTAGAGGCAACCCTACCCGGCTCGTGTCCCAGGACAATATTCTCTGCCACGGTCAGCGGGGGAATGAGCATGAAGTGCTGGTGGACCATACCAATCTTCAAGCGAATAGCATCGCGGGGTCCGGCAATGTGAACAAGCTGGCCATTGATGAAAATTTCACCGCTGTCCGGGTGAACCAGCCCATAGAGGATATTCATCAAGGTGGTTTTGCCTGCGCCATTTTCTCCAACCAGGGCGTGAATCTCCCCTTTCCGAACCGCCAGGTTGACATGATCGTTGGCAACCACGCCCGGCCAGGCCTTGCAGATGTCGCGCATCTCCACAGCAAGCGGTATCTCACGCTCCTGGGTCGGAGCCACAACTGTACTTTCTTGCATTGCTTCTGCTCCTTATACGAGATCTATTCTGTTCCTGGTTCATAGGGGATGCCATCGGCGGCAGGCGGCGTAGTACGACCAACCAGCCCCACCAGCGCTATTATGGTGAGTATATAAGGCAACGTGCTGAGCAAGCTGGCAGAAATGCCCGAATCTTGCATGCGCACGCTCAAAGCTTGACCAAGCCCAAAAATGATGCAGGCTCCAGCAGTGCCCCAGGGGGTATATTTACCGAAAATCATGGCGGCCAGGGCAATAAAGCCGAAACCTGCGGTCATATTCGAGTTGAAAATACCCGCGATGCCCAGGGCCAGGAACGCACCGGCCAGGCCGGAGAGCAAGCCGCTGCCAATGACGCACAAGTAGCGTATCAAACGTACATTCACGCCGGCTGTATCGGCTGCTTGCGGATGCTCACCTACCGCCCGGATACGTAAGCCAATATTTGTGCGGAAGAGCAGGAATTGAATACCCAGCAGTATCAGCACAGCAACGTAAAAGATGATATTCTGTTGAAAGAGCACGCGGCCGATAAAAGGGATATTTGCGAGCGGCCCCCAGGCAAGATTGGGCAGGCGCAGCGCGTCTTTCAGCGAGGGCACACCCTGACCTCCTGTCTGAATAAACAGCAGGTAGTTCGTCAAACCGAGGGCGGCGATATTAATAGCAATACCGCTCACAATCTGGTTAGCCTTAAAATTGATAGAGACGATGGCATGGACGAGCGCCATCAAGCCGCCCGCGATCATCGCGCCGGCGACCCCAACAATGACGCTGTGGGTCGCCAGGGTAGTCATCACACCGGCATAGGCACCGGTAAGCATCATGCCTTCCATAGCAATATTAACAACACCGCTGCGTTCGGAAATAACGCCTCCCAGGGCCGGCAGCAAGAGCAGCGCTCCGAATTGCAGGGTGGATTGCCAGAGATCGCTGGATGGCAATACCCTGAATAATACTTGTAAGAACACTAGTCAATCCTCCTCAATTCTACTAGAGCTGCTGGAACTACTCTCACCCGCAGGAAGAGATTGCGCCTCCCCGCCTTCAACGGCATCAGCTTTCTGCATTTCAGCTCGTTTTGCGCCATCCTCGACAGATGCGTTATCCTTCGCAGGAAGATCAGTAACCGTAGCGCCTATCGCAGCCGGCACAAGAGGGGGTCTGCGGCTCATGAGGCCTTTAGGCAAAGCGCGTTGGATGGCAGGCAAAAACTCGGAGGCAATAGAGAACAATACCAGAGCCTGAATGATATAAGCCAGATCACCTGGCACATTGGCATTCAGCTGCATAATCGTACCTCCTTGCCGCAATCCGCCAAAGAGCAGAGAAGCCAGGAGCACTCCAATTGCTGTTGTACGGCCCAGTAACGCCACGCCAATCGCATCGAAGCCGGTTGGCTGAAGATAGAAGGTGTTAGCGATCAACTGGAAGGGAAACTGGCCCATGAGCTGAAGAGCGCCGGCCAGACCAGAGAAGGCTCCAGCAATCGCCATCACAGCAAAAATATTGCGTTTGATGGGAATACCTGCATATCTCGCTGCCTTAGGATTTTGCCCAAGTACACGTATCTCGTAACCAAAGGTCGTACGTGACACGATAAACCAGTAAACAACCAGGGCGGCAAGGGCAAAGAAGAGGCCAACATCCACAAGGTATTGTGCAGGTTGATCAATCTTCGGGAGAAATGTTCCCAGTGTCGAGTTATAGAAGTCGGCAATATGCGGCAATGTTCCCTGGGGAGGAAGTTGATTGGTTTGATTGGTTGCATGTGCAGCAGCAAACGGCCCGTTGATGAGAAAGTCGGTGAAATAAAAGGCTGTCCAGTTAAGCATGATTGTAGTAACGACTTCATGGGCGCCACGCCACGCTTTGAGTACTCCAACGATACCCCCCCAGACAGCTCCTGCCAGCGTACCGCCAATGAGCATAGTAGGGATGAGTAGCCACCCGGGCCAGTGTGAAGCTTCAAGACCAATGATACCGGTCGTCATCGCCCCCATGGCAAGCTGGCCTGCAGCGCCAATGTTGAAAAGCCCGGCCCGAAAGGCAATGGCGACTGAAAGGCCGGCAAGAATGAGTGGAGTCATCGTCGTCAGGGTAAACGAGAAATTTTGTGCGTTGCCAAATGCGCCGCTAAAGAGAGCCTGATAGGCAGCAAGGGCTTCATTAAAGCGGTCTACCGGCGAGCCAGGCGCTGTGATCATAATCACAATACCCCCGGCAACCATTGCCAGTACTATAGCAAAAACGGGGCGCTCAAATGCTTGAGCGAATCGACGCAAACGCAGGATCAAGTTCGATGTTGGAGACGCTGTTGACACGGCCATATTGACTTCCTGCTTTCTAAAATGTAGTAAAACGTATTTACGACACCTTCGTACCTGCTTCATCGCAGAAAGTTTCGCTCATTGCTGAGCCAGAGCTTTCCGCTCCACAGGCGATTGTACGTTCCGACGAAGCCACTACCGGAACGTCCGTTATCAAACGGAGAGCTTCCTTGCGAATATTTATTGCGGCGTTCAGGTCTCTATCAATGACCAGACCGCAATCATGGCAGATGAACACTCTCTCTGCCAGGGTTAAATCTTCGTTCATCCAGTCACAACTGGAACAGGTTTTGCTTGATGCATACCACCGATCCACCAGTTGGACATAGCCGCCGTACTGCTCGGCCTTGTAGAGCAGTTGCCTCTTCACCTCAAAGAAACTCGCATCGCTCACTGCTTGTGCCAAGCAATGATTAGCGAGCATCCCCTTCGTGTTGAGGTCTTCCAGACCAATCAGTGCATGCGTTCGGGTCACATGCGTGGTCATCTTGTGCAAGGCATCCTGTCGTTGGCATGCTACGCGATAGTGTGACTTTGCCAGCTTCTTCGTGTTCTTCCACCAGTTCTGGCTGCCTTCTACTTTGCGGGATAAGCCCTTGCTCAAGCCCTTGATGCGCCTTACGTTCTGGCGGTAGTGCTTTTGGTTCTCAAACACTCTGCCATCGCTACAGGTTGCCAGGGTCTTGATGCCCAGGTCTATCCCAACCGTTCCACCGTTATGAGTCGGTGTCTCATACTTCACCTCGACCGCGATGGAGACGAACCACCAGCTCGCCTGAGAGGAAATAGTTGCGCTCATGATTTTGCCCTGGAAACGCAATTCCTCAGTCATGTTGACATCACCCAGCTTCGGGACTCGCAGCGTATGCCCATGAACTGAGAACTTGTCGTTAGCCAGGTAGAAGCTCAATCGATCACGCTTCTTGCTTTTAAAGTGCGGAAAGCCTGCTTCCTCTCCATCCTTGCGTGGATGTTTGAGCTTAGGTTGCGTCCCTTCCTCTTTCATGCGCCAGTAGTTGGCAAACGCTTGCCCAAGATCGCTAAACGCTTGTTCTGGAGCGCACTTGGTCACTTCGTAGACCCAGGGAAATTGCTCGCCTTTGATCTTGTTGTACTCCGCCTTGAGGTCTTTTAGCTGGACCCGTTTCCCCGCTGCCTGCGCTTCTTTCCATCGGGCAAGTGCCCAGTTATAAGCGTGGCGAGCAACACCGCAAGCTTTGCGAAAGGAAATCTCTTGTTCTGGCGTCGTATTCAGTCTGATCACATGCGAGCGATTCATGGCCTATTCTTTCTGGAGTGCAGCGTCTTTGAGCACTTTCTTGTACGATCTCAGACCGTGGAGCCTGACGCTAAACACCGTCACAATAGCAATCAAGTCCCGTACTAACTCTTGCTCAGGTGACATGGCCTCAGCATTGATCACTACCAGTTCGGTATGGTGGCGCTGGCAGAATGCTTCAAAGTAGTCATACCCAAAACGCACCAACCGATCACGGTGGACAATGACAAGTCGTCTCACCTGCCCAAGTTCAATCATCTCTAAGAGGCGATTGAATTGTTTACGCTTGTAGTTCAGCCCACTGCCAATATCAGACATCCATTCATCGACGGTGATGGAGTGCTCCTACGCAGGAGGTGGCTTCCCCGCCGGTGTTCTCAGCCAGAAAATATAAACTGTGCTTGTATCATAACATCGATGCTCATAAGAAACAAGCATCGCCCAGATAAAATATAGCCAAATACATCAACAGGGCGCGATGTGTCGCGCCCTGTTGATAACCAATTCTTTTGCCCCACAACAAAGATCTATGGAATATTCTCAGGCGGCACCAGGGAACCAGACATAATCTGCGAAGCAAAAGTATCTGCCTGCGCCTTCGCATCGGCCGGCACATCCTTACTGACCGGAGCATAACCAACGCCATCGTGAGCCAGGTCGAACTTCGGTATGTTATTCGTGAAGCTGCCACTCTCGGTATTTTTAATGGCATCGTACACAGCAACGTCAACGCGCTTGAGCGCGCTGGTAATCACATCCGGATGAATGTAGCCCTGATCGGCGTCAACGCCGATTCCATACACGTGGTTCTGGTAAGCAGCGTCAAGCGCCCCAATACCGCAGCCACCGGCAACCTGGAAGATGATATCAGCCTGGTGCTGGCTGATCTGGCTCTGAGCAACGTCTTTACACTTTGCCGTTGCTGCGAAGTCATTCGAGTAATTGACGAGCACACTGACACCCGGGTCGACCTTTTGAGCGCAGAACTTGTAGCCGGCAATGTAGCGAGTGACAGCAGGAACCGGTAGCCCACCGATCGCGGCAATGGTGTTGTGACCAAGTAAATTCGGGACTTTACTCTTGCCATCCTTTTCCATCTGGCCCGCAATTCCGCCAACGAGGCAGCCTGCCTCCTGTTCTTTAAAGAAGAGCGGAGCAACATTGGGAAGAGTCTCGCAAGCGCCAGTTTTCGGATCAGGTACGGCACAGCCGTCAACAATGGCAAACTTCTTGTTGGGGTACTGCTTGGCAACCTGGTCCAATGGCGTCTCCATCAGGAAACCTACGGCAATGACCAGGTCTGCCGATTGCGCCGCCGAGGTAAGATTCTTGACATAGTCATTCTGTGATTGCGTTTGAATGATTTTCTCCGGGAAACCATACTGGGTCTCGGCCTTCTTGTAGCCGGTATAAGCCAGGTGGTTGAAGCCATTGTCATTGAGGCCACCAATGTCGGTGACCAGAGCCACTTTCGCCTTGGGTGCAGCAGGGGTATTTCCTCCACCTGTAGTGCTGGAGCCGCCGCCGCCACAAGCGACGAGCAGCATAGCAAATATGGCGAGCAATGAAGTGATATAGGCAGGAGTGCCAATTCTTCGCATGTATGCTTCTTCCTTTCTTCTCTGCTCAGAGAAAGAGGGTGGGTTGAGTGCCCAGGCAGCTTGTTCGTTCATGGACATGGAAGGTCGCAAAAGAGACAAACCAACAGTTCACCCCAAATAAAAAACGGCGGGGACAAGGGATTTGCTCTGTTGTAACCAGTATAACATGAAAAACACAACCTGTCGGACTATTCCAAATTACGGAACGAACGGAACGGAACAGCTTAATAAAAAAACTGCTGTCAAGATACATACGTAGCGAAGAGTTTATTTCTCACACGCGGTTTTGAAGACGCGGGCGGCGCATTCCCCTCGCCTTTAGGCAAGGGTTAGCCACCCCTCTCACATTCTATGGTATACCATGCTATAATGCTTGGTATGGAAGAACAACATACCAAGCATGTTACCTATAAAATAGCCTATCATTTTGTGTGGTGTCCTAAGTATCGCAAGGCAATACTTACAGGAGAGGTCGCACAGTTTGTGGAGAGTGAGATTCGGCGTTTGTGTGAGGAAAATAAATGGGCAATTGGAGCCTTAAACGTGCAAGAAGATCATGTCCATCTGTTTCTCTCTGCCTTGCCGTCAACGGCTCCCTCACTGATTGCCAATACACTCAAGGGCATTACTGCCAGGCAAGTGTTTAAGCAGTTTCCAGCGGTCAAAAAGCAGTTATGGGGCGGCTCCTTCTGGTCCCGTTCGTATTACGTTGGCACGGTTGGAGACATGACCGAAGCCACCGTCAAGAAGTACATCGAGTGAGGACAGGGCTAATGCGCAAGACCTTTAAATATCGCCTCTATCCCAATAAGCAGACTGAGCAGAAGTTGTACTGGACGCTCACACGTTGTAGAGAACTGTACAATGCCGCCCTTTCCGAACGTAAAGACGCCTATAAGTATGCGGGCAAGTCGATCAGCTACTACGATCAACAAAACGATTTGCCTGAGATCAAGGCAGAGATTCGAGAAGAGTACCAGGATATCGCTGCTCACGTCCTGCAAGATGTGTTGAGACGCCTGAACAACGCGTTTGATAATTTCTTCCGACGTTGCAAAAACGGGGAAAATCCAGGCTATCCCAGGTTTCAGGGACGCAACCGCTATGACTCGTTCACCTATCCCGATGGGGCTGGCTGGAAGCTCACCGTGGAAGAGCAGGGCAAGAAGCTTCAAGGGACGCTCAGTCTCAGCAAGATAGGTCAGGCAAAGGTCACACTTCATCGACCGTTAGAAGGCAAGATCAAGACCGTTACCATTAAGCGCGAAGTTGATCAGTGGTTTGTTACCTTCTCTTGCGAGGTAGAAGCACCTGAGAAATTGCCTCTCAGTTATGAGGATATTGGCATTGACTTAGGTGTCACCCACCTGGCTACGCTTTCCAATGGAGAGATGATCGAGCATCCCCGCTACTACCGCAAAGCCAGGAAGGTGCTTGAGAAAAGACAACAAGCCTTCTCCCGCAAAAAGCGTGGTTCGCATCGACGGGAGAAAGCCCGCAAGCTGGTAGCCAAGGCTCATCGCAAGATTGCACGCCAACGCAAGGATTTTCAGCATAAAGCATCCAAGAAGCTGGTAGAGCGCTATCAGGTGATCGTGTTTGAGGATATCAAGACAAGCACCCTTACACGGAAACCCAAACCTCAGCAGGATGAGAATGGGACATACCTTCCGAATGGTGCAGCTGCTAAAGGTGGGTTAAACAAAAGCATTTTAGACGCAGGTTGGGGAACTTTTGTCAGCATGTGTTCAGTCAAGGCAGCATGGGCCGGTCGGACACTCCTCAAGGTTTCTCCCAAGTTCACTTCACAAGTATGCTCAGGTTGCGGGCAAGTTCGGAAGAAAGATTTGTCCGAACGCTGGCATAGTTGTGATTGTGGCACTGAGTTAGACCGCGATGTCAATGCGGCCATCAATATCTTAGAGCGCGGAAGACGCCAACGTGGGGCAACCTGCGTAGAAGCTCCCTGCCTTTAGGCGGGAGAGCACTTCACGAAAACAAGGTACTCATTTGTCGGAGGATGGGCTGAGGGAGGCGGTTGCCTCCCTCGCCGTTGCCTGGTTGTCGATAGGATTTCGTTGGGGCCATATATCTCAGGCGTCCCGTTGCGGCAAGCTTCGTGGCGCTGAGATCGCACGCGTTAGCCGTTGGGGTGGTCAGTTCCGCCTAGCCAGAAATAATAGCCCTGATCTGAGTGACCCCAGAGCGGATTCCCATCCACGTTCTGTCCATTCACAACCTCGAAGAAGGTGAGGACGGTGCCCTGAGGGAAGTCGTGTAGTATAGCGGACTGAGTGTTGGGAGCAGCTCGAGCCCTAAGATCAGGGACCGTCACCGTGCAGGTCTTAACAACCGGTGCAATCGCTGGGATAAAGAGCACTTCTCCAGGACGGATGAGATTAGGGTCCGGACCGATCACCTGCCTATTACAGTAGTCGTAGATCTGGTGATACTTGTTGCCATCACCGTAGAAGCGCTGTGCAATTCCCGAGAGGGTATCTCCCGGTTGCACGGTGTAGATAGCGGGCGTACCTTGAGCCATGTGATCCTCCTTCTTTGTTCTTAAGATCAGTTTTCGACTCGGCGTCCGAGCAAGAGAATGGGAAAGAGCGAGAAGAACATCTTTTCTGAATACAGGGGATCTCTCCATTCGAGGTATTGGCCCCAGATGTGTCTATTCGCTTTGCTACCCCGATGTAGCATAGAAAGATGCCTATTGATAGTATAAGCTGAAGCCAAGTATTTGTAAAGATTACATGCTTGACATTCACTCATAACTTCCACCTGGCCTCAAAGCCTGATGGAAGATCGTTCTCATCAGCAGTTTCGAGGTGGGGGTGGACAGTACCACGCAAGTGTATGCGTGCTATGTACGCTGGAACGGTGAGGCAACGCGAGCGGGGTTCCCATTTTCATAGACCACCCAAGTAAGCCGAGCAAAAGGACCAGTGCGAGAAGCACAAGCATCCCCGCTTTTCGCAGTGAAATAACCATGACAAACTCCTTTTCTTTTTCCTGGTAGAGAAGGGGCTCTGGGCTTCCTTACCTATAAGCGACGGTGGTTGCTCTCTCAAGTGAGATCTCTCGAGAGTAGGACAGACAGCTATCCATCGCCTGACTGACCGCTTCAAATATACTCATTTAACTCTTCTTTTCAATTGTACTCAATCACATGCTCAATATCAAGGAAGGGATACGGGTAATGGGGGGAAAGGTGCATGGTTCATATGGCAAGCTATTCGTTGCATGATGCCGAATACGGGATACGCCTGAGCTTGTTCGCTTATGTTCTCCACAGACTCATTTCCTGGCCTTGTTGTTCGCTAAGTGCCGTCAAATATTGCTGTATATCGTTGGCTTTGCTGTACGAATTGCTGTACTGCTGGAAATAGGAAGCTCAACGTGGGAAGAAATGTTTGGTTGTACTGTTAATGTTCGTTGTACATCGTCGGCTTTGCTATATGCATTGCTACACTATGCGTCTCTTGTCATTCTGGCTGTGAGCCCTCGTCTTGTGAGCCTGCTCCTTCTGTCTTTCGCTCCGTCATCTCTTCTAAGAGAAAAGCATAGTTTGCTCGAGTTGTCGCCGTCTCGGGATGCCGGGGACCCAGCACCTGCTCATAGATCGCCAGGGCACGCTGATAGAGCGGTTCGGCTTGCTCGTAGTTGCCCTGGGCACGGTAGAGCGTTGCCAGGTTGTTGAGGCTGCCTGCCGTGTCAGGATGTAGGGGACCCAGCACCTGCTCACAGATCGCCAGGGCCCGCTGGTAGAGCGGTTCGGCTTGCGCGTAGTTGCCCTGGGCACGGTAGAGCTCTGCCAGGTTGTTGAGGCTGCTTGCCGTGTGGGGATGCCGGGGACCCAGCACTTGCTCCCAGATCGCCAGGGAGCGCTTCATGAGCGGTTCGGCTTGCGCATAGTTGCCCTGGACACGGTAGAGCTCTGCCAGGTTGTTGAGCGCAGCGGAGTAGTCCGCTTGATTGCCCCCCTGCTCAAACACCTGTGCGGCTTTTTCCAGAGCGGCCTGGGCTTCCTGCCAACGGACGTTTTGCTCTAATGAGCTTGCTAACCAGAGTAAGTAACGCCCGTAGGGTTCTCTGCCTGCGCTCAGGAAGGGTTCGCCCTCCTCCACCAGTTGCTCGATGACTCCCAGGAGGGTCTCTGCCTGCTGACGTCGCCATCCGTCTATGGCTTGCCCCATCGACGCTTGCCACGTCGCAAACGCCTCGGCCTGTTGTGCTGGGAGCTGTAAGGCGTGGTAGAGATATTCGACGTGGGCTCGGAAGGCTGGCTCTGACATCTCCACCAGCCATTCGCTTTGCTCCTCTCTGGAAGCTCCGTGCTCTTCTCCCTGCTCCCGATGGACTGCTTCCTGTTCGCGCTCCTCTTCGACACGCTGACGGTAATACTCTACCATCGCCCGGTGCAGTTGCGCTTTGGTGTCAGGATAGAGGTGGCGT
>WNGK01014689.1_pt1 | contig 10532 bp, 7 predicted proteins | sample 5400601 | NCBI WGS metagenome assembly WNGK01 (sample SAMN13153376, study PRJNA577476) | soil metagenome | isolation source: 60 cm soil or saprolite under Garry oak tree replicate 1 | place: USA:California | collected 2016-06-15
TAGATACCGATGCGCGCGGGAGGTAACGCTCCAGAAAGAATTGCATACGGCATTGAAAGAATCGATGCCCAGGCGATGCCGACTCCAACCATCGTCAACAACAATGTCCACTTGTCGTGAATAAAATAAACTGAAAGTAAACCGATGCCGCCGCAAATGAGCGAGAGTGTATGCACGGTCTTTCGACTGGTTGCTACCGCAATCTTTGCCAACGCAAAAGCAACCACAAAAGTGACGATTGAATAGACCGCGAAGCAGATTCCGCCCCACTCGCCACCCAAAGGAAAGCGCGCATCCTGAGGACTCGTGGCGCCGAATATGTGATACGAAGTCGTCAGCCCGAAGAACAGCCACATGCAAAAAAGGCCGAGCCAGGTGAACAACTGGACCACTGCGAGCTGCCTCATCGTTTCGGGCATTTCGCCAATCGCAGAAATGATTTCTTTGATTAGGGCCTTGATTACGGCTACGATCCCTTTGTGCTCGCTACGCATGCGCTCGAATGCCACCATGTCGTCGGGCGGATATTCTCTCGTGGTGAAGACGGTCCAAAGCACTGCCACGAGGAAGGCCCCCGCGCCAATCTTGAATGAATATTGGACCGTCAGAGGTACGCCGCTAGCGGTTCTTCCCGTCACACCCAAATATCGGAAAATGTATGGCAGCGCATTCGCGAGCGTCGCTCCGATGCCGATAAAAAAACTCTGCGTTACGAATCCGATGGTTCTTTGATCGGGATTCAGCTTATCGGCAACGAAAGCTCGGAACGGCTCCATGCTGATGTTAATACTGGCGTCCAAAACCCAAAGCAGGCTGGCCGCCATTCTGACACCGGTTGAGTCCGGCATGACAAAGAGCGCCACGCTGGAAAGTAACGCGCCTACAAGGAAATAAGGACGGCGGCGGCCCAGCCAGTTCCATGTGCGATCGCTCATGGCACCGATGATTGGCTGCACAATCAAACCAGTGACTGGACCAGCGAGCCAGAGCAAAGGAATTTGAGATTCGTTGGCGCCTAGATAACTGTAGATGGCGCTCATGTTCGCAAGCTGCAATCCCCAGCCGAATTGAATGCCGAGAAACCCAAAACTCATGTTCCAGATCTGCCAGAAACTCAAGCGCGGTTTTTGCATCGCCAATCCTCCGAACTGTGGCCCGTCATTTTCCGTTCGCGGCTCTGCCGCCTCCCGTGTCTATCTAGCGTAAATGTTGACGTCTTCCAATATCACATTACGATCGAGCGAGAGGGCATAGATCAATGTACGCGCCATGTTCGAAACGTGAATGAATCCCGGACGAGGCTGTGCACTCGGCGTGGTATTATCAACATCTACCAGCCCCGGACAGAAATTGAAGACGCGAATGTTTGCGCCGATCTTGCGCGTATGATCGCGCAGGCTTTCCGCGTAGCCGAGCAGCCCGAACTTTGAAGCGCAATACGACGGTACATCCGCGTAGCCATGTTTGCCGGCCTGTGATGAAACGTTAACGATGTCGCCAAAATCATTCTTCGTCATGTACGGCAGCGCGGCGCGCACCAGTTGCATCACGCCGCGCAGGTTCGTCTCCATCACTTTGTCCCAACCATCTTCGGTAATCTGATCGACTGTTTCGGGAACTGCTAACCCCGAATTATTAATGATCACATCGAGTGAGCGCCACCGATCAATAACGTCCGTAACCAGAGAATCGATTTGCGCACGATTGCGTATGTCGAGCGCGAGGGCAAACACGCGTTCAGCGTCACACTTCTGATTCAATTCTTCCGCCGTTCGCCTGAGAATTTCTTCTCGACGCGATGCGATGACGACCCGGGCGCCCGCGGTCGCAAGCGCTTCGGCGAACGCTCGTCCGATACCCGTGCCGCCGCCGGTGACTAATGCCACCTGCTCACTGAATTGCTTAGTTTTAGGCATCGTTACTGCCCTACGAGAATCGCGGACGAACGCGCCGGCAATTCAAACTTGATCCTTTCATTCGCAATCTGAACGTCTGGCACGCTACCCAGCCGATCTTTTAGAGTCGCCCCATTGGGCAACTCTATTTCGACCACGCTGAATTCCACCGTCGCCGCCCTGGTGTCGTTGTTAAGGGCAACGATGACCGAGGACTTAGTCGTGTTGCGCGCATAAACGTACTGATGTTCGGTGGCAAACAGATTCAGTAAGTTGCCGCGTCGCAAAGGTTCAAGCTCGGCGCGCAATTGGCCCAACAATTTCTGATGTTCGAAAACGGATCTCTGTTTTTCATTGCGGGTCGTGAAGGCGTTAATGCCGTCTGCCGGAAATCCGCCCGGAAAATCTCGCCGGTTGTCAGGATCGTCGCCGCCCTGCATTGCAATCTCGTCCCCGTAATAAAGCTGCGGCGTGCCGCGCATCGTCATAATCAAAGTCTGCGCCATCTTCAACCCTTCTATGGTTGCGCCGGGTTCGTTCATGAATCGTTTCAAGTCATGATTCCCAATGAGCGGGACTAAAACATTTGCGTTTGGATACAGAGGATCGCTGGCGAGAATTCTTGGCAACTCGCGAATGTCCTTGCCTTCCGCAAACGCCCGCCGCAACGGATACATCAGGGGAAAATCAAACAGCGTATCAAGCGCGTCATCCACGCCGTCATAACGCGCGCGCCCACCTTGAAAAAATGAAGTGTGCGCGACATCGCCGTCCAGAACTTCGCCGACGACCTTCACTTTCGGATACTCACGCTTGATAGCCGCCATCCAGTCGCGCCAGAAAGTTCGCGGCACATATTGAAAAGTATCCTGCCGAATCGCGTCGAGGCCGGTGACGCCGATCCACCAAAGGGTGTTTTGGATTTCGTACCGCGCCACCTCCGGATCGTTCTGATTCAAATCCGGCAAGATGTCGACGAACCAACCATCGAGAGTTTCGCGCTGAACTTGAGGCGTTGAATGGAGATCGCGAACCGACCACGTCTGCCACACGTTCGCGAGGTGTTTCTGGGCGGTGCCGTTGAACCAAGTCGGCGTCGGTGGATCGTTTACCCAGGGATGATATGGCCCAGTGTGATTCGCGACTTGATCCTGGATGACTTTGAGGCCGATTGAATGCGCCTTATCCACCAACTCGCGCAGTTGCGCGAGCGTGCCAAAATGTTCTTCGACGCCGTAGAAATCCACCGCGCCGTAACCGTGATAATCGGTAATCTTCCGCCTAGGGCCATTCGGTTGATCGGAATACTGCTCGCGCTCGTTAAGATGATTGACGTTGTCGTACCACGGCGTCAGCCAAATCGCCGTTATGCCGAGATCCTTCAAATAACGCAGATGCTCGATAATGCCTTCAAAGTCGCCGCCGTGGTAATAGCGCGGTTTTGAACGGTCGTATAGACCTTTCGATTCCGGCGGATCGTTGTTCGAAGGATCGCCGTCACTGAAACGATCGGTCATGATCAAATAGATCACGTCGTCAGTCGAAAAACCTTGAAATCGGCCGGCCTGCACCAACGGATTCAAGATTTCAAAGTTCGCGTCTGTCGATCCCCTTCCAGTTGTGATCCGCAATTGACGATTGCCCGGTTTGGCGAGCCGGCTAATCTCAACCTCGACGAACAGGTATGTTCCCGCCGCGCTAAGTTTGACCGCCCCCGCTCGCAGCCCTTCGCCCCGGATTTCCACGCGCGCATTGCTCAGATTTCGCCCGCGAATCAGAACTCGCACCGGATTGATCGAATGTCCGGCCCACCAACCGGGGGGCTCGACTTTTAGAACTTCCGGTGCTTGCGCGCGAACTGACGACGTGCTCGCCAACAAGGCAATACCGGCAAAAAACAAGAGCAGCGAGAAATGTAAGCGTCGCTTCATTCTTTGTCCTGATCCAATCTGATGCTATCAACTTCAGGCTTCGGCGTGCGGCCGTACGTATCGGTTAAGTTGCGCAGTCGCTCGCGGCGAAGTTCTGTCAAAGCTGGTTTCGCGAATCGCCAACTCTAATTGCCCTCAGTACTGTTGGGCAGATTCATGCGACCTTCAGTCCCGAGCCCGAGCAAGTCCTGCAGTGGAATGATCGCAGTGTCGGCACCTGAAGCAAGTAATGCGCGGATAAAATCCCAATGAATCTCTTCGCCTGAGGGATTTAGATACTTCGTGCAGAAGTTGTGTTCAATATCAATCTGCGCCTGTGTGGGCGTCGGACCGGCAAAAACCGAGTAGCACGCATACGGCGAGTCGCCGTAGCCCGCGACATTAAAATTCAACTTTGCCGTCTCGGACCAATCTTGATACATCCATCCTGAAGTTAGTAATCGGATTTATCTGATTGTCCGTCAAGTTGATCACGAGTTGCTTGTTCTCAGGGGTCAGCAGGGGCGCCCCACGGTCATCCAAGCGTGGAAAATAGAATGTCGCTTCGTCCCCAGACGCCTGCGGTGGGATGAAATAGATTAACTGCCGCCGCTCGCCGCGCTCATTCGCGATATAGACATAACGCTGCAGGTCCGCCAGCCGGCCACCTTTGAATAATGTGTAGACCGCATCCGCGCCCGGACTGTTCGTTGATTTAGAACTCAAGGTGATTACGTAATTGTTCGCGCAGGTGGGACACTCGAGCATTCCCTTGGTCCGCGCATCGTAGGACGCGCGCTCCTGGTCGCTCATCTTCTTATCGCTCTCTAGCTGTCTGAGCCTGACCAAAGCCTGACGCACTGGTAAAGCTGAACGCAGTCGCAGTGTAAAAATGAAGTCGACGGGCACCTGACTTGTCACTTCAGTTTGCGATTGGGCGGCAGCGGCGCTGGAGACGCCGGAATATGAGCCGGCGGCAACCTGCGTCTCTTTATCGAACTTTATTCGTACTTCGTTTCGGATAGCCCAGGGTGGATTGTTCAATATCGCTTCCGCCTCGCTTCTGGACCATTGAGTAAATGGTTTCCCAGCCTGTTCTTGGGTAGCGAATCCTATCGATAAAAGTGTGAATATTCCAATAACTAACCCAATACTTTGTAGATGCACACTTCCTCTCATTAAAAAACCTTCTTAGCTTTTGGTTTCGGCTGCGGTTTGTCCGCCCGCGTTTGCGTTAGACTCAGGCTGCCGTCAGACATTAATGTCGGTGAATCTGTCAGAAGTCTGACCTGCACCGAGAATTGCACTTAAAACCCCGTAGATCATAATAGCACCAATACCTCGATGGCAATCGAGACCGTTTCAGTTCCAATCCACAAAACTGGTCGACTCACCCGCCTCTAAGTCAGTGATCGAAGCCGGCGGATTCCTGGAGGTTCCGTCTGCTGCTGAGCAATAAATGAAAAGTCGGCTGAATCCGATTTATCGTGACGGCGCTCGACACTGACTTCACGATCTCGAAATCGATCCACCCTGTTGCCGTGTTCCGCTTCTCCCCCGACAGTTTGTCGGTCACGATAATTTGCAAGATGTATGCGCCCGGCGCCGCCTGCGCGCTCAGCTTAATTAGCCCGCCTGCTCGCAATCGCTTCAGGTCGAGTTCTGGTCCAACATCGTAGGGCATGACCTTTCCTTCATAGGCAAGTTGGCCATCATGAAAAAGCCGGACTTGCGTGACTAGCTGGGGGTGCTTCGCCACGTCGAGTTTGGCATTATATATGTAGTAAGCGTAGTGCATCTCCATCCCTGCTTTTAGGCGGCGAAGCGCAGGAATAGCTTGCGCGTCATCACCAGCTTCCGTCTGGGTGGAGAGTGCGTCTTTCTGATTGATTTTGCGCGGATCCAGGCCGCTCAGAAAGATTCCCGAGAGCGCCAAACGATCCTTCGAGAGATCCGGGACCTCGATGAACTGGCTGGCAATGCCCACGCGCTTTGAGCCCGAGTCACGCACCGCAATGCGCAATTGATAAGCCCCGGGTTTCTTAATCGGGACGCTGATGTTGTAAAGCAAACCATTGCGCAAGATACTGTCGTATACGTCACCGCGCGCGCGAATTTTGTGCGTCCGCGACATAGAATCTACGACCCCACCAAACGCGCCAAACGTGTAAGCTGCAACCTCCATCTCGGCTTCGTGCCACCCGTCCGGCTGTTCTGTGAATGTAAGATCATGGCCATCGATGTACAGCGCCGAGGACATCAGTGAACCGACCTGATCGTCATTCCCAAAAAGAGAAGTCAACCGCAAGTGCACGCCGGTTGCGCCGAAAGGCGAGGCGAGCATATCGGCAAGATCGTTCGTCGCCTTCCGCTCGCGCGTCTCTGAATCAGCGATTCCGAAAAAGCCGCTCCGCGAGCGGATCTTCAAACCTGGCTGATCTACTTTCACGGTGATTTTGTGGAAATTCGCTCGGCCGGTCGTTGGATCAAACGTCGATTCATCGGGACGATACCCTATTAGATAATAGCCGGCCTGATCGTCAAGTACTCGTTGGATTCCCTTATTGAAGTCATTCTCGTTTTGGATTGCCAACCCGCCAGTCAAGCGAGCCAGATAAGCAAGCCCGGCTTGCGTGTCGATGAATTGCTGCTTGCGATCGAGTAATTGAGCTTCCAATCGATCCGGCGAAGCACCACTAACATTGTCCTCGGCCGTTAGCGTCAGCGTTTGCAATCCGCGCATATCCATCGTGTAAATGATCACTGAGGCGCGATTTGCGGCGTCAGTCAAACGCCTCAGAGCTTCGAGGATACGTGAGTTCGGCGTCGAGCCGGGCGCATTAGTCTCTTTCATTCCCTGCTGATCGCCGTTCGATTGCGGTTTGAGACTATGGACGGGCGTGAAAAGCTTGAAACCATCGGAAACTAAGATCACCGACTTGCGGCCGGGAAGCTTTTCAAGTCCGCGCAAGACATAGTTGATTGCGCCGAGTGTGCCAACGGCAAAAGTCTCTTCGCGCAGTTGGCCCAACTCTTCGCGATCGGACTCCGCGGCTGCACTCATCTTGCGGGCATCCTCGGCCGCACGATCGCCGCCGGAACTGCCGCCGAGTCCGTTGGCCGCCTGTTCTATGGGGTTTGGCTCGATGGGCGCGAACGCGCTGACGGTTCCGCGACCTATGGGATACCAGCGAATCTGCTCGACCGCCGCCAGCAATTGACGTTTGTCGGAGGTGAATTGTTGCAGCGCTCCAGCGCCAGCGCTGCTGCGAATGATCGCCACTAGATCGTCGGGCTGCATTTGCTCGTTGACGAAGCGAGTAAGCGTCTTGCGGACGAACGCCGTGCTGACGAAGGACAATCCAAGGTCATCGACCACCAGGGCAATCGTGCGGTGCACCTGCTCAGGCCGTAAGGGAACATTTGGCGCGGGCGGCGTGTTGTTCCCTGGGAACGTGCTCGAGTTTACGGCGGGCTGGGACGAGACCGGATGTGTCGCAATGTACGAGAGACTGGTGATCTTCTGCGGCCGGCCATCTTGAAGAACCTGAAAATCTTCAGCTCGGAGATCAGTGATTTGCCTTCCACTCTTGTCGGTTACGGTGGCGTCAATTTGAACAAGGTTCGTAGTGATGCGAACGACGTCTTCATTACCGGCAGGTGCCTGCTGCGTTGTGGCCGACGGTTGCGTCGTCGGCAACGGTTTCGACTGTTGCCCGGCATTAGACTGGGCCGACGAAGTCGAAAAGGAGCATTGCAATAGCAACGCGATTGCCAGTAAGGATGCTCTCTTCATTCCCGCTCTCTTGCACTGTAGGAGCACGCGAGATCCATAAGGTTATGGCGACTGGCCCAGCAACTGCTGAGTGCGCAGTTTTTCGTCAAGTATACGCTCCCGCTCAACTTGTTTCTCGAGAGCCTCTAGTCTTTTGAATTCTGCCAGCTCAGCTTGTGCCTTGTCGGTCTGCTTCAGTCTGGAATACGCGAGAAACAATTGATAGTGAGCCTGCGTCAGCGTCGGCAATTTACCAATCACCTTCTCCAGCCGCGCGATTGCTTCGGGATAATCGCGTCGCTTCAGCGCGAGTCTAGCATAGTCATAAAGCACCGGCAAGCCGGCCCTGCTCGATGGCCACATAGCCAAGACTGGACAAAGCATCGATGTGGTCCGGATGAGTGGCCACAAATCGTTCGAGAATCTCTCGGGCCTTCTCAAAATCGCCGGCCGCGCGGTGCGCGTAACCACGCAAGTATTCGATATTTTCAATCTTCGGATCCAGTTCCGCGGCCCGATCAAAATCCACGGCTGCCGCCGTCCATTCACCTTTACGATAATTGGCATTGGCGCGCGCGTAAATGTAGGCCGCTTCCTTTGGATTGACTGCAATTGCCTTCGTATTCTCTTCGATCGCGCCGTCCCAATACCCGATGCGCGAATACTCGCGCGCCAGCATAAAATGAAAGTTGGGATTCTTCGGATCGCGTTCAATCGCGTGCTTGAATTCGAGCACTGAGTTCGCCGTATCGTTCAGCGCGCTGGCAATGAGCGCCAACCGAAAGTGCGTCTCGGGCGGTCCCGGGTTGAGGTCTGCGGCTTCCGCGAGATAGCGTTCGGCTTCCTGGTTTCGATCGAGGTTGTAGAGCGCGATCCCCAGATCGTAAAGCACTTCGAACGTGTGCGGTGTCAATTCATTCACTCGGGCAAACAGACGAGCCGCCCGCTCATATTGCTTCGTCTCAGCCAGCACCGTAGCTAGTGTGAAAAGCGACTTTCCATCTGTGCCGGCCGCGCGTTCCACAATATCCGCGGCGGTGTCGGCCTCTTGCAGACGATTAGCGCGATAAGCAACATTCAAAAAGGCCAGGGCGAGTTGAGGATCGTTTGGGTCTGTCTGACGGGCGCTGGCGAAGTGTTCGGCGGCCTTCGCAAAGTCGCCTGAATCAGAGTAAAGCGCGCCGAGGTTGTAATGCGCTTGAACGTAATTTGAATCGGTCTTCAAGATGCGCTCGAATTCGGCAATAGCCTCGGCTCGTTTGCCGTGTTCGGCAAGCATGTGCCCCAGATTATTTCGGGCGCTAATGAAGTTTGGATCGAGGCGGATGGCAGCCGTGAATTCTTTGAATGCCTCGTCGCTTCGACCTGAACGATCCAGCACGACCCCGAGCACATTATGGGTGATGGCGGAACGCGGCGACGCCGTCACCGCAGTCCTGGCTTGGCGCTCAGCTTCGGCCAGAGCATTCGATTGCAAGGCCGCGACTGCCGCATCGAGCGAGGTCTTCGCACTTGAAGTGAGGCCATCACCGGCAGTCTGGGTCGCGATGTTCGCTTGCCGCGCCGTTTTTCGTTGAGCCATTGTGGGTGCGACACAAAGCAAGGCAACCGAGCCAATCATTATCCAATCCCGTAGGGATGCAATGTTTATAGAACCCGTATTAAAAGATCTACGCCAGCTCGGTACGAGCGAAATGTAACAACCGTGGCCAACGAAACATTTCGCTCCTCCGGAGCTATTCTTGAGATCGGATTGTGCGCCAACTATAAACATTCACCTCCTACGGAGGAACAATCTGCCGGTTCCTACATCTTCATTCTTCTGAACGTCGCGAGGTCTTCTCAACCTTTCTGCCGCGGTTCGTCCTGATCTACTGCTTCGGACTGGTGCTGGTCCTGAACTCGCTATTGAGTCGCTCAACGATTGCGAACTCGCGATTTGCTTCCTCCGTTCGACCGAGCCTTCTCAACGCCAGTCCTAACTGGTAATGAGCATCGGAGCGATTAGGAACCAGCGCCACCGCCGTTTGAAACGATTGCACCGCGTCTGCATAATGTTCCTTCAATGCTAGTGCTCGGCCCAGAGCCCAGTGTGCTTCGAACTCTTTCGGATCGAGAGCGACCGCGCGTTGTAAGGCCACCAGCGCTTCATCGATTTTGCCTTGCTTTACCAGCAACGCTCCCAATCCAAGCTGGCCCATCACTGAATCAGGATTGCTCTTTAATAACTCTTGGTACTCCGACATTGCCGCATTCGAGTCGCCCTCGAGTTCCAACGCCGTGCCCAGAAAAAATCTAGCCTCGGCGTGACCAGGGTTCAGTTTGACAGCCGTCCGAAAACTTTTCGCCGCGCCCGCGTAATCCTTCAAAGCATACTGAACGCGGCCTAAATAGAATTGGGCATCAAAGCTGTTGGGATTCAACGCAATCGCCTGCGAAAGAGCGTCCGCCGCTTCGCTGTTGGCGTTGCCCCGCGACGCTAAGATGATTCCCAGCAGGGTGTGCGCCTCGACCGCGCCGGCATCGAGACGCAGGGCCCGCCGCACCTCAGACTCGGCCTCACTCGTCTTGTCTGAGTTGTAGAGGGCCAACGCATGAAAATACGCGGCCTCGACAGAATTGGGCTGGCGGCGTACCAACTCAGCGAAAGCATTCATCGCGTCAGTCCAGCGATTCGCTTTCATGTAGGCAAGACCAAGATCCTGCCAGGCCGCATACATAGTAGGATCGCGAGTTATAGCTTCGTTGAAATTCTTGACTGCCGAATTCAGATCGTTGCGGTCCGTGTCCAGCAAGCCCGTTACATAGAATACGCGCGGATCGGTGGGCCGCGAGTCCTGCAAGACATCTAACTGCGCCGCAGCCTCGGCCAGATTGCCGAGTTCTCGATAAGCCACGATTAGTTCAAAGCGAACTTCGTATTGTCGCGGATCCAATTCCAGCGCTTTCCGT
>WNGK01021595.1_pt1 | contig 10530 bp, 10 predicted proteins | sample 5400601 | NCBI WGS metagenome assembly WNGK01 (sample SAMN13153376, study PRJNA577476) | soil metagenome | isolation source: 60 cm soil or saprolite under Garry oak tree replicate 1 | place: USA:California | collected 2016-06-15
AGTTGGGACAAGCAACTGGGGTTGGCATTGCCGCTAGAACGTGCGGCGGGCCAAAGCAACCAAACCAATAACCCCTCTAAGAATGAGGTGGGGCTGGATGTAAGTCACCACACCCGCATCTTTCCGAGGGGCGGGGAGACGTTTTTTTTCTTGACATCCTCTCTCATAGGATAGGATGAGTGTCTTGTCGATCGCCATCGGTTTCCATTCTCCTCTTCCGATGGTCGTTTACACAGTCCCTTTTACACCCTCCACCCCTGCAGCGCCTGCCTTCGCTCACCCCCACGGTCTGGGCTGCTCAGCATCAATAGTCAAGCAGAATCCATGGCCGTCAACCCTGTGCTTGCTCTGCCGCTTACCGTCAAATTGGCTTTCCCGCCTAACCCGTCGTTCCGTCTCTTTCCTCCGCCTCCCCGACGTCAATCCGATAAAGAAAGTGCCCCTCTCGGCATCTGAGCGGCAGAGCGGGTGGGTTCTACGCGCGACAGAGATCTAAGATTGATGGACCGCCGGGGAGTGCGATTTTGCCTGCCGTTCCCTACCGTTTTGGTGGGTAATAGCTGGTCAAATGGGGCAAAGGAGCAGGGTTCGCTCGTTCGCTAACCCGCTGGTACGAGCCAATTTTGACAGTCTTGTGGGGAAAATTGGGTCGCCAAAAAATAAACTTCCCCTCCCGGCACCACTCCCAAATACAGTCGATTCAAGTGGTTTGTGCTGATGTGGAATTCCGTCAAATCGCCTCGGTGATGCGAACGAAATGACGCACCGCGCTCGTACTCTGATCGAATTGACCCGACAGGAACCGCAGCGGAATTTTAGATGGGAGGCGGAACCGCGGCGGATTCTCGCCCAAGGATCAACCTGTCAATTGAGGTCGTAGCTTCGGCTCTGGTACGAAGTGGAACGCTGCCCTGTCACGGCACGGCCTGATGGAACGGCAGGGAATTGGACGACACTTGAAGGAGCCAGACGGATCGGAGAGCACCATAATAAGGTGAAAGATCTGTTCCATGCGGGGGCGTAGTTCAGTTGGTTAGAACGCCTGCCTGTCACGCAGGAGGCCGCGGGTTCGAGTCCCGTCGCTCCCGCCAATTCTTCGACCCGAACGCCTCTAGTCCTTTGTCAAAACGCTTCAGGACAGCATTACTTCCGCATTGCCGACCACTCGTCCAGAATCGTCGGGGCCGCTGCGCGCAACTACCTTCCAGATTCGTGCTGAACACAGGGGGCCATAACTGTTGCTCATCTAACACCAAGTTCGAATTGCTCCAGAAAATGTCTTTACAAAGACATCCGGCGGAATAGACTAGCAGCCTAATCTCTGGCCCCGATCGGGTACAGGCAAGAAACTATTGCTTCAACTATCAGCTGTCTTGAGGAGGTTACTGTGCGCTCTCGATTACTCCCGCTTGTGCTGCTCTTGATCGCAACTGCAATAGTGGCGGCACAGTCCACAGATCAACAGCTGGAACCTGAAACATCGCCCCAATCCTTGCTCAACCTTATCCACCAATTGCAAAAGCGGGTCAGTGAACTGGAGGACCGTGAGCGCCAACAGTCCCAAGGTCAACTCTCCTGTTCTGACCGGGGGATGGTCGCTGCGACCGCAATGACCCAGGGGAGCCCTGCGGTTACACAGGAGGCGCACGAGCATGGGAATCCTTCCAGTGAAGTGCGCGAGGCAGAGGCGCACTATCCGTCACTACAGATCCGGGGATTCGGTGACGTCGACTTCTCGGCCACTGATCAGAAGGGTTCCGTGAGCGGCTTCAGTCTCGGCCAATTCGTGCTTCATTTTGCTTCCCCACTTTCCAAGAAAGTCACTTACTTCGGCGAAGTGAGTTTCACGGCGCAACCAACAACCTACGATCTGGCCGTAGAACGTAGCATCATTCGTTACGACTATAACGACTATTTCAAGCTGTCATTCGGCAAATATCACACTCCAGTGAGCTACTGGAATACTGCCTTCCATCACGGAGCGTGGCTGCAAACCACCATCAGCCGGCCGGAGATGGTTAAGTTTGGGGGAACGTTCATTCCCATCCACTTCCTGGGTCTGCAAACCGAAGGCAACATCCCGTCGGGTGGCTTAGGGCTGGGCTACAGCCTCGGTCTGGGGAACGGCCGCTCATCCAATTTCAGCAAAGCTGGGGACAGTGGCGATGTCAACAACAACCGGGCCTGGATAGCCGACTTATTTGCCAGGCCAGCCCGGTTTTATGGTCTGGAGGTCGGCGCCTCCTATTACCACGATAAGCTCACCCCCATAGAAGGCGTGAATTTTAATGAGTGGATCGCCTCCGCTCACATTGTGTGGACTAAGGAACATCCGGAATTTCTGGCGGAGGTTGCGAATGTCCATCATCGCAATCCCGGTACCTTGCAGACCTTCAATAGCGTAGCCTACTACCTGCAGGCGGCCTATCGTTTCCCTTGGCAGGAAAATAAATGGAAGCCGTATTATCGCTTCGAGTATATTCATAGGCCCGAGTTCGAGCCGGTTTGGGACTTCACCGGCATCCCGAGCGTGCTTGACTTAGTGGGCTCAACGCTGGGAGTGAGATACGACATAACGAACTACGCAGCGTTTAAAGGAGAATATCGGCATAGCCACCACGGGGTAGGCGAGAGTCCGGTCAACGGCGCCTTTTTCCAGACCGCATTCACTTTCTGAAGTCGCGATGAGCGCTTTTGCTAAACACGCTTGCGGGATCCTGCTCTTGGCCTGGATAAGTCTAGGTTACCCGTATAAATTAGGAGCCCAGGCCCACGACGTTGATGTTGCCGTCGTCGTCCACCCCGACACCCCGGTGAGCAGCTTGACCTTGGCCGAGGTGCGCAAAGTATTCCTGGGCGAGCGGCAATACTGGAACGCGAATGTTCCCGTGGTTCTGTTGATTCGCGCCCCGGTGGCGAGAGAACGCAACGTGGTACTGCGGACCATTTACCAGATGTCGGAATCTCAGTTCAAGCAGTATTGGATTGCGAAGATTTTTCGCGCTGAAGCCGCTACCGCTCCCAAGGTGGTGTACTCCAACGATATGGCCAGTGAACTGGTCGGTGCGATACCCGGGGCCATTGCTTTCATTGATGCTCACGATGTCCGGCCGGGAACCAAGGTGATTAGGGTCGGCGGGCGCCTGCCCGGAGACCTGGGATATGCACTGCGATGACCCTTGATAGCAATTGACTCCTATGGCATTCCCAGCCGCAGCACCACTTGCTGAAACCGGGGATCAGCGCGGATATCATCAAAGACAGGATCAACCTTCACGTAGCTCAGCTGGCAATCGTGTTCCTTCAGGGCTTGATCCAGCCACGATAAAGCCTGCTCTCTCTCCTGCAGTCGGGCATGTATTTGCGCGATGTTATAAGGGGAAACGTACCGTTGCTTGGAGACTTCCTTCAATCCCGCGAGCCAGCTTTGCAGCACCCCGGTGTAGCCTGATTTGCGATAGTCCTCGCCTATGGCCGCGGCAAGGTCGGGATTGCCGGAGAGCGTCAACACCTGCTGTTGTTCAGCGATGGCTTCCCGGAACATGCCGCTTTGGGCGTACGCCACCTCCATGGCATGCTGTGCAGGCACGAAATTGGGATCCAGATTGAGCGTCTTTTTCAGTTGTTGTATGGCGCCATCGTATTGGCGCGCAAAATAAAGCTGTGCTGCCACCCCGGTATTGATTGGGAGTGATAGAGGATCGAGTTGTTGTGCCACCTTGAGTTCGGCTCTGGCTTCTTCCATGCGGCCCAACCGTAGCAGAAGGTCCCCATACCATTGGTGAGCGGTGGCGGAATTGGGATCGAGCTCAAGGGCACGCTTGAATTCGCTTTCTGCTCCTGGCCAATCCCAGTCGTAATCTTCGCGCACCAACGCCCGGGCAACGTGTGTCTCAGGCAGCACAGGGTCGAGCTTCAGAGCCTGCGCGGCAGCCGACTTGGCGCGTTGCCGAATCTCCTTCGGTGCCACATAACCGGAATCTCCCAGAAAAGTGTAGGCATCTGCAAGCCCGGCATAGGCCAGCGCGTAATTCGGATCTCTTTCCACCGCCTGATTGAAATAATCAATGGCCTTAGTCAAGCCGACTTCGGTCCACTTATTCCAGTAGTAAATGCCTTGCAGGTAAAGCTGGTAAGCCTCTGGATTATCGGTGTAATGACGCGTCAATTGAGGAGCTTCTTGCCCCGTCAACTTAGGTCGAACGTTGTCGTATATCTCCTTGGAGATCGCTTCCTGAATACTAAGTAGATCGGCAATTTTGCGGTTGTATTGTCCGCCCCACAGTTCCGACCCGTCCTTAGCACTGACGAGGTCTGTTCGAATCGTTAACGTATCTCCGCGCTGCTCAATCCGTCCCAAGAGCACGGCATCCACATTGAGATCTTTCCCCACCTTCTGCGGGACAACTTCCCGCCCCTTGTAAGTGAACACAGTGCTGCGAGCCATGACCCGCAGATCGGGAATGCGCGACAGGCTACCGATTATCCCGTCGGTCACACCGTCGGCCAGATATTCAATGTTGGGGTCCGCCCCTACGTTGACGAACGGTAAGACGGCCACCGAGTGGATGCCGTCGGAGGTGAATCCAGCCAAGAGCCGCTGGCGCCAACTGCGTGGACTGAGAGCAACCAGCAGCAGGAGGAAGGCGAAACTCACGGCCGCAATCAGGGGGCGTGAACGCCGAACTGGCGAGTGCTCCGGTACTTTTACAGTTACAGTGGGAACGCCCGCTGATTCGCTATCCCGCTTGACGCGTTTGAGATCCGCACAAAGTTCGACCGCGGACTGGTACCGCAGGCGCCGGTCTTTTTCCAGTAACTTGGAAATAATCCACCCTACGTCCGGAAGAAGATCAGGATTCAGCCGGGCAACAGGCAAAGGAGTCCGGTTCAAAATTGCCTCAAACACGACCGCCGAGGTTCCGGTTCCGAAGGCCAGGCGTCCGGTAGCCATCTCGTAGAGCACGGCGCCGAGAGAGAACAGATCGGTACGCAAGTCCAACTCCTGTCCCCGAGCTTGCTCCGGCGACATGTAAGCTACCGTGCCAACTGTGGTTCCAGTGCTGGTGAGATCATTAGCCCCTGACAGCGTCGGCGTTGCGGAAACCGCCACCGCTTCCGCGGCCGAGCGCGGAGTCGCCACCAGCTTGGCCAAACCGAAATCCAGGACTTTGGCTTGTCCTCGACGGGTCAAGAAGATATTTGCCGGCTTGAGGTCACGGTGGATTATGCCCGACTCATGGGCGGCATCGAGCGCATCGGCAATTTGCAGGCTGATGTCGAGAATCTGGCTGCTGGGCAGCGGCTTGCCCATAATGATGTGCTTGATAGTTTGCCCTTCCAGGAATTCCATCACGATGAAAGGGCGGCCATCGGATTCGTCGACTTCGTGGATGGTACATATGTTGGGATGGTTAAGCGCGGACGCCGCTCGCGCCTCGCGTTGAAACCGCTCCAGCGACTGATGATCATGCACCATGTGGGGCGGCAGAAATTTCAATGCTACATTCCTACCGAGCCTGAGGTCTTGCGCCCGATAGACCACTCCCATACCACCGCCCCCTAAACGCTCCTCAATACGGTAGTGGGAGATGACGTTACCGATCATAGAAGACCTCACACGGACAGGTCCTTCATGCAGAGATGGCCTTGGAACAATCAGGACAGAGTTTGTGAGCGACTTTCGCTTCCGAGTGCGCTCTTAAATAATACTCGAAGACCTGCCAGCTCCCGCTCTGATCCTGTATCTTCTTGCATGACAAACAGATGGGCAGTAGCCCTTCCAAAGTGTGAATGTTCGCCAGAGCTGCCTTGAGTTCTTGAAGTGCGCGATCTTTCTCGGCTTCTGCTCGATCACGCGCCGCGAGAGATTTATCCAATCTCTTGAGGTTACGCCTTAGCTCGAGTTGCGCTCGGACTTGGCGACTCAGAGCCCTGAGTGCCTCCAACTGCTCCGGGAGCAGCTCCCGAGGTACACGGTCAATTACACACAGGGTTCCGAGTGGGTGGCCATCCACCACCAAAGTGGCACCGGCATAGAACCGGATTTTAGGTTCAGAGGCGACCAAGGGGTTCTCCGAAAACCTTGCGTCTTGGCTGGCGTCGGGCACGACGAAAACATCAGATTGGAGGATTGCGAATGCGCAAAAGGCAATATCGCGTGAGGTCTCGCTCGCCGAAATACCAACCTTTGATTTGAACCATTGTCGGTCAGCATCGATGAGGCTAAGCAAGGCGATCGGCGTTTGGCATATGTAGGAAGCTAATAAGGTTAGATCGTCAAAGGCTGCTTCCGGCTCAGTATCGAGGATCTCATAGCCGCGTAGTATCGCCAATCTTTGCTTCTCATGTGCTGGTTTAGTCGGAATCATCGCCTCGCCTCCGGGTGGCCGCGTGCCGAAAAACTACGAGACGCTCTTCATTATTGTGCCGAACAGTTGGATAGCAGACCTGTGTCGTTCGCCGGAGGCAAGTCGGCTCCTGGGTGGACTTCTCGCCAAGGAACATTTGAGCTCCAGATTCCACCGCAGTATTAGTCGGTTGCTCCGTTCATGTGGCAGTGCTTTGGCGATCTTCTGTGTTCCATCGTTTCCGACAAAGGATGATCACCGAACATGCCTGTGACAGCGTCGTTTGTCAGGAAAGCCGTGGGTCGTTTTCTCGCAATGAGATAGGAAGCGGGCTTTGGCATCTCAAGGACGGGCTCGGAAGTAAATAAAGGTCAGTTGTGGATTGGTACCGAGAAAACGCCCTTGTATTAACAGAGCCATGTTCCCACAAGCCGAGCATACAGACATTGACCAGGTCTACTCAGGCGGAGGCTCAAAGGCTGGAGTTTCCTGCCCTGACAATTCCGGTCCGTTTCAGTCATGGCCCGCACCCTCATGCGCTATGCCTGTCATGCGGAGTGACATGCAGACTGCCTCGCATCTGCTCACCGGATCCTTGCGCGCACGTCTAACAGCAGAGCAAGATGTGGTGTCTTACGCCATTCGTTAAGCTGTTGGGTTAACATCATCTATCCGGGAGAGAGAAATTGCAGATGCGTTGCGCGCTCAAATTGTTCGATGGTCGTGGATGCACGTTAATTAACCCGCATCTTCTTGCAATCGTCTCATGAATAGAGCCCGAGCGCAGTTCGAATGCGACACATTCTCGGTGGTACGTTTCGACCATCCGCCGGAAGCCCCACACATAGATCCGCCCGAAGAAATCAGTGAAAGCTATTCGTTGATCTTTGTCCAGCAGGGCGGATTCTCTGTCTCCATTGGTCGAGAAGGCATGCGATTTTCTGCCGGCGACGTCCGGGTCATGACGCCCGGATTGCCTCAGCGATACTCACACCTGAATGCACGTCCTGATGATGTCTGCCTTTCGTTACAGTTCGAGCCCGAAACTGGTGACGAGCTGTTCGGGCAGCATCGCAATGGCCAACGCCGCCTGCCTGCCTCGAATCGTTCTCGGTATCTGCATTCGCGCATTTGCAACCTCGTCCACAATTCGAACACGCGACTCGCAGAAGAGCCGGTTCTAGATTCCATTCAGATGCTGCTGACCAACAGCACCGGATTCGAACACCTATACAAAGCAACCCAGCTGCATTGGTATGCCGAAACCGGATTGATGTCGTCCGCGAGCTGGTGGAAACGGATTTCGCGGAGCCACACTCCCTGGGTTCGCTGGCGCGCGCCGCTGGCATGAGCCGGTTACACTTTGCCCACGTCTTCCGGGATCTCATGGGTGTTTCAGCCTACACATATCTGCTCCGTCGGCGTCTCGAGGCCGCGCATCAGCGACTGAACGATGGTGCTTCCGTCACCGAGGCCTGTTTCGCGGTCGGCTTCAACAACTTGAGCCACTTTATCCGCACCTTCCGGCGACACTTTGGGGCAGCGCCCTCACGGTTCACAGGCCGCAGCTGATTTCCCCAAAAAAACGCAATAAAGTGCAAGTTTGTGGCGGCAAATCCGCCCACAATAGTCGTCTTGACCCGGTTGAGAGGTACGACCATGGTGCTTCGGGTGTGGCGAGGGTACACAGCGCCCCAGGACGCTGATACGTATGAAGCGATGCTTCGAGAAACGATTCTCCCCGGCATTCACCGCATCGCGGGGTATCGCGGCGCGTACATGGCGCGACGAAACGGCGACCAGGAGGTTGAGTTCCTGACTCTCACTCTCTGGGAGTCCATGGACGCCGTGCGCGCCTTCAGCGATGACGGACGCGCCGTCATCCATGATGCCGCCCGCCCCCTCTTCATCCACTTTGACGAGTACTCAGTCCATTACGACGCTACTTTTGTTCCTTAGGAGGAAATCATGTTTGCTACCAGTCGGGGATTATTCATCGGACTTGCGTTTCTGGTGCTGTGCGGAATCGTGCGGGCTTCTGGGCCTTCGGCACTGGGCGCCTCTGGACCCGCGCGCGAGTATGCCGACAAGCTCATGTTCTTCGGCCAGTTCGTGGGTAATTGGGAATTCGATATGACCGCTACAAAGCCGGATGGTAGCCAGGTCACCGGTAAAGGCGAGTGGTATTTCGGTTGGGTCCTGGATGGGCGCGCCCTACGGGACGTCTGGATCTTCCCCGGTGCTGGGCAGCCCCGGCCGCGGGGTTCCTGGGAGTATGGAAGCTCTGTCCGCTTCTACGATCCAAAAGAGGATGTCTGGCGTCTCTCCTGGATAGGTCCGGTTCGCACCAACATGGGAATTTTACCGGACGCATGGTGGGTGACGAATTTGTATTCGAGGGCAAAGATCGGGATGGCGACATGGCCCATTGGGTCTACTACGATCTGCATGCCGATCACTTTCAGAGGCGGGCCGAGGTTTCAACGGACGGCGGCAAAACCTGGAAGCTCATACAGCATATGAACGTGCGCCGCGTGAGAAGCTAAAGCATGTCTCCACGTTGATGGATCTAAGACTGATGCCTCCCATTACTCGACGCTCATTCCTGGAGATGGCCGCAGTGCTGGGCGCGTCAGCGGCTTGGGGAAACCCTTTCGCGCGGCCATCTCAGATTCAGTGGTACGAACGCCGCGATCTCTATCCCGAAGGCGTGGCATCAGGAGACCCCGATAGCCACAGTGTTCTGTTGTGGACTCGCCGGGCTCCGATCGCTCCTCTGTCAGCGCAAAGACTAATCGTCGAAATGGCGGAGGATGAATCCTTCCGTCGGGTTGTTGCCGCTTCGCGCGCCCCGATCTCTGAGGCATCGGACTGGACCTGCCGTGTGCTCGTCGGTGGGCTGAAGCCATCACAGGTTTACTGGTACCGTTTTACCGACCAGGAAGGTTTCGGCAGCCGCATCGGCCGAACAATCACCGCGCCGGCAGAAGACGATAGCCGGCCAGTGCGTTTCGCATTCGTCAGCTGCCAGAACGCAAACCAGGGTGCGCAGAACGCGTACCGCCGGATGATCTTCGAAGATGAGCGTGCCGCCGAACCAGATCGACTTGGCTTTGTGCTGCACCTGGGCGACTTCATTTACGAAATTGTCTGGTACCCGGAAGATCGGCCACAAGGGATGTACGACCGCCGTCTTCGCGACATCGTCCGCTATGGGCATGGCGAAAAAATTGAGGACTTTCACATTCCGACGACGGTTAACGACTATCGTGCGATTTATCGATCTTATTTGCGCGACCCGGATCTCCAAGACGCACGTGCCCGCTGGCCATTCGTAAACATGTGGGACAACCATGAATACAGTTGGCTGGGCTGGCAAGGTCTGCAAAAATTTGAGGGAAAGATCCGCCCTGCGCAAACTCGAAAGGTAGCTGCCAATCAGGCCTTTTTCGAATACCAGCCAGCCCGCCTGGAGAAGCCGAGCGGTCCCTCGCTCGACAGCTTCGATCCGCCGGATGTATCCGACACTCCTATTACGCGCTTTGACCAGCATGGCCTTGGGCAGGAGCCAAACAACCTTGCCGCCATCGGCAGCCTCAAGGCCTATCGGGCGCTTCGTTGGGGTCGCAACGTAGAGTTGATCGTCACCGACCAGCACAGCTATCGCTCGGAGGAGCCAACCGACCGGGCGGAAGCAAAATCGCTCTCCAGCAATGATTTTCCTGAATTAGTGCCGCAGGAAGCGATGGAGATTCTCGATGCTGGTCGCACCTACAATGGTGGCAAACCACCAGCATCGATCCCCTTCGGCGACATCGAGGTCGTGAATTTTTGTAAGGGCAACCAGCTCAGACCATCCTCGGTGCGGAGCAGAAAGCATGGTTGCTCGACCGGCTGCAACGATCGAAAGCGACGTGGAAGATTTGGGGTAGCACTACAGCTACTCTCGATATGCGCGCTGATCCTCAAAACCTGCCAGCCGGTCTGACCAAGCCGTGGCCCGGAAAAGGCTACGCTGGGTTCGGCGGCGGCGACTACAGTACCGCGTATGTCGAGCGCGGCGAGATCTACGATTTTGTCCGTGACCATGGCATCACAGGTTTTGCCACGGTGGCTGGTGATCGCCACAGTTTCTGGGCAGGACTAGCCTAACTTCCACAGTTCGCTGAACAAGATCGTT
>WNGK01008668.1_pt1 | contig 10529 bp, 10 predicted proteins | sample 5400601 | NCBI WGS metagenome assembly WNGK01 (sample SAMN13153376, study PRJNA577476) | soil metagenome | isolation source: 60 cm soil or saprolite under Garry oak tree replicate 1 | place: USA:California | collected 2016-06-15
GGACAAAGCGATCACCACGCGTCTATCTTTTGCTCAAAGAGAGTCCAACAACTATGAGGCCCTGGAGGATGAGTTGCCTAATCTCTGGGAAGTAGCGCAAAAAAGCTACCAGCGAAAAGCATGGAAGGTTGTCTTAGCTTTTCAAGACGCACTGCGGCCCTTTCTCGATCGACGCGGATACTGGTCACGGAGTCTTATGTTGAACGGCTGGGCTATTGAAGCTGCGCAAGCTCTTGCAGACGAAATCAGTGTGGTACGCTATACCCATGATCGGGCCGACATCCTGCACCAACAAGGGAACTATCACGAAGCGGAGAGGCTGTATCAGAGATGTGAAGCAGGCTATCGTACACTGGGAGAACATGCTATGGCCATGAAAAGCCGCCACATGAGATCGCTGGCTGTACGTGGACAGGGAAGGTTCATTGAAGCTAAGCAGTTATGTGAGTCAACGATTCGGGAAGCCCACGAGTTAGGCCAGGATCAATGGCTCGCCCATCCCTTCTACGTTCTGGCGCTCCTCGCCCGCGACCAGGGGAATTTTCAAGAGGCAGTACAGTGGATAAGAGAAAGTCTTGTGCGCCTGACCGACACCGGGGAAGTTGCTATGCTTGCGCAGTGTCATCATTTCTTAGGGGAAGTTGCCTACCTCCGTGGTGATCTGACCGAAGCGCGGGCAGAGCTCGAGACAAGCTTGCTGATGGGTCAGCAGATTGGGAGCCTGCGTCGTGTGGCAACTACCAAGCGGCTGCTGGGTGACCTGGCGCGAAATGAGGGAAACTATGAGCTAGCTGGGCAGAGGTATGATGAAGCCCTGGAGATAGCTGGTCGGCTCGGTGATCAGCCTGAGACGGGACGACTGTTTATAGCGCGGGGGGAGCTGATGATCAAGCTAAAACAACCACACTACGCAATCCTGCTCTTCTCAGGAGCCCTGGCTACCTGCAAAGAAATTGGACATGCAAAAGGAGCAGCGAAGGCTGCACTCCTTTTGCTACGTCTCTACCTAAGCCAGGGGCAGGGGTGGCAGGCACTAAAAGTGGCTGTGCTTGCCTTGAAGACGGCATATACAGCGGGAGTGCTTCGCCCGGCAATCCTGCTCCGTCTACTGCGACAAGGAGTGCGGCGAAACTTACGCGGCGAGTAGTAGGTATATTACAAGAACCAGGAGATATTTGGTCTTGTTTGAGGCTGATGGAGGGAAGTCTCGCCTCAGCCTATTTAAGAGCCACAGGATGCTCACGCCGGCTGTCAGTTGTGTTGCAACATATTTCCTCCTTCTGGGCCGTTTGGTGTTGGCTGCCTAGAGGAGAACCACCCAATAATGGATGGATTGGAGAATCAAGCCCAGCATTACATTATACAAGTAATCTTCTCGAAAAGGATTCTACAAGGTAGTGTGCGTGACAGGCAGACATGTGAGGCCAGCCATCTCTCTTGCGTAAAGGGGCATCATGGTACTGGGCGTGAGTGAGGCAAGAGCTTTCCCCATTTCAAGACTGAGAGAGCTTTCTAGGCTCTAGGGATGGATGAAGAAGTGTGAAAAAGGGAGTGCCTTCTACGGTGTTTTCCTTAAAACGATTCTGCGAGGACGTGCTAAAATAAAAATAATGGAATCTGCTATCGACAGCAGATTCCATTATTGCTCGACCGGAACCGACGGGTTTCGGCTCCTCTGTCACCAATCTTTTCCCTCTTCCTTGCCCCTTCCGGAAACCTGTCTCAAAAGCTCCAAGACCTTCTTGCTGAAGATGAACAAGCTCAGAGAAGCACTCCTCCTATGATAGAGCATCGGAGGTCAGGGCCGAGAAACCCGGCAGATAGTCTCCCCTCTTCAGAATGGCCGACTGTATTGAAACGTGTGCTTGAGAAGAAAGAATCTCTGCGCAACGTTGCAGATGACTATGGCGTCTCACAGGAAACTCTAAGGCGTGTTGTTCGTGCTGCTCGTTGCGGCTCAAAGGCCTCTGTGAGAACAGATCTGCCAAGGAGCCAGCACAGGGGTACAACATACTGAGACTCGACAGTCCTCAAGGTGTCTGTCGACCTTGTGAATGTGAGTGATTCCTGCTATTCATTGAATAGGAGCCTCTGCTCATATCTACAGAATTGCACGAAGAAAGGCCTGACTATGAACAAAAACACAGATCCGTCTCCTCAAAAAAGCGATACCAACGATGCGAAGCTCTCGTGGCGGCGGCGCCGAGCAGAACGAAAGGCTCAAGGGGCCACATCGTCTCGACTGCGCCAAGTGATCGGACGTATGGTCAGAGTGGTCATCGCAGTCCTGGCAACAGGAGTTGCGCTCTTTTTGGCCGGGATCGGCTTCCTGTACTATCAGGGCAAGCGCCGGCCCACTGGCAACAGCCAGTATGTCGCGCTGGGCAGCTCGTTCGCTGCTGGCCCTGGGGTGGGGCAGCGTGTTCCCAACAGCCCGACGCTGTGCATGCGCTCCGCGCAGAACTACGCGCACCTGCTGGCCAAGGCCAGGGGCTTGAACTTGACCGACGTGACGTGTTCGGGGGCCACCACGCACAACATCCTCGAGGGCGGCCAGTTCTTCCAACCGCCGCAGGTAGATGCTCTGCGTCCCAACACCGAGCTCGTCACTGTCACCGTCGGCGGCAACGACGTTTCGTACCTCGGCAATCTGCTCGCCTGGTCCTGCCAGCAAGACCCGGACCGGATGCCTTTCGTGGGGCGTCTGCTGGCCAGGACGGCCACGCCGGAAGCGGAAGTCGACCGCGAGCTCGCCATGCTCCCCGACCGACTTGCATGGATCGCCACTGAGGTAGGGCGGCGCTCCCCACGAGCAATACTTGTCTTCGTCGACTATACCACTGTGCTGCCTGACGTGGGTTCCTGTCCAAACCGCTTGCCGATCACGGAGCAGCAGCTGCAGCACAGCCGGTACGTGGCGAAGAAGCTTGCAGACATCACGGCTGCCGTCGCTCGTGACTGTGGTGCGCTGCTGGTTCGAGCCTCTGACGTGACACGTGGTCATGATATCTGCTCCGCTGACCCGTGGGTGTTTGGCTTCGACTTTGCCGCCACACCTTTCAACTACGGACCCATGGCCTACCACCCCACTGAGAAGGCCATGCGAGCCGTAGCCGAAGCCATCAACGAGGTCCTCCCTCCCCTCTCGACGGTTCGCTGAGTGGCAAGCGGGTGAAGCGCCCACCCGCGCTCGACTGATCTCGACGGTGGTGCTCGCCCGAGGAGTCAGAGCTGCGCGAGCTGGACGAAACAGAAAGCCTGAAGGGGGATCAAGAAGTCGAGCGACGAGCCAAGACGGCAGAAAATCAACCTCTGGGCCTACCACCAAGTGCTCGTGAGAACCCTTTTCGGTTCACAGAAACTGTTGAGTCTCGTAAAGTCGTACCTACCCGTTTTGGCAAAGTCTCGTTAAGTCATACTCCCGATTGCCATAACGAAGACGCTATGATCTTCTTTATTGATGTTTAGGCTAATTTACCCGATGTGCACGTTTTTGTTGCTAAGACGCGGGTTCATAGGGTCTAGCTTCAAGGAGAATACCCACAAGGTCTGAGTGAATCAGGCTCGTCAGGAAAGGTTGCTCAGGCTAGCCTGGCAGTTCACGAGAACTTTGGGGCTTGTATTCGGGGATACTACAGCAGACGCGCTCAAGAGGCTCAAAGCGGCCCCTGAGCGTCGCGGCTCTGGTTTAGGAGACGAAGTCACTACAAGTGCACAGTTTGACAGCACCTGCAGCTACAATCCTCGTTCGTTTCTCACGAGAAGAAGACCCCATTGCGTTCGCGTCCGATCTCAGCAAAAAGGCTTGTCGAGGTGCTCGCCGGGTCAGAGACAAATTTGAAGCCCTCCTGATGCGACGACCAGACAACGGTTGCCGTGTCTTCAATGAAATTGCCGACGAACTGGTTCGTGTCATCGCGGAGCTTGACTCGAGCCGTTACGCCGCTCCAACGGATGCGGAAGGAGACGTCTGCGGGTACAGAGGGGCCACGCTGCAGCGTGTTCACAAGGTCGTGGAAGTCCCTGGTCTCCAGGTCGCTCATGTCCATTGAAGCCGTTGCCTCATCGAGGTCGATCTCTACGCTCTCATCGGGGATGCGGATCGTCCAAAACAGGCCACTGGGAAAAACACCGGGGTTGTAGTCGTGGATTTCATTCTGAGGGGCCAACGGCTCCTTCGTAAAGAGATCCAGTCAGATGAAGCCGAAGGTGCCGTGGTGCTTTTTCCCGTCCACTCCAACGTAGACCCCCTGCATGAAACGATTGTCCACATCGAAGAGGAGAGGAGTGGTGGTGCCTTGAGCAGTGTCTGTTCCTGTCCCAGTACCCGTTACGTGTGCGAGGCCCACGAATCCGTTAAAATCGAAGATTGTCGATGGCTCCTTACCAGGTACGGGCCCGAAGACGTGAAAAACCTCCGTCCCCGGACCAAGGATCGGGGTGCCCCCGGGAATGGGTCGTGGAGCGACTTGATCGCCCCCGTCGGCATACGCAACTGCTGGGAGCCAGAGTCCTGAGCTGAGAACAGCTCCTGCAGCACCAACCGATGTCCCGATGAACTGGCGGCGCGACAGCATGGCTCGTTCCCAAAAGTGGGTGTGGCCAACGTAAGGATGGCCTTTGTAAGACTGCCCTTCCATGAGCGAGTCTCTTGGTGGGATACTCAATTACTTCTCCTTTCTAGGCACTCATGCCAGACATATAATCAACCGACATACAAGACGCACAACAACAGGAGTGTGGCCGATTTGACCTCGCACTTCTCGCCAGTCTGGATGAGCAAGGAGCGACAGGCGCTCCACAAAGAAGATGGCCCTCGTTCCGCTTCCTCTCAGTGGTCAGCAGCCACATTCATTACCAAGAGTGTTACCCTCATTCGTAGATGACAATACTCTGGGAAGACACGTTACTGAGGACAACAATACAAAAAAGATCGTGCTGTAGTAATGCTGACAGATGCTGCTAGAAAAAAACTTCAGGATATTTTATGCCGAATAAAGTGTAATTAATATTTATCGTATTGTCAAGTATAATTCGATGTTCCTGAAAATTGATAGAGAGGTGCTCTATCTATGTGGTGGTGTATGTATCCCTGTAGTGGGGAACTCTTGCACCACAGGTGTAAGTTGCTCCTATCTCCTCAGGAGAGTTGACTACGGGTGAGGCATTGAGTGTTCCAATGAAACAACCTGCTCCGGGCTCATTTGATAGTAAAAGGAAAGCTTGCATCCAGGTGAGGATGAATACAGCAGCACCTTTCAACTCGTAAGAGAGACTGAGACATTGAGATACAACATCTGGGTGATTCATTGGCATGTTGCGGCAACAGCCAGAATGTTCCCAACATGCTCATCATTCGGGCTGTAATTCTCACCCTGCTTTTGCAAGCACAACTCACGCCTCTTTTCGGTCTCGAAAAGTTCTGAAATGAGTCTCAACACCAATCTTTAGAAAGCTGAGATGAAAGCCGGGAAGGAGAGCATATGCGACAGCGAGGACAAACGACGACGTTTCAAACGCGCCTGGAGATCAGCGAGCATGCCGCTGCTGGTTTGAACGACACACAGATCGCAGCGGCAATCGGATGCTCCGTGTGGACTGTACGCAAGTGGCGACGACGCGCCACTCAGCAAGGACGCGTTGGCTTAGCGAAACTGATGGGCCGTCCTGCAACTGGTCCAGTGAGTACTTTTCCTCATGAATTACTGGAGGCCATCCTTCGCCTGCGCAAGCTCCATCCGGGCTGGGGACCAGCCACGCTGTTAGTTGCACTTAAGACGGATCCATACTGGCGCGATCAGCCTCTGCCGAGCCGAGCACGCATCGCGATCCTGCTCAGACAGGCTGGCCTGACGCGCCGCTATCAACCCCATCATGACTTGATCCAACCGCCTCGAGTTCCACTAAGCAATCCACATGAGGAATGGCAGATGGATGCGCAAGGAATTATGCGCGTAGAAGGAGTAGGTCAGGTGAGCCTGATCAGCGTGGTGGATGTGGTCAGTCGCCTCAAGATCGAAAGCTACCCGGGTATGGAAACCACGAATCCTGGTTTGCCCGATTATCAACTGACCTTACGCCGAGCGTTTTTAACCTATGGCTTGCCTGAAACGCTCACCCTGGACCACGGCACGGTCTTCTATGATAATACCACTCCTTCCCCGTTTCCCACACGGTTACTGTCGAGTCTCGATATGTCGTACCCCCCTGTTAGATGAAAGTCTCATAAAATCGTACCTGGTGGCCGCAACTAGTAGCGGCTCTCATGCTCCAGCACAATCGATGAGCGCATCGAACTGGAAGCGGTACGATTGGAGGCTCTCTCATGCTACGGCGCGGACAGACAACCACCTTTCAAGAGCGGCTGGATATCACCGAACGAGTCGCTGCCGGGCAGTCCGACCCAGAGATTGCGACCGCGCTCGGGTGCTCAGTTTGGACGGTACGTAAGTGGCGCCGCCGAGGTCAACATCAGGGGCGTTCCGGCCTCAGCTCTCAGATGGGCCGTCCCATCAGCGGGCCGCTGAGCACACTTCCGACGGGAATGCGTGAGGCCATCGTGCAGATGCGCGGGACGCATCCTGGGTGGGGGCCGATGACTCTGCTGGCCGAACTCCGAGTTGATCCCCGTTGGGCAGATGGCCCCTTGCCCAGTCGCTCTCGAATTGCAGCGCTGCTGGGTGCCGAGAAACTGACACGCCGCTATCAGAAGCACAGTGACCTACCCACTCCAGCGATCCAGCTGGAAGGCGCGCCGCATGACGAGTGGGAACTCGATGCCCAAGGCCGCATGCACGTAGCGGGAGTGGGCAACGTGAGTCTCATCACTATTATTGATGTGGTGAGCCGCCTTAAGATCGAGAGCTATCCCTGTCTGGATACGACCAATCCCCCTTTTGAAGCCTATCAACTGATGCTCCGACGCGCCTTCTTGACCACAGGCCTACCACGGCGCATCTCGTTGGATCACGGAACGGTCTTTTACGATAATACCTCGGCGTCGCCATTTCCGACCCGCCTGCATCTGTGGCTGCTGGCCTTGGGCATTGACGTCTGCTTCACTCGCAAGCGCTGTCCCACCGACCACGCCAAGATCGAGCGCACGCACCAAACCATGACGCTACAAGCACTCCTGGGCCAGCGTTGGCCGGATCAAACAGCCTTATGGGCCGGTCTGGATGCGCGCCGCGGCATGCTCAATCAGCATATTCCCAGTTCGGTCTTTCAGGGCCTCGCTCCCTTACAGGCCTACCCGCAGGCGTCGCACTCAGGTCGCTTCTATCGCCCAGAATGGGAAGCCCAGATGCTCGACCTGGATCGGCTCTTTGCGTACCTGGCGACCTGTCGCTGGTTTCGGCGCATCCGAGCCAATGGGCGGCTCGACCTTGGGGGATATGATTACTACCTCGGCACCGCTTGGCGCAACCAGGTGCTCGAACTGCACTTCGATGCCAATCAAGGCTATTTCCTTGGACAACCAGCAGGCAGTGATAGTACCATCACGTTTGCACCCCAGGGTCTGACGAAAACCGACCTGATGGGTGAACTCGCACACCTGCTCGCTTTACCCGCGTATCAACTTGCGCTGCCGTTTACTCATTAGGCCTGGCACCAGCTTGAGTATACATCCGTCTTAACCGGTACGACTTTCTGAGACTTTCACTGAAACTGGGGGGTACGACATATCGAGACTCGACAGGAACATTGTGCGACCCAGGAGAGTTTGTTGCCCCCAAAGCTGAATTAGCTTATAATAACCACAACTTGTAATCGAATATTAATTGACGAGCAAAATTGACAAGAGTAGGTGTTCATGTCTGTAAAAATCTTCTTCTGTTATGCGCATGCAGATGAAGACCTCCTGATGAAACTCAAGAGCCATTTGAGTCCATTACTTAATCAAGGGTTAATTGACGTATGGCATGACCGTGACATCAGCGCGGGAAGCGAGTGGGAGCAAGAGATCAAAGAGCAAATGAACGCTGCTCAGATTATTCTATTGCTCGTGAGTCCAGATTTCATGGCATCCAAGTATATTAACAATGTTGAACTGAAACGTGCATTAGAGCGACACAAAAGCGGGGAAGCATCAGTTATTCCCATTATTCTTCGCCCTTGTTATTGGCAAATAGGTGGACTCGATAAGCTTCTAGCATTGCCGACCGATGCAAAGCCAATCCAAAGCTCTAAGTGGAATTATCAAGATGAAGCCTTTCTCGATGTAGCACATGGTATTCATGAAGTGATTGAAAAGTATATAAAGTCTCCAAGTACCATGCCTGATGGCGAACACCTTTCACAACTACCAATAGTAGCATCAAATGAAAAACCGCTTCAACCATCCTCGGACATTCCATTAAAAAAAGGACTTATTTCAAAGTGGCTAAATATCTCGTCTGGCACGCCAAAGTGTTCTATTAACATTACCATCATTTTCGTTTTTGTAATAGTACTTCTAGGAGGTAGTATTGCAGAGATTTATTCCTTATACCGATATAATACTGTTTCTTATCCTGCCACAGCCACAGCTTTAGCTAGACTCACAACTACAATGCAGAGTACAAATCCAATATCAGCTAGTTCTACATCTTCTCAAGATACCCCGACTACAACTACTACTTCCAAACACTTGGTTATTCCTTGTGACCAGGATAACCCGGGAAATTGTGGCAATAAAATAAGGATTGAACTTGCTACCGTTACAGTCAAGCCGGAACAAAAGGAAACAGAACTTAACTTCACTCTCATCAATCAGGATACTGTAGATTTTCCCTCCGTTTATTTTTCAGCAATAACGCTTGCAGTTAATTATGGAAAACAATTCATTGGTCAGGGGCCTGGCACGAGCAATAAGTGGGCGATTACTCGCGGAAGTTCTGTTAGTCTGCCTGTCTCCTTTAATTTATTACTTCAGGCCAATGTGATTTATACAATTTTTATAGATTTATCCACTAACCGTGGGCATATATATTATATACCTACTGATGTGGTATTATAACTTAGCAGTAGCGACGATATCGGTGGCTCTAGCCACTGGGGTATTATTAAACAAACAGAGCTAAAAAAACTATTGGGTCACCTAGCAATCGCGTAGCCTTTGACGAGAGCAGCACCTGAGCCAGCCAGGCGACGCAGTCGCGCGCGCTCGCGCCGGCGTCTGCGCTTGCCATTCCACACAAAGGGCGTTGGATGCTTGTTCCATCCTTCCACGGTTTGTTCCAACCAGTCGATGACTTGCTGCGCGCTCGTGGGATGCTGACCGGTTAGCGCCCGTCGCACGATGATGCGTTGCACCGACTCGGCCATGTTCAGCCAGGAGCCGCCCACCGGCGTGTAGAGCGGCATCACCCCGTGGTCAAAGAACCAGCGAACCAGGTCATACGACAGATGCCCAGCCAGATTATCCAACACCAGCACGATGCGCAGGGGCGGAGTGGCGCGTGCGCGGCGGGTGACCCAGCCACGTTTCCCACTGGGCACAGCGCGGACGCTCGGCTTCCGGTGGCAGTTCTGCTGCGGGGTGCTCCTTCTCGATCTCGGCCAGCATCGCGCTGAGTGCCTCTTTGAGCCAGGGATGCAAGACGGCATTGGTCGCCGAGACAACACCCTTGGCGCAGATTTTGCCGGTGGCCGGGCGAAAAAGGGTGAGCAGTTTGGCGGTTCCTCCACGCTCGTACTCAAGGGGCAAAAGCCGAGGATGGCCTTCGGGCTGCCACGAGGCGCCAGGCTGCGGGATAGCCTGATAGGGCCCGGCTTCGTCTTCGTTCAACTGCACGATCCCCGCGGCTTCCGCCTGCTCACATGCCAGCTCGATCAGTCTTTTTTTTCCGCCGTTTCGGGGTCATAGGTGGTCACCGTGCCGCTTTTGCGCACGCGCAGCGCGTAGCCGGTGCGTACCCAGGTGCGCGTGCGCTGGTAGCTGTAACCCGCCTCATGCAGCACCTGGCGAATCGTTTCGGCGGCGATCGCGGGCAGGTCTGTCTGGCGTAAGGCCGCTCGCAAGGTCAGAAGCTCCCACGTCGCCGTCTGGTCAGCCTTGCGATCGGGTTCCCGCTGCACTTCGGCGATGATGCGCGCTAGCTGTTGGCTCGTGTAGGTCGGCTTGCGCCCTGCCCCGGCGGCAATCGAGAGGGCCGCTAGACCGCGCGCATTGAAACGCTTCACGAGTTTGCCCACCCCATCTCCACTCTTCAACCCTGCCTTCTGCGCTGCCTCCGTAAAGCGCTTCCCTCCCGCCACTGCCAACAACACTTTGGCCCTGCGTCCCACGTCGAGCCGCTCGCTCGTCGCATTCGCCAGTCGCTTCAGTTCTCGCTCTTCCTGCTCGCTTAACGCCCGCAAGGGCTCTTTCTGGGGCTGTGCCATGCTCGTTCTCCTTCCCTTTCCTCTCCAGTTTACCACCTCAGCTCCCTTACGGCTATGCGATTGCTAGTGCAACTTCAAGAGACCACTTGTGCAAGAAGGAGGAAAGGTGATACAATGGGGACATGAAAGCCCCTATGTACATCCGAGCCGTGAGTCCAGCGGAG
>WNGK01014167.1_pt1 | contig 10529 bp, 9 predicted proteins | sample 5400601 | NCBI WGS metagenome assembly WNGK01 (sample SAMN13153376, study PRJNA577476) | soil metagenome | isolation source: 60 cm soil or saprolite under Garry oak tree replicate 1 | place: USA:California | collected 2016-06-15
ATCACAGAACTTCCAGTTCTCAGAAGAATTGTCCGAGAGATACCAATCGCCGATCGTCTCCAGCCACACCCAGCGTTGTTCACGAGATGCTCTCTGCCGCGTTTTTGGGGCTTAGCGTTGTAAATTTCGTCGGCGGGCCGAATAGGCCGAATCCTGAGCGAATGGAAGAGCAAAACGACGATGTTTCACCCAATAGTCCAAAAATACTCCTCTTTGCGATTATTCTTCGTTCGTTAGAAGGAAAAACTCTGCCTGATGGAGAGAAAGACGAGGGATGCAGCATGCCTGTTGATTACCTGACCGAGGAACAAGAGCAGCGCTATGGCCGCTATGTTGGCGAACCGACAAGAGAGCAACTTGCGCGCTATTTTCACCTTGACGATGCGGATCGCACCCTGATTGCCCAGCGCCGTGGCGATCACAATCGTCTGGGCTTTGGAGTCCAGATCGGGACACTCCGATTTTTGGGGACCTTTCTCACCGATCCCGTGAACGTTCCTGTGGGAGTCATTGCCTACGTGGCCTCCCAGCTTCGCATTGCGAACCCGCAGTGCATCGTGCGCTATGCGGAACGCGTCCAGACCCAGCAAGATCACGCACAGGAAATTCGCCAACACTATGGCTACAAAGAGTTCTCTGATCGTCAGGGAGGATTTGCTTTGATGCGTTTTCTCTATGCGCGGGCCTGGATCGGCACTGAGCGTCCCAGCGTCCTCTTTGATCTGGTCACCGCCTGGTTACTCGACAAAAAGGTCCTGTTGCCTGGGGTCACCACCCTGACTCGTCTCATCTCCTCGGTTCGAGAGCGGGTCGCTGAGCGCCTATGGCAACGATTAAGCGCGGTGGTCACGCCTGAACAACGCACTGATCTGGAAGGACTTCTGGCACGCGCTGGTGCCTCCCGCATCACACATCTCGAACGCCTACGCCGCGCTCCCTCGCGCGCGAGCGCGCCAGTCCTGGTTCAGGCCCTTTCTCGCCTCTCGGAAGTACGCGAACTCGACGTTGGTCCGCTCAACTTGGGGAATGTGCCTGCGAGCCGGATCAAAGCTCTGGCACAATATGCCGTGACCACCAAAGCCCAAAACATTGCCAATTTAACCGAACAACGTCGCACGGCCACGCTGGTGTCGTTTGCACGCCAGCTTGCGGTTACGGCGCAAGATGATGCGCTCGATGTGCTGGACATGCTCATCCGGGATCTGCTGGCACGTTCTACAAGCGACGGAAAAAAAGCACGCCTGCGCACGCTACATGATCTGGATGTTGCGGCCTTATCGCTTGCCGAGATCAGTGAACAAGTCATCACTCCGGAGTGGACCGATGAACAGGTCCGGGCGTTTCTCACGGAAAAGCAGGCCACGATTAGTGAGGCCATTGCGACCATCTACGAGCTGGCACGTCCAGCGGATGACAACTACTACCAGGAAATCGTGGCGCGCTATCCTGCGGTCCGCCGGTTTTTCCCGGCGCTGCTACGAACGATCGAGTTTGCGAGTAACGAGGCCGGCAAACCCGTGCTCAAAGCTCTTACCTTCCTGCGTGAGATGGAAGGACAGAAACGTCCCGATCTGATCGATGCCCCGATGGAGGTCGTGCCCGCCGGTTGGAAACGCCTTGTGGCTCCGAAAGATCAGCCCGTGGATCGCCGCTACTACACCTTATGTGTGCTGGAACGGCTCCACGAGGCGCTGCGTCGCCATGATGTCTTTGTCGATGAGAGTACCCGCTGGGGCGACCCACGGGCCAAGTTACTCTCCGGAGAGCACTGGGAGCGGGTGCGACCTACGATCTGTCAATCCTTAGGAAGAAAGGCTGAGCCAAAGATGGAATTCGATGAACTTGCCCGCCGCCTCGATGAGGCGTATCGCACCACTGCCGCCAGATTTCCCCAGCCAGGGGTGCGTCTTGAGAAGGTCAAAAACAAAGCGGGGCAGGAACTGGATAGCCTCGTCCTCACCGGCCTGGACAAGGTCGAAGAGCCAGAGAGCCTGCGACTGCTCCGCCACCGCGTCGCCCGACACCAACCGCTGATCGATTTGCCAGAACTCTTGTTAGAAATTCAGGCCCGCACCGGCTTTGCCTCCGAATTTTCGCATATCAGTGAAGGGCGCTCGCGCCTCGACGATCTCGCCACCACCATTTGCGCCGTCCTGCTGGCCGAAGCCTGCAACGTGGGGCTCACGCCTATGGTACGCAAGGGGATCCCGGCCCTGGAGCGCGATCGGCTGCTCTATGTGCAGCAGAATTATATCCGGCCCGACACCATTTCCCGCGCCAATGCACGGCTGGTGGACTATCAAGCCACCATCCCTCTGGCGCAGGCATGGGGTGGTGGAGAGGTTGCCAGCGCCGATGGACTGCGCTTTGTGGTTCCCCTGAGAACCCTGAACGCTGGTCCCAATCCCAAATACTTTGGTACCGGGCGTGGCATTACGCTGGTCAACTACACGTCTGACCAGTTTAGCGGTTTCAAAAATATTATCGTCACCGGCACGCTGCGTGATTCGCTGGTCGTCCTGGAAGGGTTGCTCAATCAAGAAACGGGGCTTCATCCCAGGGAGTTGATGACGGACACGGCCTCGTATACCGACGTGATTTTCGGTCTCTTCCATGTGTTGGGCTATCAATTCAGTCCACGCCTGGCGGATGTGGGAGAAGCTCGCTTTTGGCGCATCGATGCCTCGGCTGACTACGGCGTTTTGAACGGCCTGGCCCGTCAGACGATTAATCGAAGCCTGATTCAAGAGAACTGGGATGATGTGTTACGCGTGGCTGGCTCGCTCAAGTTGGGCACGGTCAATGTCACTGAGTTGTTGCGTGCGTTGCAAGGAGGGGGGCGCCTTTCCACCCTGGCTAAGGCTATCGCAGAAGTGGGACGCATCGCCAAAACGTTCTACCTATATGTTACGTGGAATAGAAACTATTCCATCGTAACTTTTATTATGTGGACTAGGAGCGCCTTCATATTGAAGAGTTTCTTAGAGACGGCGCGAGTATTCCACATAATGCTCTCGTATATTGATGACCCAGCCTATCGGAGACGCATCTTGATCCAGTTAAACAAAGGCGAAAGTCGCCATAGCCTGGCACGAGCCACCTATTTCGGGCACAAGGGAGAGGTACGCCAACGCTATCGCGAGGGGCAAGAAGAGCAACTGGGAGCCCTGGGGTTGGTGGTCAATGCGATGGTCCTCTGGAATACCTTGTACATGAATCGAGCGATCGAGGACATGCGAGCGCGGGGTATGAAGATTGAGCCCTCGGATGTGGAACGCCTCTCTCCACTGGGCTATGATCATATCAATCTGCTGGGCCGGTACACGTTCTCGCTTGCTGAGGAGATCCGTCAGGGAGCTTTCCATCCGTTACGCGAGCTAGAAGAAACGGAACAAGAGCAGGAGGAGCTGGTGATCACTGCTGAGGCAGCGAGAGAAGCGTAGTCCCCTTTCCCTTTGACACAATACGTGAGCTGGCCAGGCATTGGCCAGCCACTCACCACTCGCTGCAACATTTTCCATCCTCTGCAATGCACTGCCCCCTGAAGCAGCTCCAGCACTACTACAGACGCTTAGCCAATCTGTCTTCTCCCATCTAATTCCTTAGCGTTGTTTTTCGTTCCATTCATACTCAAGGGCCCTTACACCGAGCACGACGACACCACGTTTTTGCATCTCACGGTTGGCGTCGCGGAACGAACACGCTTCGGCTGTACAGCCGGGAGTGTCGTCTTTTGGATAAAAGTACAAGACAACAACGTGGTTGCGTAATGCGCTCAACTGAACCTGACCATTTTTCACCACAGTATCGCTTCCTCTAGCTGGAAGTGTGAAATCAGGAGCAGGTTGTAACTCCTTAACCTGTGTATCGCTCATAATACATACCTCACTTCAGAGTAGTTTCCTCAAAAACGTTCAACCAATCCGAATTTGGGTAGTGTACCACAAGAAAAAGACTGACAACCACCCACTATGGAGACGGCTATCAATATTCATGAGTTCAGTTCAGTAGAGTTAGTCAAGGTCATGATTGGTCTGTGGAGGCGTAATATGCAAGATCTGCTCGAACGTATCCAGGAGTTCTAAAAATCCGATAGTCCCAAAGTGATACGCATACAGCTTGAGCCATAGCTGCTCGTATAGGGTCATTTCCGGCACGCTTACGGCCTCCGGCTGTTCGGTCAGCTGCTCATCCATACGTCATTCCTCCATGAATACACTGACAGGCCAGCTGGTGGTCGTCACTCTCCCCCTCACCGATGTAAGAGCAATCCGCATCGGGCAGATGCGCAAAGTGTGGCACCTTCACCCAGCCTTTCTTTAAGATGACCCGTTCCCTACAGGCAGGGCAGTAAAACGGGCCATCCTCCTGCTGAACCTCAGTCGCCAAAACATCACCGTACTGATTGCATGCGCTCAGCATCTGTTTCTCTCCTTCCAAAGACCTGAATAAACACAGATCGCTACAAGATCCAGGAAGCTGCTGTCTTTCCTCCCGGAACCGACTTTTTGCCTCCTTCGACTGCCAACGGACTGCAATCCTCATATGACGAAGTGCCACCACTCGGACAGGTGAAGCGTGTCGGGAGAAACTCGAACCACACAGAGATCAGGCTCCTTCTCACGAACCACTTCGACGTACCCAAGTTCCTTTGCCTTCATAAAGGGCGGTTGATCGACAAAAAGCCAGTCGAGCGGCGACAGATACAGGGAGTCTTCCACATCGGGGCAGTATGCCAGTTCCACCATTTGCTCGAGAAGCCTCTCCTTGACGGTGACTATGCGCGAGCGGGCGGCAATATGGAGATGCAATGCTGCGATACGGATGGCATAGGCTTGTTTGATGTGTTGATGAGCGAACTCCATAGAGAAGAGACCATCATCCCCTGCATCTGGGAAGTCGATTATCATCGTTGCGACGGCAGATGTGTCGTTCAAAAACAATGAGCGAGTCATAGTATCGTCCTTTCTCTTGTCTCGTAACGCGTGTATCTCACGCTTACCACCCAGCATAATCAATGAGGGTGGTACGGATGTGGAAACGGCACGGTACACAGGCAGTCATCAGGCAGGAACGGAACGGGAAGACACTGGAATAAAGATGGAGCAGGTCATCAGCTTCTAGTGTCCGGGCCTTGCTTTTCAAGCACCTTTTGTATGGTATTGCTGCTCATTTCATCATTGTAACCGTCAATTGACATGTCCGTATACATAGCAGGTGATGGTATAGAAAGGATGGAACGGCGTTGACTCCGAAACATCAGCAACTCGTTGATGCTATTCTTCTCTCGATGCAGCGGCGGATCAGCGAACTGGTCTCGAAGTGTCAGCAGCCCTCTGGAAAGCGCGTGGCAGAGCAGCCAATAGAACGGCTACGTGAAAGTCTCCTTGGAGGGCATCTCGGCGCCATTGCTCACTACGTCGAGGGGTTGTACTGGCTACTTAGCATATCCGTTCCATAATCAGGAAGTAGCCAGTCATACAGGAAACTTTAACACCACTTATCTGATGGGTAGATAGCAAAGCAAAAGAACCGGTAGAGCCAACATGAGCGCTCTTTTTAGAACGGATATACTAAGTAGCCAGCACAGGTCAGATCTTCCAAGGTTCGTAAGAGTTCACGTTGTTCACGACAATATTTTTCCTGCTTAACACTCTCCTGGTGGCTTTTCTCCTGGACACGATAGACGCGCTGCCACAACGGCTCCAGTTCGGCATCCGCCTTGGCTTTCAACTTCCTGCGCTCCGCATGATACGTTCCTTCTGTGACCTCTTGCGCTTCCAGCACCTGTAATCGTTCATTGAGAGCACGATACAACACTTCTCCGTGTTCTTTGGTCTGTTTCCACAATTTCGTGCCCAGCACGCTTGCCCGATGGGCCTTCTCACGTGCTGCCTCTCTCCAGCGCTCTACATTGGCACACCGCTTCTCCAAGGCCTCCCGCTTTTTGTTGACCTCTGAGTTGACCACCGGTATCTTCGCAAAACCGTGATTGATGTCCAGACCCAGAGGTAAGAGAAAATCTTTGATCACATTCTCTTGCACTGGCCAGCGATGAATGTAGGTCTGGGCGAGTTGGAGCGCATCTGCCGTCTCTGCCGTGCTGACAATGGGAATGAGCTTCGCTTCCGTGGGCTGTGCTGGAGCAGGAGTCGCTTGCCATCCTGCCTGCCACCAGGCGACCTCTTCGTGTCGGATGTCGGCCCACCAGGCGCGTGGAAGGTCCTCTTCAGAAGGCACACAGGACACTGTTCTGCGCAAGTCACGGATCAACGCCACCACGAGTCGGAGGGGTTCATCGTCGCGATCAGGACGAGCCAGGAGAAACTGAGCGGGAGCGACCTCACGAAGCACTGTGCCATGACGATCCACCGTGAGGGGCACAAACGGACCAACGTTGGTGAAGGAGTCGAGTCCGCTGTATTGGTTCGTTTTGAGGATGGTGATCATGGTGCGACCCTCTGTGCTCAGTTGTGCCAGGAAGTCCGCTGCCATCGCCTCGCGGTCTACCACAAGGCGAGCCAGATGGAGAGCTTCGGTCCCCTGTTCATAGCAGGTGAGCACCTGAGGAATCCCGTTGGTCAAATGGAGATCGCCGCGATGTGTGGTCGCAAGCAGTGGATGCCCCTGATCGTCATGTAATAGCACGAGTGTACGACAGCCCAGGATTTTGCCCGAGTTTCCGATGAGTCCTCGGGGAATCAAGGTCTTGGTGTAGACCGCTTTGCGATGTCCATCGACGTAAAAATGAGGCGATGATGCTTCTTGACTCCTTGTTTCTACCTGCCATAAGGTGGTTGTCCATCGCGCCAAAGCTTTGGTCAGGGCTTGATCGGCTTGAGCTGACGCCAGTCTCAGCAAGAAGCGTTCGGTATGACGATAACTGTAGGGGTGTGCTCGGCCTGTCAACAAGGCAAGCTCTTGCCCTGTATAGCTGCGTAACTCCCAGAAGCGGTGGAGTCCTACTGCAGGCAGAAAGAAGAGCGTGAGTAAGAGGCTGCGTTGCGGGCGCAAGAGACGCTGTGGTGAGGGGTGCGACACACTCGAACTCTGCTGCTTCATTGGCAGGGCTTCTTCCAATTGGGAGAGCAGCGCAGTTTCGTGGGCAGCGGCCAGCAACAATAGCCCTCCCGCTCCCTCTTGCCACTCTGGCTCCCCGGCTGGACTCACCACTTTTTTTTCGCGCTTTGAGGGGGATTGCTGACTCCTGATGTCGCACGTACCCGGTTGATTTGACTCACACTGACGGTGAGGGAAAAACGCTCAGCCAGTTGCGTTTGGATCTCATGACTTGGCGTGTGAGGAGCTTGCCGACAGGTCTCTTCCAAAAACGTCCGCACCTCACCTCGCAGCTTGATGGGATGTCCTTGTCTGCCTTCATGTAGCGCTTGTTTGCCAGCTTTCCGCATCCGCTGGCGCAACCGATAGGCAGTCGATTGACTGATCTTGAGTCCAGCACGCTTCACAGCCTCGTGCCAGGGGAGTCCTTGTTCCATGGCTTCAACGACTTGCACCCGTGCTGTATACAGGTTGATCTTTTCCACGAGAACTGCTCTGCCTCCAATCGGATACAAACCGACTCACGGTTTGATGGTATCTCTCGCTCGTCTTTGTTGCAAAAACATCTTTCCTCAGAGAAAGCGTCTTTCTTTGAGAGAGCTAGGCGCTACGCTTGTCTTGGCGAGCCTGCTCATATGCCTCAATCACTGCCTCTTGTTCCGGCGTTTCAATCGAGCTGGGGCGTCTCGTGCGCACCTGCGGGATAGCATCTTTGGCAGAGCTGCCCTGCGAGACGAGATAGCAGGCCAGGATGGTTCCTGTGCGGCCAAGACCTGCACCGCAATGGACAGCGACAGGCAAGCCATGGACAAGAAAGCCATCAATGATGGCGAGAGCTTGCTCAACTTGCTCCAGAGTTGGTGCAGTAAAATCAGCTACAGGGAGATGTTCCCTCTGGAGCTGGTATTTTCTGAGGAGATCTGCCGACAAGCTCTCTTCAGAAAGACTCAGTAGTGCCCGTACTCCCAGTTTTTGGAGAAGGGCAATGGCATCCTCAGAGCGTCCTTCAGCACCCTGCTCATCTCTCATCATTGCTCATCCTTGATACCACAGACGCTGTCGGAAACCGCTCATTGCCGTCCGCTCGTTCATCGCCTCCGTCGTTTCTCCGATGGTCTGCCGCAGGCTCTCGCACCACGTGAAGCCGAGGGAACGTGCTCGCAGGTGAACCCATCAGGACAGGAATGGTTTCCCATCAAGTTGATCCACGCGCAATCAGCTGCGGCATGAGTGGCCGGGAGAGTTCTTCGGGAAGTGGTTGACCTGTGTGCCAACGTACCAGCATTTCGACGGCACGCTGTGCGAGCGGAATCGTGTCAAAGCGAATGGTCGTCAGGGTTGGCCGCATCCACTCACTCAAGGAGATATCATCCGTGCCGACCACGGCCACTTCTCCTGGCACCCGTTTCCCCCGGTCCGCCAGTGCCCCCAATAAGAGCAGGGCATACTCGTCGTTATAGGCGTAGATCCCTGTCGGACGATCTGCTCCGGTGAGAAAGGTCTCGACCAGCGTGTGGGCGGCAGCGAGGTCGAATTGAAGCGGCAGGATGTCAAGCCTGACTCCCGCCATCCCAGCAATGGTGGCCTGCATGCCTTCCAGCCGTTGCTGAAATCCATAGTCGTGCAGCGGATCGGCAGGTTGCACCAATCCCAGATGACGGTGACCGCGTTCCAGGAGGTGCTGGGCGGCCAAACATCCCAGTGATTTGGTCGGTAAGAGGATGGTGCGAGCATGCTCGAGTGGTTCAACCGAGTACAGCACAATATTGTCGACCCCCATACGCTGGGCCAACGCCATTTGCTCGGTCGTCATACTGCTTGCCGTGGCGAAAATGCCCATCGGGCGGCGGGCAAAGATCTTCAGCAGCAGCGTGTGGATCTGCTCGGGCGAGAATCCATAGCAAAAGTATGCCACAGGAGCATAGCCGTGCTGAAAGGCGTACTGCTGCGCCGAGACGAGCAGTTCGGTGCGATGGACCGTGAGGGGCAGGTCAACGACGAGACAGACCTCGTCGCTCTGCCCCTTGCGCAGGGCCTGCGCTGAACTGTGGGGGCTATAGCCCAGTTCTTCCGCCGCTTGCAGCACTTTCCTGCGCGTTTCCTCGCTCACATGCCCATTCCAGTTTCCATTGAGGACATAGGACACGGTCGTTCGCGAGACTCCTGCTTTGCGGGCGACATCCACACTGGTGAAGGTGGTTCGCGCAGCAGTCGGATGGTGGTCTTTCTCTGTCATAGCTCTTTCCTGGGGAACTACACCCCTCTCTGTCTTCTCACGTTCACACTGTTCTGTTTGCCAGGAGTCGTTTCTCTCTCCATGGATTTTTTTAAGAGGAGTGACACCTGTCATTTTACCCTTGACAAAAGTATGCCATAAAGATTACATTCTTATCAAGATGCGTGACACGTGTCACGCTTGAGTTTAGAGTACGTGTACCCTACGACACAGGTGGCATGGTTGGCAGAATATCATGAGCCACCAGAGGGACGCTGGCATGGAAGACGGTATCTTTGCTTCATCCATGATTCTCGCTGACCGCCACGCTTCGATGCAGGCTCTCGGCATCGGCTTCATCCCCTGTCTGCTGACGAAGGAGGCAATGATCCGTTGCTTGTCCCCATTGACCCGGATGATCCCCTCATCGACGTCACCGATCTGGCTTCCCTCTCTGACCGCTTCCCAGTCACGAGGAGTTCCTGCTTCTCCTCACCATGATTCTCATCGCTTCCCTGTTCTTGTTCACCTGCTCTCTACAGAGAACCTGGTTCCGACCGGGGTTCGGGTTTTGAAAGGCAGGGGAAGGCAAAGCGGGCGAGACAAGAGCGAGAGCGCATATCGACATCGACAAATGGACTCGTTGCTACCAGCTTCTTTGTAAGGAGAGAAAAGATGGACGAAACGAATACCGGTCCCGTTGCAGGTGAATCAGGATACACTGCCTCTTCCTCGAAGCCTGCGAATGTGGACGAGACGCCTCTTCCTGCACTGGACGCGCCCTGGATGAACGCGTCGCTGTCTCCCGATGAGCGGGCGGCGCTCCTGCTCGCACAGATGACACTGGCCGAGAAGATTGATCTGGTCCACGGGGAGTATGGTCCCTACGGCTTCTACAACGCGCCGATTCCACACCTGGGCATTCCTGCTTTGACGATGGCCGATGGCCCCACTGGCATCCACGTGAGCAATGCAGCGGTCAACGAGGGAAGGGCCACCGCCTTTCCGGCTCCCATCGCGTTGGCCGCGACCTGGGACCTCGCCACAGCCGAGCAGTACGGCGACCTGATTGGCAACGAAGCGGAGGCGACCGGGCACAATGTCTTCCTGGGTCCAGGTTTGGACATCGCTCGCGTGACGGTCTTCGGTCGGCTGTTCGAGTCCCTGGGAGAAGACCCAGTCCTCACGGGACAGATGGCGGCGGCCTACATTCGGGGCGTGCAGCGCCATCCCATTGTGGCGTGTGCGAAACACT
>WNGK01023514.1_pt1 | contig 10529 bp, 10 predicted proteins | sample 5400601 | NCBI WGS metagenome assembly WNGK01 (sample SAMN13153376, study PRJNA577476) | soil metagenome | isolation source: 60 cm soil or saprolite under Garry oak tree replicate 1 | place: USA:California | collected 2016-06-15
GCGCTGATGGCATCCGCGATCGGTTGATAGGGGAGCGAGCCGCTCATTTCGTAGCAATAACCCCAGAGTACCGTGGCCTGCTGCGTCTCCTCGCCCCAGGCGGTAAAATCACGCGCCAGGCGCGATTTGCCTATACCCGGCTCACCGGAGGCAAAGATGACCTTGCGCTGCCCATTGCATGTCTGCTGAAAGGCGCGCTGCATGCGACTAAATTCCTCTTCGCGCCCGACAAGTTCAGCCTTCAAAATACGCTCCGGGTCGAGTTGATGCGAGCTATCTTGTTCTTCCGCCTCACTAATGGGCTGCGGGGTACTCGTAAGGGGAACGGTACCTGCCGCGCCCAGGGTACCCGCCCCGGAGAGGGTACCCGCATGGGAAGCGGTACCCGCCCCACCCAGGGTACCCGCAAGGGGTACCCCTACCATACTACGTTGATCTCCCTTCTCCCCAGGCCCCTCTAACTTGTTTGCAGGTGTAGTCGTACCTGGTGCTGCTCTGTCATCAAGCCAGGATTCATGGAGGTCTACGGGAATCTGACCCATCTGAATGCGCCGGAACAGTTCATTGGTTTCGGGTAAAGGCGAGGTACGTAATTCTTCTTTCAATGCCCTGCGTAAGAGCAAATACTGGTTGAGTGCATCACTGCGCCGTCCCATACGGGCATAGATGAGCATCAATTGACGATGGGTCTGCTCATCCGCCGAATTCCTTTCGAGTAATTCCAGCAGGTAGTCGGAGGCGCGCAGTCCTTTTCCACTCGCCGTCGCCAGCTCGGCTGCATGCTCCAGCAGCCAGCTATGAATACGGCGCAGGCGATCACGCCGCCGCTGCGTCCAATCCTCATAGAGGTCCTCCGGCAGATAATCGCCTTGATAGAGGGACAGCACGCGGTCGAAATCCTCCAGGAGGTGCGTATTCTGATCAGAGGGTGCGGAACTGCGCACCCTGGACTGTAATTGTTTAGCAGAAGCTTCAAAAATATCGGCATCGATCTGCATGCTATCAGGAACAAGCATGAGCGTATCGTGATCGAGGAGGACGTAGATGGATGAACTGCCCTTGCCTGCCGCCAGGTCAGGTTCCAATGCTCTACGTAATAAATAGAGCGTCTTGCCAAAAGAATTCGCCGCCTGTTCAGCCGGAGAGTTTGGCCAGAGTATCTCCTGCACCTGCTCGCGGTGAAGGCGATGTTGCTCTGCCGAAAGTAGCAATTTGAAAAACTCGACGACTTTACGGCGGCTCCAATTTCCTCCGGCCAGTTGCTCGCGATTGCGACGTATCTCGAACCGGCCAAGGGTTGAGACTGAAAGAGACGTGGTAACGCCTATCATCTCTGCCTCCTTCCCTCATCGCCTTGCCCCGTAGGGGCGTCCCTTGTGGCCGCCCGCGTTAGCAAGACGTACAGGTGCACATAGCAAAGAAGCAATATCTACTAAAAGAAGCAATACCTACTAAAAAAATACACTTCGACTGCTTTCACCAAAGGTTTTTGCAGGTTGAGCCTTATTATCATTCCTCAAGGTCATCGTGTCAATAGCTTAAGCATAATTGCGGTAATCCTGCGGTAATCCAGAGGCAAAGTCAGGGTAATGACGCGCCAGTACACTTATTCTCAATGAATGGGTATAGCGAAGATCAACTCAAACAATTAGAAAGCAAACGAGGCAGATCATGACAACAATAGCATTGGAAGTGCCAACAACCACTATCCGCACGAACCGTTTTAATATCTTCCCCCCAATGACAACAAAAACGTCAGGCTCACCGCTGACAACCACGGCAAAAACGGAAACGGCAGCGCAGACCAGGACAGAATTGGCCGATGAAGCTCTTATTTCAGCAATGTGCAATGGCGAGGAATGGGCCTTAGAACTGCTTTACGAGCGCTATTATCGCTACGCGTACTCACTCGCCTATCGCGTCGTCCAGGATCCTACCATCGCCGAAGATATCGTACAGGAGGCTTTTCTTTCGACCTGGCGTAAAGCCCCATCCTACCAGGCACAGTATGGCAACGTGCGCAGCTGGCTCCAGGCAATCGTGCATCATCGCGCCATCGACAAAGTCCGCGAAGCGCGTCATCGCAGCCAGCAATGGGTGCCCCTGCAAACCGGAAATGAGCAGGACCCACCGGGCGAACAGCCCGACGTATGGGAGGAAGCCTGGCGCGATGAGCAGCATCGCTTGATCCGCACAGTATTGGATCAGATCCCCGCCGACCAGCGCCAGGTCATCGAACTTGCCTACTTCGGCGGCTACACCCATGCTGAAATCGCAGAGCAGTGGCATATCCCGCTCGGCACCGTCAAGGGTCGTATGCGCCTGGGTCTGCAAAAGATGAAATACCTGCTGCAAGAATACGGGTTAGAGACCGCTTTCTAAAAGGTGAACTAGAATCATCTACAAGTACCACCCAAAAAGGTGAGAGATACCAGTCCAGTCCCGGCTCGTTACGAAAATAGCACATGTATATTCATGTTATTGAATTCGGAGTAGGAGGGAATCCACAGATGAAATGGTATCCCTATGGCCATGATTTCGGCAATGCGAAGATAGGGGGGGTCACAGTCCTTCGCGATGGGAATACTTACTCTTGCAGCATTCCCACCGCCTTTGCCAAGGCTGATATTACTGCTATGCGCAATCTCGGTGTCAAAGTAGATCAGTCCAATACACATGTCATCCAGTTCTATGAAGAAGCAATGGCGTATGCTATCGGGGAACTGGCGTTACAGCAGTCGGTTGATATTTACCATGGGCGAGGCGATATGCAACGCTACGCGAGCAAATACAGTCTGCGTGGGCTACTGGCAGCAGCGGCGTCGTTGATCCCTGATACGGAATTTGGTCTCTCCGTTGTTACAGGACTGCCGGCTGAAACCTATATCAAGAACGTGGCTCTGCGCAACAACATTAAAGCGGCGTTGGAGGGAACACACCTCTTTACGATAGATTATGGGAAAACCTACCGACGTGTAACCGTCGAGGTCGCAACGGTGATGATGGAAGGAGCCGGCGCTCTCATTACGTATGGGGAAAAATCGATGAGCAAGACGACAGAAAGTGCTGTGATTGACATTGGCGGTCGCACAACAGACCTGTACGTGGCTCGTTGCCAGGTCCCTGTCACCGACTACTGTAAAGGCAAACCGTTAGGGGTAGAGTCGGCCACACAAATGCTCATGGATACCTTCGAGAGCAAGTATGAACGCTCACTCTCTTTGCTCGAGGCACGTGAAATCATGTATGCATATGCATCAAATGGCCGCGTCAACTATCCTGATATTGCCGTGTACGGGAGAACAGTCAGCGGGCACGTCTTAGACCAGTTAGCAACCGAAGCTGTGACGCAGGTGGGGAGTGAGATTGTCTCTTTCATCGCTTCAGCCTGGCGCCAGAGTGACCGCGATGCTGTAGCGGCGAGTTTCAAGCCGGTTCTGCACGTCGGTGGTGGTGTCTATTATTTCTATAATTTTCTCAAGCAGCGCATTCCTCACCTCTCCCGTCCAGATGATCCCATCCACGCCAATGCGCTCGGGTATTGTAGCCTGGCTAGTCGGCTTCTTATTCGTAAAGTTCAGGCAAATGGTGTCAAAGTATAGCTAGAGAGAGAAGGCTGTATGTCACAAGATTCAGACAAGTACCTCTATTTTCATGTTGGTTTGCTCAAGAACTCTTTTGCGCTGGATGCGCTGCGACAAGACGCATTGAAGTATCACATGATCGACCAACCAGACCAGTTAATTGCTCTGCGTCTGACGGAGTATTACGAGTTGATGGCCGAGGGAGTTTTGCCTCCAGGCATCGGTGTGCCGCTTGCTGTAGGCGTTGCAAGCGGCAAGAGAAATGGTAGGGAGGAGATGACTCCAACAAACTCTACAGCGAGCATTAGTGCAAGTCCTACGACTGGTCAAGCGGGTGCGTATCATTCAGATGAGGAGAATATCGTCACTGCTTCACCTGATGCGGAACAGAATGCAGACGAAGCTGCGGAATATTGGGCACGACTGTAAGTCGGAGGGCAAAGCAGCTTTTTCCCGTGGGGCTGGGGTCGGATGCCACATACGCGGAATATGGTGACGCGGAGCGCTTTCTAGTCGTTATCTAAGGCCCAACTCCATTCAAATAAGGAGTACCTGCGAAAATTCATTATCTGCTGCATTACCCTGCAACAACTCAACCCTGATCAGCAGCAACTGGTAAACACCTATGACCCCGGCGGCAGCATTCCTTTTATCGACATTGGTAACAAATACACGCTATCAGGGGCCAGTTATGACCCACAGGTCTTGAACAACCAGAACGCACAATCCATCGCAAATGCCCTCTCAAACCCACAATCGCCCATTGCGCAGAGCATCCTGGGCACCGCCAACTTCCTCACTGCCGCCATCTGCGAAACCACGAACCAGCAGCCTGCTGACGTGTGTAAGGCCGCACCCATTCCCCAGGTAGAACAGGTCCTGAACAACGCCTCGGGAAGTAATGGCATGCAAGGAAATCCTTCGCTGTCGTTCGTAGCGGCCACGCGTCGATCCTATCATGATCGGTAGCCATGAAATCTTAATACTCGCCAACAGATCGACTCTCTCTGTAAGAGAAAGGAGCGGAAACTACGCTTAGAGAAGGTTGTTCCGTTGTGGTATACTTTGGCGTAAAATGTACCTCCGAGAAAGAGAGCAATCCTATGTCCAGCACATCAGAGCAAAACGTCGTCGCCGTCATCAACTCCAATGAAGATATCGTTGAGTCTATCAGACTCATTTTAGGCGATGCAGGCTTCGTAACGGTCGGAGCTCATCTTGTCGACTTTAAGAAAGGGAGACAGGACCTGGTGGCCTTTTTGCAGGAGCATAATCCAAGGGTGATAGTGCTGGATATTGCTCCCCCCTATGAAGAGAACTGGAATTTTTTCCAACTGATGAAAAATTCTCAAGAGATCAGTGGCCGTCACTTCGTCTTGACCACAACCAACAAAAAAATCCTGGAAGGCCTGGTGGGCAAAACGCCTACTATCGAGTTGGTGGGCAAACCCTTTGATCTTGACGATATCGTGAAAGCTGTGCAGAAGATGATGAAGGCGTGACCCAGAAATAGCTTATGCAGAGTTTATTACTAGCAGGGGCATTTTGCAATAAAAAACCAGACGGTGTAATATATTGACACACCCTGATACATCAGGCATAATAGAACAGCATCGTAGCGCGCATGGATTGTATACATTTCGCCATCCTCATCGTTTTATTTACTACGTTTCCGACCGGATGAGTGCTTCCGCTCCGGCCAGATGACGGCGAAGCCGTAGCCGCGATCGAGCGGCGTTTCCGGTCGGAACAAGATCATTATAGCGTGATAGCGTGACCACAGAAGAAAGGCAGAGCGAATGCCGGTTGAGAGAAGCGACGGCAAGCAGTCTCAGCAGAAGCAGCCCACCGGACCAACGAGAAGAAGCCAGTTGAATCCATCTACTTATACGACTGGTGTGAATAGGCGCGGGAGGGATTTAGAATGGGAGGACGGCAATGACGAATTTGCCGAGGATGATGATTCCATTCCTTCAAATCCGCCTCGTCCCACCACCAGCACTATTCGCTGGAATGGTCCGGTAACTGGTAGGCGACCGACACGAGAGATGGACACGGAAACAACGCGGCAGCATTTCCCCGTTCCACCGCGTCGTACAGCTTCTCCTTATGTATCATCCTCTGACCCCATGCGTGTGCGTCAAGTGCGCGGCACGACCATTCAGCAATCCCCGGCATCCGCCAGTAAACAGGCACATGAAGGCAGAAACGTACATTGGATGCTGTACGTGGGAGTGGGCATGATAGCAGCGCTGGCGCTGTGGGTACTTGGTTCATCGCTCCTGGCATGGGGAACCGCGAAATATAATGATATCGCTTATGGCTATCCACGCACCTACCAGACAGATGCCGTCGTAGGCCACGGTGGAGATAGCAAAGTTCAGCCCAGTCACTTCGTCGCCCTCAATCTGCATGGCCAGGTCATCATCGTGGAGTTAATGGCGGGCAATCCTGCGAAGTCAATCAACTATACTGGCCCCGACCTTTTCGAGTCCGGCGGAGACCTCATACCTGTGACATTGGAGTTCCGCGATGATTGTTACCTGAATATCTGCCGGTAGTGTTCTGCCACCAGGTCAGCCGGGAAAAAGCGCAGTAAGCTCACTACCACCAGGGCGAATCCTACCCAATCGATACCGGCATCGAGCGGCACGCCCAACGCTGTACCCACCAATGGGAGGATTGCCGTCAACACAAGCTCGTTGATCGCATCTGGGAAGAGCAGGATAACCAGCAGACTGGCGATGGAACCAAAAAAGAAGACTTTGCGCCACAGCGCCACGCGTCCATCAGTCATTAATGCGCCAATCAGCTTGAATGTTTTAATGCCATGCAAGAAAACATCGATGCGCCTGGGTCGCATGCGCCGTCTGCCAGTTGGAGACGGCATTACTTGAGGTGGCCTCGCTAAAGTCCCATTCGAACGAATATCATACCCACCTCTATTTTGCTGCAATGAGCTAGACGATTTCATGTTTCTCCTCCTCTACCTATTACGTGCTGGATATCCGGTAGGTTGCATTCATTTATGGAGCAGCGTGGGAAGGAGTAGCTGGAAGGCATAGATAATATGCCAGACCGTCAGGCCGATTGTTACCAGGGCAAGAGCCACGTGCAGCCTGCGCCAGTAGCGAATGATATAGCGGTAGAATTGTTCGCGCTGCATTGCTCGCTCAACCATGCGCAGTTCGGCAATTTGCTCTTGCGCGCCCGGCATGAGCGCACCTGGACGGGCAAGTTCGCTTTTCTTGTCTGGAATAAATCGATAGTGGCCTGCCTCGCGATTTAGCTCCTGCGGGGTCGCATCAAGCGATATATAGGCCAGATCCCAGGGAGTATGCAAGAGTTGCTCTTTATATGCGAAAGGGAAATCATTAGATATGGGGCCGGATAACGGAACCAGAGATGTAGGGGCAGGGCTTGCCCCTGCCCTGGTGTGCCTCCCTACCATGTCATCCTTTCCTGGCATGTTACCCCTTTCCCTATCAGCCCTGTTGTCCTTAGGAATAAAGCTGCTTAGGGACTGGTTATTGTGGACGACAATGGATTGTAATTTCTGCGAGATAACCTCGATACGATCATCACCCTGGGCCGTCAAAGCCTTTTGAACCTCACTTGTAATCAGGAATGGCACAATACGATCAAGCATGCGGCCGGTGAAACCGCTGATGACAAGAGCGATCATGCCATAAAGAGCGTAGGTGCCACTGCGGGGATTGAAGTTGCCGAATGAATGCAGGAACAGCAGGATCAATCCCAGTACACCAAAGCAGACATGCCATTGCAGAGATGCATTCAGCTTACCCACTCTGCCTTTTTTCTGTGCGCGCCGGCGACGGCTATAAAGAATGGCCGCGAGAACAAGGAAAATCGTGCCCAAAATGGCAAACCCAATCCCAACGAAGCTGTCCGGCGAAGTATCATTACTGCTGTGTATGTACCAGGCGAAGAAAATGACGGCAGTGATAATGACCAGAAAAGTAATCAGAATGCGTACAACGTTTGAGCCGCCACCCGAGAAAAACAACCATGAATAGCCCATCTCACCTGTTTCAACTTGAGGAGCTTCGCGTCGATGGGTGGATCCCATTATTCCTCCTGACCAGAACGTAGCAGGCGTACTTTGAGCCACATCATCATGGCATCGCGATGCAGGCCCACGGGGCAGGGAGCAACACAGGCCCCGCACTGAAAACACGAACGCGCAAAACGCGCTACCGGGGCTGAGATCATTCCACCCAGCGTTTCACGGTTGAGTACGTCAATGGTGATGGGTTCGGCCAGTGCCGGGCAAACGACAAGGCACTCGTTGCAGCCAATACAGGCATGCAGTTCTTGCGCTACCTGTGGCCCCGTTTTGTGCAACAATACATCCCTCTTAGAATACTGCCCTACTCCTGTTTTCAGCATGTAATGAGCTCCTTCATGATCTTCTTTAAAGGGTTCCTCTTTTTACTCGCCGCCTACGGTGGCGAGTAAAAAGAGAAACAGAAATTTTTCGGGGATTACCGGCCCTCGCCAACAGTCCTCAATCTCTGACGATTCCCGTAGGTGCGATGAATTGCTTAGCATGTTTAGGACGGGGACGGGCGGATGCCATGTTACTCTGAACCGCTGGCAATTTGCTGCTGTAGGACCAGAGGTTCCGTGAGACTTGATGCGATGAACGCGACGGCAGGGCTACGAGGGTCGACTCGACGATACGGTGTTCTGCTTCTCGGCCCTGGTGCCCGGCAGCTAACGGGCCGGTATCCGGCAAGACACGTGCAAGATGCGCAGAGGGCGTGGACGAACCTCTACCGGAGCCGTTGTAGGGGCGCGCTGAATCGCGTCCATTGTGGATCAGAGGCATCTCCCTGTCGGCATAAAGATCAACAACAGCGGGTGGCAACGGTGTCGGCAATTTGCCGGTAGTGACCATGCGTGTGGCAGCGCTGGTGCGTTTGCGCGAAAAGTAGGTGCGCGCATCGAAATTGCCTTTAAGCAGGGCTTTCTTGATATCGCGAATGGAAAGGCCCTCGTCTATAATGCGTTTAATGGCAAGTGAATCGGGCTGCGCCGGGCCGAGTGAGAGATAACCGATGAGCCGGTCATCCATGATGGTCAGGCGTCGATAACTTCCCCTGCTGCTGTCGGTTAAGGTCGCGGCTGCATCACGCCAGAGCAGAGGGTTACCGACGGTAAGCATGGAAAGCTCTCCCAGGCGCGTAGCATGCCATGGGACACCAAAGCCCTCTTCATATGAGGTTCCTGTCATGGCTGCAGCCGCCACGCGTCCTTGCAAAACAGCCGCGTACCACTGGGCACGCGTGGAATATCTGCCGGTCTGGGGGTCGCGCAGCGCGGCAACATCACCGGCGGCATAAACATCCCGTGTACTGGTACGCAGGCAGTCGTCTACAAGAATGCCATGCCGCTGCTGCATGGGAAGATCGCACTGCTCCGCCAGGGTAGTGACGGGAGTAGTGCCGGTACAGACTAAAACAAGCTGACAGGGCAACATCTGGTGCCGGTTGGTTACCACACCTGCAACCGAGCCGACTCTACCGACAATTCCGATAACCTCGGTCTCCGTATAGATTTTTGCGCCCGCACGCCGGGTATGATCCAGCACCATTTCGGAGGCCGGGCGGTCCAGCATACGAGGCAGGAAGGTATCGCTGCGGATCAGCCAGTGGACAGCTATGCCCCAGTACAACAGGGACATGACCGTCTCGATGGCATGTGGGCCACCTCCGATCACCACCGCCTCTTCCACCTCAGGCAGCCGCCGTCTCAAGTCGAGATAATCTTGCAGGCGGTGAAGCGTGAGGATGCCATCAAAATCGCGCCCGGGCAGGTTAGCCGGCAGGCCGGTGGCTGTGCTGCCCGTGGCGATGAGCAGGTTATTATAGCTAAAGCCACGCCCACCCGGGAGACAAACATATTTGCCCTGTGCGGAAATCTTCTCGACGCGAGCATTGATGACATGAATCGTCTGAGCGCGCTCAGTGCCCGCCGGATGAGCGAGTAATTGTTCGCGGGCCAGCTTTCCAATGGCAAACTGTTTGAGCGCGGGCGTATTGATAGTGGGGTGGCTCTGCTCCGTGATAATGACGATGCGCTTATCCGGCGCGAGGCGGCGCGCCTCTACTGCCGCGGTCAGCCCTGCTATGCCATTACCGACGATAACGATATCCGCACGGTCTACATGTTTCGCAATACCTGGTGTATTTTGCCTGCTCATTATACAACTCGGTTCTATGATAGTCATCCATGCGCCCCTGCGTCTTGCCTTAGGGCTGACCTTCGTGGTCTCCCCAGACGCATGGGTGTCGATATGCTAATCTACATCCAGGGCCAGAAGGAGACCGCAAGGTCTGCCATTGCAGTCCTGCCGGACGTAGTACACATCGGTTGCAGCGTGTTCATGCATATGACGCTGCATATGGCCCAGGGAGGCATGGCATGTCTCGCTGCATTGGAAAAAGATGCGTCTTCCCGTCGCCATTTGCAGAACAAAATCCATACCCGGGCCCATAGATACGATCTTCCCGTTTACGTGTTCTACGTTGTCTCCATGCTTGAAGGTCGGCCCCATCAGCGCAATTCCACCAACGCAAACCAGTGATAAACTGCCGATTAATAGAAGTACAAAGAGAGCGGCAGTAATACGGGGAGAGATCGACAGCAAAAATGGCCTCCTTCTACACATTTTGTTTCATCGGCAAGGTTCGTCCAATGATACATATAGGTATTGACACCTACTCATTGTATATCAAGATATTTCATGCTCTGCTGTGATTTGCGTAAATTAGCCAGAATGTCTCATTGTTGTGTGATAGTACGCACAAGACCGTACGATGAGACGAACAGAGGCTGACCCCGCCGGGGTCAGCCTCTGTTCGTCTCATCGTACGGTCTTGTATACTTTAAACTTCCATCACAATGGGCAGGATCATCGGG
>WNGK01008671.1_pt1 | contig 10527 bp, 10 predicted proteins | sample 5400601 | NCBI WGS metagenome assembly WNGK01 (sample SAMN13153376, study PRJNA577476) | soil metagenome | isolation source: 60 cm soil or saprolite under Garry oak tree replicate 1 | place: USA:California | collected 2016-06-15
AAGAACGAAAACTGGACGGGCGTGTCGGCATCGAGCTTTCGCAATTCTCGCAGATCTGCGACCGCATGGTGGGCGAGCCGACGGTTTACTGGCAGGGTTTTTACGACGCATTCCGGGCAAGCTGCCGGGAAGTCATTGACGTGGCACCACTGCTGGCCGAAGTGCGAATGATTAAAACGACCCAGGAAATCGAGCGAATGCGCTTGGCCAACGAGTTGGCGGCGAGCGGCATGGAGTATGCGCGAAAAAACATCAAGCCGGGAATGAAAGAGAGCGAAGTGGCGGCCATGATTGAAGGCCACGTTCACGCGGTGGGTGTGGGCTACAAAGGCAAAGTCGAAATGGCGCGCGCGTTTACGTTGGTATGGTCGGGGAAGGGCATCGCTACATTCACGGCGACAAGCCATCGGCCGATCCTTGAGAACGAGCCGACGCTGGTGGAGATTTGGGTTTGCGCCGACGGCTACTGGACCGATCTCACGAAGAATATTTGTCCGGGACGTCTCACGCTGGAGTACAACAAGCTACTCGATCAACTGTTGAAGATTTTTTCGGACGGGATTGCATGTGCCCGCGATGGCGCTCCTTTGGGCGATATCGACCGCATCTTGCGTAAGGGAATTGACGCCGCAGGCTATCCGGGCCAGCCGTCGCATCCTGTGGCCCATGGAGTGGGAGCTCGCGCGCATGAGCCTCCGTATTCTCACCAGGCCGCGCCGGGTACGATGCGGTCCGGCATGGTGCTGGCCATCGAGCCGGGCGTTTACTGGGAAGGGGGCGGCGGTTTGCGATTGGAAGACAATTTTCTTGTGACCGAGAGTGGCAGCGAGAAGCTATGCTCCTATCCCGACGATTTTCGTCTGTGAGGCGGCGATGGCAACGTCATCAGCACGAGGGAAGACGGATTCAATGAACGAGGAACTGGACAAGGCTATCCTTTCGCAGATTCGCAAAGACGAACTCGTCGCAATGTGCAGCGACGTGGTCAATATCCCCAGCCCCACGGGGGAAGAATTAGAAATGGGGCGCTACATGCGCCGCACGCTGGAGGATGCCGGGCTTTCGGTTTCGTGGCAGGAGGTCGAGGAAGGCCGCGCAAATGTTGTGGGGCTGTGGGAAGGCGCTGGAAATGGTAAGAGCCTGATGTTCAACGGCCATATGGATACTTCCAACACTGGCCGCGAGGAATTTCTAACCGGGATTGGCTACAAGCCGAAGGCGGTCATCAAGGACGGACTAGTCTACGGGCTCGGCATCTACAACATGAAAGGTGCGCTGGTTTGCTACACGCAGGCCATGAAAGCCCTCAAGCGCGCGGGAGTGAAGCTGGAAGGCGATCTTTTAATTGCAGCAGTGGTTGGCGAAATCGAAAAAACGCAGTGGAGCGATGAATTCGTCGGCAAGGAGTTTCGCGGCTATGGAGTGGGGACGCATCATCTCGTCAGTCACGGCGTGCTGCCCGACATGTGCATCCTGGGTGAGCCTACGGATATGCAACTGGTTCTCGGCCATTACGGCACTGTATGGGTCCGGCTTACCGTTCATGGCCACTATGTGCACACCGGTTTCACGCGCGGGAAACAGGAGCTGAGCTCCGTGTTTCGGATGAAGGAAATCCTGCCCGCAATTTACGAGTGGATCGACGCGTGGGGGAAGAAGGCGACTTACGATGGCTTACCCGGAGTGGTCAACGTTGGATGCATTCGCGGTGGTTATCCCTGGCGTGTGAGCCGCACGCCGGAGCGCACCGACGTTTTCCTGGACGTTCGCGTGCCTCCAACGATGCCCCTGAAGGAAGTCCGCGTGTCGATCAAGCAGCTTGTTTTGGAATTTCGCAAAAAACATCCCGATTATGGCGTGGAATACGAAACTTTTGTTTCCGTTCCCGGCGCTGAGATTTCGAAGGACCACCCGCTCGTCAAAACGGTCGAGGTTTGCCATCAAAGGATCCTGGGCACTCCACCCAAACACTCCACCGTTTTGTGGGATTCCGACGCTTCGGTGATGACGCGCTTCGGCATCGAAACACTGAACTACGGACCCTCCAGCGGCCCCCGCGACGCCGAAGGCGAAAAGGTGGCCATCGAGACGCTGCTCAACACGACACGAATCTATGCTCTCGCCGCGGCGGCAATCTGCGGAGCACATGAATAGAGAGGGACAGAAAAAGTTTCTATGACCTCGCAAAAAGAAATAGACCGCCGCTACGCCAACATTCGCGCGGCCATGGCGGCCAACAACATTGATGCCCTCATCGTCTGCGGCACTCAATACACGGGCTTCGAAGGCGCGATTCGCTATATCTCCGGATTCGAAATCGTTCACCGCTATGTTTACGTTCTGCTTCCGCTTTCCGGCGAACCTACACTCGTCTTTCCTCGCGAGGCGCGCTGGATCGGCGACAAAAAGGCGGCCTGGGTGCGCGATCAGGTTTGGGCAGAGATTCCCGGCAAGTGGCTTCGTGAAAAAACCGAGGAGAGGAAATGGAAGCGCGTCGGCGTTTATGGCCTGGACTTCGTCATGGCTGTTCGAGACTATCGCGAGCTTCAGCAAAGGTCGTTTGAGCTAGTGCCTTTTGATTTTCACTTCGACATGGCGCGCGCGGTAAAGAGCGAAGAAGAGCTTGCCGGTGTGCGCGACGCCATGGACATCATTCTCGACGGCTTCGATGCGCTACTAAAAGCCTATCAGCCCGGGAAAAGCGAAGCGGAAATCATGGCCCCGGCTGTGGAGCGTTTCTTTGCGCGTGGCGCCGGGCCGCGGATGATGAATATCGTCCTCAGTGGGACGGGCGGCGAGGCGGAAGCGCACTTCAAGGTTCCTTCGCTCCGCACCGTTGCGGCGGACGATCTTTTGCTCTATTCCCTCGAAGTCACGGGCGAAGCGGGCTACTGGGTGGAATTCTCACGTGCGCTCATTCAAGGCAAGCCCAGCGCACGAACGCGAGCGATGAGCGATGTTTATCCCGAAGCGATGGAAGCGGCCCGGCTAAAAATGCACGAAGGCGTTTCGGCTTGCGAAATCCACAAAGCGGCCGCCGACGTTTTTCAGCGCGCGGGCTTTGCTCTTGGCCATCTGACGGGACATTCCATTGGCTTGACCATGATCGAGCATCCCGCCATCGGCGCAAACACGAAGATTGAGCTGAGAGAAAACATGGTTGTCAGCTTTCATCCACAGGTCGTCGACCAGGACGGCCAGGTTTGTCTCTATACTCAGGACACCTACCGCGTCGGAAAAAAAGAGGGCGAGTGCCTGGCCAGCGTTCCGTGGAAGTTTTACTCCGGAGCGGAGGCGCGCAAGACGGCATGAGCGTGAAGGTCTGCATCGTCGGCTGCGGCGCGATTGGCAGCATCTTCGGAGCGCATCTCGCACGGCTTGAGGATGTTGAAGTCCACGCCTACGACGTCAACAAAGAACATGTTTGCGCTATCAACGAGCGCGGCCTTCGCATCAGCCGGGCTGCGGACTTTACCGCGCGCCTCCACGCGACCTGCGATGCGTCGCAAATTCCCGCATGCGACTTTGGCATCGTAGCCACAAAAAGCACGCACACGCGTCCGGCGATCGAGCAAACGAAGCACATCTTCGGCCCAGGCAGTGCCGTGTGCTCCGTCCAAAACGGCGTGGGCAACGAGGATATTATCGCCAAGCACGTCAAATACGTGATTCGGGGCACCACGTTTCCTGCTGGCCACGTCATCGAACCAGGCCACGTCGGTTTTGACATCAGCGGCGACACTTGGATTGGCCCGTTCGAGCCGACGAACATTCCCTACGAGTTTGTCGAGAGACTGTCTGACCTGCTCAATCGCGGCGGCATGCACGTCATTCCGCTCAAGGATGCGCGCGGGGCGCAGTGGACGAAGCTTATCTTCAACGCGTCGACTAATCCGGTCGGCGCCCTTACGTTGCTCCACCATCGCGCCGCCACGCGCCTCCCGCCCACCGGCATACTTTTTAACGAACTGATTGCAGAAGGCGAAGCGGTTGCCAAAGCTTTAGGCATTGAGCTTCACGGCGATCCCCGCGCGCTCGTTGAAAAAGGAGCCAACGCTCCCGGCAAGCACAACGCCAGCATGTTGCAGGACGTGCTGGCCAGGCGCCAAACCGAAGTGGATTTCATGAACGGCGCGATTGTCGAATGGGGGAAGAAGACGGGCGTTCCCACCCCTCTCAATCGAGCCATGTGGCAATTGATTAAAGGCCTCGAGCATTCGTGGACCGACCCAGCGTGAACAGGAATCTTGAAGGGCTGCTACGGAGATTAGTCAGGCCTGACTAGGGAGTCGACGAGCATCGAGAGAAATGTAAATTAATGACCTTGCCCTATAAGATCGGCGTGCTGCAATTGAGCATGGAGCCCCTGAACGAGACCGTGCGCATGGCGCAAGCATGCGAAGCCGCAGGGTTCGACGTTTTCTGGCTGGCGGAAGCGTACCCCTGGTGGCGGAAACATTCCATGGAAGCGCGTTCCTCGACGGCGACGACGGCTATCATCGCTCGCGAAACCAAAAGAATCGCCATCGGCTGGGGGATCATCTCGCCTTACACGCGACATCCTGTGCAGATTGCCATGGAAGCGCGCGTCCTCCAGGAAGCTGCAGGCGAAGGCCGCTTTCTGCTCGGTCTTGGGGCTTCCAAAATTTTCATGAAAGAAATCGGCGAGGGCGAAAAGGGGAGGGAAGTCGGCCCCGCAACGGTGATGCGTGAAAGCATAGAAATCATCAAAGCCATGCTTTCCGGCGAAGAAGTAAGGTACGAAGGCAAAGCCTTCCAGGCTTTCGCACCGGCGCTTAGACCCGATGCTCACGCGCCGCGCTGCGAGCCGCCGCTTTACATCGGCGCGACGGGCCCAGTTTTGCAACGGCTTGCCGGCGCCATGACACAAGGTTTGCTCACCGCGAGCATCACAACGCCGAAATTTGCCACCTATTCTCGCAAAGTTATGGAAGAGGGCGCGAAAAAGGCCGGCCGCAGTGGCTCGCAACTGGATCTTGGTTGCGTAGTTGTTGGCAGCGTTGGCGAAGACCCGAAAATTGCGCGCGAAGGTGCGCGCGAAATGGCCGCCATGTATCTCGCCAACAAAGTGCAGAACATCAAAGGCTCGGCGGACACGCTCCTCGATTGCGCTGGGCTCACGCGCGATGAACTTCAGCCCATCGCCGAGGCCATGGAGAAAAGCGGGCGCAAAGCCGCCGCTCGCGCTGTTTCCGATGCCACTCTTGACAAAGTTTGTCCCATCGCCGGCTCGCCCAGACAATGCATCGAAAAGCTCGAAGAGTACAACGCCGCGGGTTGCACGCAGATGATGCTGGAACTTTGGGGCGATGATCGGCTGGAGCAAGTACGCCTTTTTGGGGAAAAAGTCCTGCCGCATTTCCACAGAAAATAGTGGTCGCGGTATCCTAAGCAGGCGCGAGGAGCCGCTTGCCGGAATTCCCAGACATTGTCGTTTACATCGAAGCACTCGAGAAGCGCATTCTTAACCAGACGCTCGAAAGCGTGCGTGTCGTCAGCCCGTTTCTGCTGCGTACGGTGACTCCGCCGGTGTTGAGCGCCAACGGCAAGAAAGTTCTGCGTTTGCGCCGCCTTGGAAAGCGCATTTGCATTGGGCTCGAAGACGACCTTTGGCTCGTACTGCACCTGATGATTGCGGGACGGCTGCACTGGCGTCCCCGCGGTGTTAAAGTTTCACGGCCACGCGGTCTTGCCGCCTTCGATTTTCAGAATGGGTCGCTTCTCTGGACGGAGGCAGGGTCGCAAAAGCGCGCGTCGCTCCACGTCGTGGTCGGTGAGGAGGGGCTGCGTGCCCTGGATTCGGGCGGAATCGAAGTGCTCGACTCCGATCCGTCGCGCTTTGCCGGCGTTCTGCTTTCCGCTAACCACACCCTGAAACGCGCCCTAACCGATCCGCGCCTGTTCAGTGGCATCGGCAATGCTTACTCCGACGAAATTCTGTTTGAAGCGAAGCTTTCACCGTTGGCGCAGACACAAAAAATCTCCGCGCCAGAGATTAAGCGGCTCTTCGAGGCCACTCGCGCAGCGCTCACGCGCTGGACTGAACGGCTTCGCGCAGAAGCGGCTGGAAAGTTCCCCGAAAACGTGACGGCGTTCCGGGAGGGCATGGCCGTGCACGGCCGTTACAAACAACCGTGCCCGCGGTGCGGGACGAAAGTCCAACGCATCCGTTACGCGTCGAACGAAACCAACTATTGCCCCACGTGCCAAACCGGCGGAAAGCTTCTGGCTGATCGCGCTCTGTCGCGCCTGCTCCGCGAAGACTGGCCGCGCACGCTAGACGAACTCGAGCTTTTTACCTCTAAAAGAACCTAGGTGCTCCGAGACTTTGCCCTTTTCAGTGCAGGATTGCGGCGATATCTCCGTCGGCAATTAATGCAGAGACGGCTTCAATGTCCGGCGCAAGCGGCCGATCCACAGAAAGCATGCGGGACTTGGCCCGAACCGCTTCGTAGGCTTTGGTCGCCAGCCTGCCAGTCTTCAGCGGTGCGAGCAGATCGATCCCCTGGCACGCGCAGAGCAGCTCTATTGCGATCGTGTTGCGGAGATTCTTCAGCATGCGGTCTAGTCGCCGCGCCCCGCTCATTCCCATGGAAACGTAATCCTCCTGATTCCCCGAGGTGGAAATCGAGTCCACAGAATGGGGCATTGCCAGCGCTTTGTTCTCGCTGGTCAATGCGGCGGCGGTCACCTGCGCGACCATGAATCCGGAATTCAGTCCCGGCTCTGGAGTCAGGAACGCCGACAGCATGCTGGTCAGCGGATTGGTCATTTGCTCGACGCGGCGTTCGACAATGCCGCCGAGAGTGGCGAGCGCAATCGCCACCTGATCCGCGGCCATCGCCAGCGGCTGCCCGTGAAAATTTCCGCCACTGACAATGTCACCGTTTATTTCATCCCGCACAAACACCAAAGGGTTGTCTGTTGCGCTGTTCAATTCCACCGCTGCGATTTCCCGCGCTTGCGCCAGTGAATCGCGCACGGCGCCGTGAACTTGCGGCGTGCACCGCAAACTGTAGGCATCCTGTACGCGCGGGTCCTTTTCCGTTCCACGATGGGACTCGCGGATCTGGCTTCCATCATTCAAATGCGCCAGGTTGCGCGCCGTCGTTGCTGCGCCAGCGTAGGCCCGAGCATGCATGATGCGCGCGTCAAACGCACCTGGACTGCCACGAAGCGCATCGAGCGAGAGCGAAGCGGCAACGTCCGCAGAGTCCACGAGAATGTCCGCCTCGTGCAATGCCAGGCTCAACAGCGCCAGCATCCCCTGCGTTCCGTTCAGCAGCGAAAGACCTTCTTTAGCCTCCAGCTCCAGTGGCGCAATGCCCGCGCGTTTCATGGCCTCGTTGCCGGGCGGGGTTTCCCCGCGAAATACGGCTTGTCCCTCGCCGATAATTACATGCGCCAAATGAGCCAGTGGCGCAAGGTCACCAGAGGCGCCCACTGAACCCTGCGATGGAATCACAGGATGCACTTTTGCATTCAACATTTGACAAAGCGTCTCCACGACGCGCGGCCGTACGCCGCTTAGTCCCTTTGCGAGGGCATTGGCGCGCAAGACCATTAGCGCACGTGTTTCGGCTTCGCTAAGTGGAGCACCCACTCCGCTCGCGTGGGAGCGCACGAGATTGAGCTGCAGTTGACGGACTTGCTCGGGAGAAATGCGCACCGAGGCGAGCTTGCCAAAGCCCGTGTTGATTCCGTAAGCCGTCTCGCCGGAAGCTACCAGTCGCTCCACGACCGCGCGTGAAGCATTCATACGCTCAATCGCCGTGGGATCAAGCCCCACATTTTCGCCGCGGAGAGCCACAGCATAGAGCTGCGCAAACGTGAGGTCGTTGCCCGTAAGCAAGACACTCATGCGTGACTCCGGTGCGGCTCGGGCACTCCGGCAGCGACCATGATGCGCCGGTATTTTTCAGGCAGCAATTTCGGCCGTCCGTTGCTTCCGCAAATCACGTGAGTCGTCTCGCCGTTGGCGAGCACTTTTCCATCCGCATCGCGAATCACTTCATACGAAAATACGATCACGCGGTTTTTCGACGCCGTAATGCGCGTGCGGATGCGCACCTCCTCGTCGTAGCGCGCGGAGTCATGATAGCGGCAGTGCACGTCGGCCACCACAATGCGGCAGTCGTCTTCTTTTTCCATCCTTTTGTATTCCACACCAAGCGCGCGCATCAGTTCCACGCGGCCCACTTCAAACCAAATCAGAAAGTTCGCGTGGTACACAACTCCCATCTGGTCCGTTTCGGCATAACGCACGCGCACTTTTGCATCGTGATATTCGAGCATTCGAATCTCTCTGTCTATTCCGGTTTCCCTTGCCACACGGGCTTGCGTTTCTCTAGGAACGAGGCAAGGCCTTCCTTGAAGTCAGGAGTGCAGCGGATGCGCGCGTTTTCAAGGATGGCGCGCTCGAGGTCGTGGTCGACGCTTGCGGCGGCGGAGGAAGTCATCAAACGCTTTGCGCGAGACAGGCTTCCGGGGCTGGCCGCGATCAGCACTTGCGCGAGTTCCTTCGAACGCGCAACGAGATTCTCCGCCGGAACGATTTCATTCACTAATCCAAACTCTTTCGCTTCTGCGGCTTCGAGGGTTCTTCCTGTCAGCAGGAGGTCGCGCGCTTTCTTTTCTCCGATTTGACGCGTCAGAAACACCGAGACAATCGCGGGAAGAAAACCGATCTTCACTTCGGTATATCCGAATTTTGCTTCCGGCACCGCCAGCGTAAAATCGCACAGCGTGGCAATCCCACAGCCGCCTGCCAGCGCAGCGCCGTTGACCGCCGCGATCAGTGGCCGCGGAAAACTCCAGATGCGCCGGAACATTTTCGCCATGCGCCGTGAATCCTCTTGATTTTCTGCTGGAGACTGTTGCGCGATGGCAGCAAGCATTTCCAGGTCCATCCCGGAGCAAAACGCTTTTCCGGCGCCCGTCAGAATTCCCACGCGCGCATGGCTCTTCTCGATTTCATCCAGCGCCGTTTGCAGTTCGGCCATCATGGTGGCCGACATGGCGTTGCGTTTGTCGGGTCGGTTCAGCGTGATCGTCGCGATCTGTCCGGCGATGTCCAGGATTAGCGTGGAATACATAATTCAAATCTCCTCTCAATTCACGAGTGGAGCATGAGCGTATTTTGCGCGAATCTCATTGGTCATTTCGAGCGCTTTGGAAAGCGCCTTCGTTTCGATACCCGGGTCGGCGCCTGCTTTGCGAAGTGCCGCAAGTACGTCCTCCGTAGCGATGTTGCCGACCAGATTATCTCCGGCAAACGGGCAGCCGCCAAGTCCGGTCAGCGCACTGTCAAAGCGCCGGCAACCCGCTTCATACGCCGCAAGGATTTTTTCTTCTGAGTTCTCGGGCCGGCTGTGAAGATGGACGCCAAGCTCGATTCCCGCAATGTGGTCTTTCAACTGACGGTACAAATCGCCCACGAGCTCCGGCGTAGCCGTGCCCACCGTGTCCGCTAAAGAAACCGTCCGAACGTGCGTGTCTTTGAGCCACTCCAAAGTGTCGGCTACGATTTCCGGGCCCCAAGGCTCGTCATACGGATTTCCAAAGGCCATCGAAATATAAATAACCAATCCCCGATTCGCCGCTACGGTTTCCCTTTTTAACTTCTCCACCAGTGCGCGGGATTCGCCACGCGTCATGTTGGCATTCGCGCGACGGAAATAGGCCGACACCGAATAAGGGTAGCCGATGCTGGTCACGCCCGGTGTAGCGAGCGCGCGCTCCAACCCTTTTTCGTTGACGACAATTCCGATGATTTCCGGCGGCTCTACATTCGGGGGGAGGGAAGCGTTGAACTTTGCCATCACTTCTTCGCTGTCTGCCATTTGCTTCACATGCTTTGGGGAAACGAAACTGACCGCGTCAATGTGGCGGAATCCGGCGACTACAAGTTCTCTTAAATACTCGGTCTTATATTCAGTGGGGATGAAATCCGCAAGTCCTTGCCAGGCGTCCCTCGGGCATTCGATGATTTTCGTTGTCTCTTCCACTCGCTACTCGCTTTCCTTGTTTCATTCTACGCGGGGGGGCGCAAAACAACCGCCAGTCCGGCAAAAATCAATGCAATCCACAGGACAATGCTGGCGCCGATGAGCCCGTTATCCACGCCATAGCCGCCAAAAGGAACGCTGTAAAAATGGCCTTCACCACGAAAGCGTGCGGCCCCAATCCCAGAAGCGATGTAGGCAATAATGCCAGCAGGAATTGCGGCGAGCGAAATCCCCAGATAGTGCTTTAGCGAACTTCCCGGCCGTCTTTTCCGCGCCTTTAGTACAAGAAGGATTCCTGCCGCAATCATCAAAAGTGGCAGAACCTGGACAATGAAGTTCGCGAGCAGGATGCGGAGCATCGTTTCGAGCTTGCTCACGTTTGCAGCACGCCAGTTTTGAATTCAGGAATGGACGGATTCAACGAGGCGGCTTCCAGCCCCCAAATAAGTGCCTCGCGCGTCTGCGCTGGATCAATGATGGCATCCACCCAAAGACGAGC
>WNGK01008673.1_pt1 | contig 10526 bp, 7 predicted proteins | sample 5400601 | NCBI WGS metagenome assembly WNGK01 (sample SAMN13153376, study PRJNA577476) | soil metagenome | isolation source: 60 cm soil or saprolite under Garry oak tree replicate 1 | place: USA:California | collected 2016-06-15
GATCTCGTACGAAGGCAGGAGCGCCGGTCCGCCCCAACCCTGGATCATTGCCGCGAGTTTCCAGGCAAGATCCGTTGCATCGCCCACGCCGGTGTTCATGCCCAAGCCTCCCGTCGGGATGACCAAGTGGGCGGCGTCGCCGGCGATGAGCGCGCGGCTTCGACCGTAACTCTTGGCCAGGAGCAAGTGCATGGTCCACTCGCGCACGCCGAGTACTTCGATGTGACAGTCGTAGCCCGCGAGCCGGCGTATGGCCGCCACGAAATCGGCATCGGCGGGAAGGGTGGTGTGCAGGCCGAAATGGATGCCGTCACCCTGGACGATGATGGTGTTCTGGTGCTCGTCGGCGATCCAGTAATGCCGGGCCCGCCCGATCGGCATCCGCTGTTGCAGGTCGCGCGAGCGGAAGAACACCTGTCGCAGTTTCGAAATGCCACCGCGGCCTTCCAGGGAAATGCCGAGCTGCTTGCGAACCGTGCTGGAGCCGCCATCGCAGCCGACCAGGTAGCGCACCGTGACGGACGACGGCGCGTCGTTCCCCTGAAGGCGCAGCACCACGCCGAAGTCCACTTCCTCGAAGGACTCGGCGGCGACGCCATACAGCGTCTGCACCTTGCCACTGCGAGCCACGGCTTCGCGCAGGATAGGCTCGAGCGTGTATTGCGAAATAAGCTGGTAGGGCTCCAGCGGCAGCGATCCGTCGAAGCAACCGGCGATTTGTTGCCGCATGTGTTCGACGTTCGGGTAGTGCAGGAAAACCAGCGGCGGTTCGCTGAGGTTTGTCACGACGGCGGCGTCCATCGAGCCGTCGGCGGGTTGGCCGCGCTTGCGTATTTCGGCGGCGAGCCCGAGGCGCCGGTAAATCTCCATCGAGCGCGGATTGCAACGCTCCATCTTGGGCCAACGATTGACCTCGCGCTCGCGTTCCACTAGTACAGAGCGGATGCCCCGGCGCGCGAGATCGAGAGCCAAGGTCAGGCCGACGGGGCCCGCTCCGACGATGCACACATCGGATTCAAAATTGATTCGGCCAGTTTTCGACATGCTGCGGCGAGTTGTCACTGAACTTAAGAGCGCTTTTCAAGCAGCGCAGCTTTCTCGCTTTCATGAAGGCCAGACCGCAATCGCCTAGTTCGTCGGATCGATGATCTGTTTCTATTGGCCTTTACGATCGTAAAGTATACGGGAGCGGCGCAGGAATGCAAGGGGATCAAGCTCTCCAACGCGTGTACGAAGAGAGTAGGGCCTACGAACAATAAGGGGAGGCGCAGGCCTGCAGCCGTGCGAACGCGCAGTTCAACGCTCGGACTTGGTCGTCCGGGCTACGCGTCTCGCACGCTTGGCCAAAGGCGCCGTCACGGCGAAATGGCTGCCGTTGACCTAGCTACTACCGGCGAGCCGTTGCGCAACCTGCCATCCACGCCAGAGCGCGTAAAGGCGTCGCTCTGACCGAACACCCATTCAACGCTGAAACGTTTTCGCTGAGGCTTGTTGCCGGCGCTCCCTAGTGATCGTCGCCTTGGCGTCACGCGGACTTCGTAGCTTGTCAGCGGGCACCCTAGCTGCAAACACGGTGGTGTCCACGAGCTTCCAGAAGGCTTCGACGACATCGGAATGCTCAGCGTCGAGGCGGCGCGTTATTCGCATCTCGGGTCCGAATTCGGACAGCGCAGCGGTAAGGCTAATCATCATGTAATGGAAGAGAATAGGTTCGACCCGCGGCAGCAAACCTTGCCTCTGCGCGGTTTCGATCTGGGGCAGAAGCCGATCGATGAGGGGCTTCAAGACCGTTTTGGCGACCCAATGGAGTCGCGGACTGCCATTCGACGCCTCTTGCCGCATGAAGCGGTGGAACTCGGGAAATGCAACCGTATGGCGAAACACCGCCTCGTACTCCGCGCGCAGTCGCTCCAGCGGCGACAAGTGCGCATGCTCGCGAGCGCCCTGGTCCCATGCTTCGCGAATCCGCTGAAACGTCTCCTCGGCGACGGCGCGCCACAGGACGTCCTTGGTGGGATAGTGATAGGTGATCAGTGGATGCTGAAACCCGGTGCGCTCAGCGATGCTGCGGATGCTCGCCGCCTCGAAGCCCTTTTCCGCAAACTCGGTAAGGGCGGCCTCCAGGATCGCCGAGCGCGTGGCCTGCGACCGTTGCTGCTCCGCGCGCTTTTTCGGCGCGGCTCGCGGCCTCGACCGATTCGATCGCGCGGTCGGAGCTTTGGTTCGCATGCCACAGGCTAACATATCAGGCGGACGCATGCGCTTCGCCTCTTGGGTGGGACGTCGCGAGTCCGAAGTCGAACGTGACGGTCTGGACACCATCGGCGCACTCGGGCTTCACGATCAGGGACGGCTTCACGCCGAACACGGCGTCGCTCTGCAGGTACTTGTCTCCCGCCAGGAACAGATGCGTCACGAGCATGCGATAGCCAGGCGCGCTGACCATGAAATGTACGTGGGCCGGCCGAAAAGGGTGACGCCCGAGCTTCCCCAGAAGCTGCCCTGCGGGACCATCGCTCGGAATCGGATAGCTGACGGGCATGACGGTCTTGAACTCGTAATGGCCATCGGCGTCGGTATGGAACGTCGCGCGCAAATGGCCGTGCGGTTGCTCGGCGTCCTGCACGTCGTAGAGCTGATTGGTTGCCGTCTGCCAAACTTCGACCTTCGCGCCTGCTATCGGTATGCCGTGCTCGTTCGCGACACGGCCTCGCAAGACGAGCGGCTCGCCATCCTCCTCGCGCAACAAGATCGAATCTCCGTTGACGAGCTCGCGCTGCGGTCCCGTGTAGAAGGGACCCAGCACCGTCGAATCGGTGATACCTTCGCCGCCCTCGTTGTTGATCGCGTCGACCAGCGTCGAGACGCCCAGGATATCGGACAACAGGATGAACTCTTGTCGGCTCTCCGAGCACATGTGACCAGTCCGGGTGAGAAAGTCGATCGCCACCCGCCACTCGTCCTGCGTGAGGGCAGCTTCGCGAACGAAAGCGTGGAGATGACGGATGAGCAGTGTCATCACCTCGCGCAGTCTCGGCTCCGCGCCTTTCATCCGCCCGATGACGTCTTCGGTAAGCTCGGGAAACACGTCGTGCATGGCTTGCTTCTTTAGTGCGATGGTCTGCGACCGTGAAATGCGTCGCCGAGGAGCGCGCGGATCGCTTCCTTGTCGACGGGACGAGGGTTCCAGTACGGCGCCGACGTCGCAATCTCGGCCGCCTTGTCGAGATCGGATTCGGACATTCCGATCGCCTTCAACGAAGTCGGCGCACCAAGCCCCGAAGCGAGATCGAACAGACCGCGTCCGGCGTAATCCACGCGAAGCGCTCGCGCGACGCGGGCGAGTGCGGCAGGCGCGGCGTCCGCGTTGAAAGCGGCGACGTGCGGAAGAAGGACGGTGTGCGTTTCGGCGTGCGGTAAATCGAAGCTGCCGCCGAGGGTGTGGCAGAGCTTGTGGTGCAAGGCCATCCCGACGGTGCCGAGGCAATTGCCACATGCCCACGCTCCGAACAGCGCGTCGGAACGCGCGTCGCGATGTTGCGTGTCGCCGACGATGAGGGGCAACGCGCGCGCGAGCGCGGCGATGCCCTGCTCGGCGAACAACGACGTGACAGGGTTGCCGTCCTTCGCGTACAGGGCTTCGACGGCATGCGCCATCGCGTTCATGCCGGAGACAACCGACAGGTGCGCCGGCATGCCGAGCGTTAGGTCGACGTCGTAGACAATGGTCCTTGGAAGAACCTTGTTGGAGCGCAGCGTCGTCTTTCGCCCTTGTTCGGTTTGACCGAGGATCGGTGTTGATTCCGATCCGGCGTACGTCGTCGGAATGGCAATTTGTGGAAGGCCGGTTCGAAGCGCGAGCGCCTTGCTGAGCCCCGTTGTCGACCCGCCGCCCAGCGACACCAGGCAGTCGGGCGACGCAGCGCTTAGCCGCCCCAGCACACGCTCGGTGACGTCGACCGGCGTATGCATCGCGGCATCGGTCGACACGCCGACTGCACAATCGCCGAGCACGTCCAGAAGCTTTCGCGTCGCGGTGTTCGCGTGGTGCGCGTCGGATAGCACAAAGGCGCAGCTGCACCCGAGCAAGCGCAACTCGTCGGCGACGCGCGCGAGCGTCCCGTACCCGAAAACGACTCGGCCTTGCAGCGGCGTGTACTCGAACGCGTCCATAGCGCCTCTCGCTCAGGCTTTTGAAGAGCCTGCTGGTGCAGCGTTCATCCGATCGGCTGGCATCGGACTCAACGTGACGACTGAGCAAGCTCCTTGATCATCTGCTCGCGGATCTGAAACTTCTGAACTTTCCCCGTGACGGTCGTCGGGAATCCGTTCACGAGGCGGACGTAACGCGGCACCTTGTAGTGCGCGACCTGGCCGCGGCAGAACGCACGGATGGATTCCTCGTCCAGTATGGCGCCAGCCCGCGGCACGATCCAGGCGCATAGCTCTTCGCCGTACCGCTCGTCGGGCACGCCGACGACCTGCACGTCCTGGACGTCGGGGTGCCGGTGCAGGAATTCCTCGATCTCGCGCGGATAGATATTCTCTCCACCGCGAATGACCATGTCCTTGATGCGCCCGACGATCCGGCAGTAGCCGTCCTCGTCGATCGTGGCGAGGTCGCCGGTGTGCATCCAACCTCCCGCATCGACCGCTTCCTTCGTGCGCACTTCGTCGCCCCAGTAGCCGAGCATTACCGAATAGCCGCGAGTGCACAGTTCGCCAGGTTCACCGCGCGGCACGACATTGCCGTCGTGACCGACGATCTTGACCTCGAGGTGCGGCTGAACTCGGCCGACGGTCGACACGCGCAGATCGAGCGGATCGTCGCGACTGCTCTGGAAACTCACTGGACTCGTCTCCGTCATCCCGTACGCGATCGTGATCTCGGTCATGTGCATCTTCGACATGACCTCCTTCATCACCTCGACGGGGCAGGGCGCGCCCGCCATGATTCCGCGCCGCAAGGAGGACACATCGCATTGTGCGAATTCCGGATGATTCAACTGCGCGATGAACATCGTCGGCACGCCGTAGAGCACGTCGCACTTCTCGGCCTCGATGGCCGCGAGTGTCGCCGATGACTCGAACGACTCGCCCGGATAGACCATGGTTGCCGCATGAGTCAGGCAGCCGAGGTTGCCCATGACCATGCCGAAGCAGTGATACAACGGCACGGGGATGCAAACGCGCGATCCGGGTTCGATACCCGTGGCTTCGCCGACGAAAAAGCCGTTGTTGATCAGATTGCGGTGCGACAGCGTGGCGCCTTTCGGCAAACCGGTCGTGCCGCTGGTGAATTGAATGTTGACCGGCGCATGGGCATCGATCGTCGCCGCGACGCGTTCGAGGCGGCGCCTTACGTCCTCGTCGGCGTGGCCGGAAATCGCCGCGAATAGCGCGCAGCCGGCATGGATTTCGTCGCCGATCGTGATGACGTGTCTCAGCGCCGGCAGTGTGGCGCTCATGAGTACGTCGCTGTCTTCGGCAAGCTCCGGCGCGAGCGCGATCAGCATCGCGAGATAGTCGCTCGACTTGAAGCGCGTCGCCGTGATCAGCGCTCGACATTCGACGGCACGCAGCACGTGCTCGAGCTCGCTCGTGCGATAGGCGGGATTGATGTTGACGAGAATCAGTCCCGCCTTGGCCGTTGCGAACTGAGCGACGACCCACTCGGCGCAGTTCGGCGCCCAGATGCCGACGCGATCGCCAGGCTCCAACCCGAGCGACAACAATCCCGCCGCGAAGTCGTCGGAGCGCGCCTTCAGATCCGCGTAAGTCCAACGAACGGCCTGATGCGGTATGACCAGCGCCTCGCGTGTCCCATCGCGCCGGGCGACGTCGTCGAGGTACGCGCCGATCGTTGCGCCGATCAGCGGTGGCGAAGTGTCGCCGCGAACGTAGCTTTCCTGAGTCAAGAGTCCTCCTTTAGCGAGTTCGTCGGCAGTGCTTACTTGCCCTCGAACACCATTTCGGGCGGCTCGATGTTGGCGTCGAACGCCTTCGCCGTGTTGGCAAAGCCGCGCTGCGCGTCTGCGCCGTTGTAGAGATCCATCGTGACGTCGAGCATCATTGCATCCGCCGCCGTCACGCCACCGCCGGACCATGCCTTCAGCAGCGTACGTGTGGCTGCGTAGGAGCGCGTCGGACCGGATGCGAGACGACGCGCCAACGCATCGGCTTCGGCGTCCAGTTGCGCGTCCGGAACGACATGAGTGGCGATGCCCAACGCGCCTGCTTGCGCGCCTGAAATAGGCTCGCCCAGCATTGCGAATCGCGACGCCCGTGCGCGACCGACGCGTTCGGCCAGACGCTGCAAAGCGCCAGCGATCGGCAACATGGCGGTCGTCACCTCGACGCAACGAAAGACGGCGTTTTCGGCGGCAACCAGGAAATCGCAGGACAGCGCGAGCTCGAACCCCCCACCGAAGGCGATCCCGCGCACGACGGCGACGGTCGGCACGCGAAGCGCTTCGATCGCGCGATACGAGGCGTTCACCTCGGCGACGAACGTCCTGAACCAGTTGACGTCCTTGCCGGGCCACTCGCGCACCTCGCCGCCAAAGCTGAAATTCGGACCTTCGGCACGCACGACAAGAACGCGGCTGTCGCTTTCGCTGGCGGCGTGCACCGCTTCGCGAAGCAACGACGAGTATTTCGCGTCGACGCGATTGAATGGCGGATTGGCGAGCACGATGCTGCCGATGCCTTCGCGACGTTCGAATCGAATGGTGCTCATGGCAAGTCCTTTGCGTGTGCGTGGCTCGCTCGTCGGCGGCAGCCGATGGGCGGTATCGGGTTGGCTACGGAATGATCGGCAGCAACAGATGCGACGGCCGATCGGTATCGCGATAGATCCGGTGCGTCACCGTCTTGCTGCTACAGACGTGGTATGGGATGTACTCGACGTTGGTCATCGCGCCGGTACCCGTCGGAACGTCCATGCTCGTGATGTCGAGACAGATCCGATGACCGGCCTTGAACTGATTCGCCGTTGCCAGAATCTCGATCTTGTATTCGACGACCTCGCCAGGCTTCACCGACGCGATGGAATCACGCGTGAGCTTGTGGAACGGCTTCCACGGCTTGGATCGCCGTTCATCGAGCGCCCGGTACGACGCCTTGAGCCAGCCGCGAGTGAGCTCGCGCTCCGGCAGGTCGGTCGGAACGTCGCGCTCTCCCTCGCGTGCCGTGCGGACCGAGACATCCGGGCCGATGTCCTTTAGAACGACGATCCAGTTCGTGTCCTGTTGGTCAATCGATGCGTACAACGTCAGCGTGATGGGACCGGCGACCGTGACGTCGCGCGGCAGCGGCTCGGTCATGTACCGCAGCCGCTCGACCTTGGTTGTTCTGGTGACGGGCATCTGCGTGAAGACGTCCGGTTCACGCGCTGAAGCACCAAGCTCCGCGGCAGGACGCGGAGCATCCGTTGTCAGTGCTTCCCAGTGCGACAGGTAGTACTTTGTCCATTGCGTCTCGGGCAGCGGCCAGTCGTGTCCCGTTCGCCATTCGTTCGCGCCCATCAGCCAGTAGCGCACCGGCGGCTCGTCCATCACGCCGGTGTTCTTACCCTTGAGCCAGTAGTCGTACCAGCGAAGGATCTCGTCGTGGTACTGGTGGAAGGGACGGTCGAGGTGTGCGGGACCGGTGAACAGCAGCTTCTTCGGCTGGTCGACGTTCTGGAAGTAGTTCTGCGCGCCGAGCCAATGCAGCTTGTACGTGTACGCGTACGCGCCGGAGCCCGTGTAGAAGGGGATTTTGATTTTCTTGAACGTCTCTTCGGTACGCTCGACGACGCCGTCGGCTTCCCACGGCTGCGTCATCATCAGATACATGACGAACGTCCGCTGACCCTTTTGCGTCAGAATGTTGTAGAGGTTGATGTACTGCTTGATGTCGGGATTGCGCATGGCGTCACGCCATAGCGCCTCCTGCTCCGCCGGCAGCTCACGCGGAACATCGCGCGACTCGTGCATGGTGCTGAACACATCCAGCAGGTACGGGAAGGTGTGAATCACTCCTCCGGGGTTGAAGTCGCGGAATCCGAACATTCCGCCGTAGGCGCTGCACGCATCGTACGGAAAGATCGCCTTCAGCGCGGGATGGCCTTGCGCCGCGGCGCGCCACTGTTCGCCGGCGTATCCCGAAATGCCGACCATGCCGACCTTGCCGTTGGACCATGGCTGTTGCGTGATCCACTCGATGATGTCGTAGTGGTCCGTGTCCTCGTGGCCATAGTGACCCTCTGACTTGGCCGAGCCGCGCGGCTGCGCGATGACATGGACGTAGCCGTTGGCGACGAAACGGCGCGTGTCACCCGCTTCGACGGGGCCGAACCACAACGGCGCGTGAGCCGGCTGCGGCGGAAGCACGTCGGCGATGTCCGGCCCCTGAATGTCCTTGTTGTGCAACGCGCAGGCGTAAAGGACCGGATACTTGCCGGGCTCGTCCGGTCGATATACGTCGGCGGCGAGCCGTGTGCCGTCTCGCATCGTCACGACGATGTCGCGTTCCTCGATCATGTGTTTCCTCTCCGCTGATTCATTCGCCGCGACCGGCGTCGCGAGCTCGAGGGCGCGAGCACGAACGCGAATCCGACAAAACTGTACGACCGTACAGTAAAGTAACTTGCGCAAGAACGCAAGTGAAGCGCTTGCGCGGCTGAACGAGGTCGGCGAGACGCCGGAATGCGAGACAAAACAAGAGTGAAGACGCGGTCCGCACGGTGCGCAGGCCGCACCGTTGTGCGCGCAGCAACGATGCATTGCGATATCGGTGTTGTACCGGGTGCACTTGTGTACCTAAAGTACGAGCACCGCATGACCGCCTGTTCGTGAAAGGACGTTGCCTCATGACCGTCGATGCAAACGCCGCGAGCATCGCACTGGCGATGAATGGGGCGGTCGCCTATGTCGAAATCCAGCGGGCGCGCCGGCACAACGCAATCGATGCCGAGACGGCGAACGCGCTCGTGGTCCGCTGCCGCGAGCTGGACAACAACGACTTCGTTCGCGCGGTCGTGCTATTCGGGCAGGGTGCGTCGTTCGGAGTCGGAGGCGATCTGAACGAGCTGAAGTGGGATCCACCCCGTACGGCACGCCAGATCATCGGGCCGCTACACGAGGCCATTTCGATTTTGGTCGGCCTGGATGCACCTGTCATCGGGAAAGTACGCGGCAGCGTCGCCGGCGGCAGCATGAGCCTTTCGCTGGCCTGCGATCTCGTCGTGGCATCGGCGAACACGAAGTTCAAATTCGCCTATACGAACCTCGCAACGACCGCTGATCTGGGCGGCGCGTTGCACTTGCCGCATATCGTCGGTCTGCGCAATGCCATGCAGATCGCGCTTTTGAACGAGACGATCGATGCGGCGCGGGCGTGCGAGCTCAGGATCGTGAACCAGGTCGTTGCCGACGAGCAGCTGGACGAGCACGTCGACCGTCTCGCCCAGAGGTTGGCAAGCGGCCCGACGAAGGCGTTCGGACGCATGAAGCGACAGCTGCGCCAAGCGGTCGGCACCGGGCTTCACGGGCACCTGACCGCCGAGGCAGTCAGCTTCGTCGAAAGCGCCGGGACGCAGGACTTCCACGAGACCGTGGACGGCATTCTCGGCAAGCGCGCGCCGCGCTTCATCGGCGCATAGAGCCAAGCCAAACTCGGTGGTATTGCCGCCGACGTCGAACCGTTTCACTCGACGATTGCGCTGGCGATCCACCGTTGCTGTTTCAGCACCGGTCCTTTGCCGATTTCCGCAGCCTTCGCGCTGGCGCGCCGGTCACAAATAGTGCTAGTAGTCCGGGGACCACACCATGAACGCGATCGCTGCGCGGCGCAAGAAGCCGCCCAGCACTAGAGGGCGAAGCGGCCACGCAAAGAAGGGGTTGCATCCATTACCGCGAAAGAGGGTCCCGGTGGCAGCTTAGATCAACGACCACGAATCTTGGACGATACATGCGGGTTGGATCGGTCGGCACAGTTGGCGAAGTCCTCATCGCTAACCACCAGGGGTCGTGGGCCTAAATCCGGTCCTGGCCGCACTTTAAGGCGGGGTATATTAAGTCCACATATTTGAGCGTCCAAGGGCCTTAACTGCCATTAAGTGCCCAAAAACGGACCCCACCGAGAAGCATATAAGCACCTGATTGCTAGTACCAATTCCAGGTTTGAATCGACGGACTGTTAATCCGCAGGTCCCAGGTTCGAGCCCTGGTCGGGGAGCCAATCCCACACTGTGAGGTCTCAAGAGGTAGGTGACACACTGGCAGCGGTTTTTGCCAAGAGCCGCTCGTATGGGGTCTGCCCATCGAGGGCTCCGTGTGGTCGATGGTAGTTGTAGTAGTCCTCCCACTCGCGAAGCTTGTCATTGAATAGGTGGATATCGTCGGCAATGCCGTCTTTATCCAGGAGTTGATAAAACTCCTGTTCATCGACGCGGTGTGACCGTTCGACTTTGCCATTTAAGTGCGGTGTCTTAGGTCGGATATAGACATGGCGGATGTCGCGTGCTTCGAGATGCCAGTGGA
>WNGK01008674.1_pt1 | contig 10526 bp, 11 predicted proteins | sample 5400601 | NCBI WGS metagenome assembly WNGK01 (sample SAMN13153376, study PRJNA577476) | soil metagenome | isolation source: 60 cm soil or saprolite under Garry oak tree replicate 1 | place: USA:California | collected 2016-06-15
GACATCGAGAAGGAGATCCGAAAGGCGGGCAAGTGCATCGACCAGTGGGTCGAGGCCGCGGACTCCCGCATCTTCATGCTCAAGTGCACCTGCGCGAACTGGGACAGCCCCTGGAACGTCTGGGAGGCCCACGAGGCGGTCGAAGCGCCTCCGGCCGTGTTCCAGGACGGCTGGGGCCACTTCCGCGTGATCGCCTTCGACGAGGAACGGACCCGCGACCTGTTCCGCGACTTCAACAAGCGAGGTCCCACCGAGCTGATCCGGAAGCGGGAACTCCCCCTCTCCGTCCTCCCGTCGAGCATCTGGGTGAACAGCCTGTTCGGCGACCTCACCGGGAAACAGAGCGACGCGCTCTTGAAAGCCCACCGATACGGCTACTACAGCTCCCCGCGCGAGGTCACCACCGAGAGCATCGCGCGCAGCCTCGGGGTGAGCCGCTCGACGTACGAAGAGCACCTCCGCAAGGCGGAGAACCGGATCATGGGCAACCTGATCCCGTACCTGCAGCTCTTCTCGTCCGGAGAGAGGAAGCCGGACAAGATGCCGCTCAAGGAGACCCCGCTCGTCTCCGTTGTCGACACGTGATCAGGGGCCCGGCGGGGCCGGCGGCTTCGGAGGCGCCACGGGAGGCGCACCGGGAGGCGGGGCGACCGCGGGCGCTGGGGTGACGGGTTTCTCCGGTGGCGGCAGCGGCGACGTGTGCGTCTGCCCGACCACCTTGCCGCGGACCACCGCCCCCTTGTCGACGTACAGCCGGCCCCCTTCGTTCACGACGTCCCCTTGGACCATGCCGTAGATCTCGAGGTCGCCGCCCGCAGCCTTCGCGGCTTTCGTCACGAGCCCGTGCAGGACCGCCTTCCCCGAGCGCTCCGCGAGGAGATTGCCTGACACCATTCCGGTGACATCGCACAGGCTGTTGTCTCGGACGAACAGGTCTCCGCGGACTAGGCCGGTCATCGTCGTGGACCGCGGGCCGATCACCACGACGGAGCCTTCGAATCGCTCGTCGAGCACGCCGCCGCGGAAGATGCGCACCATCGCTCGGTCTCGGCCCGTCTAAGGGCCGAAGCGACTTCAAGATTTCGTCGCCCTACGCAGCGTGGTCCTGGAGCCAACGCTCCGCATCGAGCGCCGCCATGCACCCGAACCCGGCGGCTGTCACGGCTTGGCGGTAGCGGAAGTCGTGGACGTCGCCCGCGGCGAAGACCCCGTCCGCGGAGGTCGCCGTCGAGAATCCATCGTGCGGTTGAAGGGCCACGTAGCCTCGCTCCATCTTGAGCTGTCCCTGAAAGACCTGGGTTGCGGGCGTATGGCCGATCGCGAGGAACAGGCCTTGCACCTTTAGGTCCGACGTCTTCCCCGTCTTGACGTGCTTGATCCGCACGCCTTCGACCTTCTGCTCGCCGAGTACGTCGATTACTTCCGAGTCCCAGACGACCTGGATGTTCTTCGTCTTGAACAGCCGGTCCTGCATGATCTTGCTTGCGCGGAACGCATTCCGGCGGTGGACCACGGTCACGGCCTTGCAGACCTTCGAGAGGTAGAGGCTCTCCTCCATTGCCGTGTCGCCGCCCCCGACCACGACGACGTCGAGGCCTCTGAAGAAGAAGGCGTCGCATACCGCACACGCGCTCACACCCCGTCCTTTGAGTCGTTCCTCGTTCGGCAACCCGAGATATTTCGCGTTCGCGCCGGTCGCGATGATTACCGCATGGGCTTCATGCACTCCGTCCGTCGTCCACACTTGGAGAGGCTTCGATCGGAAGTCGACCTTGGTCACGTCGTCCTCGATGAAGTCCGCCTTGAATCGCTCCGCCTGCTTGCGCCAGAGTTCCATGAGCTCCGGGCCCTGGACGCCGCCGGGGAACCCCGGATAGTTCTCCACGTCCGTCGTGATCATGAGCTGGCCCCCGGCGACCGCACCGGCGATCACGAGCGTCTTGAGATTCGCCCGCGTCGCGTAGATCGCCGCGGTGAGGCCCGCGGGGCCCGAGCCGATGACGATGACGTCGTATGGAGGCACGCACGGAATGAAGGTCCCGGTTCCCCATAAGAGTTGCCCTGCCCGGCAATGCGCAACCTAAAAGACGCTCGCTCGTTTCCGTCGAATGCTTGGCCTCCGATCTCGATCGACTCTTCGCGTTGCTCCCGACGTTCGAACACCAGAAAGGCATCCGGCTCTTCGATGAGCTGGCCAGGGATCCCGCGAACGCCGCACCGATCCTGCAGGAACTCCTCGCGGTCGTCTCGAACCACGACGACCCGCAGCTGCACACGCCGCACGGCATGCTGACCCTTCACGCGGGGCGAGACCTGTTGCGGCTCACCCGGCCGCCGGGAGGACTCGGCCTCCTGCGATTTCTCGTCCTGTACAACTTCAGCCTGCAGAAACGGCCCCTGACCGCGGTCCAGGCCGCGGCGAACGCGCGCACCGTGCCGTCCGCGAAACGCGAGGACATGGAGGCCGCGTACCGGAAGGTCGTCCACGACCAGGCGGGACCGAAGGCGGCCGCGTTGCTCGGCCGAATCGCGCTGGACCATGGCATCGAGGCGGCGGCGCATCTCGCGATCCGCGCGGCCCTCGACCACCTCGGCCGCCTGGGCCACAATCTCTCCATGTCCGTCGCGTATTCCGACGTCGCTTCGGTCCTGGGAGCGCCGCGCGGCCTCGTCCCGCTCGCGAACCTCGGGTACGTCCAGGCGATGGCCCTTCAAGGGGTCGCGCCGGTCGAGATCCCCGTGCTCGCGGGCGCCGGCGAAGGCGAGGCGGACATGGATCGGCTGTCTCGCCTGGTGGAGGAGTGGGAGTTCGATCGCGTCGAGGGGATGCTGCGCGCCTTCGCCTTCGAGGGCCAGGCGGACGTCGCGTATCGGCCGCTCCTCATCGCGGCGAGCGCGGACCCGGGTTTCCTGGGCCACACCCTCAGCCAGGTCCACGCCGCCCGAATCGCCACGCGATACCTCACGCCATCCGAGAACGCGTGGCTGCTGTGGAAACTCTACCGCACGCTCACGACACGATTCGGGTATCCGGAGTTCCTGAAGCTCGGCGAGACGGAGTCGAGTGGGCCGGAATCGATGTTCGCCGCCTTCGAGTCGAGCTTGCGGTACAAGTCGCCCCCCGCGGAGGAGACCGTGCGGCGGGCCCTCGAGGCCGACGTCCCGCTGGCGGATCTCCTCGCGAAGACCGTGGACTTCTACGGCAACTGGACGGTCGGGGAGAAGGAGCACACGATCAGCTACCTGAACGCGGTCTTCCAGACCGCGAACTTCCTCGGGAGGGACGAGGCGCTCCTCCCGCTCGCGATCGGCCTTAGCAAGCTGCCGTTCTGATCCGTCACCGGGCGTCCGTCGGCCGGGCGCCCTTCGGCCCCGTGATCTTCGGGCGGACCATCTCGAAGACGTCCTGCGTCCGGCAGTACCGCGGGCCGCCGAGTCGACCGATCGCTCGGAGCTTGTGGACGTCCACGAGGCCGTCCGTCAGGATTGCATCGTCCACGTGGAGCCGCGCCGCATCGCCGAAGAACACGAGGTTGTCCGCGATGCGCACCGCACGGATCAAGAGGCATTCGAAGTTCACGGGCGATTCCGCGATCCGCGGCGCCCGCACGACCTCGGAAGAGGCCCGAGTGAGTCCCACCTCGTCGAACTCGCTCACCGTCCCCGCGTAATCCCCGGAGGTCTGGTTCATCTTCTCCGCGATCGCCTCCGTCACGAGGTTGACGACGAATTCTCGGGTGTCGAGGATGTTCCGTGCGGTGTCTTTCGGCCGTCCATCGCGCTCCCCGATGGAGACCGCGAGGACCATCGGGTGGCTCGAGACGCCCATGCTGAAGGAGAACGGCGCGCAGTTGTCGACCCCTGCGGGACTGCGGGTCGACACGAACGCGATGGGTCGCGGGACGAACGCCGAGATCATGAGGCGGTACGCGGCTCGATCGGACAACGAGGATGGGTTCACGATCACCGGGACACCGAGGTCGTGGAACGTAGCGTGCCACATAACGGTTCCCCGAGCGGGCGTTTCGTTTAAGCTGCGGGGGCGCGTGGGAGGACCGAGGGACGATGTCGGGTCGCGAGTACGTGCTCCTCTTCGACGGGGAGTGCGGCGTGTGCGGCGCGTTCGGTCGGTGGGTCCACGCCGCGGACCTCCGGCGGCGGATCCGCATCCGCCCGGCCCAATCGTCGCGGGATCTCTTGCGCGGCGTGCCCGACGACGAAGTGCTCGCGGTCTTCCACATGATCGACCCGGGAGGCCGCATCACCTCCGGCGGGGACGCGGTGCCGACCCTCATCGAAGCGTTCCCGATGGGCGTCGGCTTCGCGCACGTCCTCCGGGGTTCGGAGGCCCTCATGCGCCGCGTCCGGCGGTCTTACCTGTTCCTCGCACGGTTCCGCGACCGGCTCGTTTGCCGGGTGGCGCCCGCGGCGACGTCGGCGGGTTCGGGCCCGTGACGAGCGAGCGCAGCGTCTTGAGGTTCCTCCGGTAGCCGCCTTCCTGGCCGGGGAACTCGAGGCAGCCGGGGATCTCGCGGAAACGTTCGTCGTTCACGAGGAACCGGAACGCCTCCTGGCCGAGCTTGCCCTTCCCGATGTCCTCGTGACGGTCCCAGTGGGACCCGAGGTCGCCGACGGAATCGTTCAGGTGGAACGCCCGGATGCGGCCCAACCCGACGGTCTCGTCGATCGTCCGCATGAGGGCGTCGTACCCGTCCCGCGCGCGGAAGTCGTATCCCGCGGCGAAGGTGTGGCATGTGTCGACACAGACCCCGAGCCGCTCCGGGTGGGCCGATCCCTTGACGATCTCCGCGAGCTGCTCGAACCTCGATCCGATCACGTTCCCTTGGCCGGCCGTGTTCTCGAGGACCGCGAAGACGTCCGGGGCGTTCGCGTGGTCGAACGACCAGTCGAGGCTCTCGGCCGTCGCCCGGACCGAATACGCTTCGCCTCTCCCGCCGTGGCTGGCGGGATGGAAGATGACGTCGCGGACCCCGAGAGCCTGCGCCCGATCGAGTTCCTCGACGAACGCCTCGCGGCTGTACTTGAGCGTGTTGTCATCCGGACCGCCGAGGTTGATCAGATAGTTCCCGTGGATCACCGCGCGGGCGATCCCGTTCGCGACCACGTTGTCTTTAAAGCCTTGCGTCTCCTCGGGCGTGAGCGGCTTCGTCCGTCGGAGCATCCGCGGACTGCGCGAGAAGATCTGGATTGCCTCGGCGCCGACCGCGCGACCTCGTTCCGGTGCGAGGGCGATGTTCTCCGCGATCGAGACGTGCGCCCCGAGGTACATCGACTCCCCCTTCCCGAATCGGACTCCGGCGGATGAGCTTTGCCGAGCCGCCGCTCTCACTCGGCCTTGTACGGGAGCGCCGTGCGGCGGGCCTTCGCGACGAGGAAGGAGAAGGTGAGCCTCTTGTCTCCGCGTTCGAAGGAGTCAGCGAGTTCCTCCCAGCGTCCGTCCTCGACCCACCGGCGGACCGTCGCGTCCCGGAGGAAGAGCTCGACCTCCCGCAACGCCTCGAACGTCGCAAGGGTCGTGTCGACGCCCATGAACTCGACCGCGAAGCGGTTCTCCTCGAGCAAGTCCGTCATCGTGTCCTCGTAGAACGCCCAGCGCGATCCGCGGCGGGTCTCCTTCCAATGGTCCCCGTGGTGGCAGCAGAAGATGAACAGCCCGCCGGGGCGCATGGCGCGGGCCGCGTGCCACACGATCTCCGGCGACATGCAGAGATTGCTCGTCACCGCATCGATCGGGCCGTGGACGAATTCGGCGTAAGGCGTCTTCTCGACGTCGCCCCACACGAACTCCGCGTTCCGCACGTCCCGGACGCCGGCATAGGCGCGGGCATGGAGGAGTTTCGCGCGATCGAGGTCCACGCCGATCACCCGGGCCCCGCCCGCCGCGGCGACGAACGCGAGACGACCCTCCCCCGTGCCGATATCCAGGACCGTCTTCCCGCGGAAATCCTCGTGGCGGAACTGGTCGAGCAGCATCGGTCGCAGGGCGTCGACGTCCCTCGCCGCCTCCCGCCACGGAAGCGTGCGGCTCGCACGCACGACGTCCGGCACGGCACTCCTCGGCGCGCATCGGCCGCGCGAGATAAGAGGCCACCGGTGCGAGCTCGCAAAGCCACACGCTTATAGGTCGCGGCTCGTTCGTGGAGCGAGACGACGATGGACGTGCAAGAACACGGCTTGTACATCGCCGCGAAATCGGCCCCGTCCTCCTCGGGCGCCACCGCGGAGGTCTTGGATCCCGCGACGAATCGGCCGATCGCCCGCGTCGCTTCGGGGACGAAAGACGACGTCGATTCGGCGGTCGAGGCGGCCCGCCGGGCCTTCGAGTCGCCGGAATGGCGGGACCTCGATCCGAGCAAACGCGGGCGGCTGCTGTGGCTGCTCGGCCAGCAGATCCGGGACCACTTCGAGGACCTCGCCCGGCTCGAGTCGCTGAACGTCGGCAAGCCGATCCGAGAGGCGAAAGGCGACATCGCCTACGTGTACAAGTTGTTCGAATATTATGCAGGTCTGGCCGATAAAATTCAGGGCGACACGATCCCGGTGCCCGGGGCCCGGCTCGACTACACAGTGCGCGAGCCGCTCGGGGTGACGGCCCACATCGCGCCGTGGAACTACCCGCTCCTCCTCGCCTCGAGGGGCATCGCGCCCGCACTCGCGGCGGGCAACACGGTCGTCCTGAAGCCCGCGACGCTCACGCCGCTCACCGCCCTCCGCCTCGGCGAACTCGCGGCCGCGAGCGGATTTCCTCCGGGCGTGGTGAACGTGGTCACGGGCCCGGGTCGGCAGGTCGGGGAGGCGCTCGCGAACCACCGCGACGTCGACTCGGTGACCTTCACGGGATCCACGGACACCGGGAAGCAACTGCTGCGGATCGTCGCGGACCGCGTCGTCCCGACGACGCTCGAGCTCGGCGGGAAGAATTCCCAAATCGTCTTGGCGGACGCGAACCTGGACCGCGCGGTCAAGGGCGCCCTCTGGGGCGCGTTCCAGAACGCGGGTCAGATGTGCTGGGCCGGCTCGAAGCTGCTCGTGCATGAGAGCCTCGCGTCGACGCTCCTCGGGAAGCTCAAGGAGCAGACGGAGAAGTTGCGGCTCGGACCCGGGACAAAAGAGGAGGTCCAGATGGGGCCGCTCGTCTCGCGCGAGCATGCCGCGAACGTGACGAAGGCGATCGACGACGGCATCTCGAAAGGCTCGAAAGTCCTCACCGGGGGCCGGCGTCCGGACTCCGCGGACCTCGCGACCGGGAATTTCCTCCAGCCTACGATCTTCCAGGATCCCCCCGAGGGAGCGCGCGTCGCGCGGGAGGAGGTCTTCGGCCCGGTCTTGGCCGCATGGTCGTTCTCCGACCTCGACGAAGCGATCGCGCGGGCGAACGATACGCCCTATGGGCTCGCCGCGGGCGTCTGGACGCAGGACGTCAGCCGAGCCCACGCCGTGGCGCGACGCCTGAAGGCCGGCATGGTTTCGATTAACGAGTACCCGGTCACCTTCCCGCAGACTCCGTTCCTGGGATGGAAGCAGAGCGGCCTAGGCTCGGAGCAAGGCGCGGACGCGGTGCTCTTCTACACGCACGTGAAGAACGTCCTGGTGAACCTCGAGTGAGCCGATGATTTACGTCGCGCCGAGCGCGGTGATCGTCGGAGACGTGACGATCGAGGACGGCGCGAGCATCTGGCACGGGGCCGTCTTGCGAGGAGACCTCGACGCGATCGTTGTGGGCCGCGATGCGAACGTGCAAGACAACGTCGTCGTGCACGTGGACCGCGGCATGCCGGCCCGGATTGGCGCGCGCGTGACCGTCGGCCATTCCGCCGTCGTGCACGGGTGCACGGTCGGGAATGATTCCCTCGTCGGCATGAACGCGACGATCAACAGTGGCGCCGCCATCGGATCCGGTTGCCTCGTCGCAAGCGGCGCGGTCGTCCGGGAGTCCGCCGAGTTCCCCGCAGCGCAGCTGATCGCAGGAGTGCCAGCGAAGGCGATCCGGCCCGTCGACGCGACTTTGCGGCGGCGCATCGACCTGTCCTGGTCCATCTACCGCGACCTCGCGAAGGCGAGCCTGCCTGCGAGGCGGATCGTCCGTGGCGACCCGTCGAAGCAGGTGGTCCTCGAGCCCTCCGACGAATTCACCCGCCTGATCCGATCCGGGTGAGGCGCACCCAAACGTTTTTTGGCGAAAGGCGCATCGGCCAGGCGATGACCCGATTCACGACGGATATCCAGATGCGGTTCCGGGACATCGACGGGATGGGCCACGTGAACAACGCCGTCTACCTGTCATACGTGGAACTCGCCCGGACGCAGTTCTACATGCAATTCGCGAACCGAAAGACGCTCGACGAGATCGACTTCATCCTCGCGCATGTCGACATCGATTTCGAGTCGCAGGCCCTCTGGGGCGACCAGATCCGCGTCAGCGTGTGGCCGTCGAAGATTGGGACGTCGTCCTTCACGCTCGGCTACGAGGTCTCGGAGAAACGCAGCGGCCGGATTCTCGCGCGGGCGAAGAGCGTCCTCGTCTCGTACGACTACGAGAAGAAGAAGTCGAAGCCGATTCCACCGGACTTTCGCGAACTCCTCGAGGCCGCCCTGGAGGCCTAGGCAGGAATCTCTTCCCCGAGGCTTCATAAAGGCCCGCCGAAAGGGTCAACGTCCGGGTTCCCGTTCCCTCGCAGGATGCCCAAGAAGACGGCGAGACCCCCCATCGGCACGAAAGGCGCCGCCGATTACTACTGGAAACGCTACACGGAGCTCTACCCGAAGTACTTCTGGGCCGACGACACGAAGCTCGCCGATATCGTCGTCTCTTCCGCGAAAGGCTCCCTGCTGTACGACGTCGAGGGGAAGGAGTACATCGACCTGACGAGCCAGTGGGCGACGAACAACCTGGGGAACGTGCATCCGGAGATCCTGAAGGCGACCGTCGATGCGCTCGAGCGCTACGGATTCCTGATCCTCTTCATGAACCCGCACCTCCCGATGATCGACATCGCGGAGAAACTCCTCGAGATCCGGCCGTCGAAGAACCTCACGCGCGTTTTCCTCGAGCTGTCCGGCACCGGCGCCGCGGAAGGCGCGGTGAAGCACGCGATCGAGGCGAGCGGGCGGCCGCTCATTCTCAGCTTCATGGGCCAGTACCACGGCCTGAGCATCGGCGCGACGGCGTTCGGCACACTTGCCTCGAGGATGCGTCGGAACTGGGAGGCGTTCTCCGGCGGTGCGGTCCATGCGCCCTACCCGATGACGTACCGCAAGCCTCGCGGCACGACGGATGCGGAGTACGGAGACTGGTGCCTCGGCTTCATCGAGGACCAGATCCTCCGGCACGTCGCCTACCCGGATCGGATCGCGGGGGCGATCTTCGAGCCGATCGCCCTGGAGGCGGGCGTCTGGATCCCCCCGAAGAATTTCGTGCGCGGACTTCGCAAGCTCGCGGACGAGCACGGTTGGTTCTTCATAGCCGACGAGGTGGAGGCCGGCCTCGGCCGCACCGGGAAGATGTGGGGGATCGAGCATTTCGGCGTCGCGCCGGATCTCGTCTCGATCGGCAAGGCGCTCGGAGGCGGCCTGATGCCCCTCGGGGCGGTGCTCGGGGACGACCGGTCCATGGGGAAAGACGACGTCGTCGCGGGGACCACGTTCGGCGGTCATCCGGCGGCCTGCGTGGCCGCGACGGTCACGATCGACATCATGCAGCGCGACCGGATCCCGGAGCGGGCGGCTCGGATTGGCGGGAAGGCCCTGAAGCGCGTCAAGGAGTGGGAAAGCCTCTCGATTGTCGGCGAGACGCGCGGCCTGGGCCTCGCGATCGGCGTCGAGATCGTGTCCGACAAGCAATCCAAGGGCCGCGACAACGATACCGCGCGCGACGTATTCTTCGATTGCGTCCGGGCCGGCGTCATCCCGCTGTACGACTACGAGATGAACGTCCTCCGGATCCAGCCGCCGCTCACGATTGAGGAACCTCTCCTGGACAAGGCCCTCGACGTGATCGAGGCGGCGCTCCGGAAGCACGCCCACTAGGAGAGGGACCGCTCCCGGCGGATCCGCTCCTTCACCTCGATGCCGAAACGGCGCAGGAGTGGGAAGAACGGCTTCGGGTCCAGATTCTCAGGGGAGAGCTTGCCCCTCTCCCCGATCGTGCCGTCCGCGAGGAGGATCGCCCCCGCCGCTACGCCGCTGCCCGTGAGATACGCGGTCGCCGTGGCCCCGAACCGCTCTGCGGCCTCGCGATGCCCGAGTCCAGCGTAGATTGTGCGGACGACCCGCTCTCCGTCCTTCGTCCCGGCGACCTCGACGAGGACGACGGCGTGGCCCTCCACTCGACCGGCGAGATCGCCCGGCTTCGGCAAGGCTGCGAACAGGGCACGTCGAGGACTCGGCCCTCCAGGTGGTCCCGGTTCCAGGAGGCGGAGATCGCGGAACAGCTTCAGCGTCCGGACGGTCGTCGCATCGAGGGCGAGCTTGAAATCGACGTACCGAACGCCCTTGCCGAGGAACCG
>WNGK01009467.1_pt1 | contig 10526 bp, 4 predicted proteins | sample 5400601 | NCBI WGS metagenome assembly WNGK01 (sample SAMN13153376, study PRJNA577476) | soil metagenome | isolation source: 60 cm soil or saprolite under Garry oak tree replicate 1 | place: USA:California | collected 2016-06-15
TCCCGGGCTATCGTCGAGGGATTCTCTCGGGGCAAACTGCATGAAGCGGGAGCCCTGACGCCTCGCGAGACGCAGATGCTGCGGCTGATCGCCGACGGGAAGACCATGAAACAAGCCGCGGTCCACCTGGCGATCTCGGTCCGAACCGCGGAGTGCCACCGGGCGAGTGTCATGGACAAGCTCCATATCCACGATACCGCAGGCCTCGTGCGGTACGCGATTCGGCAGGGCCTCGTCGTCGCGTAGCTCCCGCCGGGCGCGCTAAGACCTCCGAAAAACTACGGATAGGGAGCATCCGCAACACTGCGGATAACGCTCCGCGCCGCCCAGGCTGATCGTGACGTTACCGATCACCTCCCTGGCCGGAGCCGCCCATGCTGCCTACGCTGCCCGCTTTCTCCCGCATGCTCTCCCATCTACAGTCACGCGGAGCCAGTCACGTCGCCGTGCTCGCCGCGCTCGTGACGGCCATCGCGGTCGCATCTGGGCTGACGACCTCATGGAGCCGCGTCACGAGTGCGCACGCCCTGGCACCGGGCGACACGGTGATCGTCTGGGGCCCCAGGGTCGTCAGCGCGGGTCCCGACGCCATCTTCTACTGGGAACGCTTCACGTTGAACCTGACACCGCAGAAGCAATACATCCTTCACATCACGAACGGAAACGCAGACGGCACCGGCCGGGCGGCCCACGGTAACGTGTGGTTCAACACGACCAAAGTACTCTCGGACTCAGAGATCGTCGCAGGGGGCCCAGGATGGGACCGGGTCGTACAGGTCAAGACGGTCCCGATGGACTCGATCACGGTGTCGGTTACTGGAGGATCACTGACCCTCCAACTCCTCCAGATCAACGACTGGAGCTTCCTGGTCTTCGGGTTCGAACGGATGTCGCGGAGCAACACCGGCGCGGACATCACGTTCACCCGCACCGTCACGCTCTCGTCGAGCCTTGGCCCGCCGACCCGCTTGTGGATCGTCAACGGCAATGCGGACGGAACTCAACGGCTCTCGGGTGTGACGGCGAAGGTCAATTTCGACCAGGTCGTGATCTCGTCCGACATCACGACTCAGACGGTGCTCTTGAGCCGGGAGATCTCGGCGGCACTCGTATGCCCCCTCGGGGCGCCATGCCCGCCGCCGGGCCAGTTCCAGCTCCAGGTGACCCTGCCCAAGAGGCAGGCGGGGTTCGTGGACGTCGGGGTGACGCAGTCGGACATCAGGAAGCCGGTGCTGACCATCACGGCGCCGGCCCCGGGCCTCATTACCCGAGACACGCTCGTCGCCGTGAGCGGCATGGTGACCGATCAGACCCCCACCACCGTCACGGTGAACGGCGTGGTGGCGGCGCGGTCGGGCAACAACTACTCGGCGAGCGTCCGCCTCGCGACCGAAGGGAACAACCTCTTGACGGTATCTGCGGTGGACGCGGTCGGGAACCGCACTGACTCGACCCGGACGGTCAGGCGCGACACCCAACAACCGGTGGTGACGGTGAACAATCCTGTCAACAACAGCTTCACGAAGCAGACAAGCGTTACTGTAAACGGGACCGTCACCGACGCCACGCCGGTCACGGTCAACGCGAACGGCGTGCCGCTGCCCGTGGACGGGGCGGGGGTCTTCACCGGATCGGTGCCGCTGAATGAGGGCGGCAACATCGTCACAGTCACCGCGACGGACGCGGCGGGGAACCAGACGGTCGTCGTGCGGTCCGTCACCCGTGACACTCAGGCGCCTGTGTTAACCGTGACCGCGCCAGCGGACGGGGCGGTGATCAATGCTGACCACGTGACAGTGACGGGGAGCGTGACCGATGCGACCACGGTGACGGTGACCGCCAACGGCACGTCGCTGCCGGTGGCCCCAGACCACAGCTTCAGTGGGGACGTCACGCTCATCGACGGGCCGAACACGATCGCCGTGGTGGCGACGGATGCGGCCACGAACAGCACGACCGTGAACCGATCGGTGACGCGGCAGTCGCAAAACCTGCCGCCCGACCCGGCGACGGTCGCGACGCCGCTCAGTCCCACCAGCACCACATCGCTGGCCGCCGGAAGCTCGTTCCTCTACACGGGTCCGAACCCGATTCAAACGGGTGTGGCTGCGGGGACGATCAACCCGGTTCGTGCCGCCGTGCTGCGCGGTCGGGTGCTCACCCGGGACGGACAGCCACTGCCTGGCGTGAAGATTACGATTCTCGCGCACGCGGAGCTGGGCCAGACGCTGAGTCGCGCGGACGGCATGTTCGACCTGGCAGCGAACGGCGGCCAGCAGCTGACGGTGAGCTACGAGAAGGCCGGTTTCCTGAGCGCCCAGCGGCCAGTGGACGTGCCGTGGCAGGACTACGTACGGGTCCCCGATGCAGCGCTCGTTCAGCTGGACGCCGCCGCCACGGTAATCGACTTCGCCCAGCCCGCGGAGGCGGCGCGTGGCAGTACCGTCACGGATCAGGACGGCACGCGCCGGGCGACGCTGATCTTTGCTCAGGGGACCACCGCCAGCATGGTGCTGCCCAATGGCTCCACCCAGCCGCTGAGCTCCCTCACCGTGCGGGCAACGGAATACACCGTCGGGCCGAACGGGCCAAAGGCGATGCCCGCCCCATTGCCCCCGATGAGCGCATATACCTATGCGGTGGAGCTGAGCGCGGACGAGGCCATCTCCGCGGGTGCAACGACGGTTCAGTTGAGCAAGGCGGCTGCCTTCTACGTCGAGAACTTTCTCGCCTTCCCGGTCGGCACGCCAGTTCCGGTCGGCTTCTATAATCGCCAGAAGGGCGCGTGGGAGGCGTCCGATAATGGAGTGGTGTTGAAGATTCTCAACACGAATGGTGGGATTGCGGCGCTCGATGTGACGGGCAGCGGTCAGCCAGCCGATTCGGCGACGCTGGCCGGTCTTGGCATCAACGACGCCGAGCGACAGCGTCTCGCTCAGCTGTACCAACCGGGCCAGGTGCTCTGGCGCGTTCAGACCAATCATCTGTCGACGCCCGACTGCAATTTCCCGGTCGCACCGTCCGACGCGCAGGCGCCGCAGCAGCCGCCACCTGACAAGAACAAAAAAGAGCCGGGCACGCCCTGTCCGCAAACCCCCGCGTCGATCATTGGATGCGAGAACCAGACCTTGAGCGAGGCCCTCGCGGTGACGGGCACACCTTTCAGCCTGCAGTATCACAGCGACCGCGTACCGGGCCGCAAGACGGGGTATACGATCGACATCCCGCTGAGCGGGGACAGCGTCCGGCCGTCACTCAAGCGGATTGAGCTCACGATCACGGTCGCAGGGCGCCAGTTCCTCGACACGTTCCCAGCACTGCCCAATCAACATCGGACGTTCACTTGGGACGGGTTCGACGCCTACGGTCGCGCCGTGCAGGGTCAGGCGATCGCAGTGATCCAGATCGGCTACGTCTACGCCGGCACGTATGGGGCGCCGTCAACCAGCCCGCAGTCATTCGGTTCGCCGCCAAGCACTACGGTGACGATCAGCACGAATCGCACCCGGTGGGAGGTCGCTGTCATCCAGTCCGAGCGGATCAAGCTGGGTGTCTTCCGGTCCCCGTCCGCGCTGGGAGGGTGGGGCCTGAACGTTCACCACGCCTACGACCCTGTGAGCCGGGTCCTGTACCTCGGGGACGGCAGCAAGCGAACCACCGAGGGGACCGTTGCGGTGATCAACCCCGTGGCCGGCAACGGCACGTCGGGCTATTCGGGTGATGGCAACCAGGCTAGGGCGGCGCTGCTGGCGCTGCCGATCTGGGCCAAAGTGGCGTCGGACGGTGCGGTCTACATCGCCGACCAAGGTAACCATCGCATCCGGCGTATCTCGCCCGCTGGAATCATTACGACCGTTGCAGGAAACGGCCAACAATGTTCGCCCACGACTGATCCGTGTGGCGATGGCGGGCCGGCAACTCAAGCGCGCTTGCGCTCACCGACCGGCGTCGATCTCGGTCCGGATGGGAGCCTTTATATCGCCGACCAAGCGGACTTCCGCGTGCGGCGCGTCGGCCCCGACGGCGTGATCACGACTGTCGCGGGAACCGGAGTCCAGCGTCAAGGGACGTTTGGCGCACCCACCGGAGATGGCGGCCCCGCAACCCAGGCGCTTATGCAGCAACCCCTCTCGGTGGCACTCGGCGGGGACGGTAGCCTCTACATTACGGATGGCGCCCGGATTCGCCGGGTTGGGCCGGAGGGTGCTATCAGTACGGTGGCGGGAAACGACAGCACCTGTGGCTCGTTCACCACACCCTGTGGCGAAGGCGGCCTCGCCACTCATGTGTCCTTTCCACAGTTTTCCGAGGCCCTTTTCGGCCTAGCCGTTGGAGCCGACGGCACCCTTTACTTCTCGCAGTTCCGCGGTACACGACTGTACCGAGTGACCCCGGACGGCATCCTCCGCACGTTCGCGGGGACCGGCAACCGGTGCAACCAGAGTACTGACCCCTTCTGTGGAGACGGCAGGCCGGCGGCAACTGCGCCTGTCGAGCCATGGGGCATGGCGTTTGGACCGGATGGCACGTTATACGTGGCCGAGCTCAATAGGTCCGTTATTCGCGCGATTGCGACGGACGGAACCATCTCGACAGTCGCCGGAGCCGGTGGGCGGTGCTTCCCCGCTAGCGCGTTGTGTGGCGACGGCGGTCCGGCCCTGGCGGCACAACTTGGCGATCCGTCAGCCGTCGCACCCGCGCCGGACGGCAGCCTGTATGTTGTGGAGCTCGACAACAACCGCGTCCGAAAGGTGGCGTCTCCGCTGCCGGGGTTCAGCGCCACGGAGATCGCGGTGGCATCAGAAGACGGCAGCGAGTTGTATGAGTTCGATGCGTCGGGCCGCCATCTTAAGACGATCGACGCGGTGACAGGCACAGCACTTCTCACGTTTCAGTACGACACCACAGGGCGGCTCGTCGGTGCCCTGGACAGAGACAGCTTGCGGGCGGCCGTAGAGCGCAGCGGAGACGGGTTACCGACCGCGCTGGTTGCTCCGTTCGGCGAGCGGACATCAGTCGCGACAGACGCCAATGGGTATCTGTCCGTCTTGCTGGATCCCGCGAACGACTCGACCATTCTGAGCTCCTCGTCAGACGGATTGGTTGCCCAGCTGAGGGATCCATTGGGAGGCCTTCACACCTTCTCCTACGACTCGCTCGGCAGGTTGACCAGGGACGAGGCACCTGGTGGTGGGCTCTTCACGCTGACACGGGTCGAAACCGATTCTGGCTTCGCCGTGTCGGTGTCAACGGCGCTGGGCAGAACAACGACGTACGGCGTTCAGCCCTCACAGAATGGCGGTATGAGAAGGACGTTCACGACGCCTACCGGATTGCATGCTCTCACGAAGATCGGGGACGATGGCAGTCGAACAATCACCTACCCGGACGGACACGCCAGTACCACTCAGCCAGGAGCGGATCCTCGTTTCGGCATCCAGGCCCCTGCTGTTCAATCCATCGTCGTCACCACTCCGGCCGGCTTGCGGTTCCAGGCACGGGAGGTGCGGCACGTCACGCTCTCGGATTCGACCAATCCTCTTTCGATGACTGCAAAGATCGACACAGCGCTGATCAACGGGCGAGTCTACACAAGCGCGTTCGATCGCGCTGCCGGCTCACTCACACGGACGTCACCTGAGGGCCACGTTTCTCGCAGCCGGATTGACGGGAAGGGGCGCCTCCGGATGACCGAGCCCGCTGGCCTCGATTCGATCGTGTTCGCTTACGATGTGCGCGGCCTGTGGACTAGTGCAACCCAAGGAGACCGTGTTACCCGATTTGGATACGATTCGCTGGGCCAGCTCGACAGTCTCATTGATCCGCTAGGGCATGCGGTCGTGCTCGCACATGATCAGGCCGGGCGTGTCTCGAGACAAGCGCTACCGGATAGCACTGAGGTGCGCTTCACACATGACAGGAGCGGCAACATCGTTTCTCTGGTGAATTCTCGCGGCTTCACTTATCGTTTCACCTATAACTCCGCGAATCTGCTCGACTCACTCATTTTGCCAAGCATCGGAGCAGGGCCCACTTCTATTCGATACGGCTATGATGCAGATCGCAGGTTTACCCGCATCACCAAGCCCGACGGCAACGCCATCAATTTTGGCTTCGATTCCGTGGGTCGCCCGTTGACGCTAGGCGTACCCGAGGGCACCGTTCGTTACTTGTTCGACTCTGCAACTGGGAATCTGGCCTCGGTCTCGGCGCCCAACAGCACGGCCCTGGCGTTCACCTATGATGGTGGCCTCCCCGTGAGCACCACATGGAGCGGAACAGTGGCGGGCAGCATCCAAGCGACTTACAACAACGAACTGCGCACAGCCACCATGGCTGTGAACGCCAGTAACCAAATAGACTATCAGTACGATCGCGACGGACGTCTAGTGCGCGCTGGGGCGTTCCTCGTGACCCGGGGCGGACCAGGCGGCCGACCCAGTGCGACATCCGTCGGGACTGTGACTACGAGCGAAGGCTACTCCGGCTTCGGCGAACTCTCGACATTGGGCGCCGCTGCCGGTTCTTCTCAACTGTACACCGCGACGTACACGCGGGATCGCCTCGGCCGGATTGCGACTGTGAGCGAAGCCATTCTGGGCGAGACGAGCGCGCTTGTTTATGGGTACGACGCGCGGGGCCGGCTAACCTCCGTCACCTCGAACGGCAACGCCATCGCGAACTACGAGTACGATGAGAACGGCAACCGCATTCGGTTCACCGGGCCCGGAGGTGTGATGACCGGTGTATATGATGCTCGGGACCAGCTTAGGTCATACGGCGGCACTACTTACACCTACTCGCCCAACGGCGAGGTCATTAGAGCAGCCACCGCGACCGACACGACTTGGTATTCGTATAATACCTTCGGAAGTCTGGTGTCCGTGGTGCTGTCAAGCGGGAAGCGGGTCGATTACGTGCTCGACCCCGCCAACCGGCGGGTCGGGAGGAGAGTAAATGGGGTCCTCGTGCAGGGCTTCCTCTATCAGGACCAGCTCCGCCCCGTAGCCGAGCTGGATGGGAGCAATAACGCGGTCAGCCGCTTCGTCTACGGCACGCGGCCCTATGTGCCGGATTTCATCATCAAGAACGGCGTCACCTACCGGATCATCGCTGACCAGGCGGGAAGCGTGCGTCTGGTGGTCAACAGTGAGACGGGCCTAGTCGTGCAGCGTATCGATTACGACGAGTTCGGGCGCGTGACCCGGAACACCAACCCCGCGTTCCAGCCGTTCGGGTTCGCAGGTGGGCTGTACGACGACGACACGAAGTTAGTGCATTTCGGCGCAAGGGAGTACGATGCGCTCAGCGGCCGCTGGACGAGCCAAGATCCCGGGGCGTTTATAGGAGGCACGAACTTTCACGCTTACGCGGGAGACGATCCGGTCAACTTCGGCGACCCGTCGGGGCTTGACCCTTGCGACTGCAGCCAGAAGTTGCTGACTGGGCTCAATTCCGACTTGCGAGAAGGGGTCAATTACACCAAGGGTGGCGATGTCAAGCTCGCCTTCAGGCCCGATTTCGCGGACCGCTTGAGCACCGCTATCAGGACTATGAATTCGCAGGGCGTGATCCCCCAAATCAACGATGCGTATCGTAACTACCAGGACCAGAAGGATCAGTACACGCGATTCCAGCAACAGGGGGGCCTTCGGGCGTGCAATCCCGACAAGCTCAAAGACGTCTGTCGGCATCAGCTCGGTTATTCCGTGGATCTCCAGGTGCGTTCTTGGCGCGGTGATGACTGGTTTATCACTCCAGATCAAAGCCTGATCATCAGCGCGATGCTGAGCAACAACTTCGATTGGGGAGGTTTTTGGATCGATAATCCCGACTGGGTCCATTTCGAGAATCAGCCTGGCGGCTCGGTGCCGGCACGCCGTGAGACAGCTAAGGAACTTGAGGATTTCTTTAACAGATGTCTCAAGTAGAGACAGGTCCGTCTTTCCGACCACTAGCAGGGGGCTTCATGTCCAAGTCGCTGACAGTGATGTGCGCATCCGCGTTGTTGCTTGGCTCCGCCTGCGGTCCGCCGCAGGGCGCACGTGGCGAGAGGACCCGAGCATCGCAGCCGACCGCGGGCTCTGCTTCGACGGAGGCGTCCGTAGGTGTCGGGGCGCTCTACTGGGCGGGATCGGACAGCAACGAGGTGTGGCTCATCTACCTGGACAGCGGCTCGGGCACGATATACCGGCCCATTAGATCCCTCGCTCTCTGCGATGTGCGAGGGGACTCGACGGGTGCCGTCACGTTTCGCTCCGCGGAAATGACGGACGGGACCGTGTACGAGTTCACCGGGCGAGCGTCTCGCGACGACCTGGTCGGCACGCTGGGACGGGTCAGTACGCGCAGTGGCGCGGTTGTAAAGACCTCGGCCCTTGCTGCCAGACAAATCCGCACGCGGTATCCAGTCGGTGGGGCGGATCCCATCAGTGGACGGTACGACGGTGTTCGAGTGAGTGAAAGGAGTGGGGATGCGTACGGTCTCGAAGTAGTCGTCGTGGACGGGGTGGACAGCATAGTCGGGTTGTGGGTGCGCTACGAGGGCGGCGCTCTCCCAGCCCGCGCGCTGACTGCCAACCGTGTCGGGGACACCCTGCACCTGTCCTGGCACTCGCCGGAGCGGGTGGGGGTCGACACGGTGGTGATTCATGGAGATACGATCAAGTTCCGTGATCGCCTGCGACTCGTTAAGCGAATGTCGCTGTTCCAGGTTGTTCACGACCCCAACAGACGTGAGTGTCGATGACGTCCAGAGTCGGGGCGTCGCCGACCGCTCAACGAGCACTAGGCTTCACCGTCGCATTCACGCTCAACGCGTGCAGTGCGCCCGCGCCGCGGACAGCAACCGCGTCTCGGGTGGCGGTCGCTGTGGACACCGCTCGCCGGTTGCCCTCCACATTGGACCCGTCTCAGCCTGCGCCGTGAGACTCAGTGCTGAAGCTCATTCATGATTACGGCCACTGATTCGACGAAGACCGCGCGACGGTCATTTCCCGACTCGGAGCACCGCTTCACGTCACGACCAGAACGGCAACCAACGGGATCGACACACTGTTTCCTCCTGGAATATCCCAATGCGTCGTTCCTTGTGAGTCGGGAGACCGCGAAGCAGTTGGAGGACTACTTCAACCGGTGCCCCCTTAAGTAGGGGGCGAACTGTCATGAAGATGGGGCGGCTCGTGAACCCGATTATGGCCGTGGTGAAAGGGGGGGCCATTCTTGGGGTCTGCGCGATCGGTGCTACCACCTTTGTGCCCGACAGCCTCTTGACGCCGGGAGAACGGACTGCCGCGCTTGCGTCGTTGGCCGCAGGACCGCGCCCCTTCACTGGACTGTACCTTGGAATCTCGCAGGATGGCGCCGCCTGGCTTGTCCGTCTCGACTCTAGCCCTCAATTAGCGCTACTGTACGATCCATTGGAGTCCATTGCCTTGTGCGAGGTCAAAGTGGATTCGAGCGACCACATCTGGTTTCGCTCGGCTGAGACTGACGGTTCAACGATCAGGTTCGCGGGTCTACTGTCTCGCGATGGCTTTACCGGCATGGTGAGCCGCCTCAGTGTTCGCACCGGCGCGGCTACCGATAGTTTCCCCCTCGCGTTCCACAAGGTCCGCGCGCGCTTCCTCGCTGGCATGCCGGACCCGATCAGTGGCGTATACGTAAACCTTCGCGGGACTCCAAGCGGTGACATTTACGGGCGAAAGCTTGTGCTTATCGATGCCGTAGACGGGTTGGTGGCGCTCGATATCGTCTACGAAGGAACCCCCGGAGTGCCTCGCGCTGCGCTCAAGGCTGAGCGGGCGGGCCACATGGTGAATTTCCTGTGGAGTGTTGATACGACCCAAGTAATCGAGCACCCGGCCTCCGATACGGCCATCATCCGCGGCAAGACGCTGGAGTTCCGGTCCGGTCAGATGCTAGTCCGGGGTGAGACGCGCAGCTTCCACAGCTACAAGATGGTCAAGAAGCTGACCCTTCAGGAGGCGTTTCGGCGCACGCGGAGAGCGGACTGCCCGTGAACGCGAGGACCCCGTGGACGAAGCATGCGCTAGGGGGGATCAGGCAGCTCTGTCCGCGACGATGGACCGGCGCGGCTTCACCCTCATCGAGATCCTCGTCGTCATCGTAGTCATCCCTGTGCTGGCGAGCCTCGTCCGGTTGGAACCCGATGGAGGACGGCTCCACACCGCCGATGGACGCTCCAACAGCGTGTCGGTGATCGACACCAAGACGCGCAAGGTGATCGCGGCCGTCCCGGTGGGCGAGCGACCGAACGACTTGCTGTAAATCCCCTAGCCGAGCGGTACGCGCGCCAGCCACCTGCCGGGCCGGTGGGCCCGCACCCAACCGTCCACGCCCCACACCCGTCCCGCGCGTGCGCCCAGAATCACCACCAGGGTCGTGATCAGCAGGTAATGGAAGCCCTGCTGTGCCGAGCCCTGCCACTGCACCGCGAGACCGTAATTCACGACGAGCACCAGTCCGATCGCCGCGGCAAGGGCGGTGCAGCACCCGAACACGAG
>WNGK01008677.1_pt1 | contig 10525 bp, 10 predicted proteins | sample 5400601 | NCBI WGS metagenome assembly WNGK01 (sample SAMN13153376, study PRJNA577476) | soil metagenome | isolation source: 60 cm soil or saprolite under Garry oak tree replicate 1 | place: USA:California | collected 2016-06-15
CGCGACCTTTCCAGGGTAACAGTCCGGCTAGCATCAGAGAACAACATATCAGCACGATGCCCACTCCACCCACCGAGATGAACCCAAATATCTCACCTGCCTTGTCGGCCGTCATCATGCGCAGCCTTGCGAAAGACCCAGCGGAGCGTTTCTCCGAAGCTCCTTCCATGGTCACCGCACTGGCCGAGGCCATCGATATTTCAACTTCTGAGATCCTCAGCCAACCCGTCTCCTCGGCAGACATAATGTATGGCCAGGTCGATCTTCGCTTAACAGAATCTACTTTGCTGCCTGATCTGATGTCTTCCACAGTCTCGTCGTCTTCCCGTGTTGCTGCCCAGTCTTCTCCACCGTCTCAAGATGAGCAGGACATGCTCACGATCAAGCTGCCTCGTGCTCATTTTGAGGCCCGATCTTCCCCAGAATCCTCACTCTCGGAGAGCAGTGAACAAGATGTCCGGGCAACACCTCTGGACATTTCTGAGGAAGGGAGAAGGCGCTCAGGGAGTGAAGCAACGTCCATGACGTTCTCACCCCCGAACCAGCCGTCGACACCCTGGCCGACTGCATCAGACCCAACGTCTCCGGCTTCGCCATTTCCCCCTCCTCAGAGGCCTGTGTCTCCATCTAGATTTGCAACAGAGAGAAAACCCAGAGGTTCGTTCAGCAAACAAGGCCGCATTGCGTTGATTGCCATCCTCATCCTCATGCTGCTGGCTATTACCTTGGGGACTCTTGTCTTGCTTCCTCACAGGAATGTGAGTACCGCCACCCCTGCGGCCCCGACCATTTCAGTCGTGGGACACGTCTACTTTCTCAGTAGCGGGCAGCTGTATGTGAACAACAACCAGGGCATCTATGACCAGGTGCTCATTGATCTCCACAACATAGCTGTCCCCAGTGCTGGCAAGAGCTACTATGCCTGGTTACTCGGGGATAGTAACCAGTCGGACGTGCCATGGATCGCCCTTGGAAAATTAAGCGTCACCCAGGGTAAGGTGCATTTCCTCTATCCCGGCGATCAAATGCATACCAACCTGCTCATCGATTTCAGCCGCTTGCTCATTACCCAGGAGGATGCCAGCGCACCTTTGGTAAACCCTCTCCTGGATCCAAAGACCTGGCGCTACTATGGCCAGATTTATCAACTGCCCTCCCCTAAAGATTTGAATCACTTTAGCATGCTTGACCATCTGCGTCACTTGCTCGTGCAGGCACCCGAACTCAAGGTCCTGGGATTACCAGGAGGCCTGAGTATCTGGCTGCTGAGAAATGTCGAGGAGATTTTGAGGTGGTCTGTGGAAGCAAAGGATCGTTTCCTGAACAGTGCGGCGGTACGTGGCCTGCTCACCAACATTCTGTACTATCTGGATGGCGAATGTGCTCCCGCAGACCTGCAAGGTGCGCCTACGGGTACCCCTCTAACTCCCGGGAATGCCACGCTTGCCCAGATTGCACGTTTTTCCCTGATTAATCCGTGTTTGCAGGAGCAACAGGAAGAGGCGGATCTGCTCAAGCGGGTCTTCCGCGCAACGCCTCATGACTATATGGATCACACCCTGTTTCATCTCACCGGGGTGGTGCAGTCTCCTGGGACAACCCCTGAGCTCAGTGCGCTGGCTACACAGCTCAATCGGGAGGTCTCTGACCTGAAGACCGTGTTAGAACGGGTGCGCCAGGATGCGCTGCAGCTGGTCCATATGTCCGACGAGCAACTGCAACAGCCTGCGGCTTTCGCTCTTGTGGGTGATATGGCGCTGCAGGCCAGGTACGCCTATGCCGGTCAGACCGATCCCATTACAGGCAACAGCCAGGCAGGCGCGCTCTGGATTTACAACAATGTCCAGCGCCTGGCCACCTTCGACGTGACACCGTATTCGTCGAAGTAAGACCTTTGGTCTTGCCGGACTACAACTAGATGCTCCTTTAGACCTTGTGATATGCTTTTAGCAAAGGGTCAACCAGATAAGGATATCACAAGGATTTTTTATGTCTTTCTCATCCAAGAACCCTTTTACCCGGTTTCCGACCCTGCCAACCCTTGTAACGCTGGCGGCTGGAGGGGTGGCGCTGGCAGTGCCATTCTATCGACGCCCCAGCGAGACAGTAACAGAAGCGGCTCGCATCAGCATGCTCCTCAGGGGTGTGCGTGAAGAAATTTGCGATGTTGACGGCTTTCCTATCCATTACTACTGCGCAGGCCGACGAGGTACTCCCCTGATCTTCATTCATGGCCTTGGGGCCTCTGCCGAATCGTGGGCCTTGCTGATGCCCCGCCTGAGCAAAGAGTATCTGGTCTATGCGCCTGATCTGCCTGGTTTTGGCAAAACGCCCCTCGCTCCAGAAGGTTTCAATATCCGCACACATGTTCTCTATGTCAGACGCTTTCTCGATGCCCTGGGCTATCCGCAGGTAACCCTCGTGGGCAATTCGCTGGGAGGTTGGATCGCCACACGCTTCGCCGTAGATTATCCTCAGCGTGTCAAACGCCTGTACCTGCTCAACAGTGCCGGGTTGCGCCGTGAAAACGGCCATTCACCCTATGCTTCTGACCGGGCAGCGGCCCATCGCTCTATAGAACGAATACAAGGCCAGCGTATACCCATGCCTCTTCCGGGCTTTCTCCTGGACGCTATGGTACGTGTCTCACAAAGGCCCGCCTACAAAGGTTTTATAGAAAACTACGATCCACAGGAGGAACTCGATTCCGTCTTAGCACAGGTGCGAGTTCCTACAACGATTATCTGGGGAATGCAGGACGGTCTCTTTCCAGTAACCTGTGCTCACGATTTTCATAAGGGAATAGCTAACTCTGAGCTTATCCTCTTACCAGGAGTTGGGCATGTCCCCCAAACCCAGGCGACTGCAGAGGTTGCACGCATCATTTTAGAAAGCGGCGGGAACTGACACTCCCCCGGCTAAAGCGCGGGGGGTTCCTGGTTCGGCGAGGCGACTTGCCACGTTGCCCTCGCAGACAGCGCAGTAGCGGTCGCCTCTCCCCAGGCGTTTTCTGAGACCAGCTCAGAGGTTCCCCTGTGCCCCAGGGTACCTTCCAGTGCTTTCAAGAGGATGTTTCGGGCGGCATTCTCGTCGCGGCCCAGCACCAACCCACACGTCGGACAGGTGTGCGTTCGTAGGGAGAGGGACTTCTTCACCCGTGTCCCACAGGCTGAGCAGTCCTGGGAGGTCCAGTGCGGCTCGACCGCCAGGACAGGAATCGCGTGCAGTCCCCCGTAGTACGTCACCCACCTGAGAAACGTTCCCCAACCGGCATCGGAGATCGATTTGGCAAGGTGCCGGTTCCTGACCAGGTTGCGTATCTGCAGGTCTTCGAAGGCAATCAGATCGCTAGATGTGATGAGCGCGTTCGCCGTCTTGCGGGCGAAATCTTCACGCTGCCTCTGGACTTTCAGATATTCCCTGGCTAAGCGGTTCCGGGCTTTCTTTCGGTTCTGGGACTGCTTCTGCTTGCGCGAGAGGCGACGATGCAGCAGTTGGAGCCGGTGTTCCGCCTTTCGCAAATGCCGTGGGTTCGCCACCGTGTGGCCCTCGCTGTCGGTCAGAAAGGCTGTGAGCCCCAGGTCAATGCCGATCTGCCGGCCCGTCGGCTGATGCACGATTGCACGGGTGACCTGCACCCCGAACTGGACGTAGTAGCCGTCCGCACGCCGCACGATGCGTACTCGCTTGATCTGGTCGACAGGAAATCCCTCGATGTGCTGGCCCGGGTTGCCCACCAACCGCAGGCGCCCAATGCCGCAGCCATCTGTGAACCGGAGGTGCCTCCCATCGGCTTCTAACTTCCAGCCCGTCTGCTTGTATTCCACCGACCGGTTGTCATGCTGGAACTTGGGATGGCCCTTCCTGCCTAGGCGCTGATGCTTGCAGTTGTCATAGAAGCGCTCGACAGCAAACCAGGCACGGGAGGCCGCCGCTTGCCTGGCCTGGGAGTTGAGACGAGACGCAAAGGGATACTCTTTGGCCAGCACAGCGCAGTAGCACTGCAAGTCGTTCTTGGTGGTCCCTCGCGTGTCCATCCATAGGCGCAGGCACTTGTTCCTGATGAACTGCACGATCCTGATCGCCTCATCGATGGCGTCGTACTGGGCCGGGGTCCCATCCAACTTGTACTCATAGGTCAGCATACGTTGGTCCTACTTTCTCGTTCTCATCGCCTCTTCCGCTTATTCTTTCCCTCGCCCCGAAAAGCGGAACGCCTTTCATCCCCCGCATCAATGACGGGGGCTTTCAGGCGATCTTACTTGTAAAACAGCGGCCCCTGACCCACCCAGCCGACGCAGGTGAGCACGCTCGCGCCACCATCTGCGCTTGCCATTCACACAAAAGGCCTGGGATGCCTGTTCCAACCCGCTACCGTTTTCCAACCAGTCGATGACTTGCTGGGCGTCTTTCGGATGCCGGCCGGAGAGGGCGCGGCGCACCAGGATACGTTGCACCGACTCGGCCATATTGAGAAAGGCGGCCGGAGAGTGGCGTGCAGAGCGGCAGGATGCCATGTTGCAGCAGCCAGCGCACCATTTGGTACGAGAGATGTCCTTTGAGGTTGTCCAGAGACCCGCGATCAGGCGCAGAGGAGGTGCGGGTGAGGGAAGCTCATAAGACCACCACCAATGCTGCCGGGTGCGCGAGCCTCGGATGATCCTCTGGCAAGGGGATGCCCACCGGGAGGGGCTCCATGTCCAGTTGGTCCAGGATGCGTTGTAATTGCTCCTGCAACCAGGGATGCAGCAGCGCATTGGGCGCCGACAGCACGCCTTTGGCCCGCACCTCTCCAGTTGCCGGGCGAAAGAGCGTCAGCAGCTTGGCGGTTCCCCCGCGCACGTACTCGTGTGGTTGAGCGGTCGGCTTCCCCTCCAGGTGCCAGTCTTCTCCTGGCTGGGGAATGACTTGATACGGTCCTGCTTCATCTTCACACAGTTGCACGATGCCAGCAGCTTCCGCCTGCTCGTAGGCTTGATCGAGGATCGCTTTCGCTCGCTCGTGGCTTTCACGATGCGCTGCAAGGCCTGCTCTTCTTTCTGCGTCATCACTACAAACAGTCTCTTTCAAGATTTAGTCCCTTTGCAGTTACTAATTAGATCGCTTTTAGATTGTTATAATGCAAGGGTGGCCAGTCTTCAAGAGATTCCGCCAACTTTATCACGCGGGTATTTCTCTGTCCCCACGAAGACCGCCTATATTTTCAGATACCCCGTTCACACCGCTTCATTGCTGCATGCCTGCGCCCGAGGTAAGTGTCAAATTGGCACGGCTGTACGAGCGATACGAGCACTGGGCGGACGATAGCAACCCTGGCCAAAAGTTGAGCGCAACTGCCAGGGGCAGCGGTGCCATGTAGGGGATGCAGCCTGCCGCCATGCACATAACTCCTGACAGCGCTCTGGCGCTGATCATATGCCGGCGGACGGCCTCGCACCTGCCGAGGGCGCTTGATAGCGGTCCAGGCGATCGATGCGTTCCTCGATATAGGGAGTCTCGCGCAGCCAGCGACCGCCTTGCGTTGCTCTGCCGCCATCAAGCGCCCAGCGCAGGTCATCCAGGGCGCGTTTGAGCGCGTGGCGCTGGCCCAGCCTGGCCGCGTATTCGTCGGCGGCAAACACCCGGTCTCGCCAGTACTTCATCCACGCCGGGTGAAAGAGGATCGGGCCGCACGCCAGGGGCAGGCCGAGCAGGGTAAAGAGGCTCCAGCGAAATGGCGGCAGGATCGCATACAGGCTGCGGGTGAGCAGGTCAAAACTGTTGACGTGAGCCAGCTCGTGGGCCAGCAACGGGGGAAAGTGACGGCTCATCAGCAGCCCCCGATCGATCATCAGCACCAGGCCAATCCAACGTATCTGCATCCCCTGGTCATCGTCACGTACCTTCCAGAAGTACGGCCGTTTGAGCGGTGGTGCCTCAGGTGTCGCCGCCTGGGCTCGTTGGAGGACAGCAAACACCTGCTCAAAGCGCTGGATCTCCCGACCGCTTGGCCTCTGCCGGACCCCCAACTTGTGTCGTTCTCGGCCGGGGGCGATCACCCCTCTCACGAGGAAAAGCATATGCGCGGCAACATAGACCGCGATAAAGAAGCGCGCCAGCCCCTCCTGTGTCAGCACGAATGGATGCTGGTGAGGAGCGTACTCGTGAGAGAGCGCCGTGATCAGGGCATTCACCACCTGCACGACCGCTTTCCCTGGGCCAGTAAAGAAGGCACCACTGCCGTAATGGATCTCGCTAAAGGTCCAGTAATGATAACAGAACCATACACCAGTCACCCCTTCAATCCCCCACGTCAGCAAAAGCAGGGCAATCCACATAGCTCTTGTCTCCTCGTTCTCTGGTACATCTTTCACATCGATCGCTGCACGATACGCACTACGGCCCCACCTACAAGGACATCACGGCAAGAACGCCGGTTTCCCTCTCATGGGAAACCACCCTAAAAATCGATCGGGCTATCATCCTCCTCTGCTACCGGTCTGTGCCTGTTCGCCTGTGGGGGTGAGGGTGGCGGTGCTGGCTCTGGTGGCTTCGCTTCCTGGCTCTCGTCCTTTCCCCGAGCCTGTGCCGATGTCCGCCTCGGCGCCTTTTTCGGCGCGGCCTGTGTTGGCGGTGGCACAATGGGGGCAGACGGCTCCTCCGGTGGCGCTGACACAAAAGCCGTGGCCATCCGCAGCAGGTCTTCTGGCAGCGCCACCGGGTACACCTGCACCCACACGTGAAGCCCACCAGTGATGAGGGCAATTGTCCCGAGCGCGAGCTGCTGCACATCCTCGATGGGAACGGCGTACTGGCGCTGCATATGGACGGATGTGCGCCTGCTCGGCGGGCGCGCTGGCTCATCAGGGAGCGGCCGCGCGTCTCTCTCGTCGTCGAGAACCTGCGAAAAGGCGGGCACCTCGCGCTGGCCGGAGAACTTGACCAGTTCCTCAGGATCGCCACAGCGATGCAGGATCTTGATCGAGGAGGCGGCCAGCACGCTGTCACGTTCCGACCCAAGACCCTGGTAGGACTGCGCCGAGGCCCACATCGACAGCCCGGCCTCGCGCATGTGCTCATAGAGTCCAGCCACGTTGGAAATACCCAGTGCCCCAAACTCGTCGATGAGACAGAGTGCGCGCACTCCCGGCGCTTTGCGGTGCTTCGCGTAGTGCGCCGCGTCTTCGAGCAGGTAGCGCGCCATAGTGACTGCCTGCTCTTTGAGCGCATCGCCGTCCAGCCCGATATAGATCGCATCGGCATCCTCGTAGGCGAACGCTCCGTCGAGGCCCCCCGCGGCGCCATCGAAGAACCCATCGTAGGTGAGCGAGGTCTCGTAGATATGCTTGCTCAGCTTTTTGATTTTGCGCTGCGCGTACCAATGCATCTTCCCCGCGTAGGCATACTTGAGCCACCTTTCATCGAGCCGCGCGAGAAACTCCTGGCTGCTGCGCGGTGGACCGCCTGGCGCATGTACCGCCAGCGAGACCAGCGCCGAGGTGATGCGCCTGTAGTAGGGGTGCGTGCCCGGGTCGATCATCGCCATGAGGCGGTTATAGAGCGCATTGGCATCCCCGCGCCAGCCATCGTAGGCGAGCTTTGGATAAACCGCGATCCGCCCGACGCCGCTGAGCCGCATAGCGGCGACGAACTGCGCCGCCGTCTTCTTGCTGCCTTTGAGGTCGAGGAAAATCACCTGCATACCATAGCGCACGGCGATCGTCGCCAGCCGCAACAGGGTCGTGGTCTTGCCATAGCCCGGCTCACCAACCACTGTTCCGTGCCTCCACATCTCCTCAAGAGGAAGACACAGCTGACCGCCGCGCAGCCATTCGTAGAGGTCTCCCCCCAGGGAGATTCCGAGCGGCTCAGCCGGCGGAGGTTGGACGAATGAGACCTGGCTGGAGGGTGAGGATCGAAGCGATGAAGGCGGCGGCGTGGGTACGAGTGGCGAGACGCAACCTGCTTGCCCGCGCCGCGGCGCCCGGAAGCGCGGCAGCCTCCGCACGGGCCTGGTCAGGGGGTGCAGCCACTCGAGGATGAGGGCGCAGGCCGGCGCAAAACACAGGTGCAGCAGCCACATTTTCCCTACGTCTTGCAGGCCTGCGCTGAGGATGTTCTTCTGGCGATCAACAAGCAGCGCGTGGAGCATAGAGGGCAGGGGATGCGCGGCCCAGGTAATCGCTGCGTAGACGACCAGGCCGATGATCGCCAGCAACCACGTTCCGGCCAACCGCTCCCGGTAGTCCCAGGTCTTGCCCGTTCGCCACCAGATGAGCGCGCCAATGCCAAGCCCTGGCAGGGCCAGCAGCGCTGCTATGGGGAGGAAGGCCCGCAGCAGCGCCTTTCTACCCGTCGAAAGCCTCATCATTTCGTTCCTCCTGTGATGGAAATTCGGTCAGGGTTTCCAGCGAAAGCACCTTGATGCGCGGCTGGCAGTCGGGCGGTAAGCGGTCCCTGGCCTTCTCTACGGAGGTGCGCGTTTCCGGCCGCACGAAGTACCATACTGTGGTATACGGCAGGGGATCGACACCGTTGGGGGAGGGGCTGCCGGTGATCAGATGCTCGGCCAGGATGTCGTCAAGTTCTTTGTCAGATTTCGGGGACCGCTCGATTTCCACCGCTACCCGTTTCGGCGTACGCACCTGGGCATCCGGCAGGTGAGGCAGCACGCTGCCCTCCTCGCGCCTGGGCTGGCCAGCCCGCAGAGTGCGCTCGCTGATCCACCGGAAGTCTGGGTGACGGCGCTCCATGTCGAGACGCACACGGTTGATGTGGTGGAGATGGGGCAGTGTGCTCTCGGCGGGAGTGTGCCGGGCATATGCTAGCTGTAGCAGACCGAGCCCATAAGGGGTCACCCAGATCCACCCCGGTTCGCCTTCGTAAATGCGCCGGTACTGGACCAGCCCGAGCGCGACCCACCGATCGACCACCTGCAGCACCGCCGACAACGTCAACCCCGTGGGTGAAACCTGCTTTCCACCCCGCCCTGGCATCCTGCTGAGCAGTTTCTGCACATGATCGAGCCTGGCTGCGTACTGCTGAGCGATCCACAGCAGCACAACCAGGTCGCGCTGTTTAATGAGCTTCTTCCCCTTATCGCGCCGCTCTTTCCTGGCCTTGCCCGACTGCTTGTCGGCAGCCTCTGCCGGCTCCTCTTTCTCCCGCACCGCCTCTTCAAGTTCCTGGTGAATGCTTTTTTTGCCCATGGGCATTTTCCCCACACAGGTGCGTTTACCGCTAGTAAAGTTCCAATAGATTCCTCTCCCACTCTCCTATTCTTTTTGTGTGCCAAAAAAGCGGAATCGGCCGGAACATCGGACTGGAAGAACCTCTATCCTTTCCGCCGACCGCCTCGCTGTCTTAATTGATTATGAGGAGGCAGCGTAAATTTTCGGCAATGCCACACTTTAGCCATGGAGCGTCCGCTACTGAACTGGTGTCATCCATTCAAAGGCGGGCTCTCCGATGCCGAGACAACGGCCAGATGCGGATAGCGCAGCAATTCCAGCTATACTAGTCTCTGCTCACCTTCGAGTCCCGCCCTCATTTCGGCCCGAACCTGTCACCGCGGCCTGTTAGCTGGAGAAACCGCGACGACGCGGGCCGCATAGGTCCTGGTGACCTCGCGGAGAACCGGATGGAAACGAACGAGGAGCCGGTACCTCCATCCCGATAAAAGAGAACGGAAGTAGCTCAGAGGCTGCTCGCCGACGCTATACCGGGATCGACCCGCCATGGGAACCCGGCGAGCAGCATAGGCCCGGATGACCTCGCGGAGGGCGGGATGGTAGTGTACGAGCGAGGCATGTGCCCAGCGTCGAGGAAAGGAGTTCCGCAACCACTCACGCGGCAGGCGACGCTCCCGAACTCCGTCCGGGGTGCTCCACTGCTCGTCGAAAGCTGTGGCAACAATGCGCGATGGACCGCCGTCATAGGAGACGGCTATGCGGTCGCTACTGGTGGAAACTGAGACTCCCTGCTTAGAAAGCAGGGGGTTCGTGTCAACGAGCCACCGCTTCTACGCGATCATGACGAAAGCGCAGTTCTTGATGGTCGCTCGCACGACTTCTGGGCAGACGCGCTCCGGCTCTGGGCATACCAAAGCTTTGGGGGAGGACTTCCCCCGCAGTCGCACGTGCTTGTACATCCTCTATCGCTGCCCGCAAGCGCGTCTCCGCACTTTCCCAGGTCGCCTGGGCAATAGAGGGGACCAAAGTTCTAAGGTCGAGTGAACAGCTCAGGAACGCTGCGTACAGGTCACGCTGCACCGGGCCAATGCCACAGGTGCACTGGTGCCAGCGCTGCGACAGCGGCTTCCTCTTGTACTGGCCGCAGCCGTGGCAATACTGAGACAATTTGGTGGTCGTGGTGGGCACTTCATGCAGGCTGCCGCCAGTTCTTGCAACCGTGCGTCTCAAATGCTCAAGAAACATCCCCGGCGCATGCGCACCCACGCTCTTCCCATATTGCTTCTGCCAGGCGCAATAGGACAACTGCTCGGTCATGATGGTGGTGCCACACGCCACTACCTCATGCACGAGTC
>WNGK01008679.1_pt1 | contig 10525 bp, 10 predicted proteins | sample 5400601 | NCBI WGS metagenome assembly WNGK01 (sample SAMN13153376, study PRJNA577476) | soil metagenome | isolation source: 60 cm soil or saprolite under Garry oak tree replicate 1 | place: USA:California | collected 2016-06-15
AGCTGCAGTCGGAGTACCTGCTGCCGCGCGAGCTGGCGGGCGCAGCGCTGGCGGCGATCGCGCAGATCAGCGACGCGGTGGCGGCCGTCCTGCAAATCTGCGAGCTTCGCACCGTGGCCGCCGACGATCTGTGGCTGAGTCCCAGTTACCGCCGCGACACGGCCGCGCTGCATTTCACCTGGGTCGATGACCCCCCGGCCGTCCTGGGGGTTCTCGCGCTGGTCGAGCGGCAGCTGGCCCCGTTCCGGCCGCGGCCGCACTGGGGCAAGCTGTTCGCCATCGGGCCGGAAGTCCTCGACAGATGTTATGACCGGCTTCCCGACTTCCGGGAGCTGATGGACCGCTATGACCCGCCGGGTAAATTCCGAAACGACTTCATCGAGACCTCACTCGGCGTGCGGCGCTGAGGCGGTCCGCGCCGCCGCGCCCGGGTGTCGAGGACGTCACTTCCGAGCAGCCGGTCGCTGCGGTGCACCTGGTCCGCGCCAGGCACGCGCGGGCTGCGGCGGATCGCCAGCGGATAGCGGTCCGAGCGCAGGCTTATCAGCGGCGCGGCGACTGATCCTCGTCATCGCCGGGCGTGACGAGCGAGCCAGGACGCAGCGCGCCCGAGCCGAACCTGCGGGTGATCTTGTCCATCGCGCCCTCGGCCTGCCGCCAGGCGTCGGCCCGCTCGCCCAGGGCGAGCTGGGTGCCGGCCGCCGAAGCGGGCGACAAGCCAGCCGCTCGTACGCCAACGAGCCGCAACCGGACGCCGCGGTCGAGGCCGGACGCCGCGTACAGCTCGCACGAGGTCGCATAGATTTTCTGTGCCACATCGGTCGGCTCGCCGAGCGTGCGTGACCGGGTAATCGTCGTGAAGTCGGCGCGCCGCAGCTTTACCGAGATCGTCCTGGCCACGTAGCCGGACGAGCGCAGCCCGCGCGCGGTCCGCCCGGCCAGCCTCAGCAGCTCGCGGCGGATCACCTCCGGGTCGCCGATGTCGTTCGCGAATGTCTCCTCGGCGCCGATGCTCTTCTCCGAAACCCCGGTCGTCACCTTGCGCTCGTCGCGCCCCCAGGCCAGCGCGGACAGGTGCGCGGCGCTAGCCGGGCCCAGTTCCCGCTCGAGCGTCGTCGGCGGCGCGTTCGCCAGGTCGGCCACGGTGCGCAGGCCAAGCCTGGCCAGCGCCTTGGCCGTCCGGTCGCCGACTCCCCACAGGGCGGACACAGGCAACGGATGCAGGAAGTCAAGAACCCGATCGGCCGGGATGACGAGCAGGCCATCCGGCTTGCAGTGCACCGAGGCCAGCTTGGCCACGAACTTGCTCGACGCGATGCCCACCGAGCAGGTGATGCCAAGCTGGTCGTGCACCTGGCGCCGGATCAGGCCGCCGATGGCGGCCGGCCTGCCGAGCCGCCGCACCGCACCCGATACGTCCAGGAATGCCTCGTCGAGCGAGAGCGGCTCCACGTCGGGGGTGACCGCCTTGAAGATGGCCATGACCTCTCGTGACACGGCGCTGTACTGGTCGTGGCGCGGGCTGATGAAGACCGCATGCGGGCAGAGCCGCTGCGCCCTGGTGACCGGCATGGCCGAGCGCACGCCGAAGCCCCTGGCCAGGTAGTTAGCCGAGAGCACGACGCCGCGGCCGCCGGTATGAGCGACGATGACCGGCTGCGCCGCGACCTGCGGACGATCCCTGATCTCCACGCTCGCGTAGAAGGCGTCCATGTCGATATGCAGGATGTGACAGCCCGTGTCGTCTGGCGCGCCTGCCTGATCCACTGTGCCTTCCAGCTGCACTGGGACTCCCTGCTACCCGACTGTAACGGGCGCTACCGACAGCGGAGCGACTCAGCTGCGCCCATCCCCGATGTCGGCGTCTCCGCCGTCGGCCGCGGAATCCTCGGCGACAGCCGCGTCCTCGACGGCGGCATGCTCAGCGGCGGCGGATTCCGCCAGCGGGAGCGGCTCGTCGTCGGCCAGCGGAGCCGGCTCGGCCCGCGCCAGCGTGGGCTTGATCTCGAGCAGGCGCGCGAGCAGTCCGTTGACGAACGCGGGCGAGGATTCGGTCGACAGGTCGCCGGCCAGCACGACCGCCTCGCTGATCGCCACCGGTTCGGGCACCTCGGTGCCCCACAGCAACTCGTAGCTGCCGATCCGCAGGATGTTCCGGTCGACCGCCGGCATCCGGTCCAGGGTCCAGCCGCGGGCGTTCTCGGACAGCAGCCGGTCGATCTCGGCCCGGTGCGCCTGTACCCCCTGGACTAGCTCGATGGCGTAGGCGCTGACCGGCGGCTGGGCGTCGATCGTCCTGGTCTCGAGCAGGCTCAGCGGCGGCTCCCGCCGCATCTCGGCCTCGAACAGGATGTCCAGCGCCCGCTTGCGTGCCTTACTGCGCGCAGCCACGGCTGCTCCCGCCTGCGTTGCTCACGCTCGGCCGAGGTACTCGCCAGTGCGGGTATCGACCCTGATCTTCTCGCCGGTGATGATGAACAGCGGAACCTGGACCTGGGCGCCGGTCTCCAGCGTCGCCGGCTTGGTCCCGCCAGTGGACCGGTCACCTTGCAGGCCGGGGTCGGTCTGGCTGACGGTCAGCTCGACCGCGGGCGGCAGGTCGACGTAAAGCGGGACGCCCTCGTTGAAGGCGACCGTGACCGTCTGCTCCTCGAGCAGGTAGTCGGCACCGCTGCCGACGGTCTCGGCCGGGATCCGCGGCTGGTCGTAGTCCTGCATGTCCATGAAGACGAACTCGTCGCCCTCGCGGTAGAGGTACTGCATCTCCCGCTTGTCCACGTTCGCGACGTCGACCTTGACTCCCGCGTTGAACGTCCGGTCGATGACCTTGCCGCTCATCACGCTCTTCAGCTTGGTCCGCACGAACGCGCCGCCCTTGCCCGGCTTGACGTGCTGGAACTCTACGACGTTCCAGAGCTGGCCATCGATGCTGAGGGTCATGCCGTTCTTAAGATCGTTCGTGGTGGCCACGTTGGCTGTTTCTCCTGCATGCGGGCGGGACCGCCACGTCCTCGCACCCGGAGGGATCGGACGAGCGGCTAGAGGACGAGCAGTTCCCTGGTAATCGTGGTGAGCGGCTGAGCCGATCCGGCCGCCCCGGCTCCTGCGCGGACAACGAGCGTGTCCTCAATGCGGACGCCGCCCGCTCCAGGCAGGTAAATACCGGGCTCGATGGTGATAGGAACCCGATCGGCAAGTGTACCGGTCCGGCCGTAGCCGATGATCGGTGCCTCGTGGATCTCCAGGCCCACGCCGTGGCCGAGCCCGTGCGCGAAATGCCCGCCATGCCCGGCCGCCTCGATCAGGTCGCGGGATACCGCGTCGACATCGCCGACGTCCACGCCAGGCCTCGCCGCCGCTACCCCGGCCGCCTGTGCGGCCGCGACAATCTGGTAGATCTCGCACTGCCAGGCGGCCGGCTTGCCGATCGCGACAGTACGCGTCATGTCGGCGTGGTAACCGCCGAACAGGGCCCCGCAGTCGACCGTCACCAGGTCGCCGACGCAGAACTGGCGGTGGCCGGGGACATGGTGCGGGATCGCCCCGTTGGGTCCCGAGGCCACGATGCTGGCGAACGCCACCGCGTCGGCGCCCAGATCGATCATCGCCCGCTCCAGGCCCACGGCGTACTGCCGCTCGGTCACCCCGGGACGCAGCCGGTCAAGCACCGCAGAGAACGCCTCGCCGGTGATCGCGCACGCCCGGGCGAGGAGTTCGATCTCGGCCTCGTCCTTGACCATCCGCAGCTCATCGATCGCTCCGCCGGCCGGCACCAGGTCAGGACCGCCAGAGCCAGCCCCGGCGCCGCTGATGGCCGTCAGCTCACGGTGACGCCGAACGGTCAGGTCCTGGTCTTCGAACGCGATCGTGCGAAGCCCGCCGGCCAGCGCGCGCCTGACCAGCGCCGCCGCCACGTCGCGCTCGATCGCGAGCTCGGTGTCCGGACTCTCGCGCTGAGCCGTACCCGCGTACCTGGAGTCGGTCGCGAGCACCGGCGTGCCGCCGACCGGCAGTAGCAGCGCCGCGTTCGAGCTGACCAGGCCGGTGAGGTAGCGGACGTTGACGTCGCTGGTGATGAGCGCGGCATCGGCGCCGAGGCCGGTGGCGACAGCAGCGGCCCGGTCGCGCCGGAGGGCGTGCATCTGCGGCATACCCGAACTGTACGGCCGACGGCCCGCCTCATCCCCACCCGACCCGGGGCCAGATCGGCACGGCACGTCATAGGCCGGAAACGATGGCACATTTAACGCAACTCGCTCCGCTACTCCACCGAGCCGACTGGACCACCTGGTCGCCGAGTGCCGATATTGTCGTCCGCCGCAATCGCGGCATCGCGAGCCGGTCCAGGTGGCGGGAGAAGCGGTTAGTTCGAGGCCGTCGATCCATTGCAGTCGCGCGTCCCGGCGAGGTCGCCGATGCGGCGTCCGATGAACTCCTGCTCGGCAGGGTGCGGCCGGGCGTCGAGCGCCGCCCGGTACGCGCTCAGCGCGTCGGCCGGACGGCCGAGCTGGCGCAGCAACTCGGCCCTGGCGATATGCAGCTGCGGCCACTGGTCCAGCCGGCCTTCGTCAGCCAGCCCGTCCAGGATGACCAGGCCCGCCTGCGGCCCCTGCGCCATCGCCACTGCAACCGCCTGGTTGGCCATGACAACCGGAGTCGGCTCGTAGCGGACGAGCTCGCGATACAAGGCCGCGATCTGCCGCCAGTCGGTCGCGCCCGCCGATGGCGCGCCGGAGTGGCACGCAGCGATCGCCGCGTGCAGCTGATACGGCCCCGGCCGCCGTGACCGAAGCGCCTCCTCGATCAGCGCCTCGCCTTCGGCGATCTCGGCCCGATTCCATCTGCTCCGATCCTGATCGGCCAGCAGAACCAGCGAGCCGTCACTGTTCGTACGGGCGGCCCTGCGGGCATCGGTCAGCAGCAGCAGAGCGAGCAGGCCGCGCACTTCTGGCTCGGATGGCAGCACTTGGCCGAGCGCGCGAGCAAGCCCGATAGCCTGCTCGCACAGCTCAGCGCGGATCAGCTCCGCACCGGTACTCGCGCGATGCCCTTCGGTGAAGACCAGGTAGACGACGCGGAGCACCGCATTCAGGCGCCCCGCCAGATCCTGCGGGCCAGGGACGGCCAGGGATATGCCCGCCTGCCGGATCTTGCGCTTGGCCCGGACCAGGCGCTGCGCCATCGTCGGCTCGGCGACAACGAAGACCCCAGCGATCTCGGCCGTCGAGAGCCCGCACACCGACTTCAGCGTAAGCGCGACCCGGACGGCGGGGTCTAGCGCCGGATGACAGCACGCGAAGATCAGCGCGAGCTCGTCATCCCCGATCGGCCCGCCGTCCGTCGGGACCGCCTGATCTGCGGTCTCAGCCATCTGGCGCCACGCGGTGGCCTCGCGCTCGGCCCGGAGCGAGGCCCGCCGCAGCACGTCAACCGCCTTGTGCCAGGCCGTCGTGATCAGCCAGGCCCGTGGACTCGGCGGGATGCCGTCCCGCGGCCACTGCGCCACCGCGGCGACACAGGCCTCCTGCGCCGCGTCCTCGGCGACCTCCAGGTCACCACAGCGGCGGGCGACCGCGGCGACCACGGCCCACCAGTGCTCGCGCAGGACGGCATCGAGCCGATCGCTCACCCTGGCGACACTTGCACGACGGGACGAATCTCGATCGATCCCTCGGTCGCGGTCGGGAGGGTTGCCGCCCATTTCAGCGCCTCGTCCAGGTCCGCACACTGCACCAGGGTGAATCCGCCGAAATGCTCCTTGATCTCTGCGGCCGGACCGTCGGTCAGGAGCACATCGCCGTCTCTGACCCGCAGGGTCGTCGACGCAGCGGCAGGCTGCACAGGCGCGCAGTCGACCAGCACCCCGGCCTGCGCCATCGCGCCGGTCGCGGCATTCCATCGCTCGAACATCGCCGTGGCCTCGGCGGTCCCTGGGTCGGGCAGCGGCCCGTCCGGACCATACAGCAGGAACAGATACTTCATCGTTACTACCTCCGCTCGCGCCAGCCGGTCCCGGCTGGCCTTTCCAGGTAATCGAACAGCAACCCACCAGATCGACAGCGCTGCCGTCGAATCATCGACAGGTCGCCTGCATCCGGAGGTGCACGTCCCGGGGCTGTGAACGGGATGGCTCAGTGCTGGCTCAACTGGGCTGGCTCAACAGTGCTGGCTCAACTGGGCTGGCTCAACTGGGCTCAACTGGGCCCGTTCAGCGAGGGCGCGCCCGCTCGCCGGTTGCTGCGCGTTCGTGTCGCGGTGGCGGAGTCTCGTCGCCGATGATCACGCCGCCGCCCTTGCTCCAGGTCAGGTAGCGCCAGGACAGGTTGACCAGCGCGGTGATCCGGTTCCGGTGGCCGAGCAGCCTGACCAGGTGCAGTACCAGCCAGGCGAGCCAGGCGACGGTGCCCTTGATCTTTACCCGGCCCGGCAGCTGCACGACGGCGGAGCGGCGGCCGATCGTCGCCATGATCCCCTTGTCCTTGTAACTGAACCCGGTGGTGTCTTTGCCTTGCGTGAGCCGGCGGATCTGAGCCGCCGCATGTTTGCCCTGCTGGATCGCCGGCTGCGCGAGCTGTGGCATGGGATTGCCCTCGATCAACCCGATGTCCCCGGCCGCGAAGATCCGCTCATCCCCCTGCACTCGCAGGTCGGAACCCGTCAGGAGGCGGCCGCCGCGGCCGGTGGACAGGCCGAGCGAGCTCATGCCCGCCGGGCCGGCCACGCCGGCCGCCCACACCGTAATCTCGCTGCGCAGCACTTCGCCCCCGGCCAGCACCACCTCCTGCTCCCTGACCTCATCGATCGCCGATCTAAGCCGGACGTCGACACCGCGGTTCAGCAGCTGGTGCAGCGCGTACTCCCGCAGGCCAGGATCGAACGGAGCGAGCAGCACTTCGCCTGCCTCGACCAGCGTGACGTGCATCCGCTCCTGACTGATCTCAGGGAACGTGGCGGGCAGCGCGATGTTGCGCAGCTCAGCGACCGTCCCGGCCAGCTCGACTCCCGTCGCGCCGCCGCCTGCGACGATAATGTGCAGCTCGCGGGAAGGCTCGGCGGCCAGGTACTCAAGCTCCGCTAGCAGCTCGTCGCGCAGAACGACGGCGTCATGGCGGGTGTACAGGCTCAGCGCGTACTCCGCGGCGCCCGCGACGCCGAAGAAAGCGGCGGACACCCCCGTCGTCAGGATCAGGTAGTCATAGCCGATCCGAGTGCCATCGGCGAGCCTTACCTCGCGGCTATCCCGGTCGACCCCAGTCAGCTCGCCTCGGCGGAACCTGGCCCGCCGCTTGCGCGCGACCGCCCAGAGCGGATAGGCAACATCGGCCGAGGTGAGCCCGGCGGTCGCCACCTGATAGAGCAGCGGCTGGAACGTGCTGTATGGATGCCGGTCGACCAGCGTCACGTCCGCTCCCGACCCCGTCAGCGCGTGCACCGCCGCAAGCCCCGCGAACCCTGCCCCGACAACGACAACCCGGGCTGTCGGCCCGCTCGGTGTGCTCACGCTCGAAGTCATCCCCGCCCTACCCCTGGCTCACCCGTGCGGTGGTCCGCTCCTCGTGCGCGGCCCGGGCTCAGGCGGCCATCTCCTTGATCTGCTCGATCAGCCGCACCCGGTCCTCGTGGCTGCTGGCCAGCGGCTGCACGTTCAGCGTGGTGACGCCGGATTCCCGGTACGCCGCCAGCTTCTCCGCCACCTGCGACCTGGAGCCGATCAGCGAGATTCCCTCCAGCAGGGACCGCGGCACGAGCGCGGCGGCCTCGTCCTTGCGCCCGTCCAGATAGGCGTCCTGGATTGCGATCGCTTCGTCCGGGTAGCCGTAGTCAGAGGCCAGCTTGGTATAGAAGTTCTGCCCGCGCGCGCCCATCCCGCCGACATACAGGGCCATCACCGGCCGGCCGAGCTCGACCAGGTCCGCCACTTCGTCCCCGATCGCCAGCGTCGCCTGGGCGATGACGTCCAGCGCGGGCAGCGACGGGTCCCGCCTGGCCTGGCCCGCCGCCAGCGCCTCGCCCCAGATGCCGGCCGCCTTCTGCGGGTAGTAGAAGATCGGCTGCCAGCCCTCGGCCTGCTCGGCAGCCAGGGCCGTGTTCTTCGGGCCGACCGCGGCCAGGATGATCGGGATCCGGTCTCGCACCGGATGGTTGATCAGCTTGAGCGCCTTGCCGAGCCCGGTCCCCTGCCCCGCAGGCAGCGGGATCTGGTAGTTCCTGCCGTCGTGCACCAGGCGCTCACGTCGCCAGACGGCGCGGCAGATCTCGATGGTCTCGCGGGTCCGGCCGATCGGGGCGTCATAGGGCACGCCGTGCCAGCCCTCGATCACCTGCGGGCCGGACACCCCGATGCCCAGGTTGAACCGGCCGTTTGAGACGTAGTCGAGGCCGGCCGCCGTCATCGCGGTGAGCGTCGGGGTCCTCGTGTACAGCTGCATGATCCCCGATGCCAACTGCAGCCGCCCGGTCTTGGCCGCGACGTACCCGAGCTGGCTGACCGCGTCATAGCTGTAGGCCTCGGGCACGAACACGATGTCCAGGCCGGCCTTCTCATAGTCGGCAAGCTCGGTGACCGTCTCCGCGAAGCCGCCCGCGTAGTTGAGTGACATGCCGATGCGCAACTGGATCTCCCGGAGACGGCGCTAAGCGGACCAAAGCATCGTAGCTGGCGGCTCCTCAGCCGTCACCAGCCAGCAGGTCGGCGATCGCGCGCAGCGCCAGCCGGTAGGAACCGAACCCGAACCCCGCGATCGTCCCGTCTGCTACCGCAGCGACCACCGAGTTGTGCCGGAACGCCTCCCGCGCGGCCGGGTTCGAGATGTGAACCTCGACCAGTGGCGCGGTTCGCATCGTGAGGGCATCGCGCAGCGCGTACGAGTAGTGCGTGAAGGCGGCCGGATTCAGCACGATCGGCAGCTGCCGGTCCGCTGCCTCATGGACCCACGCGATTATTTCTGACTCATCGTCGGTCTGCCGGAAGTCGACCGCCAGCCCCAGCTCGGCGGCCGTCGCCGCGCAGGCCTGCTGCAGCTCATCCAAACTCGCCTGGCCATAGACGTCAGGCTCGCGAGACCCGAGCCGGGCCAGGTTCGGCCCGTTGAGGACGAGCACGGTCCGCATCTCACACCTCCGCGAACGCCTGGGCGAGCAGGTCTTCCGGCGGGTCGGCGAGGATGCCGGGCCTGGCCAGCCCGTCGAGCACCACCAGCCGCAGCTGCCTGCCGCGGGTCTTCTTGTCGACCGCCATCGCGTTCCGCAGCGCCGGCCAGGATCCGCCGCGGTACGAGACCGGCAGGCCGACGGCGCCGAGAATCTCGCCGTGCCGCGCCGCCGTGGCCTGGTCGAGCCGCCCGGCCAGCCTGCCGACGGCGGCGGCGAACACCATCCCGACCGCGACCGCCTCACCGTGCGGGATCGCGTAGCCCTCGGCCCGCTCGATCGCGTGGCCGAGCGTATGCCCGTAGTTCAGCATCTCCCGCTGCCCGGCCTCGCGCAGGTCGGCCGCGACCACCGCGGCCTTCATCGCGATCGCCCGCTCCACAAGCTCGCGCTCGTGCGGGCCGCCCGGAGCACCGGCCCCGGCCGGGTCCTGCTCGATCAGGTCGAGAATCGCCGGGTCGGCGATGAATCCGGCCTTGATCACCTCGGCCATGCCGCTGACGTACTCGCGGCGGGGCAGCGTGCCGAGCACGTCCAGGTCGGCCAGCACTCCGGCTGGCGGGTGAAACGCGCCGACCAGGTTCTTGCCGGCCGCGATGTTGATCGCCGTCTTGCCGCCGATCGCCGCGTCCACGATCGCGAGCAGCGTGGTCGGCACCAGTACCGCGCGCACTCCCCGCAGCCACGTCGCGGCGACGAATCCGGCCAGGTCGGTGACTGCCCCGCCGCCGAGTCCGATTATTACGTCTGAACGAGATATCCGGTGTGCTGCCAGCCGCGACCACAGTGCCGAGGCGACGCCGATGTCCTTGGCCGCCTCGCCGGCCGGCACCGGCTCGCAGTAGACGGCGAAACCGGCCGCGGTCAGTGCCTCGCGGGCCGACCGGGCCAGGGAGTCGAGGCCCTCGGCATGGACGAGGACCACCGACCTGGCCAGGTCACCGACCAGCGCGGGCAGCTCGCCGGCGATGCCGTGCCCGACGATGACCTCGTAGGGATGCTCGCCGCCGACGCCGATCCTGGTCACGCTCATGGCGGCCCGGCCAGGCGGCCGGCCAGCTCGGCGGCGATCTCCTCCGGCTCGCGGCCGTCCGTGGCCACAGTGATCGTGGCGAGCCGCTGGTAGGTCGGCAGCCGCTGGTCGAGCAGTATCTTCAGCGTGGCGCGGGGGTTGCCGATCAGCAGCGGGCGGGCCTGGCCTAGCCCGACGCGCTTGGCCGCCACGGGGAATCCCGTCTCCAGATAGACGACCGGCTGGCCGGCCAGCCGGTCCTGCGTCCGCGGGTCGAGGACGGCACCGCCGCCGATCGCGATGACTCCGATACCGCGGTCCAGCGCGCGGGCGACGGCAGCACGCTCGAGTTCCCTGAAGGCC
>WNGK01012691.1_pt1 | contig 10525 bp, 9 predicted proteins | sample 5400601 | NCBI WGS metagenome assembly WNGK01 (sample SAMN13153376, study PRJNA577476) | soil metagenome | isolation source: 60 cm soil or saprolite under Garry oak tree replicate 1 | place: USA:California | collected 2016-06-15
CCGTCAACTCAAGGTCATAGCGCTCCGCCCAGATGTGATTGCTCGATCTGGCGTCGATCAGCTGCGTGGAGATGCGAACGTGCTGGCCGGATTTGCGCACACTTCCTTCGAGCAAATACTGGACGCCGAGATCGTGTGCGATCTGCTTGACGTCGAGTGACTTGCCCTTGTAGGCGAAGCTCGAATTACGCGCGATGACGAAAAACCAGCGAAAGCGCGTCAGCGCCGTGATGATGTCATCGGTAATGCCGTCGGCAAAATATTCCTGCTCTCTCTCGTCGCTCAAATTGGTGAACGGCAATACGGCTATCGACGGCCGGTGCTCGCCCTCGGTGAGGTTGGTCGCAGTCGCGTCGCCCATGTCGGCGGTCGGTTGCGCGGAAAGGCCACCGACGAACCGGTATCCGACGCGCGGGACCGTTGCGATCCACTCCCCGCCATCGGGTGCGGGCCCAAGCTGCTTCCTGAGCGCAGCTATCTGAACCGAGAGATTGCTCTCCTCGACCGCCACGTCCGACCATGCCGCTCGCATCAGGTCCATTTTGGTGAGTACTTGGCCGGGAGAGCCAAGGAGCGACTGCAGCAACCGCATGCCCTTGCTGCTGACGGCGACCGGCCGACCCTCCCGCACAAGCGTCCCGCGCTGCACATCGAGGACGAACGATCCAAAAGCGATCCGCGTGGACATGGGTTGAGCTTAGCAAGGTTTGCAAGATTTCGGAACATTTCGGCACTGGATTCAAGACTTTTCGCCGTCCGCCCGGCGATCCTGCGCTCGTCGATTCACCATCCTCGAACGGGAGGTTTCCATGAAGGCCTTGGACGAAATGATCTCGACGGCAGGCATGCGGGTTGGTGCTCAGCAGAAAGGCTCGGTGGTCAGCGGCGGCGTCAAGTATAGATCCGATCAGGGGCCCGACTACGAGCCGGGCGTCAGCGCGGAGACGGTCGGCTCGAAGGTGCTGTTTCTTGGGATCGTAACGCTTCCTCCAGGAAAGCGAACCCGGGCGCACGTGCATGAGCATCACGAGACCGCGCTCTACATGCTTAGCGGCGATCACGTGGAGGCATGGACCGGCGATGAGCTCCAGTATCGCGAGGTCGTGCGTCCCGGCGACTACGTCTACATTCCGGCAAACGTGCTGCATGTTGCGGTCAACCGGGGAGCGCAACCCGCGGTCTTTATCGCTTCGCGCAACGAGGCGACCGCCCAGGAAAGCGTCGTGCTGTATCCCGAGATGGACGCCAAGGTGCCATAAGATTTCGGCCTTTGATCAACTCTCGCCGCGATCGCCTTGTCGGCAGTGCTTGCAAAAGCGCTGACCTTCAACGGCGAGGCGGGCGATTGTTCGGCGGGCTCGACTCGGCAAGCCGCACCTTGCATTCGGTACCGAACATGCCCAATGACCTCGCGTGCCTGGAACGATAGCGCGGAAACGGGTGCCCAAGGCTGGCACAGCGTGCTCCGGCGTAGTGGCGCGCCCGAAGAGATTCGAACTCCCGCGCCAGCTTCGTAATCAGGATCCACAAAGGCCGTGAGGATCCTTGGCCGACACGCAGGTCGGGATGCGGCGGATCAGCGCATCGTAGTTGCAGGGGCAAAATACGCGACCGAGAGCCGGCGCGTGGATTGCCCGGGGCTGGCCGGCACCATGTACCGATGCGCGCGCGGCTCGGGCCGCAAACCAGGTTGCATAGCCAAGATCGATCCTTCTTCGACCTTGGTCCGCTTACAGTTGTCAACCCGGCGTCGGTGCGGTCATCGGCGCCGTGACGCCAAGGTCCTTGATGACATCCGGGAGCAACCGGCGCACTTGGCGCGGTGTCATGCCCGGCCGCACTCTTGGATCGTACAGCAAGGTGAGCAGCGCCCGGTCGTAGACCGACAGATAGCCGACCATGCGGTTCTGGTTGAGCGTGGTCCACGGGTTGCGCTGGTCGTGATTCGACAGGCCGAAGGCGTGCAGCAACTCGTGATAGGCGCAATCCAGAAAGACCTCATCGCCCTTGTCGACGATGACATAGGAGAGCGAATGTACGATCTCGCCATCGGCGTTCGATTTCACGCTGGTGACGCATTCGGGGTCGGTGCGGGTCACGAAAGTTTGCGTCACCCGCGCGCCATACGAAGCGCGCAATGCCGTTTCCAGCGCTTTCTCGTCAATCAACAGCACTTCCACGTCGGCCGGCTCGGTTCCGGTCACAATATTCAGATGAAGATTCGGAATCTTGCGCGCATATTCGTCTAATACCCGCCGCATCGACTCCGTGCGATCGACACTGCCGCCGCCTCCCGCACGGATGCTGACCGGACGCGTGAAGCGGTGGAGGCCGTGCGGGCGCCCGGCGACACGCAAATCGGAACCATAGGCAAGCGCGAGAAACCCGCGCGAAATCTCGCCGATGGAAAATTGGGTGTACTCGGCCGGCGCGCCCGCGAACGAGCCTGCTGGCGCCTGCCGCCTGCCCGAGGCGGCAAGCGCTAGGGCCATCATCGAAATCAAAATGACGCAAACGCCGAACAGTCGCTTCATCATCCCACTATAACCCAAACGAAGGCCGCAGCCGACGCCGCATCGGTCTCCTCAATCTCACTCGCGCCCTAAGGGAAGCAACTGAATGCCCGCCACCGGAAGTTTGACCGAGACCCGCTGGCCAGCCGCAAAGAGTTCTCCGGCGACCGGATTCCACTGTACGACGAGAAACACGCTGTCATTGAGGCGAACAACATATTCGGCCTTGTCGCCCAAAAACACCCGGCCTTCCACGACCCCCGTCAAATCGCCGGCCGCGCGGCCGAGCGTAATCGCCTCGGGCCGAACGACGGCCTCGAGAACATCTCCGAGCGTGACCGGAACATCCGTTGCGATCATCCAGTGACGTCCGGCAACATCAAGGGTCACGCCGCCTGCAGCGGCCGCCACAACCGTGCCGCGGATAAGATTGGTGTTGCCGAGAAAACTTGCGACGAACCGCGATGACGGCCGCTGGTACAATTCCTCGGCACCGCCGATCTGAACGATACGCCCCTCATTCATGATCGCGATGCGATCCGAGATCGCCATCGCTTCCTCCTGATCGTGCGTCACGTAAACCGTCGTGATCGCCAGATCTTTCTGCAACCGCGAGATTTCGCCGCGCATCTGGACGCGGAGCTTGGCGTCGAGATTGGACAGTGGCTCATCGAACAGCAGAACGCGCGGCTTGATCGCGATCGCGCGCGCCAGTGCGACACGCTGTTGCTGGCCGCCGGACAACTCGCTGATCATCCGGCCGCCCAGCCCTTGCAGGCCGACCTGATCCAACCCTTCCCCGACCCTTTCGCGGATCACGGCTTCACCGAGACGTTTGATGCGCAGGCCGTAGGCGACGTTCTCGAACACTGACAGATGCGGAAACAAGGCGTAGTTCTGGAACACGAAACCGATGTCGCGCTGGTTGGCCGGGACACCGGTGACGTTCGCGCCATCGAAGAGGATTTCGCCCGCTGACGGCTGCTGGAAACCGGCGATCATCCGCAGTGTCGTGGTCTTGCCGCAGCCCGACGCGCCGAGCACGGTGAGAAACTCTCCCGGGTGGATCGTCAGATCGAGATCCTTCACCGCCGTGATGTCGCCACGGCTGTCGTGATGAAACGTGGCGGAGACGCCGCGCAGCCTGATCTCGAGGGACTTCGCCGCCATGACGGTCAGGTTCCGATCTTGCTGACGCGCAAGCTAGGCGCGGTCATCCGGCGCAACGCGACGTTCAACAGGCTGGTGACGGCGATGACCACCGCGATCACGAAGACCGAGAATGCCGCCGCCGGGCCGAGCGCGACTTCGGTCATGTTTTCCAGTATTTTCACGGTGATCAGCGTCCAGTCGATCGAGACCAGGAAGATCGTCGCGCTGATTGCCGTCATGGAGCGGATGAACACGACGCCGAGGCCGGCGAAAAAGGCCGGCAGGATCAGCGGCAGCATCACGCGGCGGAACGTGACCAGATGGCTCGCGCCGAGGCTGGCGGAGGCCTCTTCCATGCTCTTGTCGATCTGCTGCAGCAGCGCAATCGTGGTGCGAATGCCGGTGGGGCTGTAACGGAAGACGTAGCAGGCGATCAGGATCGTGGCGGTTCCGGTCAGCTCCAGCGGCTTGTCGTTGAATGCCAGCAGATACGCGATGCCGACGATGGTGCCGGGCAGCGCATAGTTCAGCATGCTGACGACTTCCATCGCGCGGCGGCCGATGAATTTCGTCCGCCCGATCAGGGTGCCGACGACGACGCCGTAAAGCCCGCCGAGCGGCATGCCGATGATCGCGACGATCAGCGTGTCTTTGATCGCCGGCAGTCCTTCGGTGAAAATGACGCGGTAGTGATCGAGGGTCAGGGTGTGATTGGCGCCGAAGGCCTGGACGATCGACGCCCAGAACAGCAGCGCATAGAAATAAAGAACGAGCACAATGGTCAGGACGCAAAGCGTCAGCAGCGCGATCCGCGCGGACGCCGACAAGGTATCCCGCCGCGCCGAGGCCGACGCCTTGCCGGTGACCGTCACGTAAGAACGCCCGGCGACCACACGCTCCTGCGCGTAGAACACCAGCCCTGCCGGCACCAGCAGGAGCAGCGACAGGATCGCGCCGCTCTTGAGGTCGAACAGGCCGGTGATCTGCAGATAGGCCTCGGTCGGCAGCACGGAGAAATCGCTTCCCGCCAGGATCAGCGGCGTCGCGAAGTCGGCCAGCGAGCATCCGAACAGCAGCAGGAACGCGTTCGCCAGCGCCGGGATGATGAGCGGGATCGTCACGGTTCGAAACGCGTGCCAGCGCGAGCCGCCGAGGCTGAACGAGGCTTCCTCGAAACTGCCGCTGATCGATGCCAGCATCGGGCGCAGCGCCAGATAGGCGATCGGAAAATAAGTCAGCGTCTCGGCCGCGAACGTGCTGGCCAGCCCATACATCTGCGCATTCTTGATGCCGAGCAGATCATAGGTGATCAGGCCGCGTGGGCCGAATGAGAACACGAATGCGATCGAGGTCGTGAAGGGCGGCGAAATCAGCGGCAAGTAAGTGAGGCTGTCGATCAATCGCGCGGTCCGTGGTCCAAGATTGGCCCGCTCGAGCGTCAAGGCGAATACAAGTCCGACCAGCGTACCCGCCGCGCCGACCAGAAACGCCAGGATGAGACTGTTGCGCAGCGCGCGCAGATTGCTGGTGCTTTTGACCGCCGCAATGAACGCATCGAGGGTGAACTGCCCGTCCGCAAAGAACGCCCGCAAGAGCAGCATCGCCAGCGGATAGACGATGAAGACCAGCAACAGCAGCCAGATCGACAACAAGCCGGCTGCGCGCGCCAGGCTGCGCGGATGCGGTCCGTTGGATTTTGCCGGCATCTGAACCGCCACACGAACCGCCGATCATCAACTGGCGTTAAGCACTTCCGCAACCCAGCGATCGACGATGCGTTTGCGATTTTCACCGGCCCAGCGATCGTCGATCTCGATGATATTTGCAGCCTTCAGGATCGCGGCGAGATCGGGATCGGGCGCCACCTTCGGATGCGCGGGCAGGAAGTTGATCTTCGCCGGCGCAAGCAGCGACTGCATGTCCGGGCTCGTCGCCCAATCGATCAGCTTCCTGGCCGCGGCGCCGTTCTTGTTGCCCTTGACGAGGGCGATGCATTCGGCGGCGGAGCCGATCCCTTCCTTGGGGAAGGATATCTGCACGTCGTAACCTTTCTGGCGCGTGAACAGCGCATCGACGATGAAGAAGATGCCGCCAGCCGCCTGCCCCAGCCCGACCGGCACGGTGCCGCCGCCGCCGCTCTTGGTATAGGCCTGGATGTTCTGGCGCAGTTTCTTCATATAGGCGAAACCGGCGTCTTCGTTGCGGTTGTTGACCTGCAGGATCGAGAAAATCCGCGTCACCGCCGTGCCCGATGTCCGCGCGTCGGCCATCTGCAACATGCTTTTGTAGGCGGGATTGAGCAGATCGTCCCACGATGCCGGCGGCTGCAGATTGTGCTCCTGAAGGAACTTGCTATTGGTCATGAAGACCAGCGGATCATCCGCGATCGCGGTCCACATTCCCTTTGCGCTCTTGAAGCGCTGCGGCAGGTCGGCGGCGCTCGGCGGCGTGTAAGCCTCGAAGATCCCCTGCTCCTCGCCGGCCGTGAATGTCTCCACCGGCCCGCCGAACAGGACATCCACCTGCGGGTTGCCCTTCTCGGCAATCAGACGCGCCAGCGCCTCGCCTGACGAGAAGCGGATGAAATTGACGTGGATGCCGGTTGCCTTCTCGAAGGCTTCAAGCATCGGGCGCGCATAGTTTTCCGGCCAGATCGCATAGGCTCTGAGCTGCTCGGCCGCATGCGCCTGCCGCGGGACAAAAGGCGAAGCGAGCGCTGACAACAGAATGGTGCGACGCGTCATCGGCGGCGGCGAATGCGGGCCGCCCGGCGCAATGCGCCTCCCGGTCGAAATGGCCATCTGGATCCCCCCGAATGCTTTCTTAAAGCGCGTCGCAAGCCGAGGTCCGTGGCTTCGGCTTCGTCAAAACCAGCCTTTCGCAAGGGTACTGCCGGGATGCCGATGCGCGCAATCGCTCATCCTGGGACACCGTTGAGATTGCCGGAATTGGCCAACCGAAATTCAGCGCATGCCAAGGTATGAAGCAGAACCGAGCCGATAAAGGACATGCCTTCGGAGCGGATGACCTTCTGGAAACGACGGATAGTCGAAATCCTCGGCGGGCAGCGCGCCGCGAGTGATGCGCCGCTTTTGCTGATGTCGTGCGTCGAAGTCTCGCCGTCCGCATCGGGTTCCGAATGCGAAGTGCGCCCTGCCCCTGAGCAGAACGGCAGCCCAAGCTATCTCATAGGCGGCGCAACCATCAGACCGGCGTCGTTCCACAGTCGGTTCAGCCCGCGATCGATCCCAAGCGGCTTGATGTTGCGGTCGTAGGCTTCGCCATAGTTGCCAACCTGCTCGACGATTCGGATCGCCCAGTCGCGATCGAGCGCGAGCAGCGCGCCCAGATCCTCCGACTTGCCTGCAAAGCGCAGGATGGCGGGATTGGTGCTCGCCACGATCTTCGCCCGCACATTCTTCGAGTCGAGGCCCAATTCCTCCGCCGCCAGCATCGCGAAGAAACTCCAGCGCACAACATTCGCCCACGCATCGTCTCCGCTGCGCACCGAGATCGCGAGCGGCTCCATGCTGATTGATTCCGGCAGCACGACATGCGCCTTCGGGTCGGGCGTGCGCATGCGCACCGCGGCGAGCTGCGTGCCGTCGTTGATGAACGCGTCGCAGCGACCGGCAAGATAGGCCTCGGTGACATTGTCGGCATTCTCGAACGCCACGGTCGAGAACTTCATCTTCCGGCTCGAGAAGAAGTCGGCGAGATTCCTCTCGGTGTCGGTCCCGGCGATAACGCAAATGCTTGCGCCGTTGAGATCGCTCACTGACTTGATGCCGGAGGCCGCCTTCACCATGAAGGCCTGACCGTCATAGAAGTTGGTTGCGACAAAATTGATGCCGAGCTTGGTGTTACGACCGAGTGTCCAGCTCGCGTTGCGCGCCAGCATGTCGATATCGCCGGACTGCAGCGCGGTGAAGCGGTCCTTGGCGGACAGCGGAATGAACTGGGTCTTGCCGGCATCGCCGAGCGCGGCGGCCGCGACCGCGCGGCACATGTCGACGTCAAAGCCGCGCCAGTGCCCGGCATTGTCGGGCAGCGAGAAGCCGACGAAATTCGGATTGACGCCGCAGCGCAAGATCGCGCGCGCCTTGACGACGTCGAGCCGCGACGATTGGGCGTCCGCCGGCTGAACCAGCGCCGGCAACAGGAGCGCGATCCCGGCCAGAAGCGATACTCGGATCGTCATGATTCCAACTCCTTCCTGTTCCTGGCGATTGCGATCAGGGTGCGGACCATTCTATGAGGCGCGGGCTTTCGGCACGGCGTGTTCGATGGCCTCGCCGAGACGATCCATCGCCAGGTCGACCTGGTCCTCGGTTGTGGTCGCAGGCGGAACGAAGCGCAGCACACTGCCGTCGCGCCGCACCGAAAAGATAAGTCCGTTCTCGAAACAGTGTTTGGCGATCGCCTTGCCTTCGGCCGTCGCCGGCTCCTTGGTGTATCGATCGCGCACCAGCTCGATACCCATGAGCTGCCCGCGTCCGCGGATATCGCCGATCAATTCGTAGCGCTGCGCCAGCGTTTCCAGCCGCTCGCGCATCTGCTTGCCGATCTTGCGCGCCTTGGCGGGCACATCCTCATCGCGGATCACGTCGAGGCTCGCCACACCAGCCGCGCAGATCAGAGGATCGTTCGCGTGCGAGTGCGTCGCCGCGTAGCCGCTCTTGATCACCTTGTCCTCGATCGCCTCGGACGTGATGACCGCACTCACGCCGACACCGCCACCAAAATGCTTCGCGACCGTGATAATATCCGGCACAATCCCTTCGGACTCGAAGCCGAACATCTGCCCGAGCTTGCCGAGACCGGTCTGCTCTTCATCCACGATCAGCAGCATGTTGCGCGCGTGGCACATCTCCTGGAGAGTCTTGAGCCAACCGGGCGAGTAGGGCGCGACGATCGCATAAGTGCCGCCGGGCAGATGCCCGTGTCCGGCATGCCAGCCTGAGAACGTCACCGCGCGCGTCGCGTCGGACAGGCCATGAAAGCTGATGTGCGGGCTCGCGATCTCGAAGCCGCCCGTGTACTTGCGGGCGATCATCATCGACATCTCGTTCGCGTCGGCGCCGGATTCGCCGAACAGACTCTTTTGCAGCGGCCGCGGCACGATCTCGCCGAGCCGGGCCGCAAGCTCGATTTCCTTCACGTTGTAGTGGCTCGAGTGCGCATGCAGCATCGTATCGCACGCGCCCTTGATCGCCGCCGTGACGGTTGGATGATTGTGGCCGAGCGCCGAGCACATCTGCCCGGAGTTGAAATCGAGATACTCCTTGGCGTTGACGTCCCACACCACTGACGCGAGCCCGCGCTCGAATACCGGGCCTTCGTTCGTCTTCTTGTCCATACGCGCGCGGAAGGAGAACTGCGCCGCCATCGACAAGAGGTTGGCTTCCTTCGATGCCGCGGGTGTTGTTGTCACGGTTTCTCTCCTCAGGTTTTCTTGGTGCGCTTGTCAGCGCTGCGCTTCGCGAACGACGACACGTGGGCTTCGAGCGCCGCGAGCGCGCTCAACAGATGGTTCTCGACCGAATACGCAGCGGCCGTCGGATCGCGCCGCACCACGGCGGCCAGCATCGACTGGTGCTCCTTGATCGATTGCGCGACGCGGCCAGGGATGTTCCAGAGCACGCTGCCGGGAAATAGGTTCCAGCATTGCTGAATGAGATCGACCAGGATCGGGTTTCCCGACGCCGTGTAGAGAATCTCGCGAAAACCGTAGTCGGCCTGGATGGCGCTCTCCATGTCGCCCTTCCGCTTCGCAACGATCATTTGCTGCACCAGCGCGCGCATCTTCTCGATCGCCTCCTCCGAGATCCGCGCGGTGCCAAGCCGCGCGGCCTCCGTCTCGAGCAGCGCGCGGATGCGGTAGATGTTGCGCAAGCGGTCGAGATCGAGCTCGGCGACGCGGACGCTACGATGGCTCTCTTGAACCAGGATTCCCCGCGCCAGCAGTTCGAGCACAGCCTCGCGTACCGGCGTCGAGCCGACGCCGAGGTCCTTCACGAGTTGGAATTGCCTCAGGGATTGGCCGGGCGCGTAGTGCCCAAGGCGGATCGCGTTCTGCAGGGAATCGAGCGCCACCTCCCGCTTCGTGCGGAAAACCGGGGCTGCAGGACGGCCGGTCATATGCGCTCTCCCGTCGATGTTTATATTTTGCAAAATATAAAAGATCAGTCAACCCCCCCAGCGTTGCGTCGTAGCTTTTTCCGGACCTTAGCGACGGCGCCATCGCGACTTGGCGCGCCATTGCTCCTCGGCGATCTCATCTTGATGAAGTCGATGAAAGCGCGCAGTGGCGAGGGCAGATGACCGCGGCCGGGATAATAGTACGTGCCGCCTCCCGCAATCGGGCGTACCGTTAGCCTGAGCTAATGATGCTTCATGGACGGAGGCACGCCATGGATCTTCCAAAGACCACTCTGCCGAAGGCCGCACTGCTTGCGCTTTGCATCGCACTGCCCGCGGCTTTGGACGGTGCGGCCGCGCAATCAAAATCGAAATCCGAATGGGGTGAGCCGGTCGACCTCAAACCGCTGATGCCTCTGCCGGCCCGGCCATTCCTGCCGCCGAATTCGGTGCTCACGCCCGGCCCGACCAGCAGCGGCGGCTCTTACTCCAGCAGCCCGCTGAATGATCCGACGCGCGACCAAGCGACACCGGGGTTAAGGCTGACCATCCCGACGCGCTGATCGTGGGTCGCGCTGGCGATCTGTCGGCCTGTTCGCCAGCCCGATCGCTTCGGCCGCGGTCGAACTTTCGGCGCTGTTGGTGTCGCGCCTTGCCCCGGAATGTTCGCCTCGAAACGCGCATCCACAGGGAGGCCAGCATGACCACAGACACGCGAT
>WNGK01024942.1_pt1 | contig 10525 bp, 10 predicted proteins | sample 5400601 | NCBI WGS metagenome assembly WNGK01 (sample SAMN13153376, study PRJNA577476) | soil metagenome | isolation source: 60 cm soil or saprolite under Garry oak tree replicate 1 | place: USA:California | collected 2016-06-15
GAAATCCGCGCGATCATCGGGCCGAACGGCGCCGGCAAGACCTCGATGCTCAACGTGATCAACGGCTTCTATCATCCGCAGAAGGGCCGCATCACCTTCAAGGGGAAGACGCGTGCCAAGATGCGCCCGCACGAGGCGGCGCTCGGCGGCATTGCGCGCACCTTTCAGAACGTCGCGCTGTTCCGCGGCATGACGGCACTCGACAACATCATGGCGGGCCGCTCGCTCAGGATGAATCGCAATTTCTTCTGGCAGCTTTTGCGCCACGGGCCGGCGATGGCGGAAGAAGTCGAGCATCGCAAGCGCGTGGAAGACATCATCGAGTTTCTGGAAATTCCGCATATCCGCAAAACGCCCGTCGGCGTGCTGCCCTACGGCTTGCAGAAGCGCGTCGAGCTTGGCCGCGCGCTCGCGATGGAGCCGGACCTGCTGCTGCTCGACGAACCGATGGCCGGCATGAACCTGGAAGAGAAAGAGGACATGTCGCGCTACATCATCGACGTGAATAATTTCTACGGCACCACGATCGCGCTGATCGAGCACGACATGGGTGTGGTGATGGATCTCTCGGACCGTGTGGTCGTGCTCGACTACGGGCGCAAGATCGCCGACGGCACGCCGGACGAGGTGAAGAGCGACAAGGCGGTGATCGACGCCGGCGCGTTTGGCTCTGGATTCCCGCTTTCCGCCTTCGCTCTTCGAGCTACGGCGGACTGGAGCAGCCGACCCGCCGAAGCCTTGTGCGTAGGCGGGTCGCGGGAATGAGCGGAGAGGGCGTCGCGTAATGGACCTCCTCTACGGCATCTTCATCGACCCCTTTGTGCAGATGGGTGCGGCGCCGGACCTGCTGGTGCAGACGCTGTGGGAAGGGCTGGTGTCGGGCGTGCTCTATGCGCTGATCGCGCTCGGCTTCGTGCTGATCTTCAAGGCCTCGGGCGTGTTCAATTTCGCGCAGGGCATCATGGTGGTGTTTGCCGCGCTGACCTTGATCGGCCTCTACACGCTGTTGCGCGGCTGGGGCGTACGGCCGGGCGATCTTGCGGCGTTCCTGGCGCTGGGACTGACTGTCGGCGTGATGTTCATACTCGCCTTCGCGGTAGAGCGGCTGATGCTGCGCCCGCTGGTGAACCAGCCGGACATCATTTTGTTCATGGCGACGTTCGGGCTGACGTATTTTCTCATCGGGCTCGGCGAATTGGTGTTCGGCGGCGACCCCAAGGTGATGATCACCGAGGATCTGCACTTGCCGAAGGGTTCGCTCGATTTCAAGATCCTTGGCGGGCTGGTGTCGTTGCAGAAGATCGACATCGCGGCCGCGGTCATTGCGTCGGTCATGGTGGCGACGCTCGCGGTGTTCTTCCAAAAGACGCGTATCGGGCGCGCGCTGCGCGCGGTCGCCGACAGCCACAAGGCGGCACTCTCGGTCGGCATCTCGCTCGAACAGATCTGGGTGATCGTCTGGTTCGCGGCCGGCATCGTGGCGCTCGCGACCGGCATCATGTGGGGCGCGCGCTCGAACGTTTCGTTCGCCTTGCAGATCATCGCGCTCAAGGCGCTGCCGGTGCTGATCCTCGGCGGCTTCACGTCGATACCGGGTGCGATCGTCGGCGGCGTGATCATCGGGGTCGGCGAGAAGGTCGGTGAGTTCTACTGGGGTCCGCTGCTCGGCTCCGGCATCGAAAGCTGGCTCGCCTATTTCATCGCGCTCGTCTTCCTGCTGTTCCGCCCGCAGGGCCTGTTCGGCGAGCGGCTGATTGAGCGCATCTAGCGAATAGTGAGTAGCGAATAGTGAGTAGTGAGTAGTGAGTAGGGAAGAAGGAACAGCAGCATGAGATTATTTCTATTCGCTACTCGCTATTCGCCATTCGCCCCTTCTGCCTATTCGCTATTCGCTGCTGCGAGTTGAAGCGATGCTCTACCGCGAAGCGGGCCAATTCAAAACGAGCTACGAGGCGGATGCCGCGGTGTTTCCGCTGCGCCAGGATCGCATCGGCATCGCGGTGATCCTGTTCCTCGCCTTCGTGGTGATCCCCCTGTTCGCCTCGGCCTTCGTGCTGTCGTCGGTGATGATCCCAATTCTGGTGTTCTCGCTCGCGGCGATCTCATTGAATATCCTCACCGGCTATACCGGGTTGATCTCGCTCGGGACGGCCGGCTTCATGGGGGTCGGCGCTTACGGCTGCTACAAGCTCACTTCGATCTTTCCCGACATCAACATCGTCGTGCATATCGCGCTGTCGGGCTTCTTCGCCGCGGCCGTCGGCGTGGTGTTCGGCCTGCCGTCGCTGCGCATCAAGGGTTTCTATCTTGCGGTCGCGACGCTCGCGGCGCAGTTCTTCCTGTCGTGGTGCTTCATCCGCGTCCCGTGGCTCTACAATTACAACACCTCGGGCGCGATCGAGATTCCGACCCGCAGCCTGTTCGGCGTCAACATCACGGGCCCGACCGCAAGCCCGCAGGCGCGCTACCTCGTGGTGCTGTGCTTCGTGGTGGTGATGACCTGGCTTGCTTCGAACCTCGTGCATGGCCGCATCGGACGCATGTGGATGGCGGTGCGCGACATGGACATCGCCGCCGAGCTTATCGGCATCAGGCTCTACCCGACCAAGCTGCTCGCCTTCGCGGTCTCGTCGTTCTACTGCGGGGTCGCCGGCGCCCTGATGGTGTTCCTCTGGCTCGGCGCGTCGGAGGCCGACAGCTTCAACATCAACCAGTCGTTCCTGATCCTGTTCATGGTGATCATCGGCGGCCTCGGCAGCCTGATTGGCTCGTTCTTCGGCGCCGCCTTCATCTGGGGCCTGCCGATCGTGATGCGCGTCGCACCCGAATACCTCGGGCTTTCCATCAACTCGGCGACCATCGAGCAGCTCCAGTTCATGGTGGTCGGGGTGCTGATCATTTTCTTCCTGATCGTCGAGCCGCACGGCCTCGCGCGGCTGTGGCAGATCGGCAAGCAGAAACTCAGGGTGTGGCCGTTTCCGTACTGATGGTGCACACTCGCCGCAATTTCCGCGGCGGGCCGGAATGGCCCGCCGGGCGGAAGCAAACCCCGGCGGCATAAGCCATCGGGACCTCAAGACGCCGGCGTGGTTCGCCGCCACGGCCGGCGTGAACGAAGGGAGGGACGCGATGCAATTCAAGCACCTCGTTCTCGGCGCGGCCTGTGCCGGCATGGTGAGCGCGTCCGCGCTCGTCGCCACCGCTCAGGCGCAAGACACGATCTATATTCCGCTGCTGACCTACCGGACCGGCGCGTTCGCCAATTCCGGCATCCCGATCGCCAACGGCATGCACGACTACCTCGACATGCTGAACGAACGTGATGGCGGCATCGGTGGCGTCAAACTCGCGATCGAGGAATGCGAGACCGGCTACGACACCAAGAAGGGTCTCGAATGCTGGGACACTGTGAAGGCGAAGAAGCCGGTCGTCGTGAACCCGTATTCGACCGGCATCACGCTCGCAATCATTCCGAAGGCCGCGCCGGAGAAGATTCCCGTGCTGGCGATGGCCTATGGGTTGTCCGCCTCGGCCGACGGCAACAACTTCCCCTGGATCTTCAATCCGCCCGCGACCTATTGGGACGGGCTGTCGATGATCATCAAGTACATCGGCGACAAGGAAGGCGGGCTGGAGAAGCTCAAGGGCAAGACGATCGGCTACATCTTCTTCGATGGCGGATACGGCCGTGAGCCGATCCCGCTGCTCGAGCAACTCGCCAAGGATTACGGCTTCACGGTAAAGCAGTATCCGGTGCCGGCGGCCGAGATGCAGAACCAGTCGGGCCTGTGGCTCAACGTGCGCCGCGATCGCCCGGACTGGATGGTGATGTGGGGCTGGGGCGCCATGAACCCGACTGCCGTCAAGGAAGCCGCCAAGATCAACTTCCCGATGAACAAGTTTGTCGGCGTCTGGTGGTCGGGCTCGGAGGATGACGCACGGCCGGCCGGCGCCGAGGCCAAGGGCTATCTCAGCCTGAACCTGCATCAGGTCGGCGCGAACTACCCGGCGATCCAGGACATCGTGAAACATGTCGTGGACAAGGGCAAAGGCCAGACGCAGAAGGACAAAGTCGGCGAGAACTTCTACAACCGCGGCGTTCTCAACTCCGTGCTGGTCGCTGAGGCAATCCGCAACGCGCAGAAGATCACCGGCAAGAAGAACGTCACCGGCGAAGATGTACGGCGCGGTTTCGAGACGCTGCAGATCACCGAGGCGCGCTGGAAGGAACTCGGCCTCGACGGATTCGCCGGCTCCCTCAAGGTGACCTGCGATGATCACAATGGCCATCACTCGGCCTACATGCAGCAATGGGACGGCGCCAAGTGGGTCAAATCCTCGGACTGGATCGCGCCCATGAAGGACAAAGTGCGCCCGCTGCTGGAGGCGGCGTCCAAGGAATACGTGTCCAAGGACCCGGCATGGCCGAAGCGCTCGGAGCCCTGCGACAAGTCGAGCTGATGCTTCGCTTTCCCTCTCCCCGCTTGCGGGGAGAGGGTGCCTCGTCGCCGAAGGCGACGGGGCGGGTGAGGGGGACTCTCGTCGATCTGAGCAGCCTGCGCCTTCTCTCCGCGAGCGGGGCGAGGTGAATGGAGTTCGTGATGACCGTCACCGCGCAAACATCAGCCGACGCCGTTCCCGCTGCGGCGACCAATATCCTCACCGTCAACAACATCGAGGTGATCTACGATCACGTCATCCTGGTGCTGAAGGGCGTATCGCTCGACGTACCGCGGGGCGGGATTACGGCGCTGCTCGGCGCCAATGGCGCCGGCAAGACCACGACGCTGAAAGCGATCTCGAACCTGCTCCATTCCGAGCGCGGCGAGGTCACCAAGGGATCGATCGTGTTCGATGGCGAGGAAGTGCAGGCGCGCTCGCCGAACGAGCTGGTGCGGCGCGGCTGCGTGCAAGTGATGGAAGGCCGCCACTGCTTCGGCCATCTCACGATCGAGGAAAACCTTCTCACCGGCGCCTTCACGCGGCGCGACGGCCGCGCGGCGATCAAGGCCGACCTCGAACGCGTCTACACCTATTTCAAGCGCCTGCGCGAGCGCCGCGGCTCGATGGCCGGCTACACCTCGGGCGGCGAGCAGCAGATGTGCGCGATCGGCCGCGCGCTGATGTCGCGGCCGAAGATGATCCTGCTTGACGAGCCTTCGATGGGCCTCGCGCCGCAGATCGTGGAAGAGATTTTCGAGATCGTGCGCGACCTCAACGCGAAGGAAAACGTCTCGTTTCTGCTCGCCGAGCAGAACACGTTTCAGGCGCTCAAATACGCCAAATACGGCTATATCCTGGAGAACGGCCGCGTCGTGATGGACGGCGATGCCAAATCGCTGCGCGAGAACGAGGACGTGAAGGAGTTCTACCTCGGCATCGCCGAAGGCAAGCGCAAGTCATTCCGCGACGTCAAGCACTACAAGCGCAGGAAGCGGTGGCTGGCGTAACGCGCGCATTGACGGGGCACACGATCACGGCTTTGCTCTAAGCATCAACGTCTAGCCGAAATGCGATTGCCAATGGACCATTTCGATACTCTGGAAACCCGCGACCCCGCAGCGCGCGAGGATGATCTGTTCGCGCGCTTGCCCGCGAATGTCGCGCGCGCGATGACGGCGCCCGGCTGGGCCAAGCACCTCGCGGGCATCGATCCGAAATCGGTGCGGAGTCGCGCGGCGCTGGCCAAGCTGCCGGTGCTGCGCAAATCCGCGCTGCCCGCCTTGCAGAAGGAAACCCCGCCGTTCGGCGGCTTCAACGTCACGCCACCGGGCAAGGCCAAGCGGCTGTTCATGTCGCCCGGGCCGATCTTCGAGCCGGAGGGACAGCGCGGCGACTACAACGCCGCGCGCGCGCTGTTCGCGGCCGGTGTTCGTGAGCTGGACGTCGTGCTCAACTGCTTCTCGTATCACCTGACGCCCGGTGCCTTCATCCTCGAAGCCGGTGCGCACGCGCTCGGCTGCGCCGTCATCCCCGGCGGCGTCGGCAACACCGAGGCGCAGCTCGATGCGATCGTCCAATTGCGGCCTTCGGGCTATGTCGGCACGCCGGATTTCCTGAAAATCCTGCTCGATGCGGCCGAGAAGACGGCCAAGGATGCATCGTCGATCAAGCGCGGGCTGGTGTCCGGCGCCGCGCTGCCGGCTTCGCTGCGCGCGGAGCTTCTTGGCCGCGGCATCGCGGTGAAGCAGACCTACGCGGTCGCCGAGACCGGCGTCATTGCCTACGAGCCGGATGCGCCGCAAGGCATGATCGTAACCGAGGACATCATCGTCGAGATCGTGCGGCCGGGCACTGGCGATCCGGTCGCCGAGGGCGAGGTCGGCGAGGTGGTCGTCACCGCGAGAACGAGCAGGACGCGATGACCTTGCACGTGGAGTTGCCGAGCGACGACGCGAGCTTCGCGAACGCGATCGCCGAGTCGCTGCAGGCGGTGACGAAGTTGAAGGGCGCCGTGAAGCTCGTTCCGCCCGGCTCATTGCCGAACGACGGCAAGATGATCGCTGACGAGCGGCCGGTGGGGTAGCCGAGCGGCCCGCGCGGTATTGCCCTCTCCCGATAAACCGGCGTGAACGCCCTGATGGTGGGAGAGGGTAGTTCGGAGCATGCCTTGCGGAACTGCTTCCCGGCGATCCGTCCCTCCACAGCGGTCTTCGCGACCTTCAGCTTGCGCAGATATCCATCACCTCGTTCACCAGCAGCGGGCGTCGTTGTCGGGCGTGATCCGAACGGCATCGCCATCCGTGGCGTGTGATATCGACAGGCTCGCAGTAGGCGCGTTACCGAAACGCGCCGAATTTCAAAATCGTCGTCCTCGTCATGGCAGCGCTCCGATATTTCGAGCGGCTTCGTCTGGCGAACTGTAATGTCGTGGACGTTGCGCTGTGTTGGCACAAACCGGGTGGAAAAGTCATGGCTTCATTCAAGCGGCGCTATCGAGGCGTGTTTCCGGTCGCTCCGACGATCTTCAGCGAAGATGGCGAGCTCGATCTCGAAGGTCAAAAACGCTGTATCGATTTCATGATCGATGCCGGTTCTCATGGGATCTGCATCCTGGCGAATTTCTCCGAACAGTTTGTGCTGACTGACCAGGAACGCGAGACCGTGATGCACGCCGTGCTCGAGCATGTGGCGGGGCGGGTGCCGGTGATCGTGACCACGACGCATTTCGGCTCGCGGATCTGTGCCGAACGCAGCCGCAAGGCCCAAGCTGCCGGAGCCGCCATGGTGATGGTGATGCCGCCTTATCATGGCGCGACCATTCGCATCCCGGAGCGGGGAATCTACGAGTTTTTCCGCATCGTGTCGGACGCCATCGACATTCCGATCATGATCCAGGACGCGCCCGTGAGCGGCACGGTTCTTTCAGCCGATTTGCTGGCCCGGATGTCGCGCGAGATCCCGAACGTCGCCTATTTCAAGATCGAGGTGCCAATGGCGGCGGCGAAACTGCGCGACCTGATCGCGCTCGGCGGCGAAGCCATCGAAGGACCATGGGACGGCGAGGAGGGGATCACGCTGCTGGCCGATCTCGACGCGGGCGCCACCGGCGCCATGACCGGCGGTGGCTATCCGGACGGCATTCGCCAGATCATGGATCCCTATTTTGCAAGCCAGCGCGAGGAGGCGGCCGCCGCCTTTGCCCGCTGGCTGCCGCTGATCAATTACGAAAATCGGCAATGCGGTCTGCAGGCCAGCAAGGCGCTAATGAAAGAAGGGGGCGTGATCCGCTCGGAGGCGGTACGCCACCCGTTGAAGACGCTGCATCCCGCTGCCCGTGCCGGTCTGATCGAGACCGCGCGGCGCCTGGAACCGCTGGTGCTGCGTTGGGGGCGTTAGGCGACTGCTCTCCTTTTTGGAACCCAATAGTCAAATAGTATAACTAGTCAGCTGGGATGCCGCGACGGCGGCCGCTTCCATGATCGAGGTCATCCATAATGGGCTGCGGCGCCATGCGGGCGCGGGTCCGACGTCATCCGGCGCCGTGGCTGCGACGTCCACGGGCGTTCGGCTTGGAGAGGAATTGTGAACCCGCTTCGCATCGCTATCGTCGGCTTGGGCAAGATCGCGCGGGACCAGCATGTGCCGGCGATCGTCGCGACGGAAGGCGCGGTGTTGACCGCTGTCGCCAGCCGCAACGCCTCGCTCGCCGGAGTGCCGCATGTGGCGACGCTTGAGGATCTGCTGCGCGCCGGCCCGCCGGTCGATGCCGTGGCGCTGTGCACGCCGCCGCAGGTCCGCCGCGCCCAGGCCGCCATGGCGCTCGCCGCCGGCAAGCATGTGATGCTGGAAAAGCCGCCTGGCGCGACGGTCGGTGAGATCAAGCCGCTTTTGACCGCGGCGGCGGCAGCCGGACGCACGCTGTTCGCCACCTGGCATTCGCGCTTCGCCCCGGCGGTCGAGCCGGCGCGGCAACTGCTCGACGGCCGGCGGGTCACGGCCGTCAGAATTTCCTGGAAGGAGGACGTGCGGGTCTGGCATCCGGGCCAGGCCTGGATCTGGCAACCTGGCGGGCTTGGCGTGTTTGATCCTGGCATCAACGCGCTCTCGATCCTGACCCGCATCCTGCCGCAGCCATTATTCGTGACATCCGCGGATCTCGCTTTTCCAGCAAATCGCGACGCGCCGATCGCGGCCTCGCTTTCGCTGAGTGATGCGAAGGGACTGCCGATCGACGCCGAACTCGATTTTCGCCAGACCGGCCCGCAGAGCTGGGATATCCACCTCGACACCGACGGTGGGCCCGTCACCTTGTCCTCGGGCGGGGCGAGATTGACGACTGGGGCCGAGCAACTGGTCGATGCGCCCGAGGCCGAATATGCCGGGCTCTACCGGCGCTTCGTCGCGCTTGCCGCAACGGGCGAGAGCGACGTCGATCTCGCGCCGCTCCAGCTCGTTGCCGATGCGTTCATGCTGGGCCGGCGGCGCACGGTCGAGCCATTCGAGGACGCGACATGAAGGCGCGATCCGCGTCTCGCGCAATGGAACTGGCAATGGGGCGATGGCGCAATCGGAGAACAATCTTCGGTAGAGTTTGATAGGATGGATTGGGTGATGGCCGGTGATGACAAAATGGAACAGGTTCTGACGGCTGTTCTTTGTAGCGAGCGATGCCATCTTGGCGAAGGACCGACCTACGACGTCTCCACCGACACAGCCTGGTGGTTTGACATCGTCGAGCGCCGGTTGTTCGAAGCGCGGCTTGATACCGGGCGGACGACCATCCATTCTCTCGCCGTCATGGGCAGCGCGCTCGCCCGCATTGATGCGCATCGCCAGCTCCTCGTCACCGACGACGGTCTCTATGTCCGCGAATTGGCAGATGGACGGATGACTTTGTACCGTCCCCTTGAAGCCGACAATCCGGCGACGCGCTCGAACGATGCCCGGGTGCATCCGTCCGGCACCTTCTGGATTGGAACCATGGGACGCCGGGCTGAGCCTGGACTTGGTGCCATCTATGCGCTGCATCGTGGTGAGCTGTCGCGGCTCTACGAAGGCATCACGATCCCGAATGCGATCTGCTTTTCACCGGACGGAGCCATCGGCTATTTCGCCGACACGCGGCAGAATGTGCTCTTCCGTGTCGATCTCGATGCCGCGACCGGCCTGCCGCGCGGCGCGCCGGCGCCACTGGTCAGCCGCCGCAACGGCGGAGGTATTGACGGCGCGGTGGTCGACGCCGACGGCCTGATCTGGAATGCGCGCTGGGGCGGGGGCTGCATCGACGTCTACAATCCGCAAGGCGAGCATCTGCGCAACCTGCGCGTCCCGGCGCGTCAGCCAAGCTGTCCAGCCTTCGTCGGCCAAGACTTCTCGCGCCTGCTCGTCACATCGGCCTGGCAGGGCATGGCTGATGACGCGAAGCACGCCGATCCCGATCATGGCCGCACCTTCGTGCTCGACGTTGCGGGGCGTGGTCGCCCCGAGCCCGACGTGAAACTCGTAACCTCTTGAAGACAAGGAAAAGGAAGCGGGAGCCAGGCCCGCGCAAAACGATCTAAAAACATGTTCCGATGGGATTGAATCGACATCAATCCCAAGGGATCCAGGACCAAAGGAAGGAAAGATCTGGATTCCCGCGTGCGCGGGAATGAGCGGAACGAGCTGTAGCTTCAAGAACCGCGTGCAGCGGTCCGACCATCCGAAAACCATCAGATCCTCGATGACAAAAGGGAGTGAAGCATGATCAATCTGAAGACGACACTGTCAGCCTTCGCACTGGCTGCGGCCGTGGCCGCGACGTCCGCGATCGGTGCCCTCGCCCAAAGCAAGCCGACCGTCGGCATCGCCATGCCGACCAAATCCTCGGCGCGGTGGATCGACGACGGCAACAACATCGTCAAGGTGCTGAAGGAGCGCGGCTACGGCACCGACTTGCAATATGCCGAGGACGACATTCCGAACCAGCTCTCGCAGGTCGAGAACATGGTGACCAAGGGCGCCAAAGTGCTGGTGATCGCGGCGATCGACGGCACCACGCTGTCGGACGTGCTGAAGCAGGCCAAGGCCAAGGGGATCACCG
>WNGK01008681.1_pt1 | contig 10523 bp, 6 predicted proteins | sample 5400601 | NCBI WGS metagenome assembly WNGK01 (sample SAMN13153376, study PRJNA577476) | soil metagenome | isolation source: 60 cm soil or saprolite under Garry oak tree replicate 1 | place: USA:California | collected 2016-06-15
TTGGACATGCAGCAGGCGCTGGCCGATCCCGCCGCAACGTGCGGCGTTGCGCTGCGCGTGCGTTGCGGACTGCATGCGGGGGTGGTGGAGCGCCGCGATAACGATTATTTCGGGAGTCCCGTCAACCGGGCGGCGCGGATCATGAGTGCGGCGCACGGCGGCCAGGTGTTGCTCTCCCAGGCGGTGGTCGATTACGTGCGGGAGATCCTCCCGGCAGCGGTTTCGCTGCGCGATCTCGGCAAGGTTCGGCTAAAGGACCTCTCAACACCCGAACACGTCTATCAAGTCGTACACCCGAATCTGCGGCAGGACTTTCCGGCGCTGCGCTCACTGGAGGCCACACCGAACAACCTGCCTCAACAGGCAACGAGCTTCATTGGGCGCGAGAAAGAGTTGGCGGAGTTGAAGCGGCTGCTCGCTAGGACTCGCCTGCTGACGCTCACGGGCTCGGGCGGCTGCGGCAAGACCCGCCTGAGCCTGCAGCTAACAGCCGACTCCCTCGAGCAGTTCGCGGACGGTGTCTGGTTGGTGGAGCTCGCGCCGCTCTCAGACCCGGGTCTGGTACCGCAGACGGTGGCGACGGTGCTGGGACTGAAGGAAGAGTCGGGCAAGCCGATCAGCCAGATGCTCACCGAGCACCTCAAGGACAAGCGGCTCCTGCTCCTGCTCGATAACTGCGAGCACCTGCTCGACGGCTGCGCAAACTTGGTCGACGCACTCATGCGTCAATGCCCACATCTGACGATTCTCGCGAGCAGCCGGGAAGCGCTCGGCATCGGTGGCGAGCAGACGTACCGAGTGCCTTCGCTCTCGCTTCCCGATCCGAAGCAGGCGCATACGCCGGCCTCCGTCGCGCCATTCGAGGCGGTGCAGCTCTTTACCGACCGTGCCTTGCTCGCCCGCCCGGACTTTGAGGTCACCCACCAGAACGCTTCCACGCTCGCATCCATCTGTCATCGGCTGGACGGGATTCCGCTGGCCATCGAGTTGGCGGCGGCGCGGGTGCGCTCGCTTTCGATCGCAGAGATCGACAGCAAGCTGGACCAGCGTTTCCGCCTGTTGACGGGTGGCTCACGCACTGCGCTGCCTCGCCAGCAGACGCTGCGCTCGCTCATCGACTGGAGTTACGACCTGCTGCACGATCCGGAGAAGCTGCTGTTGCAGCGGCTATCGGTGTTTGCCGGAGGGTGGACGTTGGCAGCAGCGGAGCAGGTCTGCGCCGGCGAGGGCGTGGAGGATTCGGAAGTCCTCGATCTACTGACTTCGCTCTCCGACAAGAGCCTGGTGGTGGTGGAACAGAACGACGGACTCTCTCGCTACCGGCTGCTGGAGACGGTGCGTCAGTACGCCCGAGAGAGGCTGCTGCAGAGCGGCGGCGGCGAGGCGTTACGCGAACGGCATCGGGACTACTACCTCACTCTCGCGGAGACAGCGGAGCCGAAACTGCTAGGTGCGGAGCAGACGCAGTGGCTGCAGCGCCTGGGTGAGGAGCACGACAACTTGCGCTCGGCTCTGGAGTGGAGCCTCGTGGAGGAGGGATCGGGAGCAGGTCTTCGGCTTTGCGGGGCACTGCAACGATTCTGGGCTACGCGGGGACATCTCTCGGAGGGCCGGGCGTGGTGTGTGCGTGTCCTGGGAAAGGCTGGAGCTGAGGAGCGAACGCAGGAGCGCGCGAAGGCGCTCAATGCGGCGGGCGCACTGGCCTGGTATCAGGGCGACTATCCGGCCGCCCGGACCCTGAACGAGGAGAGCCTGGCGATCCAGCGGCAATTGGGCGACCGGAAAGGCGCGGCCGCCTCGCTAAACTACCTGGGGGGTGTGGCCTGCGATCAGGGGGACTATTCGGCTGCCCGGGCGTTGTGCGAGGAGAGCTTGGCGATCCGGCGGGAATTGGGAGATCGGTGGGGCATGGCCGGCTCGCTGAACAACCTGGGGAATATCGCTCGCCATCAGGGCGACTATCCGGCCACCCGGGCGCTGCACGAGGAGAGCCTGGCGATCTCGCGGGAACTGGCGGACCGAAGTGGCATCGCCCACTCGCTGAACAACTTGGGGAACTTGGCCGACGAGCAGGGCGATTTTGCCTCTGCGCGCGCGCTGCATGAGGAGTGTCTGGCGATCATGCGGGAACTGGGTGATCGGAGGGGTATGTCCGCCTCGCTGGACAACCTGGGGAATTTGGCTTCGGATCAGGGCAACTTTGTCTCTGCCGGAGCGCTGTACCAAGAGAGTCTGGCGATAGGGCGCGAGCTGGATGACAGGCGGGGTATTGCCTTTTCGCTGGGCGGACTGGCGGGAGTGGCCGCTGCTCTCGGCAGCTCGCTGCGCGCAGCGCGCATCTGGGGCGCGGAAGCGCGACTGCGGGCGGAGATCGGATCGCCGCTGCCGCCAAATGATCGTGCCGACTACGAGCAGTCCGTAGCCGCGGCCCGCGCGGCACTGGGAGATGACGCTGTCTTCGACCACGCCTGGCAGGAAGGCCGTGCCTTGACCCTCGAGCGAGCAATAGAGCTCGCTTTGGAGGAGACGGTCGAGCAATCGTGACGAATACGCCGAGACGGCGGTCGCAAACGCAGTTGTTGTGGCAGTTGCGATGCCCTCGGCACGCAGTACTGGCGGCCATTCATGCCGACCGTAACGTCTGCTTCGTAGACCTTGCGCGTATCCGGGTGTGAAACCAGCGATCCCGCGCGTCGCCTGCGGATGATTAGGGTGCGATACGCCCGGTGATCCTTCCCAACATGCGAAATATCTGCGCGTTGGGGCAGAAGCTATTGTCGCCTTCGACTTTTCCGGCAAGCCACCTGTCGCACAAGCCCTCGGACCGGCACCTGCGGCACCGGCTCCGCACATCTCGTATGATGGCCTCTGTCTCACCATGCTTGGCAACTTCGGGGTCCACTCCAGCATTCGTCAGCATGTGCATCGTGCGCCTTCCCGAGGTAGCCGCCATGTATCTTAAAAACCACACGATGAGAGCAACGCTAACGGCCACCATGAATATGGCCACGCCGATCTCGAACAATGTTGGGTTCATGGTCCAGTTCTCCTGTTGACTCGCCTGACGTGCACCAAGACACGCACTCGATTCGGATGATTTGCGTAAATGGTGAAACCTTGAAAAGCAGCGCAACGGCCAAAGGGGCCGGAACAGTAGGTTCGGTCCCTGCAACCGCTCCTAACGCGGGGTACGAGACACCCCGTTACACTGGTTATCGTCCTACCGGACCGTAGGCCCTGTCTTGAGATACATCAACAAGTGGGGTGAAACGCCAGAGTCAAGACCGGTCATGCGCTCGACAATCTGCCTAGGCACGAGGGCGCGCAGCGCCGAGGCAAACTCCCGGTGGATGGTCAGTGGGCGGGCGCCGGGCTTGGCGGCGGGGCGTGGTAGACCGCAGCGAGGTTGTGGGTCGTCGTGATCGGTTCGCGCTGCAAGAGGAGGCCGAACGGGCCTTCTACGATCATGCGGGCGAATCGGTCCAGGTTGCAGTGGATCGCCTCGGCGTAAGGGTCGGCGCCTGCAAAATGCACGGCGAGATGGCGAGCCATCTGTTGGAAGTCCTGGTCGAGTCGCTTGCGGACGATGTTCTCATAAAACCTCGGCGATTTGCTCAAGAGGTCGAAGGCGTCGCGGTAGAGCAGTTGCTCCTGGCCGTCCGAGGTGCGCATGCGATCGCATCCCGCGAGGACCAGTTCCGGATAAAGATGGTAGTAGCAGCGCTCGGGATACGAGTGATCGGAAATCTGGCTCAACAGGTCGGCGCTGCCAAGCATCTGACCAAGCGTGATGGCCGGCCCTTCGTACCCGGCGAATAGCGCTTTGGGATCCGTCGCCAACCGGGTTACGCAGATCAGTTGCGCCAGCGCCGCGTGGTTGGCCAGCGACGTTGTTCGCAGATAGCTCCCTGCGAATTCAACGCTGCGCGATTCGTGCTCGGGCATCAACTGCGGGCCGCGGAGCGCTGCTTCCGAAGTCTTGCGGATGAAGCCCGTGTCGTGCAGCAGACCGAGCAGGACGCCGAGCAGGCCGTATTCCGGTGTCAACGCGGCAGAAGAGACGCCTTGTTCGCTCTGGTAGCCGGCGATGAGTCGGGCCATGACCAGAGCCGTGTCGAGCGAATGCCGCAGATCGTGAAACGGCATGTCGCAGGCCAGGTAACCGGGGTGCTCACCCGCAAAGAGGCGGCCGACGAGGGCGAAGCTGGCGTGAAGCAGTTCGCGATCGAAGCTTCCGGCGCCGAAACAGTTCTCGAGAATGCGATCCGTGGCGTCGGCAACCGCCTGCCCGTCACCGATCGACACGGTATTCGTCGCATCAAGCAGGGACTGCGGAGCGCGCATGCTTCTCACCAATGAGACCGACGGACATCGATCATAGCAGCTCGCAGGGAAGGCGCAGGCGGCGGCGCGGCAAGGGCGCCTTAACGACTCCGCGCGGATCGATTTCAGCGTGTGACATCAAGCAGCAAACGCGATCTCCACGCGCTTGTTTCGTTTGCCTTCGCTTCGGATCTTGAGCACGCGGATACTTCCGATCTCGGCGATGTTCTTTACGTGTGTGCCGCCGCAAGGTTGCAGGTCGACACCGGGAATCTTGAGCAGTCGCACCCGCCCCGTACCGCGCGGCGGCTGCACGCTCATGGTCTTGACCAGCTCGGGTCGCGCGTCGAGCTCCTCGTCGGTGATCCACACCGTTTCCGTTTCAATGCCGCGAGCAATCAAGGCGTTCGTCTCATGTTCGATCCTCTCGGCGTTGAGCAAGCTCATATCGATATCGAAATCGAGGCGGGCCTTCTCCGGTGAGATGTTACCGCCGGTGACTGGCGCCACCACCACACAAGACATCACATGCAGCGCCGTATGCAGGCGCATCAGTGAGTAGCGTCGTTCCCAATCGATTTCAAGTGTGAGCGTTTCTCCGAGCTCGAGTTGTGGCATGGCGGGCCCGGGGACGTGCAGCACACTGTCGATCGCGTCACCCTTGCGCGTGTTCGTGATCGAAATGCGGTCGCCGTTCGCGCGCAACATCGCACCGGTGTCTCCGAGTTGACCACCGCCCAGCGGGTAGAAGATCGTGCGGTCGAGCTCAATGCCATGTTCATGCACGGCAAGGACACGCGCGCTCGCAGCCTTTAGATAGGCATTGTCTCGGAATAGAAGCTCGGTGGTCATGGCATCTGCAGCCGTTGAGACCTTTCCCCGGCAGACATTTTAACGGTCTGGCAACCCAGAGCCAAGATGAAGCCGCCCGCGACTAGCGAGTTGAAGTCTGGGGCGAACCGTCCCCGAAACTGATGGTCAAAGCGGACACCGGTACATTCCTATTCTGCTGCCCGAGCGCTGGAATGACCAAAAGATGTTCGACGAGGTATCGCTGCCGCTTACATCTTGAATACGGAGGTTCGTCATGGCCCGTCTCGCCATCAATGGAACAGTGCATGAAGTAAACATCGATCCGGACACACCTCTTTTGTGGGTTATTCGCGAATGGGTGGGCCTTACGGGGACCAAGTATGGTTGCGGAATCGCCCAGTGCGGCGCGTGCACCGTGCATGTCGATGGCGTTGCTGTACGCTCCTGTTCACTTCCGGTGCGGGCGGCGGAAGGCAAGCAGATCACGACGATCGAAGGTCTCGCCACTAAGGGCGTCCTGCACGCGGTTCAGCAAGCGTGGATCGAGCATGATGTACCGCAGTGCGGCTATTGCCAAAGCGGGATGATCATGGCCGCTGCTGCGCTGCTTAAGATCAAACGGAAGCCGACCGACGCCGACATCGATGCGGCGATCACCAACATCTGCCGTTGCGGTACTTATCAACAAGCGCGCGCGGCGATCCACACTGCCGCGGCCAAGACGTGAGGGAGACCATCATGAACGATCTTCCTTTGATAACTCGCCGCTCGTTTCTTGTCGCCGCCGCGGCCGCAGGTGGCGGGCTTGCCCTCGGCCTGAGGCTTCCATTCGGTGGACCCGCTGCTGCGCGGGCTGCCGATAGCCTGCCCGAAGTCAACGCGTGGGTCGTAATCCGCCCGGATGACTCGGTCGTGATCCGCATTGCGCGCACTGAAATGGGCCAGGGTACGATGACCGGTCTCGCCCAGCTCGTCGCCGAGGAACTTGAGTGCGACTGGTCGAAGGTTTCCACGGAATATCCCACGCCGGGCCAAAACCTCGCCCGCAATCGCATATGGGGCAATTTCGGCACTGCCGGCAGCCGCGGCATCCGCGAATCCAATGAATACGTGCGAAAAGGTGGCGCGACCGCGCGGCTGATGCTGATCCAGGCGGCGGCGAATGAGTGGAAGGTGCCCGCCTCCGAGTGCAGCGCAAGCAATAGCGTGATTACGCACAAGCCCTCGGGGCGCAAGACGACCTTCGGCAAGGTGGCCGAAGCAGCGGCCCGAATCGAGCCGCCGAAGGACGTGGCGCTGAAGGATCCCAAGGACTGGAAGATTGCCGGAAAACCGCTGAAGCGCCTCGACACCGCGCCCAAGGTCATCGGTGCGCAGGTCTACGGCATCGATGTGAAGCTACCCGGCCTGCTATGCGCTGCGATCAGCGATTGCCCGGTGTTCGGCGGCACGGTGAAGAGCTTCGATGCGGCCCAAATCATGAGCATGAAAGGTGTGAGAAAGGTGGTACCGGTGGGCGACTCGGCGGTTGCGGTGGTCGCCGATCACTGGTGGGAAGCAAAAGTCGCCCTCGATGCGCTGCCGATCACCTGGGAGGAGGGCAGCAACGCCACGGTCACGAGCGCGTCGATAGCCGAATTCCTGAAGACCGGCCTCGATGCCGAGCAGGCGTTCGTCGGCAATGAGAACGGCGATGCGAAACAGGCGATTGCCGGCGCCGCAAAAAAGGTCGAGGCGATCTACGCTTTTCCTTACCAGCACCACGCCACGATGGAGCCGATGAACGCGACTGCGCTCTATACCGCCGACCGGTGCGAAGTGTGGGTGCCGACGCAAAACGGCGAGGCGGCGCTGGCCGTCACTTCCGAAGCATCTGGCTTGCCGCTCGCACAGTGCGATGTCCACAAGATGCCGCCGGGCGGCGGCTTTGGTCGGCGCACGACGCACGACTACGTGAAGCAGGTGGTCGCGATCGCTAAGCAGATGCCGGGCACGCCGGTGAAGCTCATCTGGTCGCGCGAAGAAGACATGACGCACGGCCGCTACCATCCCATTACCCAGGCGAAGATGGTCGGCGCTTTTGACAGCAACAACAATCTCACGGCGCTGCATATGCGGATTTCGGGCCAGTCCATCCTTGCATATGTGGCCCCGCAGAACCTGCAAAATGGTAAGGACCCGGTTGTGTTCCAGGGCCTTAACGCGGGCGGCGCGGAGAGTGCGTTCGGCTACACGATTCCGAACCTGCTCATCGATCACGCGATGCGCAACCCACATATCCCGCCGCACTTCTGGCGCGGGGTGAACAACAATCAAAATGCGATTTACCTGGAATGCTTCATCGACGAGCTTGCCTACGCAGCTGGCCAGGATCCGCTCGAGTTTCGCCGCAAACTCATGGTGAATCATTCCAAACACCTCGCCGTCCTCAATGCCGTCGCCGAGCGCGTTGGCTGGAGCAAGCCTGCGCCACGCGGCATCTATCGCGGCCTTGCGCAACACATGGGTTACGGAAGCTACGTGGCGGCCTGCGCCGAGGTTTCGGTCAGCGACAAAGGGGCCTTGAAGATCCACCGCATCGTCGCCGCGACCGACCCCGGCCACGCGGTAAATCCGGCACAGATCGAACGTCAGGTCGCAGGCTCATTCGTATTTGGACTCTCTGCCCTTCTCTATGGCGAATGCACCGTCAAGGATGGCCGCATCGAGCAGAAGAACTTCGACACCTATAACCTCATGCGCATGGGGACGATGCCGAAGGTTGAGACGATCGTCATGCCATCGGGCGGCTTCTGGGGCGGCGTCGGCGAGCCGACGATCTTCGTGGCCGCGCCCGCGGTGCTCAATGCGATTTACGCCGCGACAGGGAAACGCATCCGCTCGATACCACTCAAGAACCAGGATTTGAAAAAGGCCTGAACGAATCGGAGCGGTGACATCGGGCGGCGCCACTCGCATGCGCCACAGGTGGTGACCGGATCACCTGTCACCACCCTGATCGAGGTAAGTCCAGCGTGGCGCTAAGACTTCGTCACCGGAAAGCCGCGGTCGCGCATCAGAGCATCCGTGTCGACATCCCGGCCGCGGAAGTGGCGGAACGCTTTGTCCGGCGGCACAGAATTGCCAACGCTTAGGATCGTCTCGTAATAGCGCTTTGCCACCGACTTCTCATAAAGCCCTCCCGCCTCGTTGAATGCCTCGCAGGCGTCGGCCGTCAGCGTATCGGCCCACAGGTAGACGTAGTAACCCGCCGAATAGCCGTCGCTGGAGAAGATGTGGCCGAACTGGGTCGGGCGGTGACGCATGACGATCTCGCTCGGACAACCGATCTCGGCCATCGTCTGCTTCTCGAACGCTGCTGCGTCGATCTTTCGATCGGGCATCGCGGCGAGATGGATTTTCATATCGTAGATCGCTGCGGCCAGGTATTCGACGGTCGAGAAGCCCTGATTGAAATTCTTGGCCTTCTCGATCTTGGCGACGAGCTCGGCCGGGATCGGCTTGCCCGTCTTGTGATGAAGCGCGAACCGGTTGAGAACCTCCGGTGTCGGCAGCCAGTGCTCATTGAGCATGCTCGGCAATTCCACGAAGTCGCGCTTGACCGAGGGGCCCGCGAGCGTGGGATAGTTGACGCTCGAGTTGAGGCCGTGCAGCGCGTGGCCGAATTCGTGAAACAGGGTTGAGGCGTCGTCCCACGAGATCAGTACCGGCTCTCCCGCTTTGCCTTTTACGAAGTTCGAGTTGTTCGACACGACCGGCGTGATCTCGGTCCTGAACTTTTCCTGCGTGCGGTATTCGCTCATCCACGCGCCGGAGCTCTTGCCTGCGCGGGCGTAGGGATCGAGGTAAAACAGCCCGACGCGCTTGCTGTCGCGCTGGACCTCGTAGACGCTCATGTCGGGGTTATAGACGGGAACGTCGTCGACCTTGACGAATTGCAGCCCGTAGAGCTGACCGGCCACCCAGAACATCGCCTCGCGAATCTTGTCGAGCTGCAGATACTGGCTGATCTCGGTTTGATCGAGTTCATATCTTGCCCTGCGTACTTGCTGCGCGTAATAGCGATAGTCCCAGGGCTCGATCTTGATCCCGGAACCCTCGCGGTCGGCGATCGCCTGCATGTCGGCGACTTCTTCGCGTGCGCGCGCGACCGCCGCCTTCCACACCTCCATCATCAGAGCCATCGCCGCATCCGGCGTTTTGGCCATGTTGTTGTCCAATGCCCAGTGCGCATGGCTGGCAAAACCCAGGAGCTTGGCGCGTTCGGCGCGCAACTGCAGGATCTCGGCGATCAGCGGTTTGTTGTCGTGCGCGCCTGGATTGTCGCCACGCATGGTCCACATGCGCCAGCCCCTCTCGCGCAGATCGCGGCGCGAGGCGTAGGTGATGAAAGGCTCCATCGACGAGCGCGTGTTGGTGAAGAGCCATTTGCCCTTCTGACCCTTTGCCGCCGCGGCGCCGGCCGCCGCGTCGCGAAGGTTGTCCGGCAATCCTGCAAGGTCGGCTTCGTTGTCGATGACCAGCGTGTAGCTCTCTTCGTCGGCGAGCTGGTTTTGACGGAAAGTCGTGAAGAGGCTGGCGAGGCGCTTATTGATCGCCTTCAGACGCGCCTTTTGCGCTTTGTCGAGCGCCGCGCCCTTACGCGCGAAGTTTGTGTAAACCACGTCGGCGAGCCGTTGTTGCTCGGGCGACAGGCTAGTGGTCGCGCGAGCGTCGTAGACCGTTTTCAAGCGCGCGAACAGCGCCTCGTTCTGCACGATTTCATCGTCGAAGGCCGACAGCACCGGCGCGAGCTCGGTATCGACCGCCTGCATGGGCTTGTCGTTCATGGTCGACGTATAAATCCGAAAGATTCGCGTCGCGCGCCCGAATGGCCGGCCCGAATTGTCGAGCGCTGCAAACGTGTTCTCGAAGTCTGGCGCGGCGCTGTTGCCGGCGATTGCGGCGATCTCGACACGCTTCAAGTCCATGCCTCTCTCGATGGCGGGCTTGAATGCGTCGACTTTCGTCAAGTCGAAGCGTGGAAAGCCGCCGTGAGGTCCGGTCCACTCGTCGAGCAGCGGGTTGCTTTCTTGCTTCGCGGCGGCTGCGTGGGCGTCAGGCGTCATGGCGTTGCCGGCAGCTTGGGCGAGCGCGAGCAGCGCCGCTGAATGGAGAAACGAACGTCGGTGCATAAAGATTCCCGAAGGTTTGTCTGGCGCCGAGCGCCGTTTTGGAGGCGTGCCGGGTGTGATGATGGAGAGCTCCCGACACGCGAGTGTCCGCTTTCGAGCAGAGCGAGTGACCGGAGTGGGTCGAGCTGAGAAAGTTCGCGAACTTCTCAGTGCGGACACGTGCGGGCGAAGCCCGGATTCGCGCAATCGCGATCTGCACGCCTGCTACTTGGC
>WNGK01008682.1_pt1 | contig 10522 bp, 7 predicted proteins | sample 5400601 | NCBI WGS metagenome assembly WNGK01 (sample SAMN13153376, study PRJNA577476) | soil metagenome | isolation source: 60 cm soil or saprolite under Garry oak tree replicate 1 | place: USA:California | collected 2016-06-15
GTCGCATAACCCAGGTCCAGCACCAGCCGGAAACCGTCATGCTCGACCAGGAAGCCGCTACATGCCTGACCGGCCTCCGGCCACGCGCCACACCCGCCCAGAACTGTCAGACGCACGACGCCGACCCTAACCGACGTGCCCGCCTTCCCCCGCTCAGACCCGCGGGACCCACCCGGCCCCCACCGCCCCGCCGGCCGGCCAGCAACTCATCTCGGGACGAGGGCGGTTCCGCCGAGTGCTCCGGCGATCACGGCCGACGAGTCATGCCTCGCGCCCGTGCGATGGCCCGCAGCTGAGCAGGCGCGACGCGGCGCCAGTAGCGGGGCCCATGCACGCCGGCCCCGAAGCGTGCCAGGTGGGGGAAGTCCATCAGGCTGACGAGGTGGCGGGTGGCCGGGTAGAAGGGATCCCCGGTGCCGCAGAACACGGCGACAGTCATGGTCCGTAGTGCGCCGACTCCCGTGAACACGTCGTTGGCGTAGAAGTCGGCTGGGCTGTCGAAGGCGCCCGGCGCGGTGGCGCCTGGCGTCAGCCACAACGCCGGGCTGGCCACACTCACCGCGTGGAAGTGCCGGCTCGCCCGCTCGGCAGCCAGCAAGGCACCGTAGCCGCCCATCGACCAGCCCATAAGCGCCTGGGGCAGAGGACCGACCCTGGCGCGGACCAGCGGGACGAACTCCTTGAGGAGCATCGTCAGGGCGTCGCTGCCGTCCGCCCGGCGGTGCCAGTAGCTGTCGGGGCCGCCGTCGACGGCTGCCACGGCGACAGATATCCCGAGGCTCGCCGCGACCTGGGGGACACGAATGGAGTCGAATGCCATGCGATGATCGCCGCCCTTGGCGTGCAGGCAGTACACGATGGCTTGCGGGTGCCCCCGGTTCGCCGGCGTCGAGATTGTCCATCCCATGCTGGCACCGGTATAGCGGCTGCTGAGATGACCAGGAACCCACGCCGATTCACCAGTCAGCTCCGCCCAAGCCCGTCGCGCCGCGACACAGCCTACCTGCGGGCATCAGCCAGCCACGTGCCGCTATCGAAGAGGGCCCTGCCGTGCGATAGGAATGGGTCATGGCAGACATGCGGTATGGACTCAAGCTCAGCCAGAACGCCACCATCGACCAGCTCCGCGCGGTGTGGCGGGTCGCCGACGATGCAGGGTTCGACCATTGCTGGTGCATGGACCACCTGGCCACATTAGGCCCGCGCGACGACGGGCCGATCTTCGAGGCCTGGACGCTGCTGGCCGGCATGGCCGTCGCTACCTCGAGGATCCGGATCGGCTGCATGGTCACCGGCAACACGTACCGCCATCCGGCGGTGCTGGCCAAGGCCGCGGTGACAGTTGATCACCTGTCCGGAGGCAGGCTGGAGTTCGGCCTCGGCGCGGGCTGGGCGGAGAACGAGCACACCATGCTCGGGCTGCCGTTCGGCACCGCGGCGGATCGGGCTGACTGGCTGGAGGACGCCTGCGAGGTCATCCGGTCGCTGTGGACTCAGCAGCGGACCAGCTTCGACGGCAAGCACTACAAGCTCGCCGAAGCGGTCGCGGAGCCGAAACCGGTGCAGCAGCCGCACCCGCCGATCTGGATCGGCGGGTCGGGTCGGCAGCGGACCCTGCGGATTACGGCGCGGTACGCCGATGTGTGGAACGCGGCCGGGGGCCCGCCGGACGAGGTGGCCGAGGTGTCCGCCGTACTGGACCAGCGGTGCGCCGAGATCGGCCGCGACCCCGCGCAGATCCGCCGCTCCGTGCAGCTCCGCGTGGCCGAGGCGAACGACCAGCTGCTCGAACTGGCGCAGTCCTACCGCGCGGTCGGGGTCACCGAGATCGTGCTGATCCTGAACAGCCAGAACCCGGCCGACCTCGCCGAACACATCGCTAACATGCTCACGCAGCTACGCGCGGCGAGCTGACGACAGCGAGCGCATCGAGCCCGCCCGTCCTAGCCGGGATCCTCTGCGGGTCCGGACGTAGGCATTCCTAGCCGGCGGTACGTACGCCAGCGTTGGTTGAGTCCCTCCAGATCGGCGCGGTCAGGCAGGTCGGGCCGCCATCGCCCTTGACGGAGATCTCCGACCCGTCATAGACATGCACCTCGCAGCCTGCGGACTCCAGTGCGGCGCGGGTGCGCGGGTTGCCGTCCACTACGACAACGCGACCGGGAGCGACGGCCAGGACATTGCAGCCCATCGTCTGGTACTCCGCGGCATCGACCGCGATCACCTTGACGCTGCGGTCGGCGAGCGCTTCCATCGGCCGCACCGGTGCCAGCGGCGGGTAGACCACGGCGAGGTCGTCGGCAACCGGCGAGATTAGCGACATCAGGTGCAGGACATGGCCCGGCCCGCGGTCGTGCGGCAGGTCGACCTGCTCCAGCGCGACGCCCTCCCGGGCCAGGATCGCCGCAAGCTGGGTCAGGGCCTCGGTGTTGGTGCGGTAGCTGCGCCCGGCGAGCACCGTGCGCTCGTCGAGCCAGATGAAGTCGCCGCCGTCGGCTCTGGCCGCTCCGGACAACTGCGCGGTCACTGGGACGCCGGCCGCCTCGAGCGCGGCGCCCAGGTTCCTCGGCTCGGCCATCCGCACGGGCTTGGCCATCTGGAACAGCACCGCGCCCGTCCCGGTCACCACCCCTGGGTCGCGCACATAGGTGGCGTCTACCAGGCCGTCCAGCGCGGGTGCCATGTCCACTGCGCAGCCGAGGCTGGCCAGCAGTCCGGCGAACGCGTCATGCTGACGGGCCAGCAGATCGGGGTCCGGGATCCGCCAGGCCGCCCCGGTGAAGTCACCAGTCACCGCCGGGCGGCGCACCAGCACACGGCGTAGCGGGGTCACCATCGACCGCACCCCGAATCTCACGACTGGATCCGGCCGGGCGCTGTCCTCGCTCATGCCTTACAGGCTAGATCCGCGGCCCGCCCGCAGCGAACCCAGCGTCCAGGCGCGCGCCGTCGGCTGAGAAAGGATCCGGCCGGATCCCGGCGGCGCTGACCATGAAACGGCTTCTGCCGGCGATCCTGGTCGTATCGGCGGCGGTCGCCGCGGGCGCGGCTGCGGGGCGTGACGATGGGGGGTAGGGCGGCCGGATGCCGGGGACGTCGGGGCGGTCCGGCCGGCTGGCTCGTGGGCACGGCGATCGAGGTACCCGGCCGGGTTTCTGCCATTCGGCTCTTCGCGCGCTTCCCGCACGTCATACTTACTCGCGACAAGCCCGCAAATGCGGCGGGCATTTGGGGGGGTTGTGTCAAACGCAGCCATCGTGAAAATCAGCGGCTCACGCCTACTCGTGGTTGCCGGGCTGGTAACGGCGTCGATGGCCGGGATTCCGTACGGCCTGGGAATCGGGCCGCATGGCCCGTCCGCCACGGCGACAACGGCCGGGGCGGCGAGCTCAGCGGTCGTCATAGCCGTCATCGGCGACTATGGCTGCGATACCACCGCCTCGACCTGCGCGGCCGCGAGTTCTGAAAGCGTCCCGGTGGCCAACCTCGTGCACTCCTGGAACCCGACCGCCATCTGGACTGTCGGTGATAATTCGTATCAATGGGGGTGCGTCGGCTCGGCCGGGTTCACCAACGCGACCAATCACAACTGCGCCTACCCCGACCCGTCACTCTCCAGTCAGACGTCCGGCACGGTCGGTACCGGCAGCACGAACACGGCGCTCGTAGCCAGCACTACGAGTCCGATCCCGGCCGACCGGTGGGCCAATGACTGGTACAACAACGAGACCATCACAGTGCGCCATGACGCCACCGACTACACGGGCACCATTGGTGACGCTATCCAGCCGACGCCCTATCACCTGTACCTCAAGTCGGGGTTCAGCGGCGGCTACGTCCCGCAGGTCGGCGATACCTTCGCCATTACGCCACTCAACGATGTCAGCGCCGACCAGTCTCCCTACGCCGCCGACATCGCCGCTGGCAGGTTCTATTCCGTGCCTGGCAACCACGACGCCACCAACATGAACGACCTGATCTTCGGCGGCAGCCCGGCCAATCCCGGCGCTTACTGCCTGCACCAGAACGACGGATCAGGCTATTACACCGGCAACCAGAACTGCGGCTATCTCTTCAACCGCCCCACGCACTACACAGCCGGATTCGGGTCGGACGGCAACGGCCACGACCTGGCGGACTTCTTCGCGCTCGACGTGCGCGGAGCCGATCCGGACGGCTTCGGCCCGGGTACCAAGCAGTTTGCCGACTATCAGAACGACCTGGCGAACTCGACGGCCGTCTGGAAGATCGAGGCCCAGCACGAGCCCAACTGGTCGTCCGGCGAATTCGGGCCGTATGCCAACACCAATACTGTCTTCTCGGGCCAGAACACGAACTGGACGATCGATAACCGCATCGATCTCTTCCTGGCCGGCCATGACCACGACATGGAACAGATCGACGGCGGCAACGCCGACGACTCCGTGTCTGGCAAGACCTTCATGATCATGGGCGCCGGCGGCAAGAGCGTCGACCCGTTCACCAAGCCACCCTGCCCGTTCCAAGGCATCCCCGGCGTCAACGACTGCTCCTCGAAGAATGGCGACCTGTATACCGTCTGGCGCGGTGACAACTCCTCCGCCTTCGGCACAAGCTCCCAGCAGGTCGGCGCGCTCAAGCTGACGATCTCTGCCACCCAGCTCAAAGCCCAGTACATCGCGGTCGACGGGACGGTGCTGCACAGCTACTCGCTGTACAAGAGCGGGGCCGCCGAGGTGAGGGGCACGATCACAGACGCCGTCACCGGCAATCTTGTGGCCGGCGCCAAGGTCAGTTACAGCGATGGCGATGTCTATACCGGCGCCCCCGGCAGCCCGAGCGGCGCCGGGGTATACGACTTCCGCGACGGCATTCCTGCTAACACCACCCTGACCGTGAGCGCCCCTGGCTACCAGACCGCCACGATGACCGTGGCGTCGGTGCCGAACCTGTCGGCCAGCTTCGCCTTGCATCCGCAGACCGCGCTCTTCGCCGACAGCTTCGAGTCAGGCGACCTCAGCAAGTGGGACGGCCGCAGCGCCGTGCCACCCGTCATCTGCGGCCCCGCGACTACCCCCAGCTGTTCTCCGAATATCGGCGACCACGCCGCCGACTTCAGCACAGTGAGCCCGCAAACCGGCGGCGTTCAGCTGACCAAGGCGTTCAGCAACGCCAACGCCACCGTCGACGAACGCGGATACTTCAACTTCCGCTCGGCGAGCAGCAATGCCACGCTGTTCTATTTCAGGACAAGCGCCGACGGTCCGATGTGGCATGCCTATCTCGACTACCTCACCGGCAGGATCGGGATCCGCACCGATGCCGGCACCGCCACGACCTATCCGGGCTGCAACCAGGCGCTGCCGACCACTTATCCCTGGTCTCGCTACCACTCGGTCGAGGCGCAGACGGTCGTTGCGCCCTCGGGCGCCAGCACGATCCAGATCTGGGTCGACGGGCAGCCCGAGACGTTGTCCGGCCCGGACGGCAGGTGCAATACCGCCGACGACACCGCTGCTCAGGCAGCCTTCGTGGGCAACACCGACGCGGGCAAGGTCCTTCTCGGGGACACAGCCGCCAACCGCACCTTCGAGTACTTGGCCGATGACGTCGCCGTGAACAACAGCTACATCGGCTCGGCCTGGGGAAGCGTGCACGGCCGGATCACCGACACCGCGACCGGGTCCGGCATAGCTGGCGCCACGGTCACGGCGGCCTACACGACTAGCTCGGGCGGCCCGCCGCCCGCCATTACCGATGGGAATGGCTACTACACGCTGTCCAACGCCATCGCTAACCAGGACCTGAATCTCAGGATCAGTGCCGCCGGCTACGTGCAGCAGACGGCGACGGTCAGCTTGCCGTTCAACGGCAACGTCACCTACAACTCGCAGCTGGCCCTCACGCCAGGGGTGGTCAGCGGTACCGTGACCGATGCCGCCACCGGGCTGCCGCTGGAGAAGGTCACCATTACCGGCAGCGACGACGTGTCCACCCTCACCACCCAGGATGGCCGCTACTCCCTGCCCGCGGCGCCCGGGCAGGTCACGCTCACCGCCACGCTACCCGGCTACGCGGCATTGGCCGCGACCGTCAACGTCCCCTCCGGGGGCGCCAGCGTAACCCAGGACTTTGCGCTCGCGGCGGCGTCCGGCACTGTGTCCGGCACGGTGACCAGACTTGACGGGGTCACCGCCGTCAGCGGCGCGACCGTGAGCATCAGCGGCGGGCCGACGACGACTACGGACTCGAGCGGGAACTACGCCCTCTCCGGCGTGCCCGCCGGGTCTGATCAGACCGTCACGGCCGCCGCCACTGGTTACATCTCCTCCAGCACCGTGGTCAACGTGCCCTCAGGCGGGACCATCACCCGCAACTATTCGCTCAGGAAGATCCTGTTCAGCGACAACTTCGAATCGGGCACCTTCGCGAACTGGACCTCCAACGTCAAGCTGGTCATCTGCTCCAGCTCGCTCAGCGGCTGCCCGCACGCGGGCACGTATGGCGCTCAGGCCGCTTCCTCGGGAACGAGCGCCGCCTACGCCGCTCGGTCCCTGAGCGCGCCGGCTGGTGAGATCTACCTCCGGGCCTACGTGTACGTGCGATCACAAGGTGCCAACAACGTCACCCTGTTGCAGGTGGCGAACGGCTCGGGTAGCCCGATCGCGCACGTGTTCATCAACTCGGCGTATCAGCTCGGCCTCCGTGACGACTATGCGCTGACCACCAGCCAGTCCGCCACGGCGCTGTCACCTGGCACCTGGCACGTCCTGGAGCTGCATATCAAGGTCAATGGCACGGCGAGCAGCACCGACGTCTACCTGGACGGCTCCGCCGTCCCAGCGCTGTCCGGCACGTCGGTCAACCTCGGACCGAACAACGTGGCGGCGGTCTGGATCGGCGACAACCAGGCGACCCGCACCTTCAGCGTCCTCTACGACGACGTCATGGCCGCTGACGGCTACATCGGTCCCTGACGACTATCCTCGGCGGGTCAATGCCCGCCGGGTGGTGCGCAACCCCGGCAAGCTGCCCTGGATGGCGCGCTAACGTCCGGCTACGCCTTCAGGGCCGGCTCGCGCGGCGGTCGATCTCGAATCGGAGGCTTCGGCGATCGCGACGGCTAGTTCGCTGGGTCCTGTCTAGCCCGGCGGGATGCTGCTAGCTGGTTGGAAATAGGTGTCGGTGTTCCGTCGCCGTGGCCGCAACCAATGTTCCGGTCGCGCCGTCTCACAGAACATGAGGTGCAGATCGCTGCGGCTGAGGCGCTTTCACGCGCGGATGCGCAGTGTCGTCGTCGGCTGCGTGGCATGCGGGCTGGGAAGTCTGGCAGCCTGCACTGCGGCACTGGTGCCGTCGGCGCGGCCGGTGCTCAGCCCGATTTCGGCCAGCTTCGTCTCTGCGTCCATGGGCTGGCTGCTCGCCGTCCCGCCGTGCGCCGCGCACGGCTGCCGGTCGCTGCGGATGCGCAAGACGACCGATGGCGGCCGGCACTGGTTCGCTGTCCCGGCTCCGCCCTCCCGCTTGTCGACCTGGCCGTCCGCCATCTTCGGCGGGAGCCCACCTGAAGGGTCAGCGGGCTCGGTGAACTCGGTGATCTTCGCCAGCGGCACCGACGGCTGGGCCTACGGCCCGGGTCTGTGGGCGACCCATGACGGCGGCGCTCGCTGGCACCAGGTCTCCACGGGCGGCACCTCGGTGACCGGCATGGCGGCCGGGAACGGCAGAGTCATCGCGATCTTCGTCCGCTGCCTAGCCAGGAGGCCGTGCCGATCCCAGGTCTACTCCTCACCGGCCGGGTCCGATGCCTGGGAACCGGTAGCGGGCACGATGGGTGCAGGCGCCGACATCGTGATCTCCGGGCCGACCGGCTACGCCACCGCAAGCCAGGACGGCGCGCGGCCGACGCTCCTGGTCGGCCCGGCCAGCGGCGCGACATCCTGGCGTGCCCGGCCTGTCCCCTGCAGGCGGCGGGAGCTGGGCGGCGGCGCCCCGCCGGTCGCCGCAGCGGGCAGCGCCCTGGTGGTGGGCTGCGGCGGCGAACCCGGGGCAGGCAATCAGGTCAAACGCCTGTACCTGTCCCACGACGGCGGCGCGACATGGCGGCGACTCGACGGCCTTCCGTTCCTCGGCTACCTCGGCGCAGTATCCGTGACGCCTGCCGGCACGATCTGCGCATCCGGTGGCCGCAGCAACGTCTACACCTCCTGGGACGGCGGCCAGACCTGGCACACCAGCCCTAGCCTGCACAGCGCGGACTCAGGTGACGGCCTTGCCGCTACCATGATCACCAGCCGCGAGGGAGTCATCCTGCAGGCCAGCATCTACTACAAGCAGATCTGGCTCACCTACGACGCCGGGCGGCGATGGACACCGGTCACCGTCCGCTAAACCGGGCACTTTGATCTTGCTAGCAGGACTACCAGCGGGTCAGAACGTGTGGGGCGTCCGGGGATCGAACCCCAGGGAGTAGACCACGACGTCCTCAGCGGGCGGTCACTGACTTGGTGCCCTGCTGCCCGGCAGCGCGGACGTCAGCGCAGTGCCTTAGCCCAGTCGATCTGATAGCGCGACGGGACGAGCCCGGACGCTGGCTCGCCAAAATTGTTCGCGGCAGGCACCCCGAGAGCCCGGAACAGGTACTCGAAGTTCGTCCCGATGGCGGTCGGGAACGGGCCGGGGCCGCCGATGCCGCCGGCCTCCGGCAACTCCGACTCCGACGACGCGCTGTCGAGCATCGCCCATCCGGTCTCGATGCCGTCGCCTCCGCTGTACATGTGACCGATCACGGTGTCGGGCGTTACCTTCTGGCCGACTTGCACGGTCGGGGTAACGTCCTCGGCAAGATAGACGACCTCGCCTACCGCCGGGCCGTCGATGAGCTGGTAGGTGATCCAGCCGCCGCCTGGCCAGCCCCAGTTGTCCGCCATCGCCTCAGTGACCACACCGGCCCCGATGGCGTAGACGGGCCCTGCTCCGGCGAAGTCGACGCCCATGTCAACACGCTCAGGAATCAGACCGCTGACTTCGCGCAGCGGGTTCAGGTAGGGGTGGACGCTGCTCGCCAGCTGCTCCAGGGTCAGCAGCGGCAGCAGGTTCCCTTCCTTTCGATTCAGCGCTTTCAGCGCCGTGAGTCGCACGCCGAGCGCATGCTTCAGCTGGAGGATCCCTGCCCGGGTGCGGATCGTCGTCCGCTCAGCGCTCAGCAGCTGCCGGGTGGCGTGCAGGTACTGGTCGATCTGGGCGGTGTCGGTGCCGGAAAGCTCGTTCAGGATCGACGCCTCTTTGAGTATGTGCTGTGGCGAGGCCGAGATGAGCAGCACGAGCGGCGAGTCCGCGCCCACTTGCTCGTAGGCGACGACGGCAAGCTTGGCGACCTGCTTGCGTATCGCATCGAAGGTGGCGCGGTAGAACTCGGTCTGCTTGTTGAGGAACTTCAGCCGCTGGTTGGCGAGCGTGAGCCGCTGTATCACCTCGGCGTACTGCTGGCCCAGCTTCGTCGCCTTGGCATTGAGCTGGGCGAGCATCTTCTGAGCCTGCGCGGCTGTGGGCGGCGGGGAAGCGCCTGCCGACCCGCTGAGGCCGACCACGGTGACCAGTACCGCAAGGCTGACCACGCTGAGCCACCGGATCTTGAGCCTGCGGCTAGTCGTGATCATGCGAACTGCGAGCGGCGTATGCACGCGCAGGCACGCTCCTCCGGGGCTCCCGGTTCATCAGCTGGCTCGCGGCCAGCTCGAGAACGGTGAAGCGGCCCATCGCCGCCGCCATCGTGGCCGCTGGAAAGCGATGAGCTTGATCAGCCAGGGTAGCTAAGCCCAATCGGAGCATTCAACCGCTTCGCACGCTCTCGCCCATCTTTGGTTGCGTGTCGTCCGTGCGTGTCGGCTCGGCATGACCGCATGCCGCGCGCTCGCGGAGTTGTCGCTCGATGCCCGATTGGCCGGATGCTACCCGGTCACATGCAGACCTCTGGCCACCTTGATGGCATGGGCGAAGACCTGGGTGATCCGGCTGACGTTGCCTGCCAGCGCCTTGGTGACGTAGCGGGCATGGTGCGCCTGCAGTCTTCTGATCGTGGCGGTCAGCTTCACTGCCTGGGAGCACCTGTAGTCCTGCACTGCTGTCCTGATCTCCAGTGCGTGGTGGGCGGGCGTGGGCGCGCCGTATATTCGGGTGCCCAGTCGGTTCCACAGATTGTCGGGGCTCGGGTAGTTGTAGCCGTGAGCGGCCATGCACGCCGACCACTTTGCGATTACTGCGGGGAACGCCGGATCGGCTTGGACGGCGCCGTTCAGCTGGCCTCGGATTTGCGTCCATCCGTCCACCGCGAGAATGAAGTTCGTGAGCGACCCGTACGCTTGCCGCCTGGCAGCAGCGATGCAACCGCCTGCCGCGATCCGCCCGGTCCCGGCCACGAGGAGCGTCACCGACATCATCTGGCTGAGCCGTCCCCTGACAGCGAGCAGGTACCGCTGTCGCTTCCCCGCAGGAAGAAAAGCAACGTATTTGTCTTCCCTGCTGGCCCGGTCTTGAGCGCCCG
>WNGK01012642.1_pt1 | contig 10522 bp, 11 predicted proteins | sample 5400601 | NCBI WGS metagenome assembly WNGK01 (sample SAMN13153376, study PRJNA577476) | soil metagenome | isolation source: 60 cm soil or saprolite under Garry oak tree replicate 1 | place: USA:California | collected 2016-06-15
AGTGGACCGCGACCGCCGACGAGATCCTGGAGAAAGTCCGGGCTGTCACCAGCCGGATGGCCCAGCTCCTCGGCGCCACCGAGATCGGGCATGTCGTCGGGCAGGCCGCGTAAATACCTTCAATTCTCTGTACACTAGATGTCTGGCATTGTCTCTGGGCTGGAAAGATGACTTCCTGCTATCCGCAGAAAGTCATCATCATCCGATCCCGTTGGTGTCAGCTGTGGGTGTCAGCGAGTCCGCCCGGGAGGGATTACTACGGCCCCCGGCTACGTGAGTTGGCTTGACACCCTGTCAATGGTAGAGGGCGCGGACATTGCTCCGATCCGCCTCGATCTCGACAAGGTAGCGTCCGCTCTCGATGATGCGGCACAAATGCTCATAGCAATGTTGGTCTACTTTGATTAGCCTGCCGTGGCAGCCGTTCTGGTGTACGGTTTACCTTTCTCCCGTCTTGTGCTCCTGACCTGCGCAAAATGTCTCCTGAAATCCCTTGTACCTCTCGTGCTGGAACACCTACGGTGAGCACGTCCCAGTCTGGGGCAAATACGCGCAACCCCCCGGAGGTCCACTGCCCTTAACTTCCGAGAGATTGGTCCCATTCTGGGAGATTTGACGGCGTGATCACGATGGTGTAAGTCGCGTCTTCGGTGTGCCTGGTGCGCCGCTCGGCCGGGGTGCGGCCGGAGGTCCGCTTCCGGCCGGTGCGGTCCGGCGGATGGGCGATGACGTCGGCGAGCTGGCGGGCGAGGGGGCCGCCGGCGCTGCTGGCGGGACGTCGGCCACAGTGCGGGCAGCAGGTGTCAGCTTGCAGGTGAGCGCGGACCAGGCCCGGCACGGCGGTGAAGCTGATCGCGTCGGGGTCGATGCCGGCCAGGGCGGCTGCCCGGGCGGCCGCCGTTGCGACCATATTGCGGGCTGGCAGGAACGCCCGGGCCTCCTGGCGGGCGAGGACTTCGGACTGCCCGCGCAGGACGCGCCTGGCGCCGCGCAGCGTCTTCTTCAGGTGGAGACAGGCGATTTCAATCTGCCAGCGCCCGGCATACAGCGCGGCGATCCCCGCGGCAGGGAAGGCGGCATGGCCGGGGAGAGTGGTCAGCACCCGGATGGCCGGGGTCTTCGTGCGGCCGCGGGCGGTGCGGGTCACGATGGTGAACTGGACCAGCCGGGCGATCGTGTCGGGCAGGCGCGGCGCAGTCTTGCCGGCGATGTCGCGGCGGCGCTTGGCGAGCATCCCGCTGGACTCGTGGAGAAGAACCAGCTCCGGCCCGTCGGGCAGGGTCTTGAGCGTCTTGAACGGCACGGACTTGGCGCCGTTTTTGACCCGCCAGCACAGGCGGGCGCCGGTGGCGGAGAACCGGATCCACCGGTCCATGGAGAAAAAGCCCCGGCCGGCGAGGTTGAGCATGCCGGGCCGCAGCGTGGAAGCGAGCTCGTCGACGAGGGCGTTCTCCCCGTCGTGGCAGCCGCCGGCCGCCGCCCCGATCCAGCGGCGGGACCCGGTCCGGACGCGGGCGACGATGCGGAGCTTGGGTTTCGTGCCGCCCGCGGGCACCCCGAACGCCCCGGCCAGCTCGTCATTACTGAACAGCTCCGCCGTCGTGCCGTCGAAGGCGGTGGTCTCCATGCCGTGCCAGGCGGACCCGATGCCCAGCTCAACGTCACTGCGGGCAGCGTCCAGCTCGAACGCCCGCCGCGTCACCTGCTCGCCCGGCAGCGCCCGGGCCTTTGACAGCGCCGGGCCGGCCGGGACGGTGGTGCCGGGCTTGAGGCCCGGCCCGGGCAGGCCGAAGGTGATGCGCAGGGTCGTGTCGTAGCCCTCGCCGGGGAACAGGCACCCGGCCAGGACGCAGATCAGGGTCGTCTTCGCGTTCAGCACCCGGTCCAGCTGGCGGCCGTGCGGCGCGGTGGCTACCGCCTCCTCGATCACCCCCTCGGCGAGCAGGTCCCCGATCAGGCCGCGGCGGTCCAGCTCCTCTAGCCAGCCCGCCCGCAGGCCCGGCCCGGACAGGACCCGGCTGGCCAGGTCCGCCCGCAGGCGGTCCTCCTCCGCATACTCCGTCTCGCCGCACCCGGCGACCGGATGCAGCTGCGGGTACCGCCCGCAGTGGTCCGGGTCCTTCGCGGCCGGGTCGCCGGAAGGGATGGCGGACCTCGCCGGCGAGGACGACACGAGCATGGCAAAATGGCGGGACAACGAAGCTCCTGAATCCGACGTTGCGGCTTGAGCACCTCACGTCCTGCCAGGGGCTTCGTTGCCTTGCGGGCACCGCCACGCCCGCATCCGCACCGTCATCAACGTGTGGCCGATTCGTGACCACCTACCGAAAATCGGGCACTAGGGCACGTAAGTCCCGGAAGTTAAGGGCAGTGCCCGGAGGTCTCATGCGCAGACATATCGCCGCACTCATGACAGCGGCGACCATCTTCGGCAGCGGCGGCTCAATCGTCGCCGCTGTCGCGACCGCGACGCCAGCCCTCGCAGTGACATGCACCGGCAGCACCCGGGGCTTCGAGGACTTCGTCTGGCAGCCCAGCAATCTCGCAGCGACCGGCGTCCGCGCCCCGATCAAGATCCGCAAGGACGGCGCGCTGTGCGATCACCAGCTATTCGGCCCCGACTATTTCGATTCGACGTGGATCATGGTCGATGACACCGTCTCAACCGGCTGCAACGGGTCGAACGATAATTGTCTCGTGCAGATGGGGCAGGACAGCTACTACCAACGGCGGCACGCATCACGACTGCTACTTCTGGGCGATCAAGGGAGGCACCCCGGTGCACTTCGGGTGCGGCGGGCTGGGCGACGACTCGCTCCAATACTTCTACATCCACCCGGGCACCAGCGGGACGCATTACATCCTGGCGTACTGCGGCACAGCCGGCGATTATCTCGACGTCCACTGCACCACCGAGGACGGCAGCCAGGCCGTCTACAACAACACCCAGGTAGACGTGTCAGGTGAGGAAATCGCGGAGTGCGGGACACACATCTTCGGCAACAACAGCGATCAGCAGACAGTCGGTGACGCTGGCTCCGGTAACTACGTGCAGGGCCGGGGGTCGAGCGGGAGCTGGACTGTGCGCTCGTTTATTACCGAACCGGATCCCTGCGACAATGTCACCGGAAGCGGCCAGTACAGCTACCACCAGGACCTGGACGGCAGCGGCAATATGCAGGTCGCGCGCATCTACGACACCCGGAACACCAGTTGAGAGCGGGACACCAGTGACACGACGCAGGATCATCATCGCGGCCGCGAGCGCGGCCGCGGCTCTCGCCGCGAGCATAGCGGCGCTGAGCGCCACGCACGCCGGGACGACTGCCAGGGCGACAGCAGTCGGCCAGCAGATCACGATCCCCGGCACCGCGATCCTGTGGGCACCGCCGCCGGCCGACGCTCAGCCGGCGCTGACCGCTGACCAGGCGTGGGGAGCGAAGTTCTCTCCCGGCGAGTCAGTGCCGGACGGCACGACCGTCCAGCTCGGGTCGCTCACTGACGCGGTAGGTGAATACTGCGGCGTCTCGTGCGACATGTGGACGACCGTAGACGGAATCAGCTACCGGGCGTACAACGTGCTGGCGTACGGTTACTACTGGCGCTCGTGTGCGAACGATTCTCAGGCTGAGCTGGACTGTCAGCACTGGGAATTTATCGACGCAGACACGGGCGCTTACATCATGGGCGTCGGGCCACGCATGCAGGCGATCCCGCCGCATGAGTCTGCGTCTGACAGCTCGTCGCCGCAGCCGACTGACAGCGCGTCGCCCTCACAGGGGTAGTTCGACGACATCAAGGCAGCGACCCGGATCACGTTGCTGCTCGATCATGCGTGCGGTGACGGGATAACGCCGGACGAGTCGGTCGTCTACGAGGCGAAGGCGAGGCAGCTCGCGCGGAAGTACCGCTACGGCAGCCGGATGATCTACCAGGGACGCCGCGTTTTTGATTCGCACTGATACCGCGGCGTCGCGTGTGGCCCAGCACCTCGATGCGAACTCGCGGTCTAGAGCTTGTCCACGACGTTTGGGCAGCTCAAGAGGTCAGTAGTGGTCAGTTGCGGTCGGCTGAGACAGTACCAGGCTGCTGCACTTTACTGCTGCACATGGCTGGCGCTGAGGTCATCCCCTCGGTCGGGCACCCTGCGGGCTACGCCCGGTTCTCCGGGGGCGGCAAGGGTCTGCCGAAGGCCGAGCGCAGCGAGCCCTTGACGGTTCCGGAGGTTCGGGCGTAGGGCCTTGGCCTGGCCGGGCGAGGGGATGACTGGTGTCCACCCATCTCCGAGGGAGGGCCGGGGTCCGGGGCAGCGCCCCGGTGTCTTTCGTCGGCAGCCAGGCCGCCGGGCTCGTCAAGGTTCGGCCGCTCGGCAACCCGCTGGCTCCGTCATGATCCGGATCGTTGCGGCGAGTCGTGGTGCGTGGCCGGTGCGGGCCTGAGCCTGCGCGGCGGGCCGCCCGCCGCCGGGCGCGATCAGCGTAGAGGCGGCGGGCAAGGCCGCGCCGCCCGCCTGGCCACGGTTGCCCATCATCACCGCGGCTGTCTGCACCTCGCGATCGACCCCGCCTGGCCAATCCGCACCATCATGACTCGTGACGCCAGCTCGGCAGCGAGCGTAAGCGGAGCTGCTGGCGCGCCGAAGGCGCGCCCTTGAAGCCGTATAGAAAATTGTCACAAGGCAGGTGCAGCCGGGCAGGTGCAGTCGGTCTTTGCCGGTGGTCGCCGGGCCGGTGCCGTCGGACCGGACGGTTCTGTGGAAGCAATTCCTGTATTCGAGCCGGGTGATGCGGGCAGCCAAGGTCGTTGGTAGCTTTGGCGGTCGGTGGGTCGCTATTTATCAAGCTGAGGTCATGTCGGTTCGATGACGGGCGGTGCCGGGTGGTGAAGAACTGACGCAGGGCGTCGAGTTCGCTGATGCACCATTCGCTGGCGGTGGGCCCGCACCCCGCAGTCAATGCGACACGCTCGGCCGACTGTAGGTGACCCACAGCCCCACTACGAGCTCAGTGCCACAGCAGCCAAGACGGGCTAACTACGTCCGTGCGGGGCTAACTCACGGGTTGCCATGTTTCGAAGATTTGCTGCCCGGTATTTGCGTCCACAAAAATCCAGTCGATGCACGAGGCTCCCGGGCTCGTCGTGACATATGGATCAGTTGACTGCGGGCAGCCGGTATGTGCACTGTAACTATATGCTAGCTCGTTGAGCGCAAGGTATGCCACACCATTTGATGTCTGCTGGTTGCCCGCACCTGGGGCGTCGGCCGGGCCGGATGGCTCGCTCAAGAGGCCGAGCTGGACAGTGTAACCAGAAGGAATGCTAGTGGAGGTAGTGGGTCCGCCAGCCACGAGAGCATACTTAGCCCACGCCTGGGCGGCCGTCAAAGCAGGTGAGGCATTGCTGGGGGCGGGCGCAAAGGTGGCCCCATTGCCGGTATTCACCACGGTGGTACTGGTGACACCAGACACCACAACAGCGCGGGCCGGAGCGATGACCGCCCGGACTATGAAGAATCCCGCAGCCAGCAAGGCAGTTATGGCGAAGATGTATACGAGGCTACGAGGAATTTTCATTTGCGACTTCATCCTTAACTGGTATTTCGGGTATCCCAGAAGTTCATACCGTTAGTGCCCGAGTTGGTGCCATAAGGACCGCCATTTTTCGTATAGCAATTTGAATTGCTATTATTCCAATGCGGTCCTCCCCAGCTTCTGGTGGACCAGGTACTGCCGTACGTCATCAGTGCTGCCTTCGAGCGGATAACTGCTTGTGCCGATCTTCTGATTGTCGGCAGTTGAGCCCATGATGTGTATAACACAGGTATAGTCCGATTCGGAGGCAGTTTGGCCCGCGGGACCGGTAAACTGGGGTTGCGTACTGTTTTTTGGATTACAATTAGTTCCGTAGACTGTTGGCAGGCGCCTTTGCGCCTTTCGTATCAGGCGCGGCGCCCGCCCTGGCGAACGACTGCGCTGGGGATAATGGCTGGCCGTACTACCAATGGACCCGCACCGACAATGCGGTATATGGCGTACGCGCACCTCCAGTTTCGCCGCAGTCGTCGATCTCATAGTAATACGCATGACTAATGTTATCGTAATAGCGGACGATTTTGAAATAGACTAGCGTATCTTGCACGGTTGTACCGCAACCGTAGTCTGTGATCTGGCCAGTTCCGTTTGCCCAGAATTTGCACCATTGATCGCCTGATGTACCGGTGTGATAGTCGTGGATAAATCCGATTTGAACAATCTCTGGAGGTCCCACTATCGCTATCCAGACTGGATTGTGTGGATAATACCCCGAGGTAAAGTTACAGAGACCGCCGTCCATGCGGACTTTCATGGGTTAGTGCGATTGCCATGACGATGCGTCGCACGAAATCGCCTCCTGGTCTGCTGGCCGCGTCCAAGATCCACTGTAAATGAGACCATCTCGCCCGCCCCTGGGTTCGTGGAGATCGTCGGCGTCGAGATCGATCGTCTGCTCACAGCAACGGTCTGGTACTAAGTACGCCCGATAGTCTCGGCTATGTCAAGACGTCCGCTGCGACCTGAGCGAATCTCCGCAAGTGTGATGGAGCGTGTGGGCCGCAGCGGACATTGCGGCGCGGCTGACCTACCCTGCATGGCGTCAAGGACTGTCAAGCTAGATCGGTGACCATAATTCCGGCAGGTCATGGGCTCAGTGGTCAAAGGCGACCACAGACCGCCGGGGCGCTGATCTGGCGGTTGAACTACGCCCCGCGCTCTAGACGCAGCGTTGAGTGCGAGCAGTCGCTGGAGGACGCGGCTCCGGGGCGTGTCGCAGCGCAGGAGGTCAGTTCGGTTTCTGCTCAGGCAACTGCAGATCACCGCGGTTCGGTAAGTGCTGTGGCCCATAGTTCCGCAAGCGCGTTGGCGCGCGCTTCGATGATGGCCATGCGTGCTGGCCACTCGATTTCGTCGGTGTGGCTGGCCTGGCTGGTCATCTGGCCGGGCCATTTGCGGTACAGCAGGCCGACGTCGCTGATGAAGTAGCCGGGGCTGATGGCGTTGGCGGCGAGCAGCAGGCCGGTGTCGCCAGAGGCGGGCAGGGCCATCCATCCGCCGAGCGCATAGACGAGGTCACGGCGCATGCAGAGCGTGACCGGGTGGACCTGGGCACGGTAGCTGTGGGATCGCCAGTGCTCCAGCACCTGGCCGGGTTCTATCCGGCCTTCGGCCGGGTCAGCGTCGAATCCGATCGTGGAGCCGTCGGGCAGCAGGTCGAGAACCCGGCAGGTCGTCCAGCCGATGTCGGGATGGGCGGTGAGGGCCGCGATTTCGCGCGCGAGCGTGCCGGGCGTGAGCTGGTCGTCGGAGTCGAGGACCTTGACCAGCTCGCCGTCCGCGCGGGACAGGCACAGCGTGCGGGTCGCGGCTTCGCCGCTGCGGCGGCCGGTGCCCGGGCTGATCCGCGGGTCGTCGGGCAGCATCCGCGCGACGTCGCCGGTCTGGCCGTCCTCCTGCACGACCCCCGTCGGGCAGCTCCTGAGCGCAGAGCGACTTGTAGGCGGCGGTCAGGTAGTCGGGAACCGGCTGGTAAGCGGCCGTGACAACGGAGACGACGTGGCTCATGACGGCCACGGCTCTAGCCGCGTCTGGTAGGTCATCACGGTCCGGTCGCCCGGCATGATCACGTCCGAGATCTCGACGACCCGGCCCTGAGTGTCAATCGAGGACTTGCGGAGCGCGAGCACGGCCACGCCGGGGGTGATGCCGAGCTACTCGATTTCGTCGCCCTGCGGCGGCCGGGCGCTGACCTCATCGACGACGCGGTCAATCTCGATGCCGATGGTGCGGAGCTGGTGGAAGGTGCCGCCCGGCCACGGCTCGTTCCCGGCATCCCGCAGCTCGGGGTTTTCGGCGGCTACCTCGTACACGATGTAGGAGCTGATCAGGCTTACGGCTGACCTCTCGGCGTGGATGAGCGTCCGGTAGATCCGGTGCAGGAGCTTCGTCCCTGGCTCGACGCCGAACGCCCCGGCCAGGTCCGCCGTCGCATCCGTTGTGCGGTACTCGGCGTGGAAGTCCAGGTCATCCATCGTCATCCCGGTGTCGTACTCGGTGCTGCCGGTCTGGGCACGCTCATCGAACGGCCGCAGCGCCCTGGCCTTCTCCCACTGATAGCGGTCCTGCGTCCGGCGGATGCGCCGCCTGGGGGGCGCGGACATACGTGCCGATCCCGTGCACCGCGTCGATCAGGCCCTCGGCCTGGAGCACGCCGAGTGCCTGCTGAATCGTGGGCAGGCTCACCCGGTACCGCTCGGCCAGCTCGATCTGCGCGGGCATCTGCTCCCCTGGCGCGAGCTGCTGCGAGCGGATCTGCTGCCTCAGGTCGTTGGCAATGCGCTCGTACTTCGCGGCCATGTCCGCTCCCTCCCAGGGTCCGAAAGAAAGACGTAATCAGTTTAGGCAGTGACCTGCCCGGCACCGGCCGCGCCCTGTCCGCCCAGGCCGTCGCCAACTACATCGCCAAATATTCCACCAAGAGCACCAGCGTCCCCGGCCTGCCCGACCGCCCGCTTCGCTTCCACGCCGACATCGGCCGCCAGCCCTACCACAAGCAGATGATGACCACCGCCTGGACGCTCGCCACCACTACCCGGCACGACCGGCTCCGCGCCTGCGCGCACACGCTGGGCTGGGGCGGACACTTCCTCACCAAATCCCGGCGGTACTCGGTCACCTTCGGCGCTCTCCGCCGAGCCCGGCTCGAGCACCGCCGACACCAGCACCACTCCGACGGCGAACGCGACCCCTGGGGACGACCCCTCGACGACACCATCGTCCTGGTCCTCAAAACCTGGGCCCACAAGGGCACCGAGCACAACCCCTTCGCGGGCGCCGACCTCGCACTCGCCAGCGCCGCCCGTGCCCGCGAGCACGGCCAGGATCACAACGAGTAGACCCTGGTCCCCGAGGAGGTACTAACCGCCATGTCCGATCGCCTGCTCACGGTCGCCCAAGCCGCCGAGCTGCTCGCGACCTCCGAGAGCTTCCCCCGGCGGCTGATCGCTGAACGACGCATCCGGTTCATCCGCGTCGGCCGCCATGTCCGCATCCCCGAATCGGCGCTAGCCGAGCTGATCGAGGCCGGGACCGTAGAGCCGATGACCGCCTGGTCGCATCGCCGCCGGAAGGTAGCCTGACATGCCCGGCCGCAAGAGCCGCAGCTTCGGCACCATCCGCAAGCTCCCCTCGGGCCGCTGGCAGGCGCGCTACCGGGGACCAGACGGCCTGTTGCGGTCCGCTCCGTCCACCTTCGTTCGCAAGAGCGACGCCGCGCGGTTCCTGGCGTTGACCGAAGCCGAGCTGCTGAACGGCGGCTGGACCGATCCCGAAGCAGGCCGCGTCCCATTCACCGGCTACGCCGCCATCTGGATCACAGAGCGAGCGGGCCTGCGACCCAAGACCATCCAGCTCTACCGCTACTTGTTGCGCCGTCACCTGGCACCCGGCTTCGCCCCGCAGTCCATCGCAGCCATCGCTGAGGCTGACGTGCGCCGCTGGCGCGCCGATCTGCTTGCCTCAGGCGTTAACCCGGTCACCGTCGCGAAGGCATACCGGCTGCTTAAGTCCATCCTGGCGACCGCAGCCGATGACGGGCTCATCCGCCGCAACCCCTGCCGGGTCAAAGGCGCCGGAACCGAGAAGTCACCCGAACGGCCCGTGCTCACCATCGCCCAGGTCTACGCCCTGGCCGACGCCGCCGGTGACCGCTACCGGGCACTGATACTGCTGGCCTGCTTCTGCGGCCTGCGGTGGGGCGAGCTGGCCGCCCTGCGCCGTTGCGACCTCGACGCCGACACCGGAACCATCGACGTACGCCGCCAGCTCACCGAAGTCAACGGCTACCTGACGTCCGGGCCGCCAAAGACCGACGCGGGCAAGCGTGCCGTCGTCATCCCGGCGATGATCCTGCCCGACGTCCGCGATCATCTGAACAATCACGCAGCACCCGGTGCCGAAGCGCTCGTGTTCACTAGCCCTGGCGGTATCCCGCTGCGGCACGGCAACTTCCGCCGACGGGTGTGGCTGCCCGCGTTGGCTGCTACCGGCACGACCGGCATCCACTTCCACGATCTGCGCCACGCCGGGAACCTGCTCATCGCTCACGCCGGGGCGAACCTGCGCGAGCTGATGGAACGGATGGGTCACTCCAGCAGCCGCGCTGCGCTGATCTACCTTCACTCCACCGACGCCCGGCAGCGTGCCCTCGCCGATGCGGTGGCCGACCGCGCCCGCACCGAACTCGACGCCGCGAAGCCGCGTGGCACGAGTGTGGCACGAACGGGCACAACCGATGCGAACGACGGGCAGCGCGATCGGCCGCCAGTGCCCTGACCTCGTATTTTGGCTGGCGCGCCTGGCAGGGATCGAACCTGCGACCCGCTGCTTAGAAGGCAGCCGCTCTGTCCGCTGAGCTACAGGCGCTCCGAGCATATTGTGCCCGATCCAGGCTACGCGCCGGGGCTACCGAGCCCGCAACGATCCGGCAG
>WNGK01013804.1_pt1 | contig 10522 bp, 15 predicted proteins | sample 5400601 | NCBI WGS metagenome assembly WNGK01 (sample SAMN13153376, study PRJNA577476) | soil metagenome | isolation source: 60 cm soil or saprolite under Garry oak tree replicate 1 | place: USA:California | collected 2016-06-15
TCAAGAGGCTCTCGACGGGAAGCCAGGATGGTAACGATTCCCGGAATAAATCATCTAACGTGGTGCGCAGGGCGACGACTCCGGAACGATGGCCACTCTTTACCGGTACTTTAAGGATTTTTGGAAGCTTGCGGTCGTCGCACTCGTCCTGGCGGCGATTAATCAGGTATTCTCGCTGCTGGACCCACTCATTTTCCGACACATCATTGATTCCTATGCAACTCGCTACCGGGAGTATTCAAGCCCGCAGTTTGTCCGCGGAGTGACCCTGTTGTTGGCGGCTGCAGTCGGTGTGGCGCTGGTGTCGCGTATCGCAAAGAATTTCCAAGATTATTTTGTGAACGTGATCACCCAGAAAGTTGGCGCTCGTATCTACACCGACGGTGTCCGACACTCTTTGGATCTTCCGTACGCCCTGTTCGAGGATCAGCGCAGCGGAGAAACGCTCGGAAAGTTGCAGAGAGTTCGAAGCGACGTTGAGAAGTTCATAGCGTTGCTTGTAAACATGGTCTTCACGACGCTAATTGGCCTGGTCTTCGTGACCATTTATGCGGCCAAAGTGCATTGGTCGATCGCTCCGGCCTATTTGCTGACTGTCCCTCTTCTCGGAGGCTTGAGTTCGTTGCTGAGCCGCAGAATCAAGACCGTTCAAAAACGTATTGTGAATGAGACGACAGCGCTTGCCGGCGCAACGACGGAATCGCTGCGAAACATCGAACTGGTAAAGAGTCTCGGTCTCGCCCAACAAGAAATCGATCGCCTCAACTCCACCACGAATAAGATTCTCAAACTGGAACTTGAAAAGGTTCGCTACCTTCGCAGCCTCAGTTTTGTTCAAGGTAGCATCGTAAATCTTCTGCGGACTTCGATCTTGTTTCTGATGCTGTATCTCATCTATACGCAGCGCATTACCGTCGGACAGTTTTTCTCGCTCTTTATTTATTCGTTCTTTATTTTTGGTCCCCTTCAGGAATTGGGAAACGTGGTCAACGCCTATCGCGAGACCGAAGCATCGCTCGACAACTTCGAACAGATTCTCAGAATGCCGGTGCAACCGAAACCGGAGCACCCTGTAGCACTGGCCTCGTTGGAAACACTCGAGTTCGACCAGGTCACTTTCCAGCATCAGTCCGCGTCTTCACCGGCGCTTAGCGGAATCTCTTTCCGCGTGAAACGCGGGGAGACGGTTGCGTTTGTGGGACCGTCTGGCGCAGGCAAGACCTCGCTCGTGAAACTTTTGGTTGGTCTCTATTGGCCCATGAGCGGTCATATCCTCTATAACGGAACCCCGGAGGATGAGGTTGCGATCGAAGATCTGCGAGATCGACTCGGACTTGTCACCCAGGATACGCAACTCTTTTCCGGCACGATCCGTGAGAACCTGCAATTCGTAAGGCCTGATGCCACCGACGAGGAATGTCTCGAAGTCCTGCGTCACGCCGCCGTCGAGGGTTTATTACTGCGAGCGGATCACGGACTCGACTCGAAGATCGGCGAAGGTGGAGTCAAAGTCTCAGGTGGAGAGAAGCAGCGAATTTCCATCGCGCGCGCCCTGCTGCGCCGCCCGCAATTGCTGGTGTTCGACGAAGCGACCTCTTCGTTGGACTCCTTGACAGAAGAAGAGATCAGCCAAACGATTCGAGACGTGGCTGCGAGCCGCGATGCCATCACCATATTGATCGCGCACCGCCTTTCCACGGTTATGCACGCGGACTGCATCTACGTGTTGGAACGAGGGCGTGTCGTGGAGAGTGGCCGCCACGAAGACTTGCTCGCGAAAAAAGGACTCTACAGCGCGATGTGGCGACAGCAGGTAGGAGAGGGCAGTGAGAGCGTTCTCGATCCGGCATGATTAGGACGCCTGGAGGAAAAGTGCCACGCATCCTGACGTTAACATCGGGCCCTGAGGACTGGCGGGAGCGCGCGGCTACTAGGCAGATGTTCCGCCAAGTTTAGTATCGCTGGACTCCGCCGCATCGATTGGTGACTGGAGGGCAGTGACCAGTGATTAGTGGCTAGACGGGAAAGAGTAGGGACCCCGGTTCGTAACGTCCCCCCACAATAGGGAGCACACCAAAGAAGTCAGCCATTCCTTTCCTCCGGTTCCTCGGAGAATGGCGAAGCAGCGCAATCCACGCAAACACAAGGAGGAGTGAAATCGGAGCGTACTCCTGCTTACAATAAATTGAAAGCCCGTGGCAAACAGCAACACCGAACCTCAGGCTCGTCTTCGTCGGCCGCTTCATGCGCATCGCGCCACAGGCGATGGGCGTCTCCGGAAAAGGGAACGGCATCAGCCTCGTGCTTTCGCGGGAGAGTGCAACGCGAGAGCGCTCAAACAGGAAACCTTCAGTAGCGCAGGTAACGCCCGCAGTTATGCGCGATGAGCACGCCGCAAGGAAGAGAGGGCGCTGTGCTACGGAACTTGTCCAAACTTGTCTAACAGAGAGCGGCCCCAAAAAACATAACCTGACGCCAGGACAGCGACTTAGGTGATTTTTGTTTAAGAGTTCCCAGGACAAGATCGCTTGGTTTTCCCAGACTATGATTATCTAAGCGTCTTATTGTAGATAGTCAAGGTGTCTGGCTGTCTCCTCACTCGTTATTCTTTGCCGCGATGAAAAGATAGGGTTGGGGACGAATGAAGTAGTTCGTGACGTTCGTGAAACGGACAAGCTGGGGAGAATGGGCCTGTCTGTCAAATATTTAGATGCACAAAACTCCTCATTTTTGGGGGGTTGTGCAACAGAATATAGATTCTTCGCTTTAAGTGCCCCAATCCAAGAGGGCAAAAACTTCCAGTCAGGGTTGAACGCGTGAACTGTTTGCCACTCGATGGAAAGTAAGGCATAATCGAATAGTAAGTAAGAAATATAAAGTAAGGAGGAAGCCATGTTGCATTCCACAGTGACGAGCAAGGGACAGACAACGATTCCCGGCGAGATTCGCAAGGCCCTGCAAATCAAGCCGGGCGACAAGCTGGAATATATGGTGAAAGGGGACCATGCCACCATTCGCGTGCATCCGGGGACGCGGTCGCTGAAGGGCGTGCTCGCCAGCAAGAAGGGCAAGGGGCTGGCTTTCGCCCAAATCCGGGAGGCCGCCGCAAAAGCCGCCCGTGATCGCGAGGGCATCCGATGAGCAGTAAGCGAAAGCTTGTCGATACCAATCTGATCGTTCGGTATCTTGTACAAGACCATGAAAAGCACGCTAAGGCCGCCGGAAAGCTGTTTGATGCCTGCGATCGAGGCGAAGTGGTCATCGTAATGCTGCCCACCGTCCTAGCCGAGTGCGTGTTCGTACTGGAGTCCTTCTATGAGCATCCGCGTCGAGACATTGTCGCGGCGCTTGGCAGACTCATCGCCAGCCCCGGCGTTGAGATCAGCGGCGTGGAGATTCATCTTGACGCATTGCATCGGTATCAAAAGACAAGGGTCCATTTCGTGGACTGTCTAATCGCCGCGACCTCCACGGCTCAAGACATACCGGTGGCTACGTTTGATGAGGACTTCCGAAAATTTGCCGACGTGCGCGTAGAAAACGAATAGTTCCCTTAACATCCACTGGAGCGCCGACCGAGTCGCAAAAGCCGTCTAACCCGGATTATTGAAGGTAGAAATCTTGGATGGCGTTGCCAGAGCCGGAGCAGCGCGCTTAAGCAGGCGCTCCCTAGCTTAGTTGCCTTTCCGCTCTGCATTCTCAACGCCCATCTGAATCCGCTCTCGAATTATTGATTTTTCCAATTCCGTGTGTCTGTACGTACGAGATGATACGTACTATAATGTAATGACTGGCAAGGTGCGATGCACTTCGAATGGGACGAGACGAAGAACCGTCAAAATCAGCGCAAGCACGGCATTGCCTTTGGACTGGCGCAGGAGGTGTTCCTGGATCCGCTCCGAATCACAATGGAAACCCAAGATGTTGATGGCGAAGAACGATTCGTGACGGTTGGCTCCATCACCAGAACGTTCAGACTCATGGTGGTGGTCTACACTCTGAGGTTGAAAGATGATCGTGAAACGATCCGCATTATCTCAGCCCGAAAAGCAACACCGAACGAAAGGAAATCCTATGAAAAGGCTCACCAAATCTGAGCGCCGGAAACAGATCAGGCGTTTCGATGCTATTCGCGATGACCAGATCAATACCACCGACATTCCAGAAATTACCGAGGAACAGATGCGTAAGGGCGTCGTCGGCCACCTCTATCGTCCGATTAAGAGACCCGTTACCATGCGGCTAGATGCCGATGTCTTGGCGTGGCTAAAACAGGGTGGCCCAGGCTACCAGACCAAGGCAAACCGGCTCTTGCGCCGGGAAATGCTGAAATCTCGCAGAGCTTAGCGCTAGTGGAAGCGGCATCCTGGAAGCAAGGGAAAGATGCCTTACCCGTTGATCACTGGTGGGCCGTATTGCTCGAGAGCGTTGGCTGGCACACTCTATTATAGTGGGTGAGGTGAATGGAGATGAGCGGCGTCATCATGAAGGATCCTGAAATTCTCGGCGGGGAACCTGTCTTCCGCGGAACCCGCGTTCCCTTCAAGATTTTGATCGACTAAAAGTCAAACCTCTGACGTTACTTAGACCAATATTAATGAGAGGCTCGTTTTTCCAGGAACGATTGCAACCGTTACCAGGAAGCCGGCACGGCCTCGCGCACCATGCGGCGATGAAATGTCTAACAAAGTCGGCCGTGTCTGACTCAAAAATCCAGTGGTGTTTCCTCAAGTTCGTCGCCCGGCTTGACTCTGTCAACCCAGATCAATCTAGACTAATCATCTAGATTGGAGGTCGAAGTTATGCGTACCGTTGGACTGTTCGAGGCCAAGCAGAAACTCTCGGAACTCGTGGAACGCGCCCGCGCGGGGGAGAAGATTGGCATTACTCGACGTGGCGAACTGACAGCTATCCTGGTTCCCGCCGCTTCCGAAACCAGCTTGAGAGATGTTTTTCAGGATATCGAAAGGATTCGAAAACGCGTCAAGCTGACCCGAAGCGTGGACGTGAAAGAACTAATCGAGGAGGGCCGGACTTGAATGGTTTTGTCCTTGATGCTTCCGTTGCACTTCGCTGGTTTCTCGACCACCCTATGCCGCCTTTTGCCAACCGGGTAAAGCAGCACCTCCTTAAGGGTGCTAGAGCTGTCGTTCCCGCGCTGTGGCATCTTGAGATGAGCAATGGTCTGGTAGTCGCGCAGCGGCGAGCCATTTTAACCGCTGCAGATGTTGACCAAGCGGTGATCGATTTAGAACAGTTTGTCGCGCAGGCCGTCGACACAGAAAGCAGTGTCGTTTCCGCTCGGCAGTCTTTGGGAACAGCGCGAGCCTTGGTGCGACTTCGTTGTAAATGGAACCAAGCGGCGATCCGTTTGAGGCAGGCACGAAGCCAGGCTACGCGGTTCAAAATCGGCAAGAGTGCCCGACCACTTTGTCCGTCTCGAATCTTTGAACGAGGTAAGGCTTATGAAGAACCTTGGGGATTTCTTTCACGTTGAGTAAAGCCACATTCCTTTCGCGCGCTCGATGACGCCAAAGGCTAGGTTTGAGGCCTGGTCTTAGTTAGGCGAGATAGATGCTAATATCCTTCATGGGATAGTGCCACCGATTACGAGTCCACAATTCCAAATCATGAACCGCCGCCGCCGCTATCGGCGCATCCCCCAGTTCAACGCTGTGGCTCTTACTGAACGGTCTCAGATACTCCCCAGCTTGCCGTCCAATCTCCAAGTCGATGGGCACACATTGAATCGTTGCAAAAAGAGCATCCAGGATCTTCTGCTCTGTTTGACGCGCACCGTGTCAGAGCTCGGCGACCGTAACCGGCGAGCACAGGAGGGCGGTATTTCCCCGGCTCAAATCGTCCCATTTCGCAAGAATCGCCGACACTTCAATTAAGATACCCGAATCGATCAGGACGGATTTCAAGACGCGAGCCTTTTGAGGCCCTTTCCTTTGCGCAGCTGTCGGACGTACGCGTCCGCATGGGACAGATCCTCGCGGTCCCTCCACATACCGACGATTGCTTTCATCGCCCGTCTGCGATTGGTCTGCGAGGCTCCATTCTTGTCCCTAACCGCCACGCGGACCAGTTCCGAAATCGATGTGCGCCGCTGCCGGGACTGGATGTGCAGCGCCTTCCAAATATCCTCGTCTGCGGAATACTAGCCCTCCGGTCGCGGCCATCGCCAGGTCGCGCCTTCTGAAGTTGTTCGGTCGCCCACGTTAAGAGCACGAAACACAGCTTGCCGAGTGAGCGATGCTCTTTGGCCGCGAACTCTTCCAGCACGGCTCTAGTCTCCGGCATAATTCTCGCGTTGCAGCTGACTTTCCACTCGTCCACTTTAGTCCTCGTCGCGCCGTTTGTAATACTCACGAATCCTTACTTCGTCCCCCGTTTTCATGTCGGAAAAATCAACTATGTCCGTGACGATTTCAGGGTGGCACGCGACACAGAAATTCTTTCCATCCGTGAACCGCACGCTAAAGAAGCACAAGCCCTCTTCGTACCAGTGCGAAATCCAGTCCACTTTCTTGCCGTGAACCTCGGGGTAGCGTCGTCGCAGCTTTTCGTGCCTCTTCTTGATTCGCCTGTCCAGGCGCCTGTGTTCAGCGGCGCTGATCGGCTTTATCGGAATACCGTCCACCACTACGACTTCGGGCTTCTTCGTCATCGCCGTTCTCCTTCATGACTTCGCTGCCAACTCTTGAGGTCCTTGACGCAAGGTCGCTCAATACTCGAGTCCACGCAGCAATTCCGAAAGCGGCAGGCCCAGATGCCCAGAGACGATCAGCAACGTGTCTAACCTCGGGATCGTCTTACCGCGTTCCAACAATCCCATCTCAGTCCGGTGCAAGCCGCAAACGCCGGGCGAACCCCTCTTGCGAGAGTCCTTTTCGTTGGCGCTCGCTTCGGATGCGTTCGCCGGGCGTCGGGAGAATCTCTTGCATGGAGTGCGCTGGCTGGTTCTCGTTCGTTGCTTGCTCTTCGCTCATAGCGCGCTGCATCTCGCTTTTCGGCTTGTTCCATGTCCGCCAAGAATTGCAGATTCACCTGAGCGCCGGCGTGCTCAAGCGTTGCCAGCGTGTCTCCGTAGATTTCCTCACCAATTGGCCGCAGCTTTTTTCATACGCTCCAGGCCTCGAACAGCCTGATCGACTCCTTGATTCACGAGAAAAATCCCTCGTAAAGATGTGCCTTTTGCATTTAAATCCCCTGTATTCGCTCCGGCGGAACGCGGTAGTTCATTTGGTAAAGGCACCGAGACACACGCCTCCGAGGGGGTCGATTGCCGACTTTCATGGAGGCACGAATCCACCTAAGGAGGGCTACGGCGGGGGATGCGCGACGAGCAGAAGTATTAGGTGTGCTATGAATCCGAACCCAAGATGAGCGGGTTGCACCCAAGCAGGTAACCCGCTACTTTTTAATGCATCCATCGTTGCCTCCCAGTGAGGTGATGGTGGTCAGGGGCGCGTTCGGTGTTCAAGCACCGGCGCGTCCCGCTAGGCTATTTTTTTCGTTTCTCGCCCTTTTTCCGACCGCCGCCTTTCCAATAAATCTTCTTCTTTACGGCCTTCAGGTTCTCGATATCCTCGGCCGACCAGAGACGATAGCCGACTGCTCCAACTAGAGTTGGCTCAGGAGCCTCGATTTTCTTCGCATCTATCCATCTGTTGATCGTCGCCAAGCTAATCCGGGCTTGCTCGGCAGCTTCGGAAGTCGTGAACTTCCCGTTAATCATGAGTAGCCTATATCATCTTTCTTAATTGTCAAGAGAAAAGTCACACCGTTCGAGGTTTCGGGTCCACCACGGAATACGAATCGCTACGAAAGGATATCCTACACGTGAACCAAACTGCCAGTAATGCGAGCTTTGCCGACACCGAGCAGCATGGCCTTTGACCCAACCAATACCCGCATGCATTAGAATTGGATAACTTATTCTATCCATTCGCCTATTTTCCATTTTGGAAGTCCTTAGTGGCAAAGCTCAGGATTATGAAGATGACTTGGCTGGCCGGCTCTTAGCGAATAGCTTTGGGGAGTTTTGAAAGGAAGACCTGGCGGATTGTCGGGATAAGCGTGACTACAACTAGGCAGCGGTCTCGCTCGTTGTGCGCGCGGACCATGGCCGCTCCACTTTGTGCTCAGGTGTGTCAGTTTGGTGTCCGCGGCGAGACCGGATTCGCAGCGCTTGCTGCACAGCGCTCTTAGAGAGGCCTGTCTCCTGGGAGATCTCGCGGTGACTCAACTTTACCCCCTTCCTCCTTTCGCCGAAGGTGCGGCGCCACAGCAACAAGTACACGACAAAGGCCGCGGGACTGTGGTCATGGCCTACCAGATCCCTTAGCAGGACATCAACAACGTACTTGTCGAGGCGGAAATATCCCATAGATCTATAGTACATAAAAATATAGCAGTATTCGAACGCCTTGACAGGAAAAGTGCGCTCACGCACGATGCCCAAACGAAAGGGGTACATACATGTTGAAACGCGTCAAGTTTACGTCGGTTCCCGTGCAGGATCAGAGTCGAGCGCTCGAGTTCTACACCAAGAAACTTGGGTTAAAGATTTTCACCGATCAGCCAATGGGAGATGCACGCTGGATCGAGTTGAAGGTGAACGGTGCCGAAACAATGCTCGTCTTGTTAAAGCAGCGCAACCACACTCCTGGACAGACGCCAGGTGTTGTCTTCGTGGCGGATAACGTACAGGCGACGTACCAAGAACTCCAGGCTAAGGGAGTCGAGTTCACGCAGCCACCAAAAAAGGAAAGCTGGGGAGAACACGCGATTCTGAAGGACAGCGAAGGGAATTTGGTCTTAATCGGCACCGCATAGAATTCAGCTCGGCAGTGCCCAGGCCGGGGGCCTTGCTTCGACAGACTCGCTGCCGATCATCTCCTACACCGAGTAGACTGCATACGAGCATGCCCGTATCTGGGCCGAATTGGAGGTCTCCGGGAAAATGATTGGCTTCTATGACCTGATTGTTGGGGCAACGGCTCTGGAGCGCGGCAGCGACGTAGCCACGTTCAACAAACGGCATTTCGGTCAAATAAGAGGACTGGGCGTCATCGAACCAAAATAGTTCCTGTTGCTACTTTTTCGTATTTCCATCCATTTGTTTTTAACAATTAACTAATATATATAAGTGTTTAACGATCTGATCGGCTCCTACGTGCAACTCGCTCGTAAAGGCGCGCCGGATCGTGACAGAAGTACATCTTGCGCCTGGCAAATTCGTTGTGTCCGGGGTAGCAGAAGCGTAGGCTGTAAGAGTTAAAGGTCTAATTGGGAATTCCGGATAATTCGTGGTCAGCGGCTCACATTAAGTGTCGGGAACAACAACATGGCGTACGCAAAGCCTGAAAATCAGGTTGCTGTGTCCAGGTTTTTGATCAATTGGATAATTTTTGTGATTCTTTGCGGCGGCTCAGCTGTCTCCGCACAGGCTCAAGATGTTCAGACAAACAGCAGCGACGAATCCTGGACGGCGACCACCGAGAATTCCGTAGCCAACAGCAATCCGTCTCGGACGACGGAGAGCCACGCCAAGTCCGGCAACCGGAGTGTGGATAAGCAGAGGGTGGAAGTGCTTGGGCCCAATGGCCGGTACCAGCCTGATTCCGAGACCGAGAAAGAGACTGTCCGAGTAAATGCCACGACGACCCGTACAGTGTTGCGCACCTACAGGTGGGATGGAAGTGGACGAAGGAGCCTGGCGCAGGTAACGGAAGAAGAAGCACGAAGCACAGCTAGCGGCGATGCTCAGGCGGTACGTACGACCTCGAGTTCTGATGTGAATGGGAATCTACGGGTTGTGCAACGTGAGACCGCGGATACGAGAAAGACAAGCCCGGACGTGCAGGAGACGAAAACCACGGTTTACCTCGCGGACGGAAACGGCGGCTTCACTATGTCCCGGCAGACGCAGGAGTTGCAAAAGCGCAGCGCTGACCACAGACTCGAAGAGAAGAAGACAACGCTACTGCCAGATGGCAACGGCAACTGGAAAATTGGCGAAGTAAAAGAAAAAACAATCCAGGAAGACGGCAAGAATCGAACCACCGAAGAGCGGGTTTCGCGCCCCGATTTACAGGGCAGACTTTCAGAATTTTCACGCACCGTTGGCGAGGAGACAGAAACCACCGCAGGAGAAAAAAGCAATACCATCGACACATATTCTGGGAATGTTCCTGGATTAGCTGGCGACGGCCGCCTGCATCTGAGCCAGCGAGTCACGACCGTCCAGAAAAAGAATTCAGACGGAGAAACAACCGAGCAGCAGGTCGAGGGGCCCAATCCGGGTAACCCCAATGAGGGTCGGCAGGTACGCGCAAAAACTAAGTATATTGTGCGGTATGGTGCCTCCGGTACACAGCAGACAAAGACCATTCAAGAGCGTGATGGTAACGGCAATTTAAACGCGGTCTCCGTCGAGAAGCGGAAATCAGACCAGGTTGTTCCTCCTGCTCAAGCACCCTCGGATAAACCCCAATAGCGCGTAAGATCGGTT
>WNGK01021237.1_pt1 | contig 10522 bp, 5 predicted proteins | sample 5400601 | NCBI WGS metagenome assembly WNGK01 (sample SAMN13153376, study PRJNA577476) | soil metagenome | isolation source: 60 cm soil or saprolite under Garry oak tree replicate 1 | place: USA:California | collected 2016-06-15
CGTCGCGCCAACGCTTTTCTTCAGCTTCAGCAGGCGATTCACATCGGCCCCCGTCAGCTGAATCGGGCGATTGGAGCGGCGATAGCTCTTTTTCTGAGTCCGCCGCAGGGTCTTTCAGCCCGCTGCTCCATCGAACTTCGATTCTCGCTGATAGATATCTATATGTTCTGTTGAGAATCCTTTCGCCCGACTGTGCACTAGTTTGCATAGAGAATTCATGACCGTCCGGACCGCGAAGCAGGATTCCAGTAAGGCTTCAAGCATTCATAAGACGTAAACCGTTGATAAGCGACTGACTTCCCGTGAATCTGTTGGAAGGTAGGTCGACTGCCTGTAAACCAGAGATTCTGGAATCCCAATTGCACTAGAACTAGTGCCCTTCCCTCGGACCCAAAGACCGGACACCCTTTCCCCGCGGTGTGTCGCGCCGGTGCATTTTGCACATCAGTATCAGTCAATCTATCCCCTTTAGGAGAGTCTCCAAATGCGCGCATATCGATATTTGATCCTCGCAGTTGCGGCCCTTTGCGTAGGTCTCGTGCTGCATGCCAGCGGGACCCTACACGTTGATGCCGGAACCTGGGCTTCCGCTCCCGCGATGAATTCCGCGCGCACTGGCGCTGCTTCTGTGTTAATGCCAGATGGCCGCATCCTCGTCACGGGCGGCTCTGATGCGAATGGAAATCCATTGGCGTCGGTGGAGTTCTTCAATTCCGATGGATCGTTCTCTGACGCACCGAGCATGTCTTCGGCGCGATCGGGACACAGCGCAGTTTGGCTCCCCACGGGCTACGTGTTGGTCGCAGGTGGCACCACCTCGGGCGGAGGCGTAACCAATACCGCCGAGCTTTTCAATCCACTTTCCAACCAATGGACGACACTTGCTTCGGCGATGGTCGAACCTCGCACGGAATTCACAGCTACCGTGCTTCGTTACGGAAATGTTGTCATCGCCGGCGGATCTCACGCCGGCGTTCCTGTGTCCAGCGTTGAAGTATTCGACATCAGTTCGGAAACCTTCTCATCCACAGGTGCTCTCAGCGCAGCTCGCGAGAATGCCGCTGCTGCTGCGATCTCTGATTTCAAGGTTCTCGTCGCCGGCGGTTCGGATGTCAACGGCGCCACGCTGGCGTCAACGGAAGTGATCGACACCGAAGCCGGGACGGTTACGGCCGGACCTGCGTTGAGTTCGCCACGCCAGTCCGCCTCGGCTACTGTGCTCCTCGATGGAAACGCGTTGATCGCCGGTGGCTCGTATCCCGAGGGCGCCGCTGCTAATGCGGGAGTCGCAGAGCTTGCATCGACGGATATCTATGATACGACGGCCGGGACCATCACGGCCGGACCGGCAATGAGCGCGCCACGCGCTTCTCACCAGGCGTTCCTGCTGCCGAACAACAACAAGGTGCTCTTCGTTGGAGGCGTCAGCGGAGGACAAGATCTGTCGTCGGTAGATCTTTACACACCGTGGACGGGAAGCTTCGCCGCTCAGGCTTCGATGTCTGCTGCACGCAAGCAGGCGACGGGTTCAGCAATGTATGGCCCGGCATTCCGCGACGGAACCGATGGAGTGCTGTTGGTGGCCGGAGGGTCGAACCAATCGTCGGCGGAAATGTATGGCTTCGCGACGGTCAAGACCGACAAAGACGATTACGCACCGGGAACTCCGGTGATCATCACAGGCTCTGGATGGGTTCCGGGTGAAACCGTAACGCTCTCGCTGCTGGAATATCCGAACTTCGACACTCACACGCTGGATGCTGTGACGGCGGACGCGAATGGAAACATCTACAGTGATCAATTTGCTCCCGACGCGAATGACTTGAATATCAAGTTCTACCTGACGGCGAGTGGATCGAAGTCGGCGGCGCAGAATGCGTTTACGGATTCCGTGACGAGCGTCACGATTACGTCGGTCTCGCCAACCTCGACCATCTTTGCTCTCCCAGCAACCGTGACTGTGAACTTCAGCTACATCACCTCAGCTACGGGTGCGACGACAGCACAGCTCGACTTGTCGGGAACGGCGCTTTCTGCCAGCAAGAACATCACCCCAGGTACCGGTTCCGACTCGCTGAGCATAACGGTTCCAGTCGGAACCGCAAATGGAAGCTACAACGCCAAAGTGACCGTGAGCAATTCGACGGGCTCAGGCGCCAATAACAAGAACGACACGATGAACGGAGCGTTCGTTATCAACGTGCCGTTAAATGTCTCCACATCGACAGTCATCACCTCCTCGTCAGCTACTCCGAAGTATGGCGACAGCGTGACTTTCACCGCTACGGTTTCTCCAGCTAGTGGAAGCGCAGCTCCAACTGGCACCATCGCGATGAAAGTAGATGGAACCACGGTTGCTGCTGCAACCTCGACGAGTGGTAACACGACGGTGGCGATGTTTACGACCTCGGCGCTTATGGCCGGGTCGCACACGGTGGATGCGGCTTACACTGCTTCCGGAAACTTCAACAACAGCACGGCAACGCAGTTCACGCAAAACTTAGGAAAAGCCATCCTCACCATCACCGCCGACAACAAGTCGATGAGCTTTGGCGGAACCGTACCGACGCTGACCTACACTCCGACTGGGTTCAAGAACGGGGAAGGAGCAGGCGTTTTAAGCGGCGCCCCGGCCCTCTCGACGACGGCCACTTCTTCCAGCGCCGTGGGTGGCTATCCGATCACGGTCACGGTCGGAACTCTCGCGGCCACTAACTACACATTTACGTTTGTAAATGGTACGTTGACCGTAGGCCAGGCGGACGTGACGATTGTCTGGTCGAATCTCACCGCCAACTACGACGGCTCTTCGCACGCCGTCACGGCGACGCCTACGCCTTCGGGCGCCGGACTGATCATCACGTACACGGGAGCGAGCTACAACTCGACTACCGCACCCACGAATGCGGCAAGTTATACGGCGACCGCAACGCTGTCTGACACAACGAACTATAAGTTCGCCAGCGGAGCGCAAACGTCCTCTAGCTTTACGATCGACAAGGTCGATCCGGTGATGGGGGCGGTTGGCGGAACGTTTACATACGACACTTCGGCGCATGCTGGAAGTGGCACGGCGACTGGAGTGGGAACAGATGGAGCCCTGGCACCTGTAACGCTGAGCTACCAGGACTCGAGTCACAATCCGATCGCGAGTGCGCCGGTGAATGCCGGCAGCTACTTCGTGAGTGCGCATTTCGCAGGCAACAGCAACTACAACGCCAATGACAGCGCTCCGGCGCCGATCACGATTCTCAAAGCTGATGCGAATGTCTCTGTGACCGGCTATTCGGGCACTTACGACGCAGCCGCTCATGGTGCGAGCGGTACCGCCACTGGTGTTGGCGGGGTAGACCTGAGTGCCGGTCTGAGTCTGGGTGCAACGTTCACCGATGTCCCAGGTGGAACTGCGCACTGGACCTTCACGGGTGGCACGAACTACAACGATCAGTCTGGCGATGCCGCGATCGTGATCATTAAAGCGAACGCGACTGTCACGGTGACTGGATACACCGGGATCTATGATGCATTGCCGCACGGAGCGACCGGCTCAGCGACTGGAGTCGGCGGCGTAAGTCTGCCTGGTCTCAGCCTTGGTTCTTCATTTACCGACGTACCTGGCGGAACCGCGCACTGGACCTTCGCTGGAGAAACGAACTACAACGGTCAGTCTGGTGACGCCGCAATTGTGATCAACAAGGCGAACGCGAATTTCACGGTGACTGGTTACAGCGGAACATATGACGCAGCAGCTCACGGTGCTAGTGGTTCGGCGTCTGGAGTAGGTGGCGTCGACCTCACTGCCGGCCTGAGCTTAGGCGCATCGTTTACCGATGTACCTGGTGGACCCGCGCACTGGACCTTCGCGGGCGGCACGAACTACAACGACGAATCTGGCACAGTGCAGATCGTCATCAGCAGAGCTGATGCAACGGTCACGGTGAATGGATTCTCGGGAACTTATGACGGTCTGCCTCACGGCGCGACCGGCTCAGCAACCGGAGTTGGCAACGTAGCTCTGGCTGGTCTCAGCCTTGGTTCTTCATTCACCGACGTAACTGGCGGGGAGGCGCACTGGATCTTCTCTGGCGGCACCAACTACAACGACCAATTTGGTGAGGTGGCTATCACGATCACGCAAGCTGCTTCGATCACGACCGTCAGTTGTGGTGGTCCGTACTCTTTCAACGGATTGCCGCAGACTCCTTGCTCCGTCTCGGTTATGAGAAGGCAGCAGTGACGGCGACCGCTGGTAGCTACAGCGGGATCTACGATGCAGCTTCGCATGGACCGTTGGCCTGCGTAATCTCGGGAAGCTATACGGGCGACCTCACCTGCGCGAGTGTTCCAGCAACGGTAGGCCCGGACGTGAGTTCTGGGACGGTCGCTCCTAACGTGAGCGGCAGTGGATTGGCTGAAAACTTCACGGTGACGCCGATCACTGGCTCTTACAGCATCACTCAGGCGATCTCAACCACCGTCGTTGTCTGCCCAGCGAGCGTGACGTATGGCGGAGTCGCACAGACGCCTTGTACGGCATCGGTGACTGGCGTGGGTGCATTGAACCAATCACTCACGGTGAGCTACTCGAACAACACGAACGCCGGGACGGCCACGGCGAGCGCTTCGTATGCGGGTGATATGAATCACTCGGCGAGCAACGGTTCGAAGAACTTCACAATCGATAAAGCGACGCCGACGATCACAGTCGCCGGCTACAACGTGATCTTCGATAACGTGACGCATACCGCGACTGGCAGTGCTAAGGGCGTGTTGGGAGAAACGCTGAGCGGCTTGAACCTGAGCGGCACCTCGCACGCGCTGGTTGGAGCATTCACTGACAATTGGACGTTCACGGACTCCACAGGCAACTATCAAAACGCCAGCGGTACGGTCAACGATTCGATCGGTAAATGGACGCTCTCGGGCTTCTACCAACCGGTCACTACCTACAATGGCATTGTCGTCTGGAACATCGTGAAGGGCGGCTCGACCGTTCCGATCAAATTCAACATCTTCGCGGGACCAATTCAGCGCACCGATGTTGGAGCTGTGGTCGGTCAGTCCATCGCGTTGTACCAGGTGAACTGTCAGACCCCGGGCATCGATGACACCCTCGATGAGGTCGTCAATACGGGTTCCACTTCGCTGCGTTTCGATGGTGGGGGAGCCCAATTCATCCAGAACTGGCAGTCGCCAAAGGGAGCAAACCAATGCTACTTGGTGCAGATGACTGCTCTGGATGGAAGCAAGTTGCAGGCTTATTTCAAAACGAAATAACTACCCCGCAGATAGTTAGGCGGAGCCCCTGGGCTCCGCCTTTTTCACTTAAGGGGTTGAAGTGGAGAAAAAGTCTGGCTGCCGTCTGGCCGTCAAATGCTGCCTAATTTGTGAAAATTTCAACAACTTAAGGACAATCCTCCGATGGAAACTGCCCGTATTTTCAACTGTTTAGATTTGACCCAGTAAACTGCAAAACCTTCATTCGGCGGTTCGATTCCGCCCCGCGCCTCCAATTTTTCCTCGCATATCCCTCATGACAGCGACGCATGTTACGAAACTAGCGCAGCCGCTTCCAAATAACATTCCTGAGAGTGGGGAGTAGAAGTATGAGGGCTGAAAGAGAGCTCAATCACGGTTCCGAACAGAAAAGAACAACATAAGACCTTAGCCGAAGACGGGGAAATCGTGGGCGATTAATTATGCAACAACCCTCTCTACACCGAAACCGCGATTGGGACACACGCTAATCGTTTCCTAGGCGGCGCGATAACGAGAGCACCACGCCACTTTCGGTCAGCGTCGTTCTTGGTGTAGAAAATGCCCCACTGCATTTCCAAGTGATGGTAAAATCCGCGGCCCCCCCAGTTGGAGGTTCCCCATGCCCAAGTACTCGATAATTGGGGCTCATCGCGGGGTAATTCGAATCGTCGTTGCACACGACCACAGACTCTTCCGAGAAGGCATCAACCGACTCTTCCTAGACGAGCACGATCTGAGAATCGTCGCCGAGGCAAATAACGGCGAAGAAGCCTTGCGAGCGTCCCTTGAATTGATTCCCGACATTTTGCTGCTCGATGGACTGATCCTGAGACGCGGCGCGCTCGCGGTTTTGCGCGAACTTTTCGAAGCACCAATCAAGACAAGATCGATCCTGTTTGCAGATGAACAGGAGAAGTGGTTGATCAACGAAGCGGTGGTGTTAGGGATCCGAGCAATCGTGCCGAAAGAGACGAGTGCGATGGACTTATTTAAGATCATTCGCTGCGTGGCAAGCGGCGAGTACTGGCTCAACCGTAATTTAATGGCTGAAGTAATGCGGCGAGATCGGAACCATAGTGAATCTTTCGATTACCTGACCGCTCGGGAGATGCAGATCGTCGCCGAAGTAGCAGCCGGCTCCTGCAATCTTGAGATTGCGCGAAAGATGGGAATCAGCCAGGACACGGTGAAGAGGCATCTTGCGAATGTGTTTCAAAAGTTAGGTCTGAGCAGCCGCCTGGAGTTGGCGGTGCATGCGATCAAGATGGGCTTTGGAGCGCCTGCGCTTAAGCAGCAAGCACGGAGCGCGTAATATGCGTGATCTCTTGCCCTTGGCGATAGCTACGACTCTCCTGCTGAGCCTGACGTGCTCTTCGCAGGCTCCGGGCGCTCCCGCCTCTGTTGAGGGTTCGAATAGCTCAACGACGGCACCTTCTGCCGTGCATTTGGTGAAAGGTTCGCTTGCTCCCGAGTTTGAGCTTCCGCTCCTTGACCGCTCGGGAGTCAGAAAGCGATCTGACTTTGCTGGTCGTCCGTTATTGCTGATCTTCTTTGATCCGAGGTGTCCATTCTGCGTGCAACTGGTGCAATCGTTGTCTGCAAGAACCTCAACGGACGAGCGATTACCCGTGCTGATCTCTGCTGGAACAGAAGAGCTGAACCAAAAATTCTTCCATGATCACCCGGTTACGTGTCCCGTCCTTCTGCAACAGTCGGAAATGGTCTTCAGGAAGTATGGAGCGACTGCCACCCCTCAGGGTTACCTCATTGACAAAAATGGATATATCGAAAGCGAGTTAATTCACGGGCCGCGCCTGCTCCAGATGCTCTCGTCGGTTCCCGTCGCTGGCGAATCCACTCGCTGATGTGTCGATTCATATCTTCATGTATCGATTCTGATTGAATTCGCCCGTTCCGGCGATGCTTCCCTACATCAAAAGGTGTAGACCCGATGCCACTCGGGGTGAGTCGCAAATTGCATCCTTGGCTCGATTGCAATCGTTCAGGAACTCACTAGTATCGCCCACGAAGTAAGCACAGGAGCGGGCTCCCTTCCTTCTTGATTTGCCGTGGTTCGGTGAGCCCGTTCGGCACCTGTTCTTGCTGAGTTTCTTAGTCAACCAGCCCCCCGCCATGGAGAAGAACATGCGACACTACTTCGTACGATCACTCGCGTTTCCGATTGCGATCGCAGCGCTACTGCTGCTCGCAACACCACTCGTACTTGCGCAAACAGTTCCACCGACAAGCATCTTCCAACTCGACGGAAATGCTGATCAGACGGCGAACACAACGTGCAACTACGGTAGCGGTCCCGTTCCTTGCGACTACTGGGACTTGATCAATCTGACTGGAAGTTCAGGAACTGGCCGAGGCCATTCCAACGTGAACACCTTCATCCTTGGAAGCACCACGACCGACAGCTTTCAGGGTGGTGGCTCGAAGGATCCACTTCTACTTTCTCAGTGGGCGTATTCCAGCACACCCACTCCGAACAAGGACACGCTGAATGCAGGTTACGCTGCTGCTTACATTCAGAACAATCATCTCGTGGTGATTTTCGGCGCCGACCGATTATCCCCGAATGGCGATGCGAACATCGGTATCTGGTTCTTTCAGCAGGACATAAAGCTGAATGGAACAGGCGGCTTCACCGGAGCGCACGTGAACGGAGACGTATTCGTCGTGTCGTCGTTCACCAACGGCGGAGGCAAATCCAACATCGCAGTCTATGCCTGGTCGCAACCGGGGCTTCCGAACGCACTGGGCGGAGGCTGTACCAAAGCATCAAGCAACAACCCTCAGCCGGGAACATGCGCAGCAGCTAACTTGTTCCTTCTCGCGAATCAGACAGGTACTGGAGTTTGCGACGGTACCGGGTACTGCGCAATCACGAATAGCAGCCCAACACACGCTACGTGGGCAAGTTACAGCGGCAACACCATTGCTTCGCCTCTATTCTTTGAAGGCGGAGTTGACATCACAGCTGCTTTCCAACAGTTCGGCGGAAACGCTCCTTGCTTCGCCAGTTTCCTGGAAGAGACGCGGTCGTCTCAATCTCCAAGTGCGGTTTTGAAAGATTTCCTGCTTGGAGACTTCCCGGTATGCGGCATCAGTGCGACGAAGTCATGCACGCAGGCAGCACCCAATGCGGATGGCACAGGCTTTAACTACACTGTCGGTGGAATAGTGACGAATACAGGTATCGGTACGCTGTACGGTGTAAACGTCACCGACACGATTGCTGCGCCGGTTTCTGCCGTTCACCCCAACCTCGCCGTAAGCAACAATGTTAGCGGATCGCCCAATTTCGGGACGAATACACTCGCCGCAGGAGAAACCGGTACTTGGACCGACTCCTACTCCAGCACAGCAAGCTCGGTGGGAGACAGCGCAATAGCGACGGGATACACGGATCAAGGTTTGACAACGCCCGTGACTTCGAGCTCCGCATCGGCGACCTGTGCCGCTAACGCAAGCTCGTCACTCTCGATAACCAAGAGTTGCAGAACCAGTTTAACGACCACTGCTGCGGTCCTAGTGTCATTCGGTGGGCAAGTTTGCAACAATGGAACGAGCCAGCTAACCGGCGTCAATTTGAGGGACTACGGCAACTCGTCCAATCTCAGCGGAACCGGCACCGCGCTGAACACAAATCTCACGCTCGCCCCGGGAGCGTGCCACAGCTACGCCGGGAGCTATCTCCCAACCCAGTACGATTCCATCGTTGACGGAGGTGATGGACCAGGTCGCTACTTCTTCAACGACCTGATCGTCATCACTTCGGCAACGGCGACGATCGGTTCACAGCCTCAGCCCGTGTCGAGTCCCGATCCACGCATCAACGGAACCTTCGGATCGGCAAACGCTAGCTGTCCTCTCTGCGCTGCAGGGGAATGCGTGCTTATTCCGTAAGCCTGAACGAATGGAGCTGAACGGTGAAGGCGCCCCGGCAAGGGGCGCCTTTTCTTCTGTTGAATCGTTTTCAGCTGATTAGCTTCTATCGAACACTGAAGGTGACCGTGTTGGTAGTTGTTGTCTGCGCGTTGTAGCTGGCTTTCGCAACTGCCGAGTAATTTCCACTTGGCGATTGCTGTCCAAATCTGTAGCTCCAGCTAGCCGTGCCTTTTCGACCCGTCGTACTGGATTGCGTCACCACCGTTCCATCGGCCATCGTCATCGTGAACGTGACGGCGGCGCCGGAAACCGGAGTGCCGGACTTTGTGACGGTTGCGGTGAGTCCCAGCGCGTTCTTCTTGGTGTAACTGCTCGCACTAGCCGACAGGCTCGCTGAAATCGGTTGTGCGGAGACAACCGTCAAGTTCCCCGTCGCCGTCGATGAATTGGACAGATCTGACTCCGTTGCCGCGACCGCATAAGTTCCCGGCACGGTTCCGGCTGGCGGAGTCTGCGTCATCGTGAGTGTGCCACTCTGCCCTGGAGCCAGGTTGATCGAGTTCGCAGAAAAAGCGACCGTCCAACCTGAAGGCTGAATGGAGGAAGGCATGAACGTACCTGTTGCGCAGGATGCAGAGTCGTTATTGGTGACGGTGATGTCGTAATTAGCAGCGGAGCCTGCATAGGTCGAAGGATTCGATGGAGTCATCGAGACCGTCGGATTTGCCGGCGTACAGGCGACAGCTCCATAGCTGACGGAAACCGTTAGCCCGGTGCTCGTTGCGCTGAGAACGGATATTGACAGATTTGAATATGGATCCTTCCACGTGCGACCGGCGGCCAGAGCAGGGCTCATCCATGAAGTATCGGAGGGTGTGAAGTTCGCCAGGTAAGAATGGCCTGGCTGAGTGTTCGCATCCTGATAATGGATCAGTGCGCCGGTGAACGGCTGAGGCAGCAGGCCCGAGTCATAACTCCCGGTGGGCTGACGATATTCAAGCCACAGCCATTCGTTATTTCCCGTGCCGCGCTGGACTTTGATCGCCTGTAGCCCGGTCGAGTTGACCTCGAGTGGTTGCAGAGTGAAGGTGCCGCCTGATTGAACGACCTGAAAATTCGTCGTTGGCGCCATCCATCCAAGCGTCTCTGACTTCTGTGGCGATGGATAGAGTCCGGAATCATTCGATCCCATCACGCTCCACCAATCGTCCAGATCATCTTCGCTGCCAGGAGACGTCAACGGTCCAATCGCATCGGTGCCAAGCGCGGGCTGAATTCTGCCCGAATGTAGAAGTCCCAGATTATGGCCAATCTCATGCGACACGAGTTCAACGCCGGCCATTCGTGGCGCCGTGTACGCAGCCGA
>WNGK01021530.1_pt1 | contig 10521 bp, 7 predicted proteins | sample 5400601 | NCBI WGS metagenome assembly WNGK01 (sample SAMN13153376, study PRJNA577476) | soil metagenome | isolation source: 60 cm soil or saprolite under Garry oak tree replicate 1 | place: USA:California | collected 2016-06-15
CTACGCCTGCCCCTGGCCGTTCACCTGCTCACCCTGAGCATGCTCATCCTCTACTGCTTCTACACCTGGGCACCCACACACAGTTATGTTCACGTCCTGCCAGGTTTCCTCTGGACTAACTTGCGTGGCCTCATCTGGCTCATACCTCTGTTCGCTATCCACCTACCCACCTCCTCACAGACCATCCAAGTCTTCTCGTGGCTACGCACACACAGGCTTGTAAAAACATAATCACCGCGTTTTCTTACCGACAAATTTGTGCTATGATAACGTATCATAACAGGTCTGCATTTAACTCCATACCTGTTGCGCCCTCCATCCCTGACATATCTAGATGCGCAACAGCCGTTGAGAAAGAGTACAAGCAGTGATAGTCATACATGCAATTTGGGAGCATCTTGCCTCAGCTCAACTCCATCTTTGGGCTGAGGCCGCCAGCCCATCTATGCCCACGCTCAAACGCGCTGCTACGAAACAAGCAAAGCAGGCAAAAGCTCAGACTGCACAACAGCACCCTTTCGCACTCGCCCACCAGCCATTCATAGCAGCACTGCCAGCATATGGAGCATTTGCATCCCTCAAAGATGCAGCCACCAGCACACTCACGCTACGGCTGCCCTCCACCACCAAAGGGCCACAACCTTCACCAGAGCTTATTCTCGCTGAAGAAAGCGAACGACCACAACCCACAGAGTTTAAGTCATGGAACGTCGCTACGCTCGCACTTAGACCACAACATGCCCTGGATTTCCTGCTGGCCTTGCCTGAGCATCCACCTCATGGCATTGCTTTTGCTAGCTCATTGCGCTTCTGGGTCGAGGCAGCCAAATTTTCCCTCGAACTAATCACGAAACAGAGCTTTGCACCTGCTCTACAAGAGTTTCAAAGCGATAACACCACCTCCCTGCAAACCGACTGGGAAGTTGTGCTTACCGGAGAAGACAACACTCGCACATACCAACTCTCAACCTTCATGCCTCCCACCTGTTGGGCCTATTTACCGCCTGAAAAAAGAGTCTCCTCGGCCCCTCAACATATCCTTGAGCATTTTCTCAACCACACACTCGACGCTTTTATACGTCAAAGTCTGTCCTCAACGATCCTCATACCAGCTCGCCCCAGTAGACGCCCCGCTACATCAACACCTTTACCGGAACAATGGCTCCAGGCACTTGCTAGTGAGAACGCAACACTTACCGCGCCCCCTAAAGAACTACATAGTTTTTCCTCTGCCATGCACAGCTGGCTCAACCAGTTGAAGCCTGTCGCAGCCAATGCCCCGTTCCGCACCTGTTTCCGACTCGACCCGCCGTCCTCGCAGAACGGTAAGCATGATACAAGCTGGCACGTCAGCTACTACCTACAAGCCAACGATGATCGCAGTTTGCTCGTTCCAGCAGATCAAGTCTGGAGAGAGCGTTCAAGCACCCTCACCTTCCTCAAGCGTCAGTTTGAAAATCCGCAGGAACGCCTGCTAGCCGACCTCGGTAAAGCTTCACGTCTCTTTCCAGCCATCGAAAAAAGTCTGCGCACCGCTCGCCCCACAGAACTATCCCTGAACACTGAAGAGGCGTACACCTTTCTACGCCAATCCGTTCCTCTCCTCGAACAGAGCGGCTTTGGCGTACTTGTCCCCACCTGGTGGCAAAAACCCTCGGCCCGCCTGCGCGTTAAATTGAAAGTCAAGCCCAAGGAAAAGGGTAAGAGTAAAACAGGTGCAGGCTTATTTGGCCTCGACAGCATTGTCTCCTATAACTGGACAGTAGCCGTCGGTAATACCACCCTCTCGGCCAAAGAATTTGAGAAACTCGTTCGCCTGAAAATGCCGCTCATCCAGGTACGCGGCCAATGGGTCGAACTACGCCCCGAAGAGATCGAGCAAGCCATCGCCTTCTTTAGCAAACAACAAGGCAACGGCGACATGACACTGGGCGAAGCTCTCCGCCTTGGCCTCGGCCAGGAACAATCCGCCATAGGACTGCCCGTCGCCGATATCGAGAGCGAAGGCTGGATCGCAGAGCTTATGGACAAGCTCTCCAATAATGTCAAAATTTCTACGATTAAGCAGCCTACCGATCTACAAGGTCAGCTACGTCCATATCAACTTAAAGGTGTTTCGTGGTTAGCCTATCTCAAACAATTCGGGTTTGGTGCTTGTTTAGCAGACGACATGGGACTTGGAAAGTGCCTGAGTGCAGATTCACTTATAGTTGCTAACGGAATGCTGCACAAAGCGGAAGATATTTGGAGTCGCTATGCTGGCGAAACCATATTTGATGGTGAAGGCCACTGGACTGAGCCCACTGCACAACTACTTACTAACTCAATCGACGAAACAACCGGGAAAATTGTCCAAGCTCCAATCAAGCGGCTTTATCGCCAGCAAGTTAATGAACGTCTTCGCAAGATTCGCCTGCAAGATGGTAGTTGTGTGACAATCACTTCTGCACATAAACTGCTCACCGACAAGGGCTGGACAAATGACTTCCACATTGGCGATTATGTTTGTGTGCCAGCAAAGCTCATTTGGGATGGAAAGCCTGAAGACCCTGACCTCGTCAAATTCCTCGCCTGGCAGATTGCTGAAGGATATGAATTAAGCAAGGTAGCAAGTTTTTCCATAACCCAGAAGGACGTCTCAGTCCTTGAAGAACTGCGGCATTGTCTTCAACACCTGAGTGAAAAATATGGCATCAAAATTAATCGTCCTTCACTTCATACTCCTATCAGCCGACCCTCTTATCTAATGATCAGGAGTGTATCATATCAGCGTTTCCTCGAAACCAAAGGCTACCAGTGGGGAAAACTATCCCGCGAGAAACGCATCCCAGATTTCATCATGCAAGCCGACCTTGATAGTGTGCGGTTATTCCTGAGCAATTTCTTCGAGGCTGAGGCTTCTGTCGTCTCAAGCATGAAGAGTATTGAGATTAGTACAGCTTCACCTGTACTCATTCAGCAACTTTCTTGCCTGCTCCGACGGTTCGGTATCTGGATGCATATATCTACTAAACAGAAGCGAGCTACTAATGGTGCAGGAATTTTTCGTCCTTACCAATTTGGTGTTTTGGGTGGAAATGCAGCGAGGAAGTTTTGCCAAGCGATAGGCTTTGTAAGTGAAAGGAAACAACAAAAGCTCGAGAAAATCTGTGAGTTTAAGAATAATACCAATGTCGAGGGCATTCCCGCTTCTGAAATTATGGCTACGACAGTTTCAGCTTCCAACCTTCCTATCCGTCACTTTGGTATGGGTACTGTCTATGTCACTGGTTCACAGCAATTCTCACCAATCAGCTTGAAACAAGTCATTGCCACATTTGATAGCATTCTAAGCGGTGAAGCCGAACAAGCATATCGAGAGAAACCACGCTCAAAGTGGACGGTGCAAACACTTGCAGCTTACGCACAACTGGACAAGCAAATGCTAACCATCACGAGAACAAAATTGCAATACCTGGTTGCTCAGGAGGTATACTACTGCCGGATCAAAGAAATTGAGGAAGTTCAGTACGATGGCTGGGTATATGATTTTGAGATTGAAGACTATCATAACTTCGTCGCTGATAACATCCTTTGTCATAATACTATACAGTTCATCAGTTTACTGCTCCATGATCGCCAACATGCTAGCAACCAAAACCCTACCCTCATCATCTGCCCCATGTCCATCGTGGGCAACTGGCATCGCGAAATCCAGCGTTTCGCCCCTTCGCTCTCAGTTATGATCCATCATGGCTCAGAAAGGCTTGCGGACCAAGCCTTCGAGGAAGAGGCAAAAAAGCATGATGTTGTGATCACTACTTACGCACTCGCCTTGCGCGATAAAGAACATCTCTCCCTCCTGAATTGGGAATATATCGTGCTCGATGAGGCACAGAACATCAAAAACGAGGCCGCTAAGCAGACGAAGGCTATTCGTAGCCTCAATGCCAGGTATAAAATTGCCCTGACAGGTACACCTGTCGAGAACCGCCTCTCTGAACTGTGGTCGATCATGGAATTTCTCAATCCCAACTACCTCGGTTCCGCTCAAGACTTCCGTCAGAGCTTTGCCCTTCCCATCGAAAAATACCACGACGCCAACCGTGCTGAAACACTCAAACGCCTGATTCAGCCCTTTGTCCTGCGTCGCCTGAAAACTGACAAAGCCATTATTCACGACCTGCCTGATAAGATGGAGATGAAGGTTTTCTGCAACCTGACACAGGAACAAGCCTCGCTCTACGAGGCCGTTGTCAAAGAGATGATCGAGAAAATCGAAAACTCAGAGGGCATCGAACGCAAAGGGCTGATCCTCTCGACCCTCCTGAAACTCAAGCAAGTCTGCAATCATCCCACCCAATTCATCGGCGATGGCAGTAGCTTGCCCGGTCGCTCCGGCAAGTTGGCCCGCCTGGAAGAAATGCTGGGTGAGGCCCTGGCTGCCGGTGATAAGGCCCTCATCTTCAGCCAGTTTGCCGAGATGGGTACCCTCTTGCGCTCCCACCTTCAGGAGACGTTGGGCTACGAGGTACTTTTCCTGCACGGCGGCACACCCAAGAAAAACCGTGACGCCATGGTGCAGCGTTTTCAAGAGGATCGACGCGCTGCGCCTATCTTCATCCTCTCGCTCAAAGCAGGCGGCGTTGGCCTCAACCTCACAGCGGCCAATCATGTCTTCCATTTTGACCGCTGGTGGAACCCCGCCGTTGAGAATCAGGCCACCGACCGCGCCTTCCGTATTGGACAACAGAAGAATGTCCAGGTGCATAAATTCGTCTGCGTCGGCACACTGGAAGAACGTATAGATCTGATGATTGAGCAAAAGAAAGTTCTTGCCGAAAGCATCGTCGGTAGCGGTGAGAACTGGTTGACCGAAATGTCAACCGATCAACTCAAAGATTTGTTTGCATTGAGCCGTGAGGCTGTAGGAGAATAAGCTATGAGTTGGCGAGGCCGAGGTGGCTACTGGGATGATTACTACAAACCACAGCCGATAAGAGTCAAAGATGGTATCAAAACCAAAAGCGAACGGGGAGCCATCGGCGAAACATGGTGGTCTAAACGCTGGATTGGCGTACTAGAATCCTTTAATATGGGAGCTCGCCTGACCCGTGGCCGCTCCTATGCTCGTCAGGGACAAGTACTCTCGATTGACGTTGAACCAGGCCTTGTCAAGGCCAAAGTTCAGGGCTCGCGTCCTAAGCCCTACAACGTTAAAATCCAACTGCGACCGCTCTCCGACCAGGATTGGGACAAAGTGACAGAAGCAATGGCCGCTCAAGCCATCTTCGCCGCCAAACTCCTGGCCGGTGAAATGCCCACCGACATCGAGGAAGTCTTCAGAGCCGTCCATGTCTCGCTTTTCCCCACAGCCCTTAAAGACCTTGAGACAGATTGCTCCTGCCCCGACTGGGCCAATCCCTGTAAGCATATCGCCGCCGTCTACTATCTACTGGCCGAGCGGTTCGATGAAGATCCTTTTCTCATCTTTAAGCTGCGAGGCCGTACTAAAGAACAGATCATCGAAACCCTGCGTGAAAAACGTGCCGTAACAACTCCTGCGGAAAGTTCTACCCCGACCGCCAGCACCGAAGCCACGTCTCCAGCTGAGACCACCCCTCTCGCCGAAGACCTCAGCACTTTCTGGCAACTCCGTGGCGACCTGAGTAGCTTCACCGTCAGACCTGGCGTTCCCCAGATTGACAAAGCCATTCTCAAACGGCTGGGAGAGGCCCCTTTTACCGTTGGCAAGCAGAATGTTACCTCTCTCCTCGCCAAAGCCTACGAAGAGGTAGAATCTGCTGCCTTACACAAGGCCAGTGAGGGTGATAATACCGAAGAACCTGACATAATCTGAACCCTACCCTCAACTGATGCTATAAGAAAATACCATGAACCATAATGACCACGTCCATCTTTTACGCAAAGGCATATCAAATCCTGGCGGCACCTGGGCCGATCTCGGCTCAGGAGATGGTGCCTTCACCTTAGCACTCGCCGACCTGCTCGGCCCAGAGGGACAGATTTATTCTGTGGATAAAGACCGTCAAGCCCTCAATCGACAGGAAAGAGAGATGCGCTCGCGCTTTCCCTCGACCAGCGTCACCTATCAGGTTGCCGACTTTACACGACGACTTGACCTTCCGCCCCTCGATGGCATCCTCATGGCAAACTCGTTACACTTCATCCGTCACAAAGATCCCACGCTCCAGTTAATACGCAGCTACCTCAAACCGCATGGTCGCCTACTCATCGTCGAATATAATGCTGATCGGGGCAACATGTGGGTTCCCTATCCCTTTTCGTATCGCACCTGGGAGAAGTTAGCTCGGCAGAATGGGTTCACCAGCACACAACTACTGGCAACCGTGCCCAGTAGTTTTTTCGGAGAAATGTACTCTGCCATGAGCATGTAAGTGTCGATAAAACCACATCTGCATTGGTGATAATAATAAGGAGGGATTTCGGGAAGCCCCCTTTCCCTAATATCCTCACTATGCCTCCTACGGAGGAAGGTACGTATAATTTGGGGATTTAGATGTATCTTTCCTAATACATGATGGTAATTCTTCAGATACTCTAGACCTCCACTGGCAACCCCTCCATCTGCATGATCTTTAACGCATTAGTTGTTGGACAGGGGCCAGGGCGTAGCCTATAATCAAAAACCATCTGCCCATCGATCACCTCTTCCCTAAAGTGGTAGTTCTTGACCCCAGGCAATGTGTCCGCCAGCTTCACCAGTTCCAGATCATGTGTCGAAATGGCTCCCATACAATGCTTACCCACCAGGGCCGAAATATAGGCACGGCTACCAATCAATCGCTCACGATTATTCGTTCCTTTGAAAATCTCATCAATTAGAAAGAACAATGGTAGCGCGACATCACGCTCCGATTCGGATAACAACGCCTTGAGTCGCCTGACCTCGGCATAAAAGTAAGAATAGCCCTCTGTCACCGAATCGCTCACGCGAATGCAGGTATATAGCCGGAACAGCGAAGCCTCAAAAGCACTGGCATTGACCGGCCCACCGGCATATGCTAGGCAGAGATTGATGCCCAGCGTCCGTAAAAATGTACTCTTACCCGACATATTTGAGCCGGTAATAATCACCACCTCGCCTCGTTCATGCAAAGCAAAATCATTGACCACTTTTTGAGAGTCTGCAATAAGTGGATGTCCTAGAGCACTAGCCTGCAAAAGATATTTTTTATCTGCTTCATCGCCTGTTACCACACCCGGTAACACATATCCAGGGTTGAGATAGGCAAAATTCGCCAGTGAGCACAGAGCCTCAAGCTCAAACCACGTTTCCAACCACGTCGGCAAAAGCGTGGCAATCAACGCCGTATCACGATTAAAGCGTAATGCCAGGTAGGTATCCCACGGCACCAGCACATTCACCAGCAACCAGATCAATTGATTTTTCTCCAACGTCGCTGCCATCGCTGCGCGTTCAAGCCTCTGCAAAAGCAACGAAGGTCGCTGTTCAGCATGAATAAAAAAGGGAGCACACAGCTTTTTCACCTGCTCATGCTTACCATAGGGATAACTTTCTAGATATCCAAAGACTGTACTTAACTGTCCGAAAGCGTCGCGTAAAAAGTAGGCGTCCTCGAACAGATCGCCGCGCTGGCCTTTCCGCATATACAACCACATCACAGCCACAAGAAAAACCAGAATCCACAGTTGCACACCAAGCAGACCCAGAAGGTTTAAAACCAATAGCGTTAGCATGAATAGAGCTAAAACGAGTGAAACCCCCATTGTCAAGTACAGTGAGCTAGCTGCCACAGCCTTACGCTGCCCCAACCAATCCAACAAACGCCTGCCCTCCCACTGCTCTGCCACATGGCGTGCCGCTAGCAGAGACTTCATCGTCAACTTATTGCGAAAACGCGACATGGGAGCTAGTTCTCGCACCAGTGCCTGCCTTCTGACAATAGTTTGCAGGTCCGGCTCTGTATGTAACAGCCACTGGCGCAAGCGTTGGCTTCCCTCATACGAAATGGCTGTGTTCACCAGTTGATGCAGCGAATGTTCGCCCGTAATGTCCAGATCGATCTCGAACGGATGCTTCGCCTCCTGTGTTCCTGCACTGACCTTCGGAATACGCTGCCAGTCCGACTGCATACGTGCCATCTGCGTACTCGTAATCTGCAGCCAGATCTTGTGTCGCGTAATGCTACGCTCAATCTTACGATGATAGTAGGCTACAATGCTGAACACAAGCAATGTAAGCACACCCAATGGTACACCACCTTGCCATCCCAACAGCCACAAAGCCACTCCTGTTAGAGCAACTCCTATGAAAAAGATAGCCACGCGGACCCATGAATAACGATTGCTGCGCCGATTTAAGATACTTAAGCGCCGTTGCAGGCGGATGATTTGACGTTCGAGAGCTTGTAACCGCTCCTGTTTTGTGTTCACATCTATAGTCCTTTTTTGAGATAACCATATCTTAACTCATGCATACTATACCACTTCATGCTATCTATAGTAGACACATTCTCCTGTCTAAGCCAAGTATCGATATTTGCTGGGGTGCGAAGATGAGCCAGGAAAGACGGTAGGGGCGGCATTTATGACGCCAGTCCGTCTCTCTTGAGCAGGTCTGCTCGTTTGCTGACTAGCGTCATAAATGCCGCCCCTACCATGCGTCTTGGATTCCTGCAAAAAAGAACCGCACCCTAGCTTCTGGGAACCTTTCCACAGCTACTCCCCGTACTACGCTCACAGAAGCAGTACCTGTTTGTGAAGTGGTTGGGCCTGCTATGGCCTGCGGCTACAGAAGGCCCAACCACTTCATATCCACCTACGAGCCGCCCAGCGGCGAGGAGTCATACGAAAGTCGATCTGAAAAGTTAGCAAAGGACAAAAAGCAAATGTATGGAGTTCTGGCTGAGCATTTGAATGCTCAGCCAGAACTCCATACATCTCATGACCTACAAATCCGGCAACTGCCAATCAATCTCTGGCTTCCCAGCATCTTTCAACGCCTGATTGATCCGCGAAAATGGCTTGCTACCGAAAAATCCACTACGCGCCGAAAGCGGTGAAGGATGCGCCGACTGCACTACGCTGTGCCGCACCGTATCAATCAATGGGAGCTTCTTTTGAGCATAGCCACCCCATAATACAAAGACTACCGGACTATCCTTCTCATTTACCTGCTTAATAATTGCATCGGTAAACGTCTCCCAGCCATGATTCTTATGCGAATTGGGCGTATGGGCTCGCACCGTCAATACTGCATTCAACATAAGTATCCCCTGCTCGGCCCACGGCACCAGATAGCCGTTGTTAGGAATGCGAAAACCCACATCATCGCGCAGTTCCTTAAACATATTCATCAGCGATGGCGGAGGCTTCACACCAGGACGTACCGAAAAACACAGCCCGTGCGCCTGATTGTCGTCATGATAAGGGTCTTGTCCCAATAGAAATACATTCATCTGCTCATAAGGTGTATACTTCAAAGCGTTAAACACATCCTTTTCAGGCGGGAAAACTGTATACGCTTTGCGTTCCGCATCGACAAATTGCTCCAATTTTGCGAAATAGGGTTTATGTAGTTCATCACCCACGAGGTGCAACCAGCTATCAGGTATATCTATAAGCATAAAAGATAGATCCTTTTCATCTTTTTTGCTGTGGGATAAGGCTGCAGCTACATCACTACAGAAATAAAAAACAGAGGATTACCATCATCATCACGGGCCAATGTCGCAACCAAATGAACCCACACAAGCGAGCCATTTTTGTGGATATAGCGTTTCTCTCTCACATATGGCTGCCGATCTCCTGCTAATGCCCGTTCCACAAATGCCGTATCGGCCATCCGGTCTTCGACATAGGTAATATCCACAAATGTACGTTCATATAACTCCTCATGAGTGTACCCGATCAGATCACAAAAACCCTGATTGACTAGCAACAGTTTCCCATCCAAGCCTATATGAGACACACCAACGGGAGTAGCCTCAAAGGTGATACGGAAGCGTCGTTCACTTTCATACAACGCACGGTAGCGTTCCAGGTCCAAACGAAGTTTCTTCTCTGCCTCACCTGTCACCTGAGTATCAGAAACATTGTCAACAGCATAGGTGGAATGCAACATCTCTTCCGAAAGTGGATCAGTCTCCCTCTCCGAGCCTTGTTCCATAACCCAATCCCTTTTCACACTCACTGCTCAAAGTCACTCCTTTACTACTATATTCATACTACACCACTATCGCCATATTAGCATACATCAATTGCTGTGTATAGAGTACATGACTAAAGGGGGTGAGCGTCATTTTTTTGCGAAGCATGATGACCCCCCACCCCATGATGCCCACACCCCATGATGCCCGCAAGGGGCATCACTACTATACTACGCCTTTTACCTGTACTACGTGTATAGTAGTGATGCCCCTTGCGGGCATCATGCTTCGCACACCCTCCTCGTAATCTGCCCCACACGATATGTGATATGCTGGAGATAAAAAGCACATGTCAGTGAAAGGAACAAGACGATGCAAGTTGGTGTAC
>WNGK01034806.1_pt1 | contig 10521 bp, 8 predicted proteins | sample 5400601 | NCBI WGS metagenome assembly WNGK01 (sample SAMN13153376, study PRJNA577476) | soil metagenome | isolation source: 60 cm soil or saprolite under Garry oak tree replicate 1 | place: USA:California | collected 2016-06-15
CCATTGAAGAAGCTCTCAGCCCAATGGTTCCCGTTCATCATTCATCATTCATCATTCATAATTCACGTTGCGTCCTTATACTCTGTCTATGAAGCCCGCAAAGATGAGGCTGGACCGGCTGCTGGTGGAGAGGGAGTTCGCAGACTCCCGGCAGAAGGCCCAGGCTCTGATTTTGGCCGGGCAGGTCCTGGTCGACGATCAGAAGGTTGAAAAGTGTGGCGCTGCGGTGAGCCGCGACGCGCCGGTGCGGCTGCTGGGCGAGCCTCCGAGGTACGTCGGCCGCGGGGGACTGAAGCTCGAAGGCGCGTTGGCCCACTTTCAAATTGGCGTGACGGGCAGGGTTTGCCTGGATGTGGGCGCCTCGACCGGAGGGTTTACGGACTGCCTGCTTCAACACGGGGCCTCCCGGGTCATCGCAGTCGACGTGGGGACCAACCAGCTCGATTGGAAACTTCGCCAGGACCCGCGCGTGGTGTCGCTCGAAAAGACCAACGCCCGGTACCTCACGTTCGAGCAGGTCAAGACGCTCGTCGATTTCGTCACCGTGGACGTCTCATTCATTTCGTCAACGCTGATTCTGCCGGCATTGCTTCCGATGCTCAAAAACAAGGCTGAGGCGCTGGTCCTGGTGAAGCCGCAATTCGAGGTTGGACGCGATCAGGTGGGAAAGGGCGGGATCGTGCGGGACACTCGACTCCACCGGGAGGCCATCACCAAGGTCTCGCACACACTCCTTGCACTCGGCTTCAATGATCTTGCGTCCGTCGCAAGTGATTTGCCGGGCGCTTCCGGGAATCGGGAATTTTTCCTGCGCGCGGTCTGGCGGAAATCTGTTCTAGAATAGCCGGGCGCATCGTCAGCGCCTCGGAGCAAGTCCTCGGGCGCCGCGCAGGGACTCGAAATGGGGAGGCTCTCAAGGCAGGTTAAGTAAGTCATGGGCATCAAGAGAGTCGGGATTACGTCCAAGCCGAAGAAGGCCGAGGTCTGGGAGGTCGTTCCTTCGCTGATCCAGTGGTTTCGCGACCGCCAGATTGAGGTTTTCGTCGACAAGGAGACCGCGGCGACCCTGGACGGTCGCGAAAAGAGCCTGACCCGCAACGAGATGTCAGGCCAAGTGGACCTGATCGTCGTGCTGGGGGGCGACGGAACGCTCCTGGCAACCGCCCGCGCGCTCAACCGCAAGCCTGTCCCCCTGCTGGCGGTCAACCTGGGCGGTCTTGGCTTCCTGACCGTCATTACCCGTGAAGAGCTCTTCGCTACCCTCGAGCTGGTCCTGGCTGGGAACCTCTCGACCGAGCGGCGCGTGCAGATCGAAGCGGAGATCGTCCGGGCCGACGAGGTCATTGCTCGTATCTGGCGCTGAACGACGCCGTGCTGAATAAGGGGGCCATCGCGCGGGTGCTCGATTTTGACGTTTGGATCGACAACAAGTTTATCTCCACTTACAAGTCAGACGGGCTGATCGTCTCGACCCCAACCGGGTCCACGGCTTATTCGCTGGCAGCGGGCGGTCCTGTCATAATCCCCTCGGTTGCCGCTTTCATTGTCACCCCTATTTGCGCCCACACGCTTACGAACCGTCCCATCGTGCTTCCTGATTCCGCCGCCATCGAGGTGGCGGTCAAGAGCCAGCGCGAATCGGTCTACCTGACCGTGGACGGCCAGGTGGGGATCGCGCTGCGCAGCGACGACACGGTGCGGATCAAGAAGGCCGCCTCCCATGTGGAACTCATCCAGTCGCCGCACAAGAGCTATTTCGAAATCCTGCGGCAGAAGCTCAAGTGGGGAGAAAGGTGATTTTTGATTTTCGATTTTGGGTTTTGGATTATTTGGCGAGGCTTCCGACGTCGAGGGTGCCGACGCGCCTTGCTCGGTCCGTGGCAAAATCCATCTGCTCGATTTCGGGCGGGTTCTTGTCGACGTTTAGGAAACAAATGCCTTCAGACCACGAATCAGTGAATAGAAATTGTGTTCCGGGCGCGAGCAGGGTCTCGTGGCCTCCCTCGAGGGGCATCTTCCAAATGCCGGGGCGGGAACCTTCCACAGCGCGGGCACACCGCCGCGATCTGAACACGAGAACCGCCGTTCCGCGCTGGGCCCGTGTTTCATCCGGCGTGAACGGAGTCAGCGCCACAGGCACGATACCCCGCATCAATCCTTCCAGGAAAGGCCTCTCCAGAAGGCTGGTCGTGGCCGACTTTGTCGTAAGGCCGGTGTCACCGCCGGTCTTTTGGGCGCTGAGGACGGCGCCGCCACCGGGAGACTGGCCCACAACCTTAAGGTTCGCTCGGGCTACATTCCTGAATAATAATTGCGCTTCAGGCTTTGCGGGATCTTGAAGCGCTCGGCGGCTTCCGTCTGGCTCCAGCCGCTCTTTTCGAGTACTTCGAGGATGATGCGGCGCTCGCAGGCTTCCATAATCTCAAAAAGCGATCGGCCTTCCAGGTTCTCCGCCGGAAAACTGCGAGTCATGCCGGAGTGGTTCTGCGAGAACTGCTCGGGCAGGAGGTCCGGCCCGAGCGCGGGTCCGGAAGAAAGCACGACGGCGCGCTCCACGGCGTTTTCGAGCTCGCGCACGTTGCCGGGCCAGTCGTAGTCCATCAGCATCTTCATGGCGTCGGGCGAGAAACGGAGCCCTTCGCGGCCGTTTTCGTGGCTATACTTCCTGAGGAAGTGCTCAGCCAGGAGCGCGACATCCTCTTTGCGATCGCGCAGCGGCGGCAAGGGAATGCTGATGACGTTCAGCCGGTAATAGAGGTCTTCGCGAAACCTGTTTTCCTGAACGAGCTTCCTCAGGTCGGCGTTGGTGGCGGCGAGAATTCGGACGTCGACCTTGATGGTCTCGGTCCCGCCCAGGCGCATGAACTCGCGCTCCTGGATCACCCGCAGGAGCTTCGCTTGCGTCTCGACCCCGATGGTCCCGATCTCGTCGAAGAAAATCGTGCCTTGGTCGGCCACCTCGAAAAGGCCGCGTTTGGTGGCGATAGCCGAGGTAAAGGCCCCCTTGACGTGCCCGAAAAGCGTGCTCTCCAGCAGATCCGGTGCCGCTTTCGCCCAGGATCAACAGCGTAGCGCGGGTGGGAGCAACCTGCGTGATGAGGTCCATCACCTTCTGCATGCGCTCGCTCTTGCCGACGATATTCGGCAAAGCGAACCGCTTCAGGGCGCGCCGGAGCTGCACGTTCTCAAGCTGCAGGCGGGACTTGTCCAGCGTATTGCGGATTTCGAGCAACACCCGCTCGTTGTCCCAGGGCTTGGTGATGTAGCTGTGCGCCCCTTCCTTGGAGGCCTGAAAGGCCGCTTGGCCGGAGTCATAAGCGGTAATCATGATGACGCCGGTGTCAGGATTATCGCGCTTGATGGACTTCAAGACCTCGAGGCCGCTCAAATCCGGCAGGCTGATATCGAGCAGGACCACGTCAAAAAGGTTCTCCTCGGCTTTCTTCAGCCCTTCCTGGGCGGTTGAGGCCGAAGCCGGCCGGTAGCCCTCCAGCTTCAGCAGTTGCTCGAGGCTTTCGCGGATTTCCTGTTCGTCGTCAATGATGAGGATCGAGCCCTTAGGTGACATTGACGGCTTTCCTTGCCATGGGGAATTCCAGCCGGAAGGTCGTGCCGCGTCCGGGCACGCTCTCCACCTGGATCTTTCCGGAGTGTTCGCGGATGAGCCCGTAGGTAACCGCGAGTCCCAGGCCAGTGCCGCGGCTCGTCGCTTTGGTGGTGAAGAAGGGGTCGAAGATCTTGCTCAGGTGCTCGGGGGGAATGCCCACGCCGTTGTCGGAGACCTCGACGCGGACGGTGGAATCTTCACACTCGGTCGCCAGCGTAAGCTCGCCGCCGCGCGGCATGGCGTCACGGGCGTTCATAATCAGGTTCATGAAAACCTGCTGCAGCTTCCCGTAGTTCCCGAGCACGGCGGGCGCCGACGCCGTGAGCTGAAGGTTCAAGGCAATCCTGGAGGCCCGCAACATGGGGTCGACGAGCGACAGGGTCTCGCGGATGACCTTGTTCAAGTCCATCTCGGCGTGTTCGCTTCCGCTCACGCGCGAGAACTTGAGCAGGCTGTTGACGATTTCCGAGGCCCGGAACGCCGCCTTGATGACCCTCTCGAGCGCCGGCTTGTGGGACTCGTCGAGGGGCGTCTGCTTCAGCAGCATCTGCGCTTGCGAGGTAACGACCGCGAGCGGCGTATTCACCTCATGGGCCACGCCCGCGGCGAGCAGCCCGATCGAGGAGAGCTTCTCCGCCTGCGCCAACTGGTCTTCGAGGTTCACGCGCTCCGTGAGGTCATGGAAGATCAGCAGTCGCCCCAGCACCTGGCCGTCCTTGCCGACCAGCGGGGACATGGAAACGTGTACGACCAGTTGCGGGCCCGCCGCAGTCTCAAGCCGGAACTTGTACAGCGAAAAGGTCGGCGGGCATTCGGCGGCTTGCGGCAACTCCGCCATCAGTTCGGCCGGAAAGACCGCTTCCAGGCGCTTTCCCACCGCCTCCGAGCGCTTCAATCCGTAAAGCTTTTCCATCGCCGAGTTCCAGGCGTCGACGCGCTGCTCGAGGTCACAGGCCACGACACCGGCATTGATGGACTCGATTATGTTCTCGTTGAAGTCCTTCAACGCCTGGTACTGAAGCGCTTTTTGCTCGAGCGACCGGTAGAGCTGGGCGTTTTCGAGGGCGATGCTGACGTACCCGCAGATGGTGTGTAGCAGGTCGACGTCCTCGCTCGAAAGGAAGTCTCCCCGGCGAGTCTTTCCCAGTCCCAGATAACCGAGAGTCCGTTCCTTGACCTTTAAAGGCAGGTAGTAGTGCAAGTCTAGCCGCTCGATCGTGGCCTCGGCGGCCCGAGAAAGACCGAAAGGCCGCCCGACGCTGCCAAAGAAGAGATAGCCCTTCTGAAGCTCCGCCCGGCGCGGGTCGAGAAAGCTCAGGTCGAGACCATCAGACGGCGCCTCGGGAGTCGGGAGTCGGGGGTCGGGGGTCGGAGCAAGTGATGCTGACTGGACGACCCCTCGCGACTTCACCAGGCGAAAATCGTTCGACTCCGAAGCCAGAAACGCCGCCACCCGCTCCACCCCCAGGGTTTCGGACAGCCTTCTGGTGACTTCATCGAGCAGGCGCTCTACATTGACTTCAGAAGTGATTTCGCGCCCAAATTCCAGCAGCGTGGCGCGGTAGTCGTACTTTTCGGGATTGAACACCTTCTCCAGGCGAGCCTGGATCCAGTTCACGACCGGCTGGAACAGCACTGCGGTCAGGATGATGGCCAGGATCCACCCGCCGTGGCTGGTGATCGAGAGGTGGTTCCGCAAAAGGTCCGCAAACAGGGCGACAGAACCAAAATAGAGACCGGCGATGGTCGCCGTGGCCAGGGTGTAGGCGATGCCCCGCCGGAAGATGATATCGACGTCCATCAGCCGGTAGTGCATGATGGCGTAGCCAAAGGTCAGGGGCAGGAAGATCAGCGAAAATATGGAAACGGTCATCCACGGCGCGGGAACAAAGCCCGCGGCGTAAGGCAGCGCATAAAGCGCTGCGAAGGGCGCAATCGCCACGAACGTTCCGCGCGTGGCCCACTTCAACTGCTGCTTGAGCAGCGGTGACTCCGCCCGGCGGTACGACCGCGCCAGGATTACCCCGCCCGCGAGGAAGCACGCAGCCAGATAAAAATACTCCAGCCGGTCCGCCAGCACGCGGGCGCTGAGAACGGGAACCAGCGTGCCGCTCAGGGCCACAACGTGGAAGGCCAGCAGGCACGCTCCGGCCCCGTACAGCAGCGCGAGCGTCCTCGAGCGCTTATGTCCGGCCTCCGGGAAGCTCAAGCAAAAGTGCAGGAATAATGCCGGCGTCAGGACGGTTGCAGCTACGTTAAGCCAGTAGATCGCGGAGTCAAACAGATTCAGCTTTTCCGTGTAATGGAACGTATACAGGACGAAGGAAGAAAGGCAGAACAGGTAGAAATGCCGGGACTGCGGAGCTGTCCAACGGCGAAAAAGGATAAACGCTCCGATCCCGAGATACAGCAACCCCACGACCTCCAGATATCCTCGAATGGGCCTCGATTCGGTTTGGGGAGTGGTTTCGGGAGCGATGACCACCACCGTATGAAATGCTTGTCCATGGCGGTCCAGTTCGTACGCCGCCTTCGACCAGAGGCCAGCCGCGAAAACCGCCCGAGTCGCATCCTGGGAGCGCTCGATCCGCCTTCCTTCAATCGACTCCAGCCTGTCGCCTTCGCGAATGCCAGCGCGGTATCCTGGGCCCCCGGGCGCAACAATCCAAGCCTCGACCCCCTCGGGCGAATCCAGCCACGAGACCCCATCCGTGGGAGGGTGGTATCGTCCTTGCTGCGCGAAATTCACAATCCCGAACACGAGCAGCGTCAAGCTCAGCACCGCGAGCAGGACCGTCGTGAACCGAGCTGCCAGCGTCGTCGTCACGCGGGGTAACCCAAGAGACAAGAGTCTATCACGGCAAAGGAGAGCACATCGGATGCCACAACGGGATTCCAGGCCAGGATATATCTCCTTGTCGCATCGCTATATACAGGAACAATTCAAATCGTGTTACCCGCCTTCTACCTAATTTGGAATATGGCCTACCGATTTGCATAATACATATCGCAGGATAGTTGCCGGCGCGACACATAACCGCCCACGCTCTCAATAATAAACGGCCCTATTTTCAATGTGCTCGCGAGGGGAGGCGGCCGAGCAAGACCTAGAACAGCAATGAAAATCCACCGCGGAAGCTCCGGTAAGCGGGCGCGAGGAGCAAGGGCTTTTCGCCGGACTGCAACACGGGCACGTATCCCTGTGCCAGGAGGTTCCGGAAGTCGGCCAAGGCCTCGATGTGAGCGGGTATAAACGAAACCGATGGGAGGGGCTGCCGAATCTGAAGGTCGAGGTAGGGGTGAATGCCAAGGCTTGCTTCGCCATAAGGATCAACGCTGGTAACGCGCCCGCGAGGGAGCCATTCGTAGGACGCGGTGACCCGTGTCTTCGACATCGGAACCCGGGCTGACACCCTTCCCCCCACTGACTCGGTCCGGTCTTCGCGCAAGGCGCTCCGCAAGTCCTTCAAGCCGCTGTTCGACGCCAGGGCTGGCTTGGCGGCGAGCGCCTGACCGAAGGAGTACACGGCCGCCGCCTCCACCCGATTCCCCAACTCGCGCGAGTACGCAGCCCGGAATCCCGAAGATTGATAATTGCCGGCGTTCATCGTCCACCCGTCTGCGACAGGATTGGGCAACACGCTTCCGGCCAGGAAGGCCACCGCGTCTGGCGGACCCGAGCCCCACACTGCGGTGTTCTCGAAGCTGTCCCGGTAAGCTGCCACCTCCACACGCGACGTCTTACTCAGGCGGCGGTCGACGCTCGCCTCGGCATGGTTCAGCTTTTCAAGCTTGGGTCGATACCCCTGGACGGTCACGCGCGGAAAGGCGTTGAGTTCCCCGATGCGATCGAGCAACGTATTCTGGCCGTCGATGTGTATGCTGCCGTATCGAAATGCGACGGCGGTTGAAGGCCCCACTTGGTACTCGAGTTCGGCGCGCGGCCGCGCCGCCACGGCGTCCCGGGCCGAATTCAGGTAATCCACCTCAAAACCCGTCGTCAGCGTCATGGAGCCGGACAGCCGGCGAGTGTTGGCGTAGCTCACCACAACGCCCTGGGCCCTGCTCAAGCTGGCGCGGTTTTCATTCGCCGGGACCGGCAGGGCCTCCGAATAACTCAACTGGTGCATGATGAAAGCGGCAGATTGCGGCGGAGCGCGGTGGCCACCGAGGACCCTTCTATGCCATTAGCCGTCATCGACCCCGCCACCAGCAGATCGGCGTCATCCGAGATGGGCCGCAGGTAGGCGAGGACGCTGCCCAGTCCCGGATCCTCCGCCAAGGGATCGCGGTGCGCCGACCCAGGCGTCATTCCGATCAGTCGTTGGCTCGCCAGGACGCACTTTTTAGCCGCCTTGTCCGCCGGAGCAGATCGCGCAGTTTCCCGGTAGCGCAGCACGGGGCGAGTGGACGCCGAAGTGCGAAGCACCCACTTCCAGTCATCGCCCCAAGTCGTAACGACACCCTCCGGCACCCGGAAGCGAACGGGCGCAAAAATGTCGCTCAACACAAAGTCCTGGCGTGCGGTCTGGCCCGGCGCCACCCTGATACCGTTGCGCAAAGAAGGCAGGCGAGTGGGCGAGGTGACTTTGAGCGAATACCACCCCGGCAGCAGGCGCTCCACCTTGAACTTGCCGTTGGCGTCCGTGATGACGCGTTCCGCGGTCGCCGCGACGGAGGCTGGCTCGGAAAGCAGCGGACCCATGAGCAGGACCGTTGCTCCCATCAAAGGGTTCCCTTCCGTGTCCTTGACCGTCCCCGAAACTCGGCCGTAGTCCGCGCTACCGCCCGGGACGGCAGCCAGGCACGCCACCGCCAAACTGCTGCCCAAGACGATCACCAGCCACCGGCTTCGCGAACCGAAAGAGCCCATAGTGTTCGCCTTCCTTGACCCGCGCGCGTCGCTGGGATGCGTCCACCGACAATCTGTAGCGCCTCTATTGAGCGCCGCAGGGTCGGCGGCTACGGGACTAACGCACTTCAAAGGCTTCTGTTGGCGACATGGTCTGATTCTTGAGATCGTCCGTCACCTTGATTTGAACCGTGTACCTTCCGGGCACCAATGAACCCAGCGGCATCACTTTCTCCAGAGTGACCTGCTGCGAGGCGTTCGGAATCTGGCCCGTTGGCTCACTCTTCGTCAGGATCGATTTGCCGTCCTTCATGATGTCATAGACAACCTGGCCTGAGGGCTTGTGGGTCTTCGGGTCCACGCCCAGATTGTAGACTTGCATATAAATGCCCAGGTTTTGATCGCGGGTGAAGCTCCGGTTGACGCTGGGACGAACCTTGGTGCCGCCGATAACAAACATCCCTGACCCGACCTGGCTGGTGGGGATCTGCTGAATGAGATCGGCGAGGATGAGCGAGCTGCTCGAGAGTTTGTCGTCCCCGAAGCGGGGAACCCGGATACCCTGCTCCATCGAGCCCATTTGACCGTTCAGGTCGTCCTTCACCACCACGCTCAATTTGTAGAGACCGGGCCGCAGCGGTACTGCCTTTTGGTAGACCGACCTGTGGGTGACGTAGGTTTGGAAGTCGTGCTCAGGGACGTCCAGGACAACACTTTCCTCGATGGTATTGACGTACCTGCCGCTGGGCGTGGTGATCTGAGCGAAGATGTCCAGAACTCCGTGCATCACGCCGTCTTTGTTCTGGAATTGAAGGTCGCGGTTCGCCACTTGAATCGTGATCGGAGTCAGCACGCTCTCGTCCGTGACGCGGATATAATCCGTGCGCACGTCAAAAGGCAGGAGCTGGGTGGAAAGCCTGGAGGTGACCACGGCTTTCAGGTCCTTGAACTTGACCTCGGGCGGCTTGAAGATTTTCGCATAAAGGTCGAGGCGAGTGAACTCGTTCATGCTCTCGGGCTCACCGCCGAGCGACCTCCCCGTGGTCATGCCGTCCGTACGCGTGAAACGGTCGGCCTTGGAGGACATCCCCATCGATTCGAGTTGGGTCAGACCGGCGTTCGGCACGTGAAGCAGAGCGTCTTTTTCGCCGGGGTCAATCGTGAGGCGGTACTCGCCGGTCATGGTCGGATCGACGAACTCGAGGATGATGTTGGTGCCGATGCCGTCGATATAGCGATAGCGCCACTGCTCGAACGGATAGGTCGAGGTCTCCCCGCCCCCCTCTTCCGGCGGCCGCTCATAGGTGCCGCCGCTCGGGTGCGAGTCAATCTCATCCGCCGGGCCGTACATGATGTAGATGCGCCCGCGGTCCGTCTTCCAGCCCGGGATGCCCGACGCATAATGCTCGTTCGCGTAAGCGATGCGGCGGTAATATTCCTCTTTGAATTCGTTCTCAGGGCTGCCGGGACTGGGATTGCGGCGCTCCCAAAAAGCCTCGATGAACTGCTCGCGCTCGTCGTCGGTGCTCAGTTTCCTGAAGGACGCCCGCTCTTCGGAGGTGATGATGTAAGGAACCTCTTCGTCAAGCCACTTCTTGTAAGGACTCTCCATCTCTTTCCGGATGGCCTTCTCGCGGCGCTTTTCTTCTTTGCTGAGTTTTTCTTTTGGGGGCGACGCGTGGAGAGGGGGGTTGACGAGAGTTCCAACGCCCAGAGACCCGAAGCCCAGAGAGAACACTAGAAGCACAATCTCGCGGCGCCAATGACTGCGGTCTGACCCGACTAACATTGCTCGCCTCGGAAACCACACCCCAACTCGTGAGCCCATGGCCCGACACCTGCAGAATTGTAAGGTTCAAAAGGTAAGAAGTCAAGCTATTGTGCCCTATTCCGCTGTGCCTCGACCGGGTTCTCGCCGCTGTATCGGCAAAGAATTGTCGATGTTGGCTTGCGCCGCAGGCGCCTTGGAGCGCGGAAGCTTGCTCCCGCTTTGCCCCAACGGAAAGCTTGCTTCCGCCCGAGCGAGCTCGGGCGCGGGAAAGCGCGCGGCAAGCTGCCGCAC
>WNGK01008686.1_pt1 | contig 10519 bp, 8 predicted proteins | sample 5400601 | NCBI WGS metagenome assembly WNGK01 (sample SAMN13153376, study PRJNA577476) | soil metagenome | isolation source: 60 cm soil or saprolite under Garry oak tree replicate 1 | place: USA:California | collected 2016-06-15
CGTGTAGACGATCGCCAGCGCGAGGATCACGTTGGTCATGGACGCGCCCAGCACGGCGACCAACGCGATCGCCAGCAGGATGTCGGGGAACGACATCATCGCGTCGACGACGCGCATGATCGGCCCATCCAGCCTGCGGAAAAATCCTGCCGTGAGCCCCAGCAGCACGCCGCCCGTCACCGAGATCAGCACCACCGATGCGCCGATCATCAGCGAGTAGCGCGCTCCGAAGACCACGCGGGAGAACACGTCGCGGCCCAGCTCGTCGGTGCCGAACCAGTGCGCGAGCCTCGGGCTCTGCATGCGGTCGCTGATCTTCATCGCCATCGGCCCGTAGGGTGTGATCCAGGGCGCGAAGAGCGCGAGCAGCGTGACGACGACCAGGATTGCCGCGCCGGCCAGAACGAGCTTTCGCCGGAAGAGCTTGCGCACGAGGATCGCCGACGGGCTGCGCGACGGAGCCTTGGCGACGGGGAGGGCAGCGGCGGTGCTCATTGGACCTCCACGCTTGCGGCCTCATTGGCCAATTCGGCCGCCTCGCTGCCCCCAAAGGGGGCGTAATTCGCGCTCGGGGCGGCCCTTCGCGCTCAAGGAGCCCCCACGCTTGCGGCTGACGCCGCCTCGCTGCCCCCAAAGGGGGCGTAATTCGCGCTCGGGGCGGCCCTTCGCGCTCATGCGTTCAGTACTTCACGCGCGGATCGACGACGAGGTACAGAAGGTCGATCGCCAGATTGATGAGAACGTAGAGTCCCGCGATCACCAGCAGCGCGCCCTGGATCACCGGATAATCGCGGCGCAGGACTGCGGAAACGACGAGATTGCCGACACCCGGCAGGCCGAAGACCGTTTCAGTCACGATCGCGCCGCCGATCAGCAGCGCGAAGGTGAGGCCAAACACGGTGATCACCGGGATCAGCGCGTTGCGCAGCGCGTGGCGCAGGATGACGCTCGCTTCGGAGAGTCCTTTCGCGCGCGCGGTGCGGATGTGATCGTCGCCGAGCACGTCGAGCATGCTCGCCCGCGTGAAACGCAGGATCAGTGCCGAGTTGACCACGCCAAGCACGATCGACGGCAACACCAGATGATGCAGCCGTTCAGACAACGGCACGCCGGGATTGCCGTAGCCCGCCACCGGAAACCAGCCGAGGCCGACTGCGAAGATCTGCATGAGGATAAGGCCGAACCAGAAGCTCGGGATGCTCGCGCCGAGCATCGCAAAGCCCGAGAAGATCTGATCGATCGTCCTGCCGCGCCACACGGCGGCGATGATCCCGCAGGGAACGCCGATCAGTGTCGCGATGACAATCGAAAAGAGCGTGAGAAAAAACGTCGGCTCGGCGCGCTCGAGCAGCGCCTGCGTCACCGGCCGCTGCAGAAAGATCGACTGGCCCAGATTGCCGTGGACGAGCTCGCCCAACCAGTACGCGAACTGCAGCGGCAGCGGCTTGTCGAGTCCGTAGGACGTGCGCAGCTTCGCGATGTCGGCCGCGGTTGCCTGGTCGCCCAGCATGACCGCCGCGGGATCGCCGGGCGCGAGCCGCGTGATGAAAAAGACGAGGGTCGCGACCAGCAGCATCACGATCACCATGCCGGCGAACCGCGACGCGAGATAGCGGGTCATGCCGTGAGTCTGAGAAGCCATGTCATTCCAAGCGCAGCGAGGAATCCGCTGTTGCGATTCATGTCATTCCGAGCGTAGCGAGGAATCTCCCGTTGCGAACATTCGGCATGTTGCCAAAAGCAGATTCTTCGTCGCTGCGCTCCTCAGAATGACATAAGCTTTTTTCAACAGGCTGCCGTGCGTTGTGTCGAAGGGCTTGGCCGGAATGACGGTATCTATGCAAACGATCGGTTGCGTCACCCATGCAAAATCTGAAAAAGTTGCCCGTTCGCCCTGAGCCTGTCGAAGGGCAACGGGTCAAGGCTTCGGTTCACGCCGTAGGAGTCCGTTCATGGTTCGACAAGCTCACCACGAACGGACTTATGCAATCCGCCAATCCCCTACTTCTGCAACCCCGTGTTCCAGAAGAACGGCCACGGCATCGCGACGTAGCCGTCGAGCTTCGCGGAGCGCGCGGTGAGGCTGTTGAAATTCCCGACCTTGATGTACGGCACTTCGGTGAAGACGACCTGCTGCACATTGCCCCACAGCGCGCCGCGCTTCTTCGGATCGGATTCGGCGTTGAACGCAGACAACGCGGCTTCCTTGGCGGGCGAGCTCCACCAGCCCGGTGCGCCATCGCCGAGTTGCGGCGGGGTGAGCGTCGGCTCGGGCAGCACGGCGGAATGCGTGACGTAGATGTCCCACAGTGCGGGATCGTTGCGGCGCTGGATCAGCGTCGCCCAGTCCACCACCTGCATGTCGACCTTGAATCCGGCGGCCTTCAAGTTTTCCGCCATCACCAGCGCCATGCGGTAATGAAACTCATATTGCTGGCTGGTGAGAATCTTGAGCGGCGTGCCGTCGTATTTGCCGGCCGCGACCAGCGCCGCGGCCTTCTTGGCGTCGCCCTTGCCATAGTTCTCTGTGCCCGCCATCGAATAGAACGGCGTGTTCTTGGCGTAGTGGCTGCTGTCGGTCGTGTAGAACTTCGGGTCGCCGAATCCTGCCCCCATCATGTCGGCGTTGTTGAGCGCCGCCTCCACCGCCTGACGCAGTTGGAGATTCGCGAGCGGCCCCTGCTTGGTGTTTAGCACCAGGTACGGAAATCCGAACGGCGCGGTCAGCACCGCTTTCACGCCAGCGCTGCCCTCGAGCCTCGAGTACGATTCGACCGGAAGGAGATCCGCGAACTGGTACTGGCCCGAGAGCATTCCCTCGACGCGAGTGTTGGCGTTGGGTACCGGAACGAAACGCAGCTCGTCGAGGAGCGCCTCGCGCTTGCCGGCAAAGCCGCTCGATCCCTCCTTGCGGGCGCTGTATGCGTCGAAGCGCACCATCTGCACGTACTGATCGGGCTTGCGCTCCTTGAACATGTACGGCCCTGTGCCGACGAACTGGGTAAGCGGGTTGGCGATCGACTCCTTCGCCATGATCACGGCAAAGCCCGACGGAAGCGCGAAGTGCGCGAGCAGCGGCGCGTAGGGCCGGTTGAGCGTGATGACCACCGTGTACGGGCCTCTGGCCTCGAGGCTCTTGACCTCCTTGGCGACGGCCTTGCCGCGCGGCGCCATGTCCATCCACCGCTTCAGCGACGCGACGACGTCGTCGGAAGTCATCTCCTTGCCGTTGTGGAATTTGACGCCCTTGCGAAGCGGGATGGTGTAGACGAGGCCGTCCTTCGAAATCGCCGGCATGCTCTCCGCCAGCATGGGCGCCACGTTCCAGTTGGCGTCGAAGGTGTAGAGCGGCTCGTAGACATGCTGCATGATCGTGCTGACCAGGTCGGCGGTCGACGCCATCGGGTCGAGCGTCTGAGGCTCGCCGATCATCGCGAGATTGGCGGCGCCGCCCTTCGCGGGTGCCGCAAGCGCGGAGGCGGTGGCAAGAGCCATCGCTGCCGCTGCTGCCAGGGCGGCGACCGCGAGACCGGCGCGGAGCGTCGGAGTTGTGTGACAGCAACGCGCGCTGCGGATGCGGGTTCGAAACATGACTCCTCCTCCTTGGGGGAATGGCAGATTCTGGCGCTCGCTATGCGGATGGCCTGCTGCCGAAATCGAGTTTGTGTAATTAAATTACATCGAAGGGGAGTCTACGCTGTTTTGAAGCGGCGTCAAGAGCCGGCAAAACAGCCGACTGTGCCATAGGGAAGATCATCGGTTCATCCGCGCGAATGACCCGTTGGCTCGCTGCCGAGGAATCAGTTAAACTGTAATTTAGTTTCATATAGGTCGCGTCAAGCCGGTCGGCGGCAAACATTGCGCGACCAACGTCCAACAATCGGAGGATCCAATGAGTGTCGAATTCCTGGGGGAAACCCGCACCGGCGCCGGCGGGCAGCCGCTACCGTTTTCGCCGGCGGTCAAGGCCGGGCCGTTCGTGTTCGTGTCGGGGCAGGTCGCGATGGGCGCCACGGGCGAGATCGTGCCGGGCGGCATCGAGGCGCAGACGCGGCAGACGCTGAAGAACGTCGAAAAGGCGCTCGCGCTCGCCGGATGCACGCTGAAGGACGTCGTCAAATCCACGGTGTGGCTGGACGACGCGCGCGACTTCTGGACGTTCAACCGCGTCTACGCCGAATTCTTCTCCGAGAACAAACCGGCGCGATCGACGACGCAGGCGAAGCTGATGATCGACGCGAAATTGGAGATCGAAGTGATTGCCTACAAGGTTTAACGTAAGGACGATCGGCGCCTCGTCAGCAGGGGAAAAAAGGGGGGCGCCAGCCAGATTATTCCTCTGAACATCTCCCTGTCGGCGCTGTCACACCTCGATCGGCGTGGCCCGCGTCAGAGGCATTCTTACGGGCCCCGCCGCTGCGGACACATTGCCCGCAGGTTGTAGCCGTGGAGGTAAAGCGATGAAAGTTAGCGACATAATGACGCGCGATGTGCGCCTGTTGAACCCTAATCAAACCATCCGCGAGGCGGCGAGCCTCATGGCCGACATCGATGCCGGCGCGCTGCCGGTGGGCGACAACGATCGGCTGGTGGGCATGATCACCGACCGCGATATCGCCGTACGCGCGGTAGCTCAAGGCAGATCGGCGGACACCAAGGTCGCCGATGTCATGAGCAAGGAAATGCTCTACTGCTTCGACACCGACGATATCGACGACGTGGCGCGAAACATGGGCAAGGCCCAGGTCCGGCGCTTGCCGGTGCTCAATCGCGACAAGCGGATGGTCGGCATCATTTCGCTAGGCGACCTCGCCCGCAACGACGATCCAACGACGATCGGGCGAACCGTGTCGCGTGTTTCCACGCCGGGCGGCAAGCACGACCAGACCTCGACGCACTGACGCGAAAGTGATCGCCGCTCGTGCGGCGATCACACGACCACCAGGCCCTCCGCGCTCGCAGGCATAGAACGCTTCGGGCAGCGGGGGCCTGGTGGGTTACCCAGCCAGGCTTCAGGAACGGCAGCGGCGCTTGCCGCCGGATCGTGACTTTATGCGCGGATAGCGTTACTAATCGTTTCTCACGCCGCCGATCTGTCCCACGACTTGACAAGCATTCTTAGTGCTCGTGCCCGACACGCGCATCACCGCCCCGACCGGGGTAACGATCATGTTCGACGTATCGAACGTGCCGGCGTCTCCATTGGTGCAAGTATAGTTGCCGGAAACGGTGCCGAACTGACCGGACTGGGAATAGGTGCCGGCGTAGGTGCAGCCGATCGTTATAAGCGTCACGCTGATGGCAGTGCCATTTTGAGCGACGGCCATCGTATCAGTGCCATCGATCGTGCCATTTTTTGAAGGGTTGGAGCAGGCGGTCTGGACGAAATGAATCCCTACCGTATACGTTCCGGTGTAGTTGTCGTCCCTGATCGGCTGGCGGACAAGGCTCTTCATCACATTGACGCCGTTGACGGAGTAGGTGAGCGTTCCCGGTTCCCCGCTTGCCTTTTGCCAGGTCATCGTGCCGACCTTGGTGCCTCCGAAGCTCATCGGATTGTATGGGACCGCGCCGAACCACGGGCCGTGCGTGGTAAAGAGATCACCGGTAAAAGTGAGCACGCCGTTCGCCTTCGTGCCTTCCATCGTCGCGACGTAAAACGTCGCGTTGCCCGCGGCATCGTAGACGAACATCGTGGCGAAGATGGTGCTCCCGCGCTGCACGAACTGAATGCCCCAGCCGTTCTCGCTGGAGTTCCACCACAGGTCGCTCTGATCGTTCGACCAGGAGGTCGCCCATGCCGGGCGCACGAAACTCGACGCGGCAAGCAACAACACGATCAGCGTGAAGCGAATGGATTTCATGGTCTCCTCCGTGTGCTCCGTTGATGGGTCAAGCTTGAATTCGCATACCATCGTACTCAGGCGGCCTGGAAAGCGTCTATGTAGAAGCGCCGAAAAATTCCCAAAGGATCGGACGACAGGCGGCGGAGGCGCTTCGGCAAGGCGGTCCGTTTCGCATCGATCCCAACAGGCCGAATTCTATCCGAGTGGTACAGAAACGGCTTAAGAACCATCCCTTTTGTCTGCTGCAGCAAAACACATGGAGCTTCGGCACGTTGCCGTGATCGTAAAACCGGAAAAACGTATGGTCTTTTGCCATTCACGCTTGGACAGATGGTGGGGCTAGCACTCATGCGAGGAAAGTATCTAGGGGTAAACTTGCTGTAACTTGAGGCGCCTCCTGGGGAAGCGCGCCCTCGGAAAGCGCGGAGCAGCCTATGCGTGTCGCGCCCATCTTCGGATTCGCCTTCGCCCTGCTGATCGGAGCTTGCTCCGGCGTCAAGCCTGTGCCGCCGGGCGCACCCGGCGCCGTCGCGCCGGCTTCTCCGCCTCTGGAGCCGACCCCGCCGACTATTGCAAAACCGAGCGAAGTCGCAGCACCGGGGCCAGTGAACGCTCACGTTGCGCCGCCTGAAACCGCAGGCCCGAGCGCCGTCAAGCCCGCTTCGCCGGCGCCGAAAGGTCTCGCCGCCGTCCCCAAAACGCCCGTCGCGCAGCCGCCGAAAAAGGAAAGCCCAGCTCCAGAAGCTGCGAAGCAGCCGTCACCGACGCTGGACCTGAGATCGCTGGAGCAGCGCCTCAAGGACACCAAAGCCATCGGCGTGCTCACCAAGATCGCGCTCAAGAACCAGGTCGACGACCTGCTCGATCAATTCCGCGCGTACTACCAGGGGAAGCTCAAGATAACGCTGGCCGAGCTGCGGCGGCCGTACGATCTGCTGATCATGAAGGTGCTCTCGCTGCTGCAGGACAGCGACCCGTCGCTCGCGTCCGCGCTCGTGGCCTCGCGCGAAGCGATCTGGGGCATTCTTTCGGACCCGGCCAAGTTTGCGACGGTCTCCTGATCTTGGCGTAAATAACGTGACATCGATCACAAGAGGTCCGGCATTCCCGCCCTTCGACTTCGCTCAAAGCCTGCCTTGAGCATGCCGAAGGACAGGCTCCAGCGGGATTCGGTGTCTTATTTCTAACGCCACTGACGACGTTCCAGACAACTAAGCGACTTCAGGAGAAACCATGCGCAAATATTTGCCCTGTTGGCCGATGGCGGTTTTGACGCCGGCATGCTTCGCTGTATCCGCGCTCGCCGCAGACGACGTGTCGGTCAAGAAGGATCTTTTCACGGTGATCGCGTTGCAGGGATTGCCATGCGGCGAAGTCATCAGCGTCACAACGCGAGGCGACAACGATCACATCGCATCCTGCAAGGACGGCAACCGCTACCACGTATTCCTCAACGCGCAAGGGCGCGTGGTCGTTGAGAAGCAATGAGAGCGCTTCACGATCGGGCCAGTCCATTTCAATTGACCGGGAACACTATTAAAGATAACTTGCCTTTTCTTTAATTAGCGCGGCCGTTATCAAAGCAGCCTTACTAGCCACATTGGCCCATGCAACGCGGGAAGACCGGCAATTTGCGCATCATCTCGAGTGTTGGCCGCGAGAAAGTTCGCGCATTCATTCCCCATCCCCTTCCGCCCGACCCGGCGATCGTTTTCGATCCTGCGTTGCGCGATCGCATGGACCGCGCACTCGTCGCCGTTGGTCCGTCTGGACAGCGTATCTCATCGAACTTGGCATTGTTCGCGAGACCACTGGCCGCCTACGAAATCGCGTTTTCGCATACGGACGTTATATCGATCTGCTTACGCGAGTGATCAAATGACCATAGTTCGCGTCAAAGCGGATCCATCGCGTTCGCTCGAGATCACAACACTCCCCATTGGGACGACAGCTACCTCAGGATGACAGCGCCATGATGCGTTTTCTTGCCGCACTGCTGATCGCTTCTATCCTGTCCGCGACGGTCTTGGCCGCCGACGTCGAAGTCTTGAGCGCGGGTGCGGTCGGACCCGGCCTGCTGGCATTCGCGCAGCTGGTCAAGCGCGAGACGGGCCACGATCTCAGGATCTATTTCAATACCGCTCCGCAGATTGCCGCACGTCTCGCCGCGGGCGAGGAGTACGAGATCCTCATCGCGCCGCCGGATGCGATCGACAAGGCCGCCAAGGAGGGCAAGGTCGTCACAGAGACCCGTGTTCCGGTCGGGCGCGTCGGCGCCGGCGTCGTGGTTCGCAGCGGCGCAAGTGCACCCGACATCGCAACCATCGATTCATTGAAACAGGCGCTGATGGCTGCGGACTCGGTGGTCTATAACACGGCTTCGACCGGCATCTACCTCGACAAGCTGTTCGAGAAGATGGGCATCCTCGGGCAGCTCAAGCCCAAAACCACGCGCTATCCCGATGGCGCAACGGTGATGGAGCACGTGAGCAAGGGCAAGGGCAACGAAATCGGCTTCGGCGCGATCACCGAGATCAAGACGTACGAGCCGAAGGGCGTGAAGCTCGTCGGGCCGCTGCCGGCCGACGTGCAGAACTACACCAGCTACGAAGCGGTGATGATGACCGGCACGACCTCACCCGACGCGGCGAAAGCGGTGCTCAAGCAGCTCGCGACACCAGCGGGGAAGGCAGCGTTTCTGTCGGGGGGCGTGGAATAGCGGCAAGGCGCTTCGCTCCGCGAGTCCTCGAATCCTGAGGAACTAGGCTTGAAGGCGTTATCCGTTGTCCTTTGGAAAGCGGATCTACGTCGCAAACTCCATCTTCTCGACAAGCAGCTGCCAGCGCGGATCGCCGTGGAGATTTTCCAGCAGCGCGTTCGACTTGATCCCACTCAAGCCCATCCGCTATCGCGCGGGTGTGAATTCAACGGCGGTGCCTTCGATCGCGACTTGAGGCTCGTTGCCCCGCTTGCCCGCATGCGCTACAGTCGAAGTTCCGGTCGACGGAGAGAAGAGACGGCACACGAGGCCGCGCCGTCGAGCCGCCAAGACGCATGAACGACACCACCCGCAACACCGCCAAGACACAAACCACCGCCGCATGGGGCAGCGATTCCGTCGCGGATCTCCTGCGCGCGCTCGAGATCCCGTACATCGCGCTCACGCCCGGCGCGAGCTTCCGCGGCCTGCACGACAGCCTCGTCAATTATCTCGGCAACACGCGGCCGGAGCTCCTGCTGTGCATCCACGAGGAGAACGCGGTCGCGCTCGCGCACGGCTATGCGCGAGTCACCGGGCGGCCGCTCGCGGTTGCGCTGCACGCGAACGTCGGCCTCATGCACGCGACCATGGCGATATTCAACGCGTGGTGCGATCGCATCCCGGTGCTGCTCCTCGGCGCCGTCGGCCCCGTCGACGCGGTCAAGCGGCGTCCGTGGGTCGACTGGATCCATACCTCGCGCGATCTCGGCGCGCTGGTGCGCGGCTATACCAAGTGGGACGATCAGCCTGGATCGGTGGCGGCTGCGCTCGAGGCGATCCTGCGCGCGTATCGCATCGCGCTGACGCCGCCGCAGGCGCCCGTCTACGTCTGCCTCGACGCCGCGCTCCAGGAGGAAGCTCTCGCCGCGCCGGTGCCGATGCCCGCGCTCGAGCGCTTCCCCGCGCCGACCACCGGCGCCGTACCGCAGGAAACCGTGCGCGAGGTCGCGCGCCTGCTCGAGAGCGCGAGCCGGCCGCTGTTCATGATCGGACGCGTGTCGCGCGATCCCGCGGATTTCGAGCGGCGTGTCGCGCTTGCCGAGCGCGTCGGCGCGGTCGTGCTGACGGACATCAAGACCGGCGCGAGCTTTCCGACGCAGCATCCGCTGCATCCGTTCCCGCCGAGCCTGTACCTGAGCGGCGACGCGACTCAGGTCGTGCGCGACGCCGACGCGATCGTGAGCCTCGACTGGATCGATCTGGGCGGCACGATGGCACAGGCGTGCGGCGGCGAGCTGCCGCATGGCCGGATCGTGCACTGCTCGCTCGACCAGTACGTGCACAACGGCTGGAACGCGGACTACCAGGCGCTGCCGCCGACGGAAGTCTCGATTCTCGCGCCGCCGGATGCGCTCGTGGCTGCGCTGCTCGAAGCGCTCAGGCCGCGCGCCGCGACGCCGGTGAAACCGTGGTTCGTGAAACGCGCCGAAGCTACGGCCGCGGAGAGCGAGCCGAGTCCCGCGGCGAGCGATCGCATGCCCCTCGACACGTTGGCGCGCGTGACGACGGAGACGCTCGTGCCGCATCGGCCCTCGTACATCCGCCTGCCGCTCGGATGGCCCGGCGAGTACTGCCGCTTCGCGCATCCGCTCGACTACATCGGCTTCGACGGCGGTGGCGGCATCGGGTCGGGCCCGGGCATGGCGGTGGGCGCGGCGCTCGCGCTGCGCGGCGGCGACAGGCTGCCGGTCGCGGTGCTGGGCGACGGCGATTATCTAATGGGCCTCACCGCGCTGTGGACCGGCGTTCACTATCGCGTGCCGGTGCTGATCGTCATCGCCAACAACGAATCGTTTTTCAACGACGAATTGCACCAGGAGCGCATGGCGCGCGCACGCGGCCGTCCGATGGAAAACCGCTGGATCGGATTGCGCATGAGCGACCCAGCGATGGACTTGGCGGAGCTCGCGCG
>WNGK01008687.1_pt1 | contig 10519 bp, 7 predicted proteins | sample 5400601 | NCBI WGS metagenome assembly WNGK01 (sample SAMN13153376, study PRJNA577476) | soil metagenome | isolation source: 60 cm soil or saprolite under Garry oak tree replicate 1 | place: USA:California | collected 2016-06-15
TCAAGCACGCGCGCGACCTCTGCCGTGAGCTTATTCCGCTCAAAATCAACTGGTTGGGTCAGGGTACGCTCAATATGGCAAGAGATGAAAAGCTGCTTGAAATCATGGCGGAGAGCGGCTGCGCCGGAGTGCTGATCGGTTTCGAATCGCTGCGCCACGATACCCTGCGACTCATGGATAAGCAGCTCAACGTCGTCATGGGAGACTATAAAAAGCTGATAGATCGCCTGCACCAGCACGGCATCGGGCTCTACGGGACCTTCATCTTCGGCTATGACTCAGAATCGGTCGATGATACCCTGCGGACGGCAGAAGCAGCCATAGATTTTGGCCTGTTCATCGCGGCATTTAATCATCTGCTTCCGTTTCCCGGCACGCCGCTGTATGAACAATTTCGCTGTGAGGGGAAGCTGACCGATGAACAATGGTGGTTATCGCCAACGTTTCGCTTTGGTGATGTGCCATTTACCCCTAAGCATATGACGGCCCAGGAACTGCATGAGCTGTGCTTGAAAGCCCGCAGGCGATTCTATAGCCTTCCTGGTATGATAAGGCGCTCGGCGAACATCAGTGGGAATGCCACCACCCTGAGAAAAGCTGCCGCGTTTTGGGGAATTAACGCGCTGCTGCGTAAAGAGATCGGGCAGAAGGATGGGCTACCGTTGGGAAATTACCCGGTACGTCCCTCACCGCTCTATTACGAGAGTAGGAACTGATGTGTTTACCTAACCCCCGTGCCCGAAAGCCCTTGTGATTCATCCATAGGGATGAAGAGCTCGTTACTTTTTGGGTAGGAGAGCAGGAGAATGTCTAGAACAAATGCTCTTGACAGGAGATAGCCGAATGCTGTAGAGTAAATCTGATGAGGGAGGCATCCAAGAGCAACCGGAACGTGTTCTCTCTTTGCCACGCTCATGTGGCCCGGCGCCCAAATAGCGGAGGAAAGTTCTGATGCAAACCATTCTCAGTCATCCAAGCGTCCAGTGAGCGGCAAAAGCATGTCTAAAAAGCAGCAATCCAAAAAGCTCGAAAAAGCAACGGAACACCAGCAACCGAGGAAAACCTATCAATTTCGCCTGTATCCTACGAGCAGACAAAGCAAGGCGCTTCAGAAATGGCTCGGCTTGTGTAGTGACGTGTATAATGCTGCCCTTGATGAGCGCAAAAGTGCGTATCGCATGGTAGGCACCTCACTGTCCTATGCCCATCAATGTGCTGAATTGCCCGAATGCAAAGAAGTCCGTCCAGAACTGCGTGAGGTTCCGGCCCAGGTGCTTCAGGATGCAGTGAAAAGAGTGGATCGGGCCTTTGACGACTTTTTCCGGCGCGTCGAGGAAGGGCAGAAGCCTGGGTTTCCCCGCTTTAAATCCCGTTTCCGCTATGATTCCCTCACCTTCAAACAGTACCAGAATAGTTTTGATGTGCTCCCAGGCAACAAGAAGAACAAGGGAACGCTGGTGCTTGCCAAATTGGGACATGTCAAAATGGTGATACACCGGGCCATCAAGGGGACGCCAAAGACAGCCATTGTGAAACGCACCCCGACGGGGAAATGGTTTGTGAATATCAGCGTAGCAATCGGGGATGCACAGAGAGACCAGCAGCTTCAGGCCATGCCGCCCTCTTCCGAAAAAGTAGGGATTGATGTGGGACTGAAGACCTTTGCCTATCTCTCCACTGGGGAGGAGATTGCCAATCCGCGCTTCTTTCGCACGGAAGAACAAGCCCTGGCACGCGCCCAACGTCGCCTCTCCAAAGCACCCAAGGGCAGCGCAAAGCGGAAACACCGCCGCAAGGTCGTGGCACGTGTCCACGAGCGGATCAAAAACCGAAGAGAGAACTTCATTCGTCAACAGGGTGCCACTCTGGTCAAACGCTTCGGCTTTATTGCGGTCGAAGCGCTTGTCGTGCGCACTCTGGTCAAACATCCTAAACTGGCAAAATCGATTGCCGATGCGTCGTGGTCGAAGTTCTTCACGCACCTGCTCTGTAAAGCGGAGGAAGCTGGCAGAGAAGTGGTGCGGGTAAACCCTGCATACACGAGCCAAACCTGTTCGGCGTGCGGGCACCGCCAACCGATGCCACTCTCCGTGCGGGTCTACGAATGTCCCCATTGTAGTCTCGTGATCCACCGAGACCATAATGGGAGCCTCAATATCTTAGCAGAAGGGTTGCAAGCCTGTGGACGAGCAGGCCGAGTCGTTCCAGAAGCCCCCGGCTTGTAGCCGTGGGGAGTCGTCACTCGCAATAGAAGGAGCCTGTATGTCCGGGCAGCGTAGGTTCGAGTTTGCCCTGGCGACGGAGGCGGACGATAGTGAGCTCCGCGCATTGCTCCGCCATATATCGATGCCGGGCAATATTACCCTCGCCTTTCTCCGCGAACCCTCGTTTTTTCTGGCCGAGCAGGCCGGGAGCGCTGCAAGCCAGGTGATCACCTGCAAAGACCGCCAGAAGGGACAACTGGTGGGCATGGGCAGCCGGAGCATACGGTGCGTGTACATCGATGGCAAGCCGGCAAACGTAGGCTATCTGAGCATGCTTAGAGGCGTCCCGCAAGCCCGCAGCAATATCGGGCTGGCACGCGGCTACCAATACCTCAAGGAACTTCATGGCGACGGCGCTGTCCCTTACTACTTCACAAGCATCATGGATGACAACACTGATGCGAAAGCTCTTTTGACCAGCGGGCGCGCGGGACTTCCGGTCTATAAACCCGCCGCGCACCTCATCACCTACCTTATTCCACTCATAAAAAAACGCGGGAGGCAAAAGTTTCGTAACGAGGTGAGCAGGGGGAATCCCGGTCTACTCCCGCAGGCTGTTGCATTCCTCCGGGAATGGAACGGTCGCTATCAATTCGCTCCTGTGTACACGCAGCAAGACCTGCTCGGTCAAAGCAACCTGCTCCCCGCTTTTTCCTGGGAGAATTTGTATGTGTATCGCGAAAATGGGAAGGTTCTGGGAACGCTGGGAGTTTGGGATCAGCAGTCGTTCAAACAAACCGCCGTTACGGCCTACTCCCGTAGGATGGAAGTCATACGCCCATTTTACAATCTGTTCGCCTATGTTCGGGGCATCCCTCGCTTACCACGCGCCGGGGCGAACATCAACATCTTGTACGCGGCATTTTTGAGCGGGGTCAAGTCCGTTTTCGCGGAGTTGCTGAAGCAGGCGTGCATAGACTGGTCCGGCAAGGATTATGATTACCTTTCCATAGGTTTCTGCGAGGACAATGAACTCTCCTCCATCGCGTCTCGTTATGCTACTCAACGCATTGCAAGTACCCTGTACATCGTCTACTGGCAGGATAGCGGCGTGTTACTTCCCGAGACGAACAGGCCTGTACATCTGGAGATTGCAACGCTTTAGCCGGTGCCGGAGGTTCTGCGACTCCGTTCATCGGAGTTGGCGAATGTCGCGAATGCACAGACCAATAGATGCCGGTACCACTACGAGCAAACCGGAGAGCGCGAAAACTTGGGCCGGCCCTATGTGGTCTGCCAGCAAGCCCGCCAGGACAAGCCCGCCGGGCAGTGTGGAAGCTACCCCCAGCTGCGTTATGCTGCTGACGCGGCCCAGTTTGTCGTTCGGCACCTTCTCCTGTTGGAGTGTCCCCCAGAGGATCGTAAAAATTGCCAGGCCAGCGCCGACAAGGGCTGATGCAGCAATGACGATGGCTGGCTCGACGGGTCGGGGCAGTGGTAGAGCGCAAGCGATCAGCGCACAGCCACCGACGAGGACTGCGCCATAGGCAACGATACCGCGCCGCAGCCTGGATGCATTCCCGATAGCAAGAGCGGCAAGAATCGAGCCGACTGCGTCTGCCGTGGCAACAGCCCCTATCAACCAGACTCCCGCGCCGTATACATCGCGAACCAGCCTGGGAAGGGATACCCACATCGCCCCCGCGAAGCCGGCACCGACCAGCGGCGAAGCCAGAACTGTCACCCACAGCCACGGAACGCTGAAGACGTAGCGCAGGCCATCTCGCGCGTCTCTCATTGCACCCCGTATCCCTTGTGAAGCATGATTACGTGCCTCATCCGCTTCGGCAGGATGGGCTGGAACTTCCACTGGTGAAGGCGCTGTGGATGGAGGAAGGCGAAGCGCCAGGAGACAGAGTGCTGAAATACCGTAGGTCAATCCGTCGAAGGCGAAAGCGCTTGCCATACCAAAAAGCGCGGCACAAATTGCCCCGGGCACGGGTCCGAGCAGAAAACCTACGTTCCGGCTCAGCGTATTGAGCGCATTGACCGACGTAAGCGCTTCTGTCTCTACCAGTTGGGGCATAATGGCTTGGTATGCCGGGTCAAAGAAGCTGCTCACAATGCCAAACAGAGGGGCCAGAGCGACGAGGTGCCAGAATTGCAGCAGGTGGGTCCAGCTTAGCCAGGCTACCAGCATGACGATGCAACCGCGCCCCACATCGGCGAACAGCATGAGGAAACGCCGCGATACGCGGTCAGCAATCACACCAGCAAGCAACAGGAACAATATTCTCGGAGCCCACTGCGCGATGAGGATAAGGCTCATCGCCGTGGCCGAGTCGGTCAGGAGCAGGACTTCCCAGGTGATAGCGACACTGAACACGGCATCGCCGAGTACGGAGATGGTCTGGCCCGCCCACAGGAGCATGAACGGGCGCGAACGGAACGCCCGCGCGAAATGCAGCCGCCCGGCTAATGCTGAATGCAAACGGGACGCCTGTCTCATATCGACTGACTCTTGTCGTTTTTCAGCGGGACACCTCCTCTCATGCTGAGTGCGCTTGAGTGTATGCCTTTCCTTCTTCTAAAGGAAGGTCATGTATGTGCTATAATCAATTCACGCTCAGGCAGGAGGACGATCATGACGTATTCGCCTACGGGTACCCGGCGGAAGACAATGTTCCCAAGATCATCGACCTGCTCACGCAGCAGTGGTTTTTCGGCTCGATTGATATCTTTGCCCTCTGCTGCAAGGTAGAGTCCAGCCAGCGATCCTGCGAAGGCCTCGACGCTCTCTGCGAGGTCAGTGATGCTGCCTATCAGCAGGTATTCGCCGCTGCTCGAACGTGAGAGGTGCAGCGACAGGTGGATGGACTCAGCCCGGTACTTGCGGGGCCAGGCTCCCTCAGAGGTGTCACTACGCATCACCAGTTGCGTCTGCTGTGTGACACGCATGGCGAAGATGCGACGCACGGTGGCATGTAGTTCATCGAGTGTGAACACCGGAGAAGAAAGAAGATCCCTGCCTGGCTGAGCCAGGAAGTGGCGTGTATCTGCGGCTTCGATAGTGCATAATGGGCAATCCTGGATGTGGTTCGCAATGCTGAGCTGCTCCCCGGGCGGCAGCAGGTCGACGCAGTAGAGGCTGAGCTTTGTGCTATCTGGACACTGACTCCGATAGAGGCGCGAAACGAGCAAAGCATGGGTGCGTTTGTACCTGGCAAGGCGCTGCTGGCAAGTGGCACACTGCTCAAGGTGCCTGCTCGCCTCTGTAGATAACCCTTCACCGTCGAGGGCACATCGTAGCAGCTCCTCATTATCAGGAGCCATAGGGTGCAAACAGTCCATCGTTCATAGTCCTCGTCCTAGCAGCTTTGTAGGGTATTAGCCTGACCAACCCTGTGTGGTGTATCACTGTATGAACGCCTCTGACAAGGTTTTTTGTGTATGACTTGACACCTCCGATAATTCCATTATATAATCTGTCTATCCAATTAAATTTGGATAGACAGATTATATAATATCTCGTCCCGGGGCTCATGTCTAAGGAGGTATATTGATGCAATACGAACGCCGGTGGCTGGCAGTTGTCGCCCTTGGCCTCTCGCTTTTTCTTTCCGCCCTGGATGGGACCATTGTTGCCCTGGCTTTGCCAACGATTGCACGCCATTTTCAGCTCTCCGATAGCCTGGCATCGGTGGTGACCTTGAGCTATGCGATCCCTCTGACCTTGCTCATCCTCCCAGCGGGAGACCTGGTGGGTCGCTTCCGCACGCTTCCTACCTTCCTGATCTCGGTGGTGGGCTTCGGCCTGGGCAGTCTCATCTGCGGCCTGGCATCGAATTTCGCGCTGCTGCTGGTGGGCCGCGTAGTGCAGGGGTGCTTTGGAGCAGTGATTGCCACGCAAGGCATCGCGGTGGCCGCAGCCGTCGTCTCGCAAGCCGAGCGCGGGCGGGCCATGGGTCTCATCGGTGCGCTCGCCCCTCTAGGAGGGGTCGCAGGCCCAGGCATTGGCGGCCTGCTCCTGGCGAGTTTTGGCTGGTCCTCCATCTTCTTCGTGAATGTGCCTATCTGCCTGCTGGCAGCCCTGCTGGGGCTCTTCAGCTTACGTGGTGTGCGCCTGGGAGAGAGACGGTCTGGCAGTGCCTATCGTCAGATGGGGGGATTGTTGCGCCATCCGCCGTTCCTGTGGGGACTGCTGGCATTTTTCTGCAGTGTGACGGTCGGTGGTGCCCTCTACTACCTCTTACCGTTTGATATGAGCAGTGTGCAGCACATCGCTCCAGCGCAGGCTGGCGTGATCCTGCTCTGTGTCCCACTGGGGATGGGAGTGATGGGGATAGTGGGCGGCTACCTGACTGATCGCTACGGAGCACAGCCGTTCATCCTGACAGGCTCAGGTCTGCTGTTGGTCGGCTTGATCGCCCTCACCCTGATTGTCCAGGCCCCGACAGCTGAACTCGATCTCGCCTGGCGACTGCTGCTGAGTGGGATGGGAATTGGCCTGTTTACCGGCCCCAACCAGACGCGCCTCATGAGCGTTGGCGCGCGGGAAACGATGGGAGCCGCCAGCGCGCTCTCCAACCTGGTGGCCCGCCTGGGAACGGTCTGCGGTCCGTTGGGAGTGGGTCTCCTCTGGACGTTCCTCGCCAGCGAATCTGCCCAGATGATTGTGGGGATCCTGCTCATCGATGGGTTCGCGGTGCTCAATCTGCTCTTCGCCTGGTTGTCAATACAGAGGAGAGCACGCGGCGTCTCGACAGAGGAAGAGACTGAAACGACAAGCAAGAGGATATTCAATGCAGAAGCAAAGTGAAGGAGAACGCATTGGGTCGCAGCAGGTCAGGCAGTTCGTCAACATCAAATAATGACTCGATTGTTACAGGCAATGAGGATAGTTTTATAGGCATGAGTATCCTGCATATACCATTATTCGCATCACCCATCCCAAGAACTCTTGGTGTGGGCTTTCATAACGTAGGCAGCGAAGGAGTGTTACGTGCCTCTAATGAGGCCATGATCAAATACGTGCAGCACTACTATGGAGAAAGATGCGGTCATCTCCCTCTGAATGCCAGGAATATACGAGCAGTCGTGAGTTTATCCACGCCAGAGATCCAGGCCCAAATGGCCTATCTCAGCGTGCTCTTTGGCAAAGACGTTACTCCTACCACATTTGACGAACTCAAAATGGAAAAGGAGAAAACGCCAGGACTGGTACCGTTGGTCGTGCCGTACATTAATGTTCCTGAAATAGAGACACGCCTGCGAAATGAACTTGGAGCAGAATCATGGGGCCTCCCGGGAAAGATGACCCATGTGCTGAAAAACAAAGCAAGCTTTTATCAACTGGTTGATGAGTTTGGCCTGGAAGGCCTTTATCCCCCTGATTATACGATCGCAAGTATATATGAGGTTGCCAGAGAGGCAGAACTTTTTCTCCGCCGGGTAGAGGATGCTTACAAGAAGGCGGGAGTAGCAGAAGCCTATCCCTTGGGAGTGATGCTCCGGGCAGCCGAGGAAGATGGCAATTACGGCTGCTGCCTGGTCTATGAAAACGCAGGTGGTATCATTGTCGTACAAGACGGAGACGCCGACCACGCTCAATATTATACACGGTGGCAAGAGGCATTAGCTGTGTCACAAGCACATCTGGCAGCTACCATGAACGTGCAGAAGGAAGCCAGGGTCGTGATCAGCCGGTATATAGACTTTGTCGACTCTCCCGGCATGTCTGTAGTGATTGCGGAGAATCGGGTAGAGTCACTCGGATGGAATGGCCAGCTGCAAAAGCCAGGTAGTAAAGCATGCATTGGAACAAGTACGTATATTCCCAGGAATGCATATATGCAGCGCGTGCAGCAAGAGTATGAAGAACAAACAGCCGCGTTCTTTGAGGCCCTGTTAAGAAGGACAGCTCAGCACTGCGGCGTGAAGTTTGCCACTATCAGAGGCGTGGCAAACCTGGATATCATGGTCCCAGGACAACTGGAAAAAAGACTACAGAGACAAAGAAAGCAACCAGTGGGCAATTATCTAGCAGAATGCAATCCTCGCTGGACAAACTATACCGATGCCATTATGACCATTCTAGGAGCTAACCGAAGAGAGCAGACCATCTATAACATGAAGGCAGCCGTTTCAGCAGGAATTTGTACTATCGATAAACATCCCCTGCCCGCAAACGTAGACCCCCAAAGCGTAAGGGCATGTATCACCGAGAGAGATGATGTTTTGAAGCAGGAAGGAACGAGGATAATTTGCCGCATGGCAAAAAATCCCATGGGTTTGATCTTTGCCGGAGATGTGGCAAGAGCACAGCAAGAGGTCAATACTATGCTTACGCTGCTCTCTGCTGATAAGGCCTTATAAGCATATCTCCTTTTGTTGTTCCCTTCCTTCAAAGCCGCGTTTTCCCCTTGAGCACCAATCGAACCTATCTCCTGAGTTCGACTTTGTACATTACCAATCAGAGGCAGGCAGCGTAGAGCAAGCGCTCCTGCTGGGAACGGGCAAGGCCTGCGCCATGAGGATCAGCAGGGGATGTCTGATTGCTTGCCGCCAGCCAGATCTGGCGTCGCAGGCAGGTCAGGACATCGTGAAAGGTGGCATGCGTCTTGCGATACCAGGCGGTCTGCTCCACCTGCAAGGTGCCGGCACGCTCCATCTGCACCCCAGCGAGGGTCACCAAGCTGTAGAGGCCCAATAAGAGCGGAGTGGTGCGCTGGGTCGCCCGGTCGGACCACTGCCGCTGGGTTTGGACGCCTAGATGAGCGCGGCTCTCCTCAAAGGTCGTTTCCAGAGGCCAGCGATGCATGAAGGTACGGATGATGGTTTGGGCACAGAGCGTCTGATCGGTGGACAACAGGGCTTTGACGGGCCGCTTGCCCTGGGGATCACGCGTGAGCACCCAGCGGATGGGCAGAGGCGGGTGGCCGATACGATACCACAGGGCGGTGCCGCTGCACCACTCGACCGTGCGCAAGCCCTGGCCATACCACGGGATCTGGCTCTGCTGCCACGGCGTGGTGGGATCAGCCAGGACCGCTGAAAGCTGGGGCAGGGGCGGACCCCCCACCTGGGGTGTGCCGCCTTTGCGGCGTTGCTCTCTTGGAGGAGGAGGCGCAAGCAAAACGCTGTCCAGGCGTGCCGGGGTGATCAGGGTCAGGCCACAGCGCCTGGCTTGCACCCCCAGGTCCAGGCAACTGGAAGCGGTATCTCCCAGCACGCCGATCTGTCGGTCAGGCAGCCACCGCTGCCGCAGGCGGATCATCTGCCGGGCGCGCTCGCCCACGGTGTGATGCCGCAGTCCCACCTGCTCGCTCACCCCAGGGGTCGTGGCCAGGACCACCAGAAACGGCAAGGCCCAGGGCTGGTTGCTCCAAGGAAGCGGCACAACCACGGCCATCACGATCCAAGGGAAGCCGCTGCTCCTCACCGAGCGCTTGCGGCTGGAGAGGGCGCTGTCTGGAGAGGGCCCCCGCTTGTGGATCTGCGGCCCCCAGCGCCGTTCCAGCGTTTCGTCGATGGCGATCTCGACGACCGCGTCTTGGGGCAGCAAGCGGTCCACGATCAGCCGCAGCAAGCAGCCACTGGCCGAAAGCTTCGACCAGCGCGCCCGGTTGAGCACCTGGTGATACGCGCTCCAGTGCGCAGTTCCGGCTTCTCCGCTCAGTCGCAAGGCCGCGCAGACCGTGCGCGGGCCATGGGAAAGCCTCGTTCCGGTCAGTAACGTCATCAGTTTCCTCCAGGTCGGAGCGCTAAACAGTGGCCGGAAAGGGGCCACTCCTGCTAGAATGTCTTTGGGGAAGGTCATGCGCATCTCCTTGGGCAAGATAGGTTTTGAATTGCTTCTATCTTCTCTCTAGGCGATGTCTCTGCCTTCTTCCTTAGCCACATTGTACAAAGTCAAGCTCAGAGCATAGTTAGTATCTCCCGGGGTGCAGGCTCTTCTTCCGAAAGAGATGCAGGTGCACGCATATCGCTCGCAAAACCCTTGTTAGTATCTCCCGGGGTGCAGGGGCAGAGCCCCTGCCGGAGCGCGAGGTGTCCTCGCAAAATCTTTTTTATGTTGCGCCGCCGCAGGCGGCGCAACATGACAACTAACGAAATAGTACATAGGAAGCGTTACAGCTTCATATACCTCAGAAATTCCTCCACCTTGTCGTTTTCAATCTTTGCCTTCCCGGCATAGGCAAGAATGTCTGCCTTCTGACGGGCATACATCTTCTTGATCAGCCTGCGCTTCGCAGGATCGATCCCTCTGGGTGAAGATTGACCGATCTCATAGAGAAAACCGATCATATCGAGCA
>WNGK01008688.1_pt1 | contig 10518 bp, 10 predicted proteins | sample 5400601 | NCBI WGS metagenome assembly WNGK01 (sample SAMN13153376, study PRJNA577476) | soil metagenome | isolation source: 60 cm soil or saprolite under Garry oak tree replicate 1 | place: USA:California | collected 2016-06-15
GGTTTTGCCCGAGGCGCGCGGGCCAATGTTCATGCGCGCGTGCTCTATGGACGGTCGAGCCACCACAAGATTGAAGCGCTGTTCAAAGCGTTTGCGCGAGCGCTGCGCGCGGCATGCTGGCGCGACCGGCGGATGGCGCGCCTCCTGCCCAGCACTAAGGGAGTGCTGTGATGATCGCGATCGTCGATTACGGCGCCGGGAATCTGGTTTCGGTGAAGAAGGCTCTGGACTGGCTGGGGCAACAGTGCGCCATTACCAGCGATCCTGGGGAGGTTGCAAAGGCTGCGAAGATCGTCCTTCCCGGTGTGGGGCACTTTGCGTCGACGGCGGCGCTCGCGCGCACGGGTTTGCAGGATGCAATTGCGGACGCCATCACTCGCGGGATTCCGTTCCTCGGCATCTGCGTCGGAATGCAGTGGATGTTTGAGGGGAGTCAGGAGTCGCCGGAGACGCGCGGACTAGGCGTGCTATCTGGCGAATGCGAACGCTTTCCGGCGAGCGTGAAGTCGCCGCATGTGGGATGGAACCAGGTTGAGGTCGATTCATCGTCGCGGCTGTTGCGCGGCGTGCCACCGGGATCGTTTGTGTATTTCACGCATTCGTTTCGAGCGCCCGTGAGCGAGACGACAGCGGCGTGTTGCGAGTATGGCGGGCAGTTTTCAGCTGCGGTGGAACGGGATCATTTATTTGGAGTGCAGTTTCATCCTGAAAAGTCCGGCGAGATCGGTTTGAAGTTGCTAGCCAATTTTTGTGGGCTTTGAGATGCTGACGAAACGTATCATCGCTTGCCTCGACGTAGACGGTGGCCGCGTGGTGAAGGGCGTGCAGTTTGAAAATCTTCGAGACGCAGGCGATCCGGCCGAACTGGCGAAGGCGCATAGCGCGTCGGGAGCGGACGAGATTGTCCTTCTGGACATTTCGGCGGCGCACGAACGGCGAGCCACTTTGCTCGACACTGTTCGCCGGGCCGCCGGTCAGTTGTTTATTCCGTTCACCGTCGGCGGAGGTATTCGCACCCTGGAAGATGCGGTTTCGGTCTTTTCGGCTGGAGCGGACAAGATCAGCATCAATTCCGCGGCACTTGCCGATCCGACGTTGATCACGGGAATAGCAGAGCGCTTTGGTTCGCAGGCGGTGGTCATTGCCATTGACGCTAGGCGCCGCGAGGGCGCATCGCACTGGGAGGCGTTCACACATGGAGGGCGCGCGACGACCGGGCGTGATGCGGTGGAGTGGGCGCGGGAAGCCGAGTCGCGAGGGGCGGGCGAAATCCTGTTGACCTCGATGGACCGTGACGGCACGGGATCGGGCTTCGATTGCGACCTGACGCGGGTTGTGGCCGACTCCGTGCGAATTCCGGTTATTGCTTCTGGCGGCGCGGGCGGCGCGCAACATTTTGTGGAAGTGTTCCGCGAGGGGCACGCCGATGCCGCGCTGGCGGCGTCGATTTTTCACTACGGTTTCAGCGAGCTCGCGGACCTCAAGCAAGAAATCGGCTCGCAGGGAATTCCGGTGAGGTGGCCATGCTGATCCCTTCGATCGATTTGATGGGCGGCAAGATTGTCCAACTGGTTCAGGGGAGGAAGAAGGCTCTGGAGTTCGACGACTTCGAGGCGTGGGTGGCTCGCTTCGCGAAGTATCCGCTTGTACAACTCATTGATCTGGACGCGGCAATCGGAAGCGGTGAAAACGTAGAACTGGTTCGCGAATTGGCTCGCCAGTTGCCGTGCCAGGTAGGTGGAGGCATCCGCTCTGTGGAGGCTGCTCAGGCCGCGCTTGCGGCGGGAGCTCAAAGAGTCATCATTGGATCGGCGCTGTTCGCCGAGGACAACCTAGATGAGGACTTCGCAGAAAGGATGGCCAGCGCTGTCGGCTTCAGCCGGCTGGTGTTTGCGCTCGATGCGATTGGTGGTCGAGTGGCGATTCACGGATGGCGAAAGGTGACCGACGTTAGCCCGCTGCAGATGGTGCATACGCTTGCGCCGTGGTGCGGCGCTTTTCTCTATACGCATGTCGAGACGGAGGGATTGTTGCAGGGATTCCCGCAGGATGTGATCCGTCCGTTGCGAGAGGCCACGGACAAACAACTGATAGCGGCAGGCGGAATTCGAGCGCAAACCGAGATCGATGAACTGCACGCCATCGGCGTGGATGCAGTGGTAGGAATGGCGATCTATCAGGGGCTGCTTCCGGCATAGCTCTCTTGGTGGCGGCTGTTGAGATTCCGAACAAAATCTAGATCGCCTAAATATTTACTTCCTCAACTTCCGCCGACGAGAGTAGTCAATTTTTGTTACGAAATCCGAACAGGGCCGTGATTGGAAGTGGCGGCCTAGAACTTTAATCCGACGGAGCTGCTGAGGAATGCAGCCACGGGCGACATGGTGCGGCAGCCAGTGACGAATATCGACATGAACTTGGGGCCGCAGACTTGTTTGCCGGTGAAGTAGACGGCGGTACCGAGGTCGCGAAGCTTGAGGTCTTCCGTAAATTCATGATCGGCAGGGAAGCCGCGCGGTGGGCGGCGGAGCTTGCCGGCATCGTCCCAGTTGAGAAGTTTGCGGACCGCACGCCATTCCTCGGGGCGCGAAACGATCGCATTGCGGACCTTGAGCAGGGTCGGGGGGTCGGGATGCCACAGGCCCGACGCGGCGAAACATCCCCCGGGCTCAAGATGGAGATAAAAGCCGGGAGAGTGAACGTCCTTGCCTCGATGGGAAAAGCGCATGGCGACATGTGTTTTGTAAGGACGCTTGTCATAGGAGAATCGCGTGTCGCGGTAGATGCGAAACATGGAGCCGCGCGATGGGCGGGGATCGGCAACGAGGTGAGGCGCAATTTCGGATAAGGGCGCGCCAAAGTCCGTGATGAAGCGCAGGACTGGCTGGCGCACAGAGTTTTCCCATTCTTCTTTATGAGCCAGGAACCAATCGCGATTGTTGTTGCGCTTGAGGCGGGCGAGAAAGCGAAATAGTTCGGCGGTGAAGTAAGCGGGCATCAGAATAAAGTAAGAAGTGGCGGAGAAAAAGTAAAGTCCGGCCGCATGAAGAAGGCGCCATTGACGCCAGTCAAAGCGCCATGCTTCGATGAGAAGTGCCGAAGCCCAGACCTGCTCTGCCGGTGGACACCATTCTGCCGGAGATTCTTGATTCCTTAAAGCTGCACTCGAACCTGGTGATCGTGGCCGCTCCGGGTGCGGGGAAGACAACACGAGTGCCACTTGCGCTTCTGGGGATCGTGAGCGGCGACGTGGTTGTACTCGAGCCGCGGCGGATTGCGGCGCGACTGGCGGCGCGTCGAGTCGCCTGGGAACTCGGCGAACCGGTCGGCGAGACCGTTGGATACCAAATCCGATTTGAGGAAGTGGTTAGCCCACGCACGCGGCTGCGGTTTGTCACCGAGGGCGTACTCACGCGGCGCCTGCTTTCTGATCCCCAGTTGAAGGGCATGGCAGCGGTAGTGCTCGATGAATTCCATGAGCGTCATCTTGAAAGCGATCTCGCGCTGGCATTGGTGAAACGCTTGCAGCAGACGCGGCCCAACCTGCGAATCGTAGTTATGTCGGCGACTCTCGATGCCGATCCTGTGGCGCTGTATCTCGACCGTTGTTCCGTGGTGCGATCCGAGGGAGCGCTGTTCGAGCTTTCGATCCAGCATCTGCCGTACTCGCCGGAGCCACTCGAAGCGCAGGTGAGCAATGCGGTGGAGCAGTTGATCGATGCGGAACGTTGCGGCGATATTCTTGCGTTCCTGCCCGGGGCGGTGGAGATTCGTCGCGCGATGCGGCAGTGCGAGGCGGTCGCGCGTCGGGCGGGATTGCTGATGTTTCCTCTGCACGGAAGCCTGCCGCCTAAAGACCAGGAGCGGGCGCTATCTCCAGCTTCTCAACGGAAACTTATTCTTGCTACCAATGTCGCGGAGAGCTCAGTTACCGTCGAAGGTGTCACGGCTGTCATTGACAGTGGGCTGGCGCGCTTCGCGAGCTACTCACCCTGGAGCGGATTGCCTACGCTGCACGTCGGCCGAGTGAGCAAGGCTTCGGCGAAGCAAAGAGCAGGACGGGCGGCGCGCACCGCACCTGGCCGCGTGCTGCGACTCTATACAGAGGAGGATTACTCGCGTCGCCCGGAGCAAGATGCGCCGGAGATTCTGCGCAGTGATCTGTCGCAGCTTTGCCTCTCTCTACGAGCGATGCGGATTGCACAGTTCAACGATGTCTCATGGCTGGACGCTCCGAGCGCGGCTGCAGTGGGGCGGGCTGAGTCGCTGCTGGATCGCCTCGGCGCGAGCGGAGACATGGCGAAGCGGCTGGCGCGGTATCCTCTGCCTCCGAGGCTAGCCCGAATTCTCGTGGAGGCTGTGGACCGCGGCGTCGGGGAGGACGGCTGCGTAGCTGTGGCGCTGCTTGGGTCGGGCGTGCGTGTCGAGAAAAGCGATCTGCTTGCGGCGATGGATTTGGAACAGGATCACCGCTTGACGCAGCACATAGCGCAGCTCCGGAGAATTGCGCGGATCTCCGGAAAGAAAAGTCACAATGACGATGCTCTGCTCATGTCCGTACTCGCGGGATTTCCGGATCGTGTGGCGCGGTTGCGAACGGGGAAACAGGTGCTGCTGTCGACGGGTGCGTCGGCAGAGTTGGCGGAAGAGGCACCGCGGTATGAGTTCATGGTCGCAGTCGACGCGGAGGACCGCAAAGAGAAACCAATGCCGCTGGTACGAATGACGGCGCGGATCGAGCCGGAGTGGCTGATTGATTTATTTCCGGAACACGTTAAGGACCGATCTGGCGTGGTGTGGAATCGGGTGGCCGAGCGAGTGGATGCAGTGAGCGCGCTACTTTATGATGAGTTGGTGATTCAAGAATCACGCGGCGCCGTGCCGGACGCGCAAGCGGCGGCCGAAATGCTTGCTCAGAAGGCGTTGGAAGCCGGAGTGGAGCGTTTCGTTGACGTGGACGCTCTTGCGGAGTTCAAAGCGCGCCTCGAATTTGCCGGTTTCGACATGCCGGATGTTTCGCAGGCAATGTGCGAGTTATGTTTCGGACTGCGGAGCTTTTCTGAATTGAAAAAGGCCGCGGTTAGCTTCGTCTCGGTACTCGAACAGAAAATTGGCGCGCGACGGTTTCATGAGGTCGCCCCGGCAAGCATTCGCTTGCAGAAGGGTCGCCTGACTAAGATTCACTATGAGCGCGGCAAACCGCCCTGGATCGCATCCCGCCTGCAGGATTTCTTTGGCATGCGCGACACGCCGCGGATTGGGCCGGAGAGAACGCCGCTGGTGGTCCACTTGCTGGCTCCGAATCAGCGAGCCGTGCAGACTACGACAGATCTTGCGGGATTCTGGGAGAGACTGTATCCAGAGGTGCGCCGGGAATTAATGCGGCGCTATCCGAGGCACGCGTGGCCGGAGCGGCCGTGATAGCCAACGCTTGGACTGCGTGTTCCCTCAGGGGCTAAAGCCCGCGCCTTTGTTGGGCTTAAAATGGCACGACTGAAGCCGTGCCCTTCCCAAACCATTTAAAAGAGGGCGTCTAGTCTTCCAACTTGAACACTCGATCCATCAATAGCCATTTCTCGCCAGGTTTGGCTTGAGGTAACAGTTTCTGAAACGTCCCCATGAGCAACTCCCACTCCTGGACTTTTGGATTGAGCCGGTCGGCTTTTTGGTCGGCTCTGGCCTTGGCCTCAAACGAGAAAGACTCGTTGACTTCCATGATCATGAACATGCGCGTGCCGAGCAGATAGATTTCCATGTCCTCGATGCCGGAGTCCTTGATGCTTCGGGTGATCTCGGGCCATATCTCTTCATGATAGCGCTTGTATTCGGCGATCAGCTTGGGATCGTCTTTCAAATCAAGGGTCAGGCAGAAGCGTCGTTTCATTCGACCTCGGTGGCGGGAGTGGCCAAAGTTGTGCCCGTGTTCGCGACGGCGGCGGGCCGGTACCCCCACATTGCGAAGTAAAACACATAGGCGTGGCATATCAGTGGAACGACGAAGGCGCGCTGAATATTCGATGCATCGGAAATTCTCCCCATGATCGCGGGGCAGACTGCGCCTCCGATGATGGACATGACCAGCAGCGAGGACCCTAGCTTCGTGTACGGGCCCAGGTTCTTAAGGCTGAGCGCGAAAATTGTGGGGAACATGATGGAATGAAAAAACCCGATCAACACAATGGCCCAGACTGGCGCGACTCCAGTTGCGAATAAGACGACGAGCAGGCAGAGGAGCGAGCCGCCGGCAAACAGGCTGAGGAGACGGGGTGCGGCGACTTTGTGCATGATGGCGGAACCGGTGAAACGTCCGATCATGAAGCCCGCCAAGTGCGCTTGTAGATAGTGAGCAGCGGCTTTTTCATGAGTGCCGGGAAGAGTGAACTCGGAGAAGCGGATAATGAAGCTGGCTACGCCAACCTGAGCGCCTACGTAGAAGAATTGGGCGATCACACCCTTGATCAAATGTGGAAAGGAAAAAGTGCCGCTGAGCTTCGCGCCTGAAGTCAAACCCTCAATGCCGGGCTCGCGGATCTCCGGCAGTTTCGTCAGGAAGATGAGCAGGGCCACGAACAGGAAGACTCCGGTGATTACCAGATACGGAGTCTTCACCATGTTGGCCTCAGAAACTCGATAAGCCAATAGCTGGGCGGGATTCATGGCAGCGAGTTCGTCCGGAGTGTGTTCGATGCCCGAGAGAATAAATCTCGATCCCAGTAAGGCGATGAGCACGGCGCCTGCGGCGTTGAAGGATTGTGCGAGATTCAGTCTGCGCTCCGAACTTTCCGCAGGGCCGAGCGTGGTGACGTAGGGATTAGCGGCGACTTCAAGAACTGATTGTCCACAGGCCATCACGAAGAGTGCAAAGAGGAAAAATCCGTAGACGCGGACGGACGCGGCAGGAATAAACAGAATTGTGCCGGTGGCGCAGACTAGGAGTCCGACGAGGATGCCGCGCTTGTAGCCCAGGCGCTGCATCAGCCATCCGGCAGGCAGTGCAGCGAGGAAATATCCGCCGAAGAACGCCGACTGGATCAGAGACGACCGGAAATCCGTGAGGCCGAACGCCTTCTTGAGGTGCTGGATCAGGATGTCGTTCAGGTTGACGCCGATGGCCCACAGAAAGAAGAGGCTGGTCACAAGAATCAGCGGAACAATGTAGCGTCGCTCGGTGATGGGCGGGGATGCGGTCATTCGGAGATCCTCATGTCAGTGCGCGGTCCAGGTGAACGTAGCCGCCGTCGACGAATAAATGCTGGCCGGTGGTATGGCTGGACTTGGCCGAAAGCAGGAAGACGACCGTTGCGGCGATCTCGTTCGTGGTGGTCATGCGCTGTTCGAGGGGAATCTTTGTAAGGATAGTCTTCAGTTTCTCGTCGGGATTCGGAAATGTGTCGAGCCAGCTGCGATAGAGCGGCGTCATGACCTCGGCGGGGACGACGGTGTTCACGCGAATGCCATAGGGCAGGAGTTCGGAGGCCCATTCGCGCGTAAGCGCCATGATTGCGCCTTTCGACGATGCATACCCTGAGGTGCTCCCCTGGCCCGTGACTGCGGTTTTGGAGCCGATGTTGACGATTGCTCCGCGCGAACGCTTCAGGTGGGGCAAAGCATAATGCGCAATACTGTAGTAGTGAACCAGATTGCGGTTGAGTGAGGCCACGTATTCGTCGGGGCTGCCGCGCTCCAGGCCAACTTTGTCGTTGCGTCCCGCATTGTTCACCAGTCCATCGATACGGCCAAACTTCTTCAGAGTTTGCGCGACAGATTGCGAAGAGCTCTCTGGTGTTTCGAGATCAACCGTGACTAGTGCGCAGATAGCGCCGTTCTTTTGCAGTTCACTTTGCAGTTGCTTCCCGGCTTCCTCGTCGCGATCCACAACCACTGGAATTGCGCCTTCGGCAGCACACGCGTGGACGATCGCCGCGCCGATTCCCTTGGCGCCACCGGTGACGATCACGACCTTATCTTTCAGTTGCAGGTCCATGCGCTAGCCTCGCAGATTGAAGAATCCGCCATCGATCGGATAGTCTACGCCGGTGATGAATGCAGCTTCGTCCGAGCACAGGAACAGCGCAAGGGAAGCGACTTCTGCCGGCTCTGCCATTCTTCCAATCGGTTGCGACTTTGCGAGCTTCTCGAACATTTCTTCTTCGCGTCCGGGATAGTTTTTCTGCAGATAGCCGTCGACAAACGGAGTGTGAACCCGCGCCGGGGAGATGCAATTGCAGCGGATGTTGTGCGCGAGATAATCCCGGGCCACTGAATAAGTCATCGCAATCACCGCCCCTTTGCTCATCGAATAGGCGAAACGGTCAGGCAGGCCTGACGACCCGGCTATTGATGCCAGGTTCAGAATCACGCCACCGCCGGCGTCTTTCATATGTCCGACTACGGCGTGCATACAGTTGTAGAAGCCTTTCACATTCACTCGAACGATGCGATCGAAGTCGTTTTCGGTCGTGCTCTCAACCGTTCCGATATGCGAGATGCCGGCGTTGTTGATGAGGATGTGAACGCGGTCGCCGCGAAACAATTCCGCAAAGGTGGCTTTCACCTCTGCCTGGTTGGTCACATCACAAAGGTGCGCGCTGGCCCTGCCGCCAGCGGCGGCGATTTGCTGGCCGGTCGCGGCTGCCGCGGATTCGTTTAGGTCAAGAATGTGGAGGACCGCGCCTTGCTCGGCGAATTTCAAAGCAATGGCCTGCCCAATGCCACTGCCGCCACCCGTGACCACGGCGACTTTGCCATCCAGACGGAAGTTCCGCGCGTTCGTTTCCTGACGGGTCAGAGCGAGACGCCTCGTTTCCAGGGAATGAAATCTTCCTGAGCTTTCTGCTCGGCTTTAGTCCGAACTTCGCCGCTCGCCACCTGTACCACGAGATCGAGAATGGATTCGCCCATCTGCTCGATGGTTTGCTGCCCTGCGATGACGGCTCCAGTGTCGATGTCGATGATGTCGTGCATGCGTTGTGCCAAATCCGAGTTGGTCGAAAGCTTTACGACGGGAGCAATCGGATTCCCGGTCGGAGTCCCGAGGCCGGTCGTGAACAATACCACGCTTGCCCCGGCGGCGACTTGTGCGGTAACGCATTCGACATCATTGCCCGGTGTGCATTGCAGATTCAGGCCAGATTGGGTGGAGTACTCGGGATAGTCGAGAACCGCTGTCACCGGAGAGGTCCCACCCTTTTTTGCCGCTCCGGCCGATTTCATGGCGTCGGTTAAGAGTCCGTCTCGCATATTGCCGGGCGATGGATTCATGTCGAAGCCGGAGCGGACGGCGGCGGCGCGGGCGGCGTAATCGCGCATCAGTTGAATGAACCGGTTTCCGACTTGAGCGGTCTTGCCGCGATTGATGAGTTCCTGTTCCACGCCGCACAATTCAGGAAATTCCGAAAGAATCGTTCGGCCACCGAGAGCCGCGAGCAAGTCGGAGGTGTGTCCAATTGCTGGGTTCGCCGAGATGCCGGAGAACCCATCCGAGCCACCACACTTCAGGCCTACGCACAGATCGGCGAGGGGAGCGGGAGTGCGCTGCGCCCTGTTGGCTTCGACCAGGCCGAGAAAAGTTTTCTGGATCGCTTCCGACATCATTGCTGCCTCTGAGCCACTGCGCTGCTGTTCGAGAATAAACAAAGGCTTGTCGAACTTGGGATTGCGCTTGCGAATCTCTTCGCGAAGAATTGCGACTTGCGCGTGCTGACAGCCCAGGCTCAGTACCGTTGCACCGGCAACGTTGGGGTGGTGAATGTAACCGGCGATGAGGGAGCAGAGGTTGTTGGAGTCTTCGCGCGTGCCTCCACAGCCACCTTCGTGAAGCAGGAAGCGGATGCCGTCGATGTTCTGGAACAGGCGGCCGCGCTGGGCTGGAGCGGAATCTGGGGGGAGGGCGTGAAGATCGATCTTTTCCGATTGCCCTTCGCGACACAGCTTGGCCAGTTCGGCGACCTGGCGGCGGTAGAGTTGGGGCGCAGCGAATCCGAGTTCCTCTTCGAGGGCCTGCTTCAAGACGTTTATGTTCTTGTTCTCGCAAAAAACCAGAGGGACGACGAGCCAATAGTTTCGTGTACCCACTTGACCGTCCGAGCGGCGATATCCCTGGAAGGTCTGATTCTTCCGGTGCGAAACGTTGGGTGGCGTCCAACGGTATTCGTCTGACTGCTCGTGGAAGGGTGCAGCCTGGTGTTGGATGTTGGTGGTGGTGAGGACTTCTCCGGCGGCGATGGGCTTCACGGCTTTGCCCACGAGAACGCCGTACATGACTACACTGTCGCCGATGGCGAGGTTGCACGTGGCGAATTTGTGTTTGGCCGGAACGTGCCTGGACGTAGTGTAGATCTGGCCTTCGAAATCAATTCGTTCGCCGGCTTTCAAGTCGGCAAGGGCGATCAGGACGTTGTCGCGGGGATCGAGTTGGAGAACGGAGCGTGGCATCGCAGTCAGGATCGAGATTTAACTCGTCCGGCCATTGTAAGACATCGGTCGTGCGATCCCGCAGGCTGGTTCTGAGGGACAAAG
>WNGK01008689.1_pt1 | contig 10518 bp, 8 predicted proteins | sample 5400601 | NCBI WGS metagenome assembly WNGK01 (sample SAMN13153376, study PRJNA577476) | soil metagenome | isolation source: 60 cm soil or saprolite under Garry oak tree replicate 1 | place: USA:California | collected 2016-06-15
TTGCTGGTACAGCAGTCCCACGCCGACCACGGGCACGCCCAGGTCGCTGGCCGCCTTGAGCTGATCGCCGGCGACGTTGCCAAGTCCACCCGAGTAAATAGGCAACGCTTCGCTTAACATGAATTCCATACTGAAATACGCAACACTGCGGAGCGGGGATTGCGGGTACGTTTGCTGAAACCACGCATGCGCCTCCGCGGCATCCCGCCTGGCTTGCACCAGATCGTCGACGTTCCTGCGGAAATTGGGATCGGCTAAGACACGCTGGAGTTTCTCCCGCGAGACCGTCTGTAAGACAACCCAGGGGTTATGCGTGAGGCCCCACAGCACAGGATCCAGCTGCTGCCACAATTGATCGGTCGCATGATTCCACGACGAACGCATATCCAGGGCAAGCTCGGCCAGAGAATGGAATCCCTCTATGTCCTTGGACAAAGGACCATCCTTCGAGTGAGCAGCCCGTGTCTGTTCGCTCATAGCCAGAGTTTACCCGGCCCAAGTTTTTGCGCTGAAGGTGCCGGGCGTCGTGCGCGTCGTCGAGATCCCGCACGCCACCCATTTCGCATTTCAAAACGCTCGGTTCGTTTCGGGGTCGTCGAGACCGACGCGTCGGCGGCGATCCAGGGCCGAAAGCGCTGAAGATCGGGTGGGACGACGGTCGTAACGGATCGTAAGATTCGACGGCGTACCAGGCAGCGCTCGAGACGCGACGCGCAATCCTGGCCAAGTCGTTCGCAACGACGGCGATGTCGCAGCCGCGATAAAGCGCGCTCGGGACTAGCAAAGCGGCGCTTCAGCCAGATTCGAAGTCGCTTGTTGGCTTGCGCCTTTGGGTCAGGATGTTGACTGCTTTCGCCCACGAACGTAGGCAACGAAGCCTTCCATGAACTCGCGAATCTTGTCGCGCGTAGCAGCGTCGGTGATCTCGCCGTTCGCGTCGATGACGCCCCCCGCGCGCGATACGAGAAGACGCCCACCAGACCAGAGGTCCGCTCCCAAGGTCCGAAAGACGGGCAGCCACGCATTCTGCGACAGGATCGTACCGAAGCCGCCCGGCGAGGCGCCGGCGATTGCAACCGCCGTGCCGCCAAATACGCGGGCGATGTCGCGTGGCGGCCGCGAAAGCCAGTCGATCGCGTTCTTTGCGACACCCGGAATGCTGTTGTTGTATTCCGGGGTAACGAGCAGCAAGCCGTCAGCAGCGGTGATCGCGTCCTTCAAACGTGACACCAGGTCGGGAACACCTTGCGCGGCCTCGTCGTCGCCGTCGTAAAGTGGAATGCCTGCTATCGACTCGATGCGAAGTTCGCTGTCGGAAGGCATCATCGAGCCGGCGGCGCGAAGCACTGCTGTATTGTACGAGCCTCGACGCAAGCTGCCCGAAAAGCCTATAACAGTGATCATTGCCGCGCTCCTAAGACTCTAACAAATGCGGCTAAGGTTTAATCGAATGCATGGCTATTGTCGCGCGGAGCGAATCAGTATGCCAGGCGCGAACACCAGTCACGGAAGCAAGCGTTGAGTGCGCGCGGTGTGGCCAACGGCCTTAAGGGTGGTCTCGCCCCACGCTGCGGATGCGCTCGGCGAAGGGTCGGTGGTGGGCAATCCGTCCGTGTATGCAGAGGACGAAGTAAATGAGAATCCGCTGTTCGATCCAAATTTCTCGATCGAAATCGACTCGTGCTGACATGCCCTGCGAGATGCTGACCCTTCTCCATTGGACACCTCGTGCATGCGGTGATGGCCTCGACCGGAATCCAATGCTGCCCAATACGAGATTTCAGAAAATCAGTCACTTAATTTTGGTCTCTTGAGAGAGACTAAACCGAGCCCGACGACTATTTTCGAACTCAAGCCAACAGAGACCGCAATCCGGTATGACGGATCGGTCCTTTTAACACCGCTACCATCTGTTCGACGGCAAGCGCTTGCGCTTCACGGCAAAACCTCCTGCCCCAAGAACGAAGATTTTGCTGAAAGCTAACGTTGTCCGGCTACATTTCTCTGGGGCCGCTCACAGGTGAGCAGCTCTGTAAATCTTGACCCAAGAATGTGGGCGAACGGAGGCCTTGGAGCGCCTGGGTTTGACCAAGCGCACACGCTGCGCGACGATAGCGGACGATCGCATCTTTCGGATGTCTCCTGAGGTAGTGAATACAGGCACTCGTACCGACATCGTCGCGTTTCTCTTCACTGACATCGAGGGCAGCACCCGTTTGTGGGAGAAGGAGCCCGAGCTGATGCAGTTGGCATTGGCGAACCACGACGCGCTCTTGCGGGCAGCAGTGGAGGGTAATCGCGGCGCTATCGTCAAGATGACCGGCGATGGAATTCACGCCGCCTTTGACGACCCGCTTGATGGGCTGAAGGCGACGCTTGCTCTCCAGCAATCACTCGCCAATCCGACGGCCACGAACGGGATCTCACTTCGGGTGCGCTGCGGGCTGCACGTGGGTGCCGTCGAGCGCCGCGGGTACGATTTCTTCGGCAACGTGGTCAACCGTGCCGCACGCATCATGTTTGCGGCCCATGGTGGCCAAATGTTGCTCTCGCAGGCGGTGGCCAATTTGGTTGAGGACCGCTTGCCGGCAGGCGTCGCCTTGCGCGACTTGGGCACCGTGCGGCTGCGCGATCTGACGAGTCCGGAGCACGTCTATCAGGTGATACACCCACACCTGCGTCAGGACTTTCCGGCGCTGCGCTCGCTGGAAGCGACGCCGAACAACCTACCGCAGCAGGTGACGTCATTCGTCGGCCGCGAGGGTGAGCTGGAGGAGACGAAGCGACTGCTGGCGGAAACGCGAGTTCTGACCTTGATTGGCACCGGCGGCATCGGCAAAACGCGGCTTTCGCTCCAGCTTGCTGCCGATGTCATGGATGCCTATCCGGATGGCGTCTGGTTGGTGGACCTTGCCGCGATCGGAGATCCGGCGCTGGTGCCAAATGCCGTCGCGCGCGTATGGGGCCTCATAGAAGAGGCGGGAACGCCCTTCACGGAAACGATCTGCCGGCACGCAAGATCGCTTCGCATGCTCCTGTTGCTTGACAACTGCGAGCATCTGCTGGCCGCTTGTGCGCACTTGGTCGCTTCGTTGACGCGCGTTGGCCCCAATATCCGCATACTCGCAACGAGCCGCGAGCCGCTGCGTACGGCTGGGGAGCAAACCTATGACCTGCCCCCATTGTCGCTCCCCAAACCCAAGGCCGATCTTACGACATTTCTGCGCTCAGACGCCGTGCGGTTGTTTGTCGAGCGGGCTCGATTGACGCGGCCTGATTTCGCTGTGGCCGAGCAAACATCGGCCGTTGCCAAAATCTGCGCTGCACTGGACGGCATTCCGCTCGCCTTGGAGCTTGCTGCCGCCCGCGTCGGCTCGCTGGCCGTGGAGACCATTGCAGCCCGGCTCGACGACCGATTCGGTCTGCTGAATCGCGGCAGTCGCAATGTGTTACCGCGGCAACAAACGCTACGGGCCATGATTGATTGGAGTTACGACCTCCTCGGGGCCAGCGAGAAGACCCTGTTTGCGCGTCTGTCGGTATTTGTCGCTGGGTGGACGCTCGACGCTGCCGAAGCGGTGACCGCCGCGGGTGAACTTAGACAGGAAGACGTCCTAGACTTGTTGGATCGCCTCATCCAAAAATCGCTGGTGCTGATGCACGATTACGGACACCGTTACCGGATGCTGGAAACGATCCGCGATTACGCCGCTGGCCGGCTTCGAGAAAATAGCGAGGAAGAGGCCATCCGCGAGCGCCATCACAGCTATTTTCTTGCCTTGGCCGAGAAATCCGAACCTGCTTTGCGAGGTAGAACCGACGAGGCCAAGTGGCTGCGTCGGCTGGAGACCGAGCACGACAACCTCGACGCGGCGCTGCAATGGAGCCTCGAACCGCAAGGGCGCGTCGAAAATGCAGTCCGCCTTTGCGCCGCATTGGGTCACTTCTGGAGAGTTCGCGGGCATTGGCGCGAGGGGCGCGATTGGTGTTCATCAGCGCTTCAGCGAGACGGCGGCAAAGCTCCCAAAGGCGTGCGTGCTAAGGCTCTGCTCACTTCCGCAGTAATGACCTCCAGGCTGGGCGAGATTACTCAGGCGCAGGCATTGGTGCAGGAGGCGCTGACGCTTGCGCGGGAGGTCGGGGACCGAGTTTTGGAGGCGGGCGCTCTGAATAACCTGAGCAATATTGTCGGGGACCGGGGCAATTTCGCGGAAGCGCAAGCTTTACTAGAACGGGCAGTTGCAATCAACCGCGAGCTCGGGAACCATGTCTGGGAGACGATTAACCTCCGCAACCTCGGGTATCTATTTATCAGCCAGCGCGACTTTACGGCCGCGCGAGCGCCCCTGGAACGAGCTCTCAGTCTGAGCCGCGAAATCGGAAATCGAACCCTAGAGGCCGGCGCGCTGAGCAACTTGGGACTGTTGGATCAGCGCCGCGGCGAGTACGCGGCGGCCCGAAATCTAGCTTCTCAGGCGCTGGCAATCTACCGCGAGTTGGTCGCGCCGGCCGAGGAAGTGGAACAGTTGCAGCTGCTGGCAAATGTGTCCGTCGCAGGTGACGAACTGTCAACAGCCGCGCTCCATTTTGGTGAGGCACTGGGCACCAGCCGGGACCTGGGTTACCGCGGAAGCATCGTGATGTGCCTGGACGGGATGGCCGTGCTTGCGGTCAAGATGGGAGCGTATGTGGAGGCAGCTGTCTTCTGGGGCGCAGCTGACGCCTTACGGGGTATCACGGGTGTGCAGGCCACTCCCGCCGAAGTTGAACAGTATCGCCGGTACTGTGCGCAGTGCCGCGCTGAGATTGGCGAGCCTGCGTACGTTGCCGCGGAGGCTGTCGGGCGAGCAATGTCAATGGACTCCGCGGTCGATGCTGGGCTTAACTGGCTTGCCAAGGTTGCGCAGTCGTGACTTACGAATCAATTTTCAATACTGGGCACGCCGCGGCCCGAGGAGCGTATCGGTCGCCGCCCACTGGAGGGCGCTGCTCATCATTGATGCCTAGTGAAAGAGCTTCATCGAGTGTAACCGAGCCCCGATATTGCGTAACCTCACGGCGCCTGCACCTCGCCAGGCTTCGCCTCCGAGTCGCCCGCTGAGGCCGCGTCAGGTAACGATAGGCGTTGACAAATCGCCCAACCGTCTGCAGCATCTTTCGGCGGCCGGCGATAGCCGGGTGGGACGGAAGGTGGGCCAAAGGGAGGATTCATGGCCAAGGCAAAGAATTACCTCATCAAGGGGAATGATGGAGTGGTAGCAATTGCCACAGGCAAGGGACAGGTTAAAATTGTCACGGAAGAAAAATTGATTACGAACCTTTCCAGCCTGCTGGCGAATCGACAGGCAGCAGGCGAAAAAATAACCGAGGCCCTGAAAGACGCCGGGTTTTCTGTTGAGGCGATGTCGGAGACCGACGTCATTGTCGTGCCCCCGAAAAAGTAGCTCCCACACAGGCAGATGTTAGTGTGCGGCGGCAGCGGCAATTGATTGCATTCTCGAGTCTGTGGCGGTGCCCGGCTGGTTAGCCTGAATCGACAAGATGTGACATGTCGGCGCCTGCCGCCAGCTGAAAACATCTTGCGTAGCCAATGGCCCGATAGGTTGGATACGGGCTAATGCCTGTGAGCGCTCGCATTTTCTTGTTGCGTCGTAATCCCCTGGTCGGATCGATGCGCTGTCGCTTGATAAAGCTTGACTCACGCATGCGCGGTCGCCGGACGGCGGGCTGTTTGTTGGCATCGGGCAATTTGGGTTGCTTTGGTTCATCCACATGCGGGACGCCGTCCTGAGTAACTGCGCCATCGATCTTGGCGGCACGATTCGCGCTGCCAACGTTACGACCACGCTCTCCAGGGCGCGCAGTATTCTACGAACGCTGGGTATTACCCGCGTTGCCAACGTCACGGGCTTGGATCACGTCGGTGTTCCCACCTGGGTGGCAGTGCGACCGCTTGCCAGATCGTTGAGCGTCTCCCAGGGCAAGGGGCTGACGCACGACCTCGGGCGGGCTTCTGCAGTTATGGAGTGCGTCGAACTGCATCACGCGGAACATTTCGTTCCGCGCGGTCATCACCGATCGCTGCGCGCGGCCGCAGCAGACAAGCGGTACGCGAATCCGCTCCTATTGCCTGTCCATCCCAACGCGAAAATCTCGGATGCGTCTTCCGTCGAGTGGGTTGAAGGACGCGACCTGCTTGCGAACGCTTCCCGGTGGGTACCGCGCGATTGCATCGATATCGATTCTTCCTCCGTGCGTGATCACCCCAAGCTCTTCGTTGGGTCCTCGAATGGTCTTGCCTCCGGCAACACGCTCGACGAGGCAACGCTCCACGCGATCTGCGAGGTCATCGAACGGGATCAGGAATCCTTCTGGTACGCCCGCAAGCAGCTTTCCATCGACGCCCCTACCAGTCGACTGCACCTCGACTCCGTTAGTGATGTGCACTGTAGGTGGCTTCTGGAGAGGTGCCGCGATGCCGGATTGGAGGTCATAGTTTGGTGCGCCACCAATGACGTGATGCTGCCCTGTTTCGTGTGCACGCTATTTGATCGGCGCGGCAATACCTATTACCCGCATCGTGCCACGGGTTCCGGCTGCCATCCTTACCGCCGAATCGCGCTGTCGCGCGCAATCACCGAGGCGCTACAAAGCCGCCTAACGCATATCACAGGAGGGCGAGACGACATGTATTGGTCTGTATACCGCGACCACCTTCGCGTGGACGACGAAGCGGGTCGGGCGTGGGGTGATTCGCTCGTACGCGAACCGGAGTGCATTGCCTTTGACAGCGTGCAGGAGGCAGCGCCGATGGCCGAGATTGACACATTGCTCGATTGGGTTCTCGAGGTTCTCCGATCGAAAGGTTTTCTGCAAGTCATCGTCGTCGACCTCACGCAGAGCCAAATCGGAATACCGGTTGTCCACGTGAGTATTCCAGGACTGGAAGGCCCGATCTCCAAAGCAGGATATACGCCCGGTCTAAGGATGCAGCAATTACTTGCCGGGCGGATTTAGTCATGAAGGCTTGCTTGTTCGTGGGTCCGACGCTGTATCGCGAGCAAATCAATCCGGGGATCCAGCGCTTCGGACCTGCCGCGATGGGATCGGTGTTCCGTGCCGTTGAAGCAGGCTATCGGCGTATAGGGATTATCGACGGGTACTTCGGTAACGTCCCATCGGTCTGGCACAAGGAAATTCTTTTCGCCATTACCGCGGGTGTCGAGGTAATCGGCGCGGCCAGCATGGGAGCGCTAAGGGCAGCAGAATTGTCCGCATTCGGCATGATCGGCATAGGCCGGATCTACAGGCTATTTCGCAGCGGCGCCTGGACCGATGACGATGAGGTTGCGATCATTCACGCAACCGAAAGCCTCGCGTTCTGCCCGGTATCCGAATCGATGGCTAATATCCGCTTCACGCTGCGCCGTCTCAGACGGCTCGGCGCGATGGAATCCGCACTGGAGACAGTGCTCGTCCACCGAATGAAAGCTAGACATTTTTCGCAGCGTACTCGCGACGAGATCAAACATCAGGCAAAGCAACTTGCCGGGGACGCAAATGCGCACCGGCTTATGCAGCGCTTCGCGCAGAAATACGTCGATGTGAAGAAGATGGACGCCCTGGCGCTGGTGGCCTATCTAACGCAACATTGCGCCGTAATGCGGCGGCCGCCCACCTGGCGTTTTCCGGCCACCGGGCAGTGGCAAAAACAGTTCGAGCACGACATTGCCGACATTCCACCATTGCATTGAAACGGTCGAGGACAGGTAAATCGGGAGCAAAAGTTCCTACCCTCTCCAGCTTGCTGCCCCGGAAAGCCGCGCCAGGCAACGATCCCAGCCAAAACGGCAGGTAATATCTTCGGCCGATTCCCGGCGTTTTCCCCTAGGAAGCGTTAATTCAGCGTCGCAATATTACCGAGCCCGCGAAGCACGAATCACAAGCATCAGCATGCTTAGAATAAGCGCTTGTCTGCGGTCGACGGATCCGGGGCGCACCTGTAATCCTCGCGCTCAACGACGAAGGGCGATGTCTAGTGGCCGTTTCCGACAGGCCGAGATCGACCCCATAGCGGACACACCCTGACAGCGAAGGCCTTCGATTTTAGGCAAAGCGCTTCTTCTATCGAACCTTGACGACGACTTTCCCTTTTGCACGTCCCTTTTCGACGTAAGCCATCGCCTCTTTGGTCGATTCAAATGGGAAGACCCGGTCCAGCACCGGGCGTATGGCGCCCCTTTCGATGAGAGAACCAATCTGTCGCAACTGATCCCCGCTTGCTCTCATGAAGAGAAAGGAATAGTTGACCTGATGACGCTTGGCTTCTCTTCTGATCCGGAAGCTTAAAAGACGCATCACCAGTTCAAGTATCGGGCTCAATCCAAGGTGCCTCGCAAACTCGGGATCCGGTGGACCGGAGATCGAGATGAGATTTCCACCGGGTTTGAGCACTCGGAGGGACTTCTTGAGCGGCTCTCCGTCCAGACTATTCAGAACTACATCGCAATCGCGCAGGATCTCTTCGAACGAATCCTTCTTGTAATCGATCACGATATCTGCACCGAGACGCCTAACCAAGTCGATATTCGCCGTACTCGTTGTCGTAGCCACGGTTGCACCAACATGCTTCGCAAGCTGAATTGCGAATGTTCCCACGCCGCCCGAGCCCGCGTGGATCAGAACTTTCTGCCCTTTCTTCAATTTCGCCCTTTCGATGAGCGCTTGCCAAGCGGTCAAGCCGACCAAGGGGATGGAAGCCGCCTCCTCCATCGTTAGGCTCTTGGGTTTAATCGCCAAGTCATCTTCGCTTACCGCGATGAACTCCGCGAATGTCCCGATTCGGTTCTTGTCAGGTCGTGCATACACCTCGTCGCCGGGCTTGAATCGCCGCACGCGAGATCCCACTCGGATTACGACTCCTGCCAACTCGTTACCGAGAATGAGCGGCAATCGATAAGGCAATAGCAGTTTGAATTCTCCGTCTCTGATCTTGGAATCCAGTGGGTTCACACCAGCAGCGTGGATCTCAATCAGGACGTCATCCTCCCGCATTTCCGGGTCTGGAACTTCGCTAGCCCGCACGCGATCTGCGCTTCCATAGCGATCGACGATGACTGCTTTCATGTTGCTCTCCTGGTGCCCTGAGTTAGAAGTTCGTTGAACTGATCATGCTCGCTGCTACGGATCAGCGCCTCGGCTTCCGACATACAAGGACGCCAGAATGAGTGCGACTTCGATGAGAACGGCAGACAAGGTGCCGGGGCCGGCATGACCTTTGGCAAGCTCAATGACCAAGATCGCTTACTTTTCCATGACTGGGGTGCGAGGCAGCGACACCGTCGGTGCGTCGAGCCGCAGATCCTTTCGAATGCCAGCGTCCACCAATCCAGCCGGCGCAAATCTGCGAAGCAACCGCAGACGATTCGCGAGCCCGCCGGCCGCGTAGCGGAGTTTTGGGCGGTCGGCGATGGCCGCTTCCAGCACGACGTCGGCCACGACGGTCGGCTCGTCGGCAGTTGCCATCACCTCCTTGAGCACCTTGTCCAGGAGCGCGCGAACTTCGCGATACTCATCGAGCTTCGAATCGGGGGCCAGAAAGTTCGCGTCGAACTGCGTCTTCGTGTAGGCGGGCTCGATGACCGAAACCCGGATGCCTCTTGTGCGCAACTCATGATCGAGCGACTCCGAATAGCCTTCAAGCGCGTGCTTGGTTGCGGCATAGAGGGCGCCGTAAGGCATCGGAAGGAAACCAAGCACCGAGCCAATGTTGATGATGCGGCCATTCTCCTGCCGTCGCATATGCGGCACGACGGCACGAGTCATGCGGATGAGCCCAAAGAAGTTGGTCTCAAAAATCGCCTTTGCTTGGTCGATCGAACTTTCTTCTGCTCCGGCGGGCGAAACGCCGAACCCGGCGTTGTTCACGAGCAGGTCGATGCGGCCTTCCTGGCGAATGAGTTCCTTCACGGCGGCTTCGACGATTCATCGCTGGTAACGTCGAGCGGCAGCATTGCGAAAGACCGCTGGCCTGACTGGGCACCACGTCTGCTGGTGCCGTAGACCTTGTAGCCCGCCGTTGCGAGCCGCTTCGCAGTGGCTTCGCCGATGCCTGATGAGGCGCCCGTTACGAGGGCGATGGATCCTTTGATCTTCATGGGAGTGCCTTTCAGTGGGGTTGGTGACGAACGCAACTGCGGCGACCGTAGGGTCGGAGAGGAGACGTGTCCACGGATGTATATGATGACCGTCATATTGAAGATCGAACGCGCAGACGCGGGTTTCAAGTGGCGTCAGTTCTGGGTCAGAGCGAGATGCTTCAGCGCTGCTTTGCGCAGTGCGTCGGAAAGCCTGGGGTCGTCGACGGCACGCGCCAGCACCAGTGCGCCGACCATCGTCGCGACGGTGACGGGGGCGCGCTCGTGTGCGCCTGGCTGCCCCCAGTCGGGCGACTGGCGGGCGACGAGGTCGATCATCTCCTTGATGCGGCGCGTGGCGGCGCGCCTTACTTCGGGCGCC
>WNGK01011961.1_pt1 | contig 10518 bp, 9 predicted proteins | sample 5400601 | NCBI WGS metagenome assembly WNGK01 (sample SAMN13153376, study PRJNA577476) | soil metagenome | isolation source: 60 cm soil or saprolite under Garry oak tree replicate 1 | place: USA:California | collected 2016-06-15
CGGGCTGCTCCGAATAAGCCTCTTCGAGACCGTAGGCCAACCAGTCCGCCATCGCGTCACCAAGCAGCAGAATGTGGCGCTCCGGTACAGTTTCGCGTTTCTCGGGCGGCGGCGCCTTTGAAAAATCCTCGCGCACGGGCGGTAGCGTTTGCCGACGAGGCTGGGGCGGCGCCTGCTGAAACGGCTCAAACATGTCGTTACCAAACCAGCCGCCATCGAACCCGCCACCGCGTTGTGGCTGCGGCCGCTGCTGAAATCCGCCGAAATTGAAGAACTGCGCCGAGCTGGGTCCGACAATGCCGAGCACCATCCCCGTCGCGATTGCCAGCGCAATCAGCGGGCCGCTCTTGGTAAAGACGCGCAGCTTCTTTGGCTTGTCTAACATGCTCTTGGACCGCACAAGACGGAGAGCTTGCCCCGAGACACACTAGCACTAAGGCTCTGTGAGGAGTCTCAGATCACCGTGAAGTGCGTTACCGTCAGCACGGACCAAACGAAACGTTCGGGATGGTCGACGGCGGCCGTGAGGGCCAGCGCGGTGAGATGGCCAACGCCGGGGATCGTCAGGGCGTCGGCACGGGCCTGCGCGTCGGGGTCGCAGTCGGCCGTGGCGGAGGCGCTGATATCCTGGGCCGCAAGTTCTGCTCGGCAGCCTTGGCCTCGGAAGCCCTAGCAATGACGCGGGCCATTTGTTCCTGGCTCGCCTTGAGCTGCTCGGCGGCGTTCGCATTGTCGCGGGCCATTTGTGCCTGGCTGGCCCGGAGCTGCTCGATTGCTTGCCCCAGGGTTGCGATATCGCGCGCCATCGACTGGAGCAACTGCGTCAACTCGGGCGACAGGGCGGCGGCGGTCGGGGCGACGTCTTCCGGTGCGGTCTGAGCCAGAGGTGCTGGTTGTGGAGGTGCTGTCTGCGCCGCGGCCGCCTGAACGGTAGGTGGGCTCGGCTGCGCGGGAAGCCCCACGTTTTCGAGCGGCAGCGATGAAGTCAGAACGAGCTGCGGTGCCGACCTAGCGATTATCTGCTTAGCCGCATCGCCGTAGGGCGACTGCCAAGCGATGGCAGCGACACCGATGCACGCTGCCAACAGGAGGCCCGTGAAGCCGCGTACCGCCGGCCTGTCAAACAACGGCCGCTTGCCCGGGACAGCAGGGCGCGCGGCATCGTGCTCTAACCGCGATGCCGAAGTCGCCGACTATGGCATCGTGCGTCAACCGCCAAAAATTCCAGCGCGCTGGCGGCTTAGCGCCCTGCAGCTCCGGCGTCGTACCATCGGATGACCGCCGTCTCACCGTGCTGCACCGGCGAGAGGGCGGACCATCCTCGATCTATTTCGCACCTGCCAGCCAGGCAGCCTGCGACCCCGTGCCCGTTCGCCGAGCGGAACATTTCGGCATCGGAGGCGTTTTTTCGCACTGAAGAAACGCCATTGGGGGGACGCATGTGCTGACGCGAAGCGACCGAACTGCGCTTACGCTTAAGTGTCCCGCGTGCAGTCGGGCGACGCCGCAACGGTTTTTTTACATCAAGAACGGTTGCGACGTCTTTCAATGTCGTGACTGCGGACTGGGACGCACCGAGGCATCGAGCTTCGATCCCCTCGCCTATTATGACGATGGCTACTTTTCCGGCCGTCAGTCCGACGGCTACGCCGACTATCGCGGCGCCGAACCCGTGCTACGGCGCGAGTTCGCCCGCACGGTCGAGTTCATCCGGCACCGCAAGCCACAGGGCTGCCTGCTCGAGATCGGTTGCGCCTACGGCTTCTTTCTCGATGAAGCCCGCCGTGCCGGATTTGAGGTGAGCGGCATCGAGCCGGCGGAGGCGGCTGCTGCCCATGCTGGCGATCTCGGCTTGAACGTCGTCTGCGGCCTGCTGAGCGAAGCGACTCTCAAGTCGCTTGGCACCCTGGATGTCATCGTCCTCCTCGACGTCATCGAGCATCTGCCCGACCCGCAGGAAGCCCTCGCGCTGTGCGCGGACCATCTCCGGCCGGACGGAATCATCGTGCTGACGACCGGAGACTTCGGTTCCTTGGCGGCGCGGTCGACCGGCGCGCACTGGCGCCTGATGACGCCTCCGCAGCACCTGTGGTTCTTCAACCGCGACAGCATCGCGTCTCTGGCCCATTCGGTCGGCCTTCGCGTCGAGAGTTCCGATCACCCTTGGAAATTCGTGCCGCTCTCGCTGATCGTGTTCCAGGTGGGTCGCATGCTCGGCCGCAAGATCGCGGCCAGCCCGACCGGCAACCGGTTCGCCATTCCGGTGAACCTGTTCGACGCGATGCGCGTGGTCTTGAGCAAGGCGCCCCCACGTCCGGATGCGAGCCTCCCATGATCGAGCGCCTCAACCTCGGCCAGATCGCATTGCTCATCACCTACGCGGCCGGCATGGCGGCGGGCCAGCTCCTGTTCAAGGCCGCCGCGCTGCGCCTCGGCGACGGCCATCCCTTGTCCACCCGTGCGCTGCTGCTGTTGCAAAACGCACCGTTTATCGGCGCCATCGTGCTCTATGCGGCGCTGTCCGTCCTGTGGGTCTGGCTTTTGACGTTCACGCCGCTGTCGCGCGCGTATCCGTTCGTGGCGGTCGCGTTTGCGCTGACGCCCGTCCTCGGCGCTCTGGTGTTCGCCGAGCCGCTGTCGGCGCGTCTCCTGGTCGGAATCGCGGTGATCGCCTGCGGTCTTGTGCTTGTTGTGAGTTGATGAGACATGACCGGCCGGCTTCGCAATCCCTGGGTCGTTGTGGCGGCGTACAATGAAGCGCCGGTGGTCGGCACCGTCGTGTCCGGCATTCGCCGCGCCGGATACGCGGTCGTCGTGGTCGATGACGGCTCCGGCGACCGCACCGGCGACGTCGCGTTGCTCGCAGGCGCGGTCGTCGTCCGGCATCCGATCAACCTCGGACAGGGCGCCGCGCTGCAGACCGGCATCGACTACGCCCTCGAGCAGCGTGCGGATGCGCTCGTCACGTTCGACGCCGACGGCCAGCATTCCCCCGTGGCCATCGCGGCGCTGCTCGCGGCGATCGAGCAGCCCGGCATCGATTTCGCGCTCGGCAGCCGCTTTCTCACCGGCGCGACGGCAAATCTGCCGGTGTCGCGCCGCATCCTGCTCAGCACCGCGCTTTGGTTCACGCGCGCGAGCACCGGACTGCCGGTCACCGATACCCACAATGGCCTACGGGCGATGACCGCGCGCGGCGCCCGCGCGATCTCCTTGCGACAGAACCGAATGGCGCACGCGTCCGAGATCCTGCACCAGATCGCGCAGAGCCGCCTGCGCTTTGTCGAGGTGCCGGTGAACATCGAGTACAGCGTCTATTCGCTGGGCAAGGGTCAACGCATCACCGATGCGCTGACCATCCTGATCGATCTGTTTGCGCGGAGGCTCTACCGATGATCGCGCAGCTGTTGCTGACGGCCTTTCTGGCGTTGGTTCTGGTCTACGCCTGGTCGGCGCATCGGACGGTGCCGATCATCGGCCTGCTCGCGGGCGGCGCTGCGCTCGCCGGCCTCTACTTCGTCTGGGTGCCGGAGCATGCCACCGCGCTTGCGGCCTTCGCGGGAATCGGCCGCGGCTCCGACCTCATCGTCTACACCTGGGTCGTGATCAGCCTGCTCATCATGCTCAACTTGCATATCAAGCTGCGGCTCCAGCTCGACATGATCACGCGGCTGGCGCGCGCCGTGGCGATCGATCGCGCCAAGGACATGTTGGGCCGAAAGGCCGAGGCGCCCCCGATCGAATTGCAGGCGAAGAAGTAGATGCCATTGCCAAGTCGCGCCGGGACTTGGCGTCACTCGCCGAGCCCGCGACGATTGGCGTAGATCTGGGCGAACGGGCGGCCAAATCGCGTGACCTCATCAACCAGTACGGCCGTCGTGCCGTCGGCACAAGGCCAGCGCTCGGTGGCGATCAGGTAGTCGGCCTTGTGCGGATCGGTTTCGGCAATCCAGTTGCGACGGAACATCACGCCGGCCAGTTGCTCGCGCCAGCCTAGGCAGACCAGCACGCGCGGTGGATCGCCCGCGAACCGGCCTTCGGCGTCAATTCGATCCTCGAGGCGGCGCAGCGCCTCGGGAACCGCCATGCTCCAATAGTCGAGGTCGAATCGGCCGTAAGCGCCGGCGACGCCGCCTGCCAGACTGTTCATCGCGATATATTCGAGCGGATGCAGGATGACGAGCGTCACCACGATGACGGCCGTATGCGCGACCCCGAGGGCCGCGGGCGCAATCGGGAGGCGTCGCAACAAGGGCAAGAGGCTCGTGAGCCCGCGCGCGGCCACGATGGCGAGCATTGGGATCACGAACAATACGTGGCGGACACCGTCATAGAGCGTCGAGCCCTGCAGGATGAGCACCCCGATAGGCCCAAACGCCGCCACACTGACAACCAGCACCGCGCGCGATCCTGCGAGCTCGGCCGCGACTGGTCGGAGTCCCAAGACGCCGGACCGACGCAGGGCGCCGAGGGTGGCGCGGGTCCACGACCCTGCAGCACCGATCCAGACCGCCATGCCGAGCAACAGCAACGCCAAAAAGCCCTCGGGCAGGCGCGCCAGGAGCTGTCCGGGGATGTACCAGGCGGGCACGTTATCGGTGAACGTGCGCCGGCCCCAGTTCTGGAATTCGAACGAGGTGTCGAGCGTAGCAAAGTGCCGATAGGCCTCGAGGAATTGTATGAGCGGATGTCCGGTCTGCAACCACGGCCAGAGCGCAATCGCCGTTAGCCAGGCGACGAGGATGACGAGCAGTGTATGCAAGGCGATCTGGCGCAACTGGCCATAGCCCGCGCGGCCATGGCGCAGCAGCGCCTCGAGCGCGCACAGGCTCATGCCGCCAACGAGGTAGGCGTGCGTGATCACCCCGCCGCTGCGCGTCGCGATGGCGAGGCCAGTGACAAGGCCCGTCGCAAGGGTCAGACGCCAGCTCGGCACCCCCTGCCGCACCATCAGGACGATCGAGAGCGTCGACCAGCTCATGGCGAACAGGAACGGCACGTCGATCGGGGCGAAGAACAGGTTGCCGTACAGGAAGCCGGTCAGCAGGCACAGGGCGAGCGCCGTCAACCCAGCCCAGCACCCGACCGTGAGCCGCGCCATCGGCACGACGGCTGCGAGCCCAGCGAGGCCGAAGAGGAAGGTCATGGCGTGCCGGACCGTGATCGGGCTCGCGAGCTCAAGCGGCCGCACGGCCGCGATGAGCATCTGAAACCACGGTCCATACATCCACAGATACTCTTCGACCGTCTCGAACTGAGACCGGTCCGCAAAGGCGCTCGTGTACCAGGCAAGCGCCTTGGGGCCGTAATCGTCGGTGTTGAATTCGTCGGTCGACAGCCCGTAATCCGCGGCGGTCGCAAGCCCGATGACCAAGGCCACGCCCAGCACAAGGAGCACGAGCAACGTCTCGGCATGGCGAGCAGCAAATGCGAGGCCGAGTTTCGTCCTCGCACCAGAGCCGTCGCCATCCACCCGTTCAAGCGCCATGCATTGTCCTTAATTGGTTGCATGACAACGCACTGGTGCCGCCCGGAATGTGGTGGGAATTCGCGCGGCGGAATCGCCAGCCACTTGAAGCTATCTGATTAAGGGGCGAGGTCAATTGGCTGATCGGTGGGCGCGGTGGCGAGCGCATCGCGACGTACCACCAATGTGGTCGAGCGGCTGCACGAGGAATTCAAGCGGCGGATCAAGACGCAGACGGTTCTGCCATCGGCCGACACCGCCGCCTGCATCCCCATCAGGCGATACCCCGCTCAACCGCTTAATCGGAAACGAACTCCAGCGCACCTCAAGTGTTGTCCTTGGCATGGGCTTTGATAACACGCCTGAAGGGAAGCTTGTTCCGAAGTTTCAAACAGGTCGAGGGCCGTTTCCACAGAGAATAAAGGCGATAGCAATGGCGATCCTTATCACCGGAGGTGCCGGATACATTGGGAGCCACATGGTGTACGAACTCGCTGATCGTGGCGAACAGCCCGTCGTGATCGATGATTTTTCGTCGGGCTTCGAATGGGCAATACCATCCGGAGTTCCGGTTTTCGTTGAGGACATCGGGGATCAGCGGCGAGTTGCGCCGCTGATCGCGAAGTATGGGATTTCGGAGATCATTCATTTTGCGGCTTCTGTCGCTGTTCCGGAGTCGGTTGCCGAACCGCTTCGATATTATCGCAACAACACCGCAAATTCCCGAAGCCTGTTCGAGATCGCAATCAGGAGTGGAGTGCAGCGTTTCATCTTCTCGTCGACGGCTGCGGTGTACGGGAATCCGCCGGCAAATCCTGTCACGGAAGAGACCCCCGTTGCGCCTGTATCACCTTACGGCTCATCCAAATTCATGGCCGAAACAATGCTGCGTGATGCTGCACGCGCTCACGGCCTACGCTACGTCATTTTGAGGTATTTCAACGTAGCAGGCGCCGATCCTGCTCTGCGCACTGGACAGGCAACGCGAGGGGCAACGCATCTTATCAAGGTTGCAGCGGAAACCGCCATGGGTCTGCGAGAGAAGATGCAGGTTTTTGGCACCGATTATCCCACGCCTGACGGGACCTGCATTCGCGACTATATCCACGTGAGCGACCTCGTAAACGCTCATTGTCACGCGCTTTCATACCTGCGCGGTGGTGGAGAGCCGCTGACGCTAAATTGCGGCTACGGCCGCGGCTTTTCGGTCTTGCAGGTGATCGAGGCCATGCGGCACGAATCCGGAAACGACTTTCCCGTCGAACTTGCCGCCCGCCGGCCTGGCGATCCGGCGGAGATCGTGGCGTCGGCGGAACGGATGCGCAATCTGCTAGGCTGGCGGCCCCAATGGGATGATCTCTCGCTGATCGTCCGCCATGCGCTCGCTTGGGAACGCAAACTATTGGCACAAGGTAACGCGCACCGAAGAGCGGTGCTCGCCCATACAAACCGTACAGAGCGTCCAAATGACCGACAGCGTCCAGCTCAAACTGCGCCAGCGCGCCACCATCATGTTGAAGGTGTGCGAGCTGGCCGAAAGTCACCGGCCGGAAACTGACAAGGCTATGACGCCTGAAGATGAACTAAAAGTCGACGAGATCTACTGGCCCGCATCAGCGCCCCCCGCCTGTGGCGCAGGCGAACCAATCTGGATCGCTTGGCCGGTAAGGAGATTGATTGGGGGCCCAGCCCGATTAGCGTGAATCAACTATACGCATCCGCCGGTACACGCTCATGATCGTCGAAACAGAAGCGTTTGCCCACATTAACGCCGCGTCGCGTCCAACGCAGTTCTTGATTGCTTCAGGCTCGATTATTGATCGAACATACTTTGACAACCTCAAACCGTTATTGTCCGCTGACTTGGCTGAGACGATCGCCGTCCAATTCGGCTCAATCCGTTAATGAGACAAGTATAGAGCCCAGGCTTGAAGTACGGCTGAGAGAAACGCGAACATGGCGGCCAGGGCGTTCAGCCGCGCGACTTTTTTCAGTGCGGCATAAAAGGGATCAAGGTTTGCGATCGCTCCGTATGAAGATCCAATAACAGGCAGATAGAGCCTTCCACGCGGCCGTGGTCTCGGTCAGCCGAAGGCGTATCGGCGACGTAGGTCGCCAATTCCGTGCATACGGCATCCAATTTCGATTTAAGGCTGTTATTGAACATATCTCCAACCATCGTCATACCGGGTGACCATTGGGACATCCCGCCGAAGTCTGGGTGGCTGAATTGCGCCATAGTGCCATTGCCAGAAAGAAGTGCTCGTAGGATTGTGCGAACTGCGTCTGCGGAGACTGAATGGTGAATCGAAACGCGGGAGATAAGCTCTTCTTCATTTGATGGCATTGTCTTGATCCAGCTATGAACAGGGGTCTGTCTTCAAAACATTGAGGCCATGCGGGCGTTACACCGCATGGCCTCAATCGGGACTGCCGTAGGTTCGGTGCCGTCGCCGAAAACTCAATGCCTGAATGAAACGCCCGTTCCCGCTGTCGGAGGAAATTTCTTTGGTCCGACGTGAAAGCTGGCTACTTCAGTTCTACCGTAACGCCGCGATATTGAATTTCGACCTTCGCCTTTGGATGCCGGCGCTTAACGACTTTACCCTTCCTGGTGGCCTCATCATAGGTCTGCGCTGTCTCGATGAGTCGCTCGTCTTGCCAAATGAGGTATCCTTCGCTGCCTGCAATCACTTCGCCAATCGAGGCCATGCTCCACCTAGCCGCGCGATACATCTCGATGGGTGGTTGGCTCTGGCTATTGGCTGTTGGGATAAGGTGGTTAATCGTCAAACTCTAAATAGGCGTCGGCCTCTCGAACACCAACCCCTTCCCCAAATAGGAAACGCGAGCAAAGCTGTGCTCGACCCCAGCAACCCCAAAAAGACTGCTTGAATCGTAGTCATCGGCGCCCCGCGCATTCGACTCTGCAAATCGACTAATTGCACGCTCCGCGTGCACCATGTCAATCGTAACCCATAGACCCGCGGGTTGAGGCAAAGCCGCATCTTTCGCGCGGGCAGTTATTGACTCAACCCTTGCGTGAGAGTGGGATAGGCCCAGCTTCCGAGACGGTCCTTTTCCGAAGGCGGTATGGGCAACCGAACCCCGGTTTTCGTGCCAATCTTGTGATCAATGGGCTTTCCCAGGCTGTGCACACGTAATCAGTCTTTCTCGGTGGGACTCTTTCTGTTCAATGCACAGGCGCTGCCGGAGGAGCATGGCAAATCGGACTATTTCCAATCACGTCGGGTCGGCCTACACATCGTCCTTTTCGAGGCTTGCTCGACGTTCACTCGCGTTGCGGCCTGCACACTCGCGCTGTCACCAATTCGTGACACGCTAATCGAAGGCTTCAGCCACTTCGTTACCTCCATGACTGCTCCGATGAAGGCTTCAGCCACTTCGTTACCTCCATGACTGCTCCGATGCTTCCGGCTGGAGCGATTGCCGGGTGGGATTTTCACCCACTGGAAAGCGCCGCCTTTGCACGGCGCACGCCATTAACAGACATGTGCTGCTAGTCGATCACCTCGTCGGCGCGAACAAGGAGCGTCGGCGGGACGGTGAGGCCAAGGGCCTTAGCAGTCTTGAGGTTGATCACCAGTTCAAGCTTAGTCGGCTGCTCGACCGGGAGATCAGCGGGCTTGGCTCCTTTGAGGATCTTGTCCACGTAGGTAGCGGCGCGCCGATTCAAATCAGCGTAGTTCGGTGCATAGGACATCAAGCCCCCGATATCGACATAGACTCTGGTAGAGTACACCGCCGGCAGCCGGTTCTTTGCCGCCAGGTCCACGATGCGTTGTCGCTCAATCTCAAACGCGGGCGTTGACATCACAACCAGAGCACCCGCGCCCTTCGCGAACATGTCCGAGAAGGCCCGGTCGAAGTCAGCCGGACCCAACGCTTCGACGATTTGAAGCTGCAGCCCTAGCGCCCGCTCTGAAACATCGGCTTCCTTCAGCAAAATCTCTCTGGTGCTGTCGGGCACGGAGTCCGGCTTCAAAAGGAGGGCGACCAGACTGACCTCCGGCACGGCCTGCTTGAGCAGTTCCATGTATTTGCCGACCAACTCCGTGGTGAGGGTGGACAACCCCGTGACGTTGCCGCCCGGCCGCGCCAGGCTAGTGACGAGCCCGTCTGCTACCGGATTTCCGACAGCACCGAAAACAATGGGAATGGTCGTCGTCGCTCGCTTGGCGGCGAGGGAGGCGAGTGAGCCCCCGGCGCTCATGATGACATTAACCTTGAGCGCAATCAGTTCGGCCGCGAGAGCGGCGAAGCGCTCCGGCCTCCCCTCCGCCCAGCGAAATTCGATCCGGATGTTGCGGCCCTCGGTGTAACCGAGCTCACGCAGTCCTTGACTAAACGCGGCCACAGCCGGTGCGCCCGGGTCGTAGCCGAGGAAGCCGATCACCGGCATCGACCTCTGCTGCGCGTGAGCCGCGAATGGCAATGCCCCCGCACCGCCGAGAAGGGTGAAGAACTCGCGCCGTCTCATTGAGTCCCCCGAAGGAAACGCCTCATCGACGTCGAGAGCCTAGCACTTTGTCGCGGGACGGCGAGCGAGAAAGCGAAATCTATCGGCCCCAGGACGCTGCGACCCAATGTCCGAGATGGGTCAATCGCGTCGGTTTAACGATGTCCGCGTCACTTCCGCGTTACCCCGATGCACGGACATCGCCGCGCGGGAGTGCCTTGTCCGAAAACCTGCACAAAAACCGACCGTCTGCGGTTCCTGACGCTGTGGATGGGCTAACATAACCCTGCTACGTTGACCCCGCTTACGAAGACGGGGCGAAGGAAAATGGGCACACGAGCCAGAGCATGTTTCGGCTTGGCAGTATTTGTTACATGCCTTTGCACCAGCGCCGTCACCTTGGCGCAAGAAACATCGCGCCCCTCTCGCTCCCAATTCAATGGGAGATCACGACGATGAGGAAGTTGTTGCTTGCATGCGCCCTGTTTCTGATCTGGCCAGTCGCTGCGTCCTCTGGTCCTAAGGAAGACGCCCTTCTGGTTGTCGAGCAGTTCAAGAAGGCCTTTGACGC
>WNGK01008691.1_pt1 | contig 10517 bp, 8 predicted proteins | sample 5400601 | NCBI WGS metagenome assembly WNGK01 (sample SAMN13153376, study PRJNA577476) | soil metagenome | isolation source: 60 cm soil or saprolite under Garry oak tree replicate 1 | place: USA:California | collected 2016-06-15
AAGCGCACGGCCAGGCCCTCCGTCCGGGAATCCCGGCAGATCGCGGCGAACAGCTCGACCTTGGACTTCGGCGCCACCAGCGCCCCCTCACGCTGGGCGCCCCGATCCTTCCACTCCAAGATCAACGATGGGGCCAGAATGTCCCGTCTCAGATAACTCGGCCCGACATATGCCGTCTGGCCTTCGCAGGCCTGATTGAGTGAGACAGCGGCAGTGATGTGCTGTCTCACTCGGCTGGCCCGCTTGGGTGTTTGTCTCATCCAGTCCGGCCCGCAGGCACCAGTCAGGCTGGATCAGAGCAGTCGATGCTGATGTTGCTGATCCGCGCCTCACGGTGGCACGCTGGGCTGATATGGACCCGGCGAAGGCGAGCGCTACGGCGGCTGGCGTCGCGGTGGCCCGTGGCGCTCACCGCTCATTCGATCAGCGCCCGTGGGTTCTTGATGACCCGTTCGCCTTCGGGCTGGCCGGGCCGCGATGGGCTGAGATCCAGGCCGCCAGCGAAGCCGCTTTCCCTGGTGCCGCGGTTCGCCAGAGCCGGGCCAGCGTGGTGGCGCGCTCGCGCTACGCCGAGGACCGGCTCGTCTGCGGTGGCTACCGCCGGTACGTGATGCTGGGGGCGGGGCTGGACTCCTTCGCCTGGCGCCGGGCCGACCTCATCGGCTGGCTGCGGCTGTTCGAGGTCGACCGCCCGGCCAGCCAGGCCCGGAAGCTGGCCAGGATGACTGAACTCGGTCTCCCGGTCCGGGAGGGGCATGTCTTCGCCGCGGTCGACTTCGACGCCGGGTCGCTGCGGGATGGCCTTAGCCGGGCCGGGCTCGACTGGTCTGAGCCGGCCTTCTTCTCCTGGCTGGGCGTGACGATATATCTCACGGCTGGGGCCATCGACGCCACCCTCAGGAGCGTGAGCGGGTGCGGCCCCGGATCAGAGATCGTCCTCAGCTACGACGCTTCGGACGCCTTCCTTGACGACACCGCCCGGGAGATGGTGCAGATCGAGGCCAGGTTGGTCGCCGCTGCCGGCGAGCCGTACACGACCAGGATGTCCCCCGCTCAGGCAGAGGCGCTTGTCGAGGGCGCCGGGCTGGAAGTAGTCGAGCACCTTACGCCGGAGGACGTGTACGACCGGTACTTCGCCGGGCGCAGCGACGGGCTGCGCCCTTCCCGCGCTGAACGCCTCATCGCCGCCCGGACAGGCTAGCCGGACCGCTCCTGCGGATGAACGGCACGGCGGGAAGGCTCTTCGCCTGGTGACGCCCGGGCCTGCTTGATCACCTGTTCGAGGGCGTCGAGGTGTGGTTGCGCCTGGTCGGCGGTGCCAGGGTCCATTGCCTTGAGCAGTCCCTTCAGGTGAGTGATGACCAGCTGGGCTTCGTGGCTGCCGCTGTCGTGATGCGGCGGGCCTGGTTGCTGTGGCAGGCGGCGGCCGGCGACGTAGTCGCGGACGGTGGCGTAGGAGATGCCTGTCATCTCGTGCTCGGTCGCGAGATAGTCGAAGATCTGCTTCACGGTTCGCCCGGGCATTTCTGGTGTGCCAGGGCCGGAGAGGAGCATCGCGTCGATGGTGTCCTTGAAAGGATCAAGCCGCGAGTGGCGCTGCGGCCTCTTGCGCGGGGCAGGCCACGGCGACGCTAGTGCCTGGCGGATCGTCCGCCGGTGCACTCCGTGCCGGTCGGCCAGCGCGCGGATCGACAGCCCTTTGTCGCGGGCGTCGCGGCGGATCAGGGCGAACAGCCCCGGCTTCTCGACCTGGCTGCGGGCCGGCTGCCTGGCGGGTGCGTGGCCGCTGGCCGGGTCGGCCAGGGCACGTTCGAGCACCGGCAGGGGGCGGCCGGCCAGGATGGCGAGCCAGTCGAGCCGGATCGTCCCCGGGGTGCCTGGCTGGCGGAGGTAGCGGCGCAGGTAGCCCGGGCGCAGGTGGTTGGCGCGTGCCAGCCGCCGCAGGTAGGAGGAGGGGCTCTCGCCGGTCATGGGGCGGGGCCTGATCGGCAGCGGGCGGGGCGGGCTGGCGGCGGGGATCATCACGCGGTCTTCCTCGCTGTCGCGGGGGCGGGCGGAGCGGAGCGGGCCTGGGCGGCGTGGTCGAGGTCGACAGCATCGAGCAGCTTGCGGGTGATCTTCTCGCTGCCATCCAGGACGGCCTCGATCGCGGCGCCGCGGATGAGGTGGGACAGGCTGCCGATCATGCCGCCGGTGCGCTGGTGCAGGTAGCGGTCCAGGCCGGTCAGGGTGCCGCAGGTGTGCTCGTGCAGGCGCAGGGCGTCTTCCAGGGTGGCGACCAGGCCCTGCCATTCGGCGGCGTAGGGGAACGGGGCCGCGCCGATCATGGTGAAGCGCCCGGCGATCTGCTGGCCGCGGGTGCCGGAGAACAGTCCCTCGCGTTCGACGTTGATGCCGGCGTAGACGAAGGTGGCGGGGATGCGCTCGGAGAAGTACTTCAGCGTGTCGGATACCTCGGCGCCGTTGCGGGTGGCGAGCCTGAGGTTGTGGATCTCATCGACGCACACCGCGGAGGTGCGCGTGTCGGTCATGACGCCGCAGACAGCCTCGATGACGTCGGTGATGTTCGCCCGCGCCATGAGCGGGATGCCGAGGAACCGGGCGAACTCCACGGCCAGCATCCGCGGGGTCGCGGCGGGCGGCACGGTGACGTAGACAACCGGTATCCGGTCGCTGCCGGGGTGGCGGCGGCGGTCGATGGCCTCGTGGGTCTTGCCGAACTGGGTGATCGCGGTGGTCTTGCCGGTGCCCGCCGCGCCGGAGACGATCAGCCCGCGGCGGGCGCTGACCGCGTGCCGGTTCAGCAGGGTCAGCCGCCGCCCGGTGTTCACGACGTGCCGCAGCGTGGAGGTGGCGACCACCGCCAGCCGGGTGTGATAGTCCAGCCGCCGCTCGTCATAACAGGACCGGTCATCATCGGCCAGGCGGGCCCGCACAGGTCCGGGCAGCAGCTCGGGCACTGCCGGCGCGTCGCTGGTGAACTGGCGCCAGCCTTCCAGCGTGGTCAGCTGGCGGTGCCAGCCGGCCTGCCCAGCCGCCTGGGAGGAAGCCTCGCTGGCGGCCGTCACCACTGTTTGCCTGCTTCCTCGAACGGGTCGAAGATCCCCAGCGGGATGACCTTGGCGAGCTGGTCCTGTCCCGCGTCACCGTCAGCCCGGGAGCCTGCGGGATCACCTTCGGGTTCTGCGGCGTCCGGCTTTCCGGCGACCGGTGCCGCCGGCTGCGAGCCGGACCGGGCAGCGCGGGTGCGGGCGGCGACGCGGAGGTCGCGCCGCGACGGCCTCGCCGCCGGCGCGCCCGGGGTCTGTGCGGGTCCCTGGTGCGCCCGGTGCAGCAGCGCGGCGACCGCGTCAGCGATCTGCTCCTCACCCGCCGCACGTGCGCCCTCCCGGTCGCGGGTAAGGCGACGGGCGTGGTCCCAGGCGAGGTCCCCGAATGGCTCCGGGACCCGGTTCAGGTGCTTCCAGAATGCGGTGACCCACCCGTCCGGGCCGCGGACGAACACCCTCGATACGTCGTAGGGGTCATGGTGGATTTCCCACAGGCCTTTCCGCCGGGCGATGCCGGATTGCTGCATCCGGACCGGGTTCAGTTCCTCGCTGTCATAGGTCCGGTTACGGATCTTGATCCCGTAAGCGTTGACTGCCCGCCATACCGCGGGCAGCAGCTCGATGTAATCGCCGGGCCCCATCGGCACCGGCAAGTACCCGGCCGCCTCGGCCAGCGCCGCGTACTTCTCGTTCGGGGTGAACACCCGCCCGGGATGCTCGGGATCGCGCAGGCCATCATGCGGCCGGTTCTGCCAGCAGGCGATCAGCCACTCATCCAGCAGCTCCTGCAGCTCGAGCATGGACCACAGCGGCTTGCCGTCGATGCCGCGGCCCCGCCGGTCCGGGTTGCGGCCCAGATACCCGGAGACGAACTGGCAGAACAGCGACGCCACCGAGCCGAAGGTCCTTTCGATATGCGGCTTCTCCGAGCCGCTGGCCAGGTGGGCCGGCTGGATGCTGATGCCCAGATGACGGCACGAGGCCCGGAAGTTCGCCGAGACGAAGACGCTGCCGTGGTCGATGGCGATCGTGTCCGGGACGATCACGGGCCGCGCGGCGGCATGTGCCATCCGGTCATCGATGCTCAGCAGCCGGTCATAGGGCAGCGCCGAGTGCGCCATCGCCAGCGCCTCCGCCCAGCCCGGCCGCATCGGCTCGGGCGTGAGACTGCGGGCCAGCAGCACGCTGGCGTCAACCGACCGGGTCGTCGGCCGCAGGACAGCCGCGGTCACCGTCCGCGTGGCCACGTCGATCATCGCGGTGAGGTCGGCTCTCCCGGTCACCCCCTCATCCAGCAGCACCAGCACGTCCAGCGGCGTGGAGTCGATTTCCATCAGCTCGCCCGGGGCAGCCGGATGCACCGCGGAGAACATCCCCTGCGGGCGGCCCGCAAGTGACCGCCGGGTTGCCGCCGAGCCGGTGGTATGCCTGCCGGCTGACAGCCGGGCGAACAGCCGGTACATGGTCGCCCTCGACGGCGTTCCCTCGTGCTCGCCGGCCGCCGCGAGCAGCTCTCTGGTGCGCCAGATGATGAACGCCGCTGTTCTCGACGACTCCCCGGTTGCTTCCTCGATGGCCCGCCGCATCGCGGCCACCACCGCCGGGTGCACCCGGCCGGACGGGTCCATCCGCTTCGCTACCCGCTGATCCACCAGGCCGGGCAGGCCCAGGGCCTCCCACCGCTGCCGGCGATGCTTCAGCGTGCTCACCGGCACCGCGTGCCCGGCCGCGGCGAGCTCAGCCGCCTTGGCCTGCTCCCGCCGGGTCAGGCTGGTCAGCTCCGGGTCGTATTCCGGCCGGGGCCTCTGCCCAGGCGGCGAATCCGGCGGCAGCCCATGGACCATCTCGGCGATGTGCGCCTCCCACCAGGACGCCTCCGTCACCACGTCAGCAGGAAGCCCGGCCAGCCCGGCGTGCATGGGGTTGCGTGCCGTCCCCTCGTCGGCTGCGGTGAACGCCAGCCGGCCGGAGGCCAGCAGGTCCGCAACCAGCCCGTCTCCCACCTCGCCGTCGCGGCTGGTGAACCGGATCCCGCTGCCGGACACCCCGGTCACCGTGCCCGGCTTGCCGTCGATCACGATCCGGTCCCCGGCCCGCAGCTCCCGCCGCCCGCCGCGCCTGGTCACCGTGGCCCGCGTCTCACCAGCGTGCCCGGACCCAGCAGTGCCGTCAGATCGCAGCTGAGATCGCCGCGCCACAGCAGGTGGTAGGCCGCCGGCAGCACCGCCAGCCGGTCGCCCACCAGGGACACGCCCGCGAACAGCGGCCGGCGGGCACCGAATACCTCCAGCAGCTCCGCCAGATGCGCAGTCCGGCACCGGTCGTGCCGGTACCGCGACAACCAGCGCACGTTGGCCATTAACACCGGATCGATCACCCCGGCCCGGCGGAACTCCCAGCCCGCCACCTCGCATGCGGCCGAGGTCACCGCGAACGCCTCAGCGTCCCGGGCCGGTATCCGGTCATCAGGGCGGACATCGACCACCACGCCGGAGCCATCACGACGCCGGGCAAAGTAATCCGGGGCATGTCGCCGGGCGCTCCCGGCCGCATCCCGCCAGTGCAGCCAGAACGGCTGCGCGGCGACCGCAACGACGTCCGGGTCGAAATCCATCAACGTCAGGTGTCCTGTTGACCGAACTAACCGAGGTCAGCGTTCTCCTGCTGTCTCGCCGTGATGTCGCGGACGGTAACCAATAGCTCCAGATGACCCCGTTCCTGCCTTAACCGGCTGGGGTCGGATTGTGCTGAGATCTCAGGTCGTCAGCCTTCGTGACGAGCCTGGGAGCAGATGCCGTGGCCGAGCAAGAGCGGAACGTCGATACGTTGGTGGTGCCCAGGGCCGGCCGGGTCGAGGAGGTCACGGACGGCCTGGTGCCATATCGGGTGGTGGACGCGGCCGGCGTGGAGTTCGCGGCCGTGACCGAGTTCCTGCGGGACCTTTCGGCGTCGGACTGTTCCCCGTTGACGCGGCGTTCATACGCCTACGAGCTTCTCGGCTGGCTGCGGTTCCTGCAGGCAGTGGCCGTGCCCTGGGACCGGGCGACGCGGGCCGAAGCGCGAGACTACGCCCTGTGGCTGGCCCGCACGAGCAAGCCGCCACGGCGGCGGCGCCGGGACGGTCCTGTGCCGGGAGCGGTCAACCCGGTCACGGGAAAGCCCCATCCCGCCGAGACCTACGCGATCGCGACCCGGCGGCACGCACGCGCCGTGATCCATGCGTTCTATGAGTATCACCGGGTCCAGCATGGGCGTCCGCTGATCAACCCGTTCCCCGCTGGCCGGAGTGCTGCCGGCGAGCAGGTCAACGCGCATCACAACCCGATGCAGCCGTGGAGGCGGCCGGGGCGGCCGGCGCCGTATCAGCCCAGGGCGCCCAAGCGTGTTCCGCGGGCGATCCCGGATGAGCGGTTCAACGAGGTGTTCGCCGCCCTGGCCTCTCATCGTGATCGGGCCTTGCTGGCGTTCTGGATCTCGACCGGGGCCCGTGCCCGGGAACTGCTCACCGTGGCCCGCGGCCGGGTTGACCCTGCCGACCAGCTCATCGGCGTGATCCGCAAGGGCAGCCGCGCGCTGCAGATGCTGCCCGCCTCCGCTGACGCGTTCGTGTGGCTGCGCTTGTATCAGCACGAGCTCGGAGATGACGTCCCGGCTGGTCCGGATGATCCGCTGTGGTGGACGCTGCGACGTCCGTATCGGCGGCTGTCCTATGACGCCGCCCGGATGATGTTCGGCCGGGCCCAGCAGGCCCTCGGCTCCAACTGGACGTTGCACGACCTTCGTCACAGTGCCGCGTATCGCATGGCCAGCGACGGGCACATGTCGCTGGTCGATGTCCAGTGGGTCCTTGGCCACGCTCACCTCAGCACCACCGAGGTTTACCTCACGCCCAAACCCGACGAGCTGGTCGAGCGTCTGCTTGCGCATCATGCCCGTCAGGCGGAGGCACCTCCCGCCCGGCCTGCTCCTGGCTACCGGCCTGAGGTATTGCAGGCCCTGTTCGGCGATGTGCCGATGAGCGGTGAGGCCACGTCATGACCATCGGCATCGCGACGCCGGCCAGATCCTCCGTCCCCGGCACCGCCACCCCTCGCGATCGGCAGGAGTATCCGGCCCGGCCCAGGCCGGAGACCTGGCCCGAGACGCAGCAGCCCCGCCCGGCCCTGGTGGAGCGGCTGTCGAATCCGCCGTATCGGTCCGGCAGCGCCGATGTCCGCAGGTGCATGCGGCGCGGACTGGCCGCGTTGCTCGGCTGGCTGGAGCACAAGCCAGGCCGGACCTGGCAAGAACGCTGGCTGGCCAGCGGCGCCGAGGCTGAAGGCCGGGCGTGGACAGACCTGGTACGACGCGAAGTCCCGTCCCTGGCGTCCCGGCCAGCCAGACATGTTCATACCGATCTGCTGACGGCGATGCGGGTGATGCTGACCGGCCAGGTCCTGCGTCCGGGGTATGCCTGGCTGCTGCGTTACCGGCCCAGCGTTCTGCTGGAAGAGGCCCGCGACCGGCTCGATCCCGCCGGGTTCGCCCGGCTCCGGGCTCACTGCGAGGCGACGGGCCGGCGCAACCCCCAAGACCGCACGGAAGCCCTCAACCGGATCACGTGGATCCTGCTCAACAAGGGCGGCCTGATCCGCGACATCACCATCGGCGACTGCATCGAGATCAGCGACGCGCTGCAGGAACATCAATGCCAGGGAGCCAACAACCGGCCTCTGTTTTATGCGCTGCTGGCCGAGACCGGTGTGCTGCCCGCCTGCGCCCCGCCGATCCTGAGGGCGACCAGGATGGCGGGCCAGCGCACCCCCGCCGAGCTCGTCGGCAAGTACGGGCTGCACAGCCAGGCCATGCGGGAACTGCTCACCTCCTGCCTGGCCGAGCGGGCCGCCGAGCTCGACTACGCCTCCCTGGTGGGCATGGCCAACACCCTGTGCGGCCTGTTCTGGCGAGACCTGGAGCGGCACCACCCGGGCATCGCCTCACTGCACCTGGACACCGAGGTCGCCGCGGCCTGGAAGGAGCGGCTCCGCCAGGTCCGGGACCAGGACGGGCGGGTGATCGGCGACCGGGCTACCGCCCGCAGCCAGCTGCTGATCGTCCGGGCGTTCTACCTGGACATCGCCCGGTGGGCCGCCGAGGATCCGTCCCGGTGGGCACAATGGGCGGCACCATGCCCGATCAGGGCCAGCGAATGTTCCATGGACAAAGAGCGCAAGCGCGTCAAGGCCGCCATGGACCAGCGAACCCGCGCCCGCCTTCCGGTCCTGCCCGCCCTGGTCCGCACCGCCGACCAGGAACGCAAGGCCACCCGGGCCCGGCTCGATGCCGCGTTGCCCGCCGCACCTGGCCAGGTGGTCGACGTTGACGGCGAGAAGCTGCAGCGCAGGAACGCGGTCGCGGGCCGGATCTATGTCACCGACCTGGCCACCGGCCGGCGACGCGACCTCACCTTCGAAGAAGAACGCGCCTTCTGGGGATGGGCGACCATCGAGATTCTCAGGGCCACAGGCGTCCGCATCGAGGAGCTAGTCGAGCTGTCTCACCACAGCTTCGTCGCCTACAAGCTCCCCAGCACCGCCGAGATCGTCCCGATGCTCCAGATCGCTCCGTCCAAGACCGACGCCGAGCGGCTGCTGCTGATCTCACCTGAACTCGGGGAGGTCCTCGCCGCGATCATCCACCGGGTCCGAGGCGGCCGGGCGACGCTGCCGCTGATGCCCGCCTACGACCCCTACGAGCGGACGTGGAGCGCGCCGATGCCCTTCTTGTTCCAGCGGCCTCGCGGCCCCGAGAACCGGGCGATATCCCGCACCACGTTGCGGCAGTTCCTCCTCCACGTCCTGGCCGTATCCGGGCTCACCGACGCCTCGAACAAGCCGCTCGAGTTCACGCCCCACGATTTCCGCAGGCTCTTCGCGACCGAAGCCCTCCGCTCCGGCCTCCCACCGCACATCGCCGCCAAGATCCTCGGGCATGCCGATCTCGGAACCACGATGGGATACGCCGCGATCTACGCCGAAGACGTCGTCGCCCACCACCGGGCCTTCATCGCCCGCCGGCGCGCCCTGCGCCCCGGCGAAGAATACCGCGACCTCACCCCCGAAGAATGGGACCAGTTCCTGCACCACTTCGAACTCCGGAAGGTCGCCCTTGGAGTCTGCACCAGGGACTTCGGCACCCCGTGTGTTCATGAGCACAGCTGTGTCAGATGCCCGCAGCTTCGGCCTGACCCGGCCCAGGAACCCCGGCTGCTGGAGATCCGCGACAACCTCCAGGCCCGCATCACCGAAGCCCGGCGCGAAGGCTGGCTCGGCGAGATCTCCGGCCTGGAAGCGACCCTCCAAGCCGCCGAACAGAAACTCCAGACTATGCACCGGATCGCCAACCGCCACGGCGTCACGCACCTCGGCATGCCCAGCTTCCACGACACTGTCGGCCGGGCCAGCACCTGACTCGCGACACGCCCGACAGACCCGCAAGGGGCAGATTTTCGGCAGAAACAGACAGTAACGACTGACCGCAACTGGTCATTAGACGATTACTTACCGTGATGTTCGGATAAGATCGCGCTCCAGCCACGACTCGAACCCGACATGCCGGCCCGTGGTCGCGAGCCACCGCCAGCCCGCGAAGCTGACCGCCCCCTTCTCGAAATGGAACGGCCGCACCGGTTGCGCCTCCTCCAGCAGCTCGGCCGCGCACACGCTCAGCGCCTCCCGCCGCAGCACACCGCCCGCCGAACGGTACTCCAGCTCAAACCCGGTAACCCCGCAACCCGGATCGGCAACCGCATCAGCCGCCCAGAGATCTTCCACGGCAGCAGCCATCGCGGTCCTCCCGGAGCAAAGCGATTACTTAACGTCAAACGTTAGTTACTCCGGATCAGATATCTGAGACCGACACGCGGACGGGCCGGAATGAGTGAGACCCGGCCGACTTACCTGAGACGGGACACGCGCACATGGCACGACCGCCCAGGTGGGGCCAGATCAAAGTAGAAGGTGGGGCCAAATCAGGTTGACATAGCCATTCTGTCAGCGTGCCATCATCGCGGGCGACGAACAGATGCCACCCGCCATCGAACGGCACCGCTCCGCGCACGGTCACCCACTCAGACGAGCCGGGCAGTCGCACCCGCGTTCCGGTGTCGAAGCTGCTCAACGGTTCTCCTAGCAGCCCGATGCGGGCCGATTGGTTGCTTCGTTCCAGGCTAGGGCTTACCGGCACCACTGGTCAGCGAACAACGCCGGGCAGCCCGTCCCGGAGCTGTCGATATCGGCGCGGAATCGGCGCGGAGAATACCGCAAGCGTCCGCCCCTCACCTGAATAAATCCAGCGAGGCTCCGCCTCAGACCGCCGAGGCGCAGGGTTCCCTGCGTGACCCCGTTTCCGGGCAAGCTCACGCAGGGACCCGCGGTCAAGATCGGCCGACCGCCGCCAGCCCGCTGCGCCTAGTCCGACCGGTCCTCG